>Ga0214201_1000197_pt1 | contig 24380 bp, 25 predicted proteins | sample TroBogEpilimnion_32_FD_153039 | JGI IMG/M metagenome (GOLD analysis project Ga0214201, IMG submission 153039) | Freshwater microbial communities from Trout Bog Lake, WI - 29MAY2009 epilimnion | ecosystem: Environmental > Aquatic > Freshwater > Lake > Epilimnion/Euphotic zone | place: Trout Bog...
CCAGTTCCTCATTACGCGATTAAGATTTTTTGGGTTCACATGATTCAGCACATTGGATTGATGATGCTTATCTCACCGTTGCTGGTTCTAGGTTCTCCGATCAAGGTAGCGGTCAACTCTCGGTTTCCGCTCGTTCGCAGCGCGACTAGTCATGTTTGTTCAAATCATCTGGTCCGACAGTTATTCAAAGCTCCCGTTGGCTTCACACTCTTCTTGGCAATTTTGATTGGGACGCATTTTTCACCACTAGCTAATGCAGGAATGATTAATCCAAATATCCACTGCCTAGAACTCATTCTCTTCTTGGTTGGGGGCTTTATCTATTATTACCCCGTCCTTGAAGGAAATCCACATCCTTTTCATGTCCCATACGCGACTCGAGTAATCTCGCTTTTTGCCATGATGCTGCCCGAAACTATGGTCGGCTTCTTTCTTTATTCGGGTAACAAGGTCCTGCACTCACTACCTTCTGGTACGTCTATGAGTATGGGCCTCGCTGATCAACACCAAGGCGGGTCGATTATGTGGGCGATGGGCATGTTGATCGATACCATGTGGATCGTCCTGGCTGCCAAAGATTGGTTTGCAAACGAGCAACGAACCGCGGAAGAAGAAGATGAAGCCTCAACCAACTCCTGACTTGGACCCAAAACGTAAATGGGTGCTCTGGGGCCTACCCCTATGTGGGCTTATGGGAGTTTGGGAATTTAATCGCGCTTTAGGTGGCAATCACTTGAGTTGGGTCTACGTTTTTGAATGGCCATTTTTTGGAGTCTTTATTTATTACATGTACTGGAAGTTGGCACAGCCACAAGAGCCCTACGATGATTCAGATGATCCACCGCGGGAAGTTGAATAAAACTTAGTAAAGACTAGATAAATACTAGTCGAGTAGAATTAACCCCTAATGTTTCCATTACTTTCATTCAGCACCGAAGTTACCCTCTGGATTTTTACGCTTGTCGGGATTGCCCTCACCATTGTTTTGTGGAAAAAATTAAGTAAAAACAGGTGGCCTCATATTGCTGGACGTCTGGGAATTATTCTCGTTATTCAATCTCTAGCGCTCGCTTCAGTTGGTGTTACGGTCAATAGGTATGGTGAATTTTATGAATCTTGGGGAGACTTATTTGGGGCTAAACAGCAGCTTGCAAAGATTGCGATCAGTGCACAAAATTTGTCTCAGATATCTTTTTCCGATATTGAAAAGGCAAAGAAGACAAAAGGTGGGAGCTTAATTTTTAGAGAAGTAATCAAAGGTGCTAAATCTGGAATCTCTGATTATGTTTACGTCGTAGCATCTCCGAAAATAGCGGCACAGCTTGAACAGCCGACTCGTTTGATCGGAACCAAATACCAAGTTATTGAATTATTCCCTGGTTCACCGGGAGTTCCGCAGACATGGATCGGGACTTTGGGTGGAATCACCACTATGGAAAACCTTGAGAACGCTGGAAAAATTGGCCCCACCATCGCGGTGATACCAGCAATCAATGTAGTAGCTGGAGAAGATACTGAATGCATGAATTTTGTGGGTGGGGCAAAAGTTGAAACTTGGATCACCGATGATATGCAGACATTTATGCAAAAATTCATGGGAATTGATGGTCGTCCCTGGTCAGCATTTGGTTATTCGACAGGTGGTTGGTGCGCCGCGGAAGTTGCTGTCAAGCACCAGAATCAATATTCAGCCGGGGTATCACTTGCCGGGTATTTTCAGCCGATTCTTGCGCATGGATTATCTAAGCGTGAAAGAACCTATCTGTCAGATCGTTATGACCTAGCAAAGTTATTGAGAACCGGTCAACGAAATACCAAAATCATGATTATTTCTTCGGTTCAAGATAAATTTACACATACATCCGCTCTAAATTTTATCGCTCAAGCTGCCTCGTTAATACCTATCAAGTACGTATCAATTCCCCAAGGAGGACATAACATCAATGTCTGGAAACCCTTTGTTGCAAATGGGTTCTTGTGGATCGATGCACAAAATGTATTAGCAAGGCCGTCGACCCCGCTAATGCCCTAAATAGATTTTTTGCGCCATCCACTGATAAATTTTTCGGCACGTAGCGCCGCCCATGCAACTTTAGGTAGATCCGTCGCGCGGGGGTACAACACGTAGCGTGTTTCCCATTCCGGCTGGAACTTGGCATTGAAGCGATAGAGCGATTCAACTTGAAAAAAGTTAGAGAAGAATCGAAGTACATTGCGCCTACCTCGAGTAATTGGTCCGGCACTGATCTTGTCAGCGCGTTCGAACAATGATCGAAATGCAGCGAAGTTGAGTGATACATGCTTTAAATTATTAGCACGTGCATACTCGACCGTATCTACGATCATCAATTCGTTGATTCCAGCATCAGTCCCACGTTCACGCTGCATTCGATCCAGTGAGAGCCCATCAGTTGTCCATGGTACGTAATACTGCAATCCCTTGATTTCTCCGTTCAAGCGCGCGATGGTTATATAAGTATCGGGATCACCTACTTCACCAAATCGATCCATCGACATAGAAAATCCACGCTCTGCCACGCCATAACGCCACTCATGAGCAAGCTTTCGCAGCTCTGCTTGAGTTTGAGGATCAACGTCTGACCACTTTAGTGTTAGTGATGTATATCCCTTGCGCCGAATCCGGTTGACCATCTGGCGTACATTCGCCATCGGACGACCCTCTAAAGTGAAATCATTCACCTGAATAATTGCCTCATCACCGATATCCACGGCAATCATTCCTGCATGCTCCACCCACACTTCACCGCCATGATCACTACAACCCATTACGGCCGGCGTCCATGCGTGTTCTTCGGCGATTGCAATAAATTCTTTAATTGCATCAGGCCACAGGCTATATTCACCAAACGGGTCACCGCTGGCTAACATGACGCCGCCCTGCACGCGGTAAGCAATACCGGCCTTGCGGTTGGCAGACCAAACAACACTTTTGTCTCTGCGGGTTGCAAAATAACCCAAAGAATCTTGCTCTAAATCATGTTTGATCAGTAATCGCACCTGATCCATGTCAGCATCAGACATTTTTGGAATTGGTTTGATACGTCGAAAGTAAAGCCACATTGGCACTAAGACAATGAATACCCCAAAAGTTCCGAGCGTAAAAGCACTGAGGTCGGATGCTCGTTCTGATGCAAAATGGACTGGCCCTGCAACGCCAACAAAACCTTCAATGATAAAGAGGAAGATGCTTGCGTAGGAAGGAGAACCAACGATCTCATCATGACTGCGATATTTAAGGAGCAATAAGCTGGCAACGAATAGGACAATTACTGCTAATCCAAATCCAATCAACGGTTGCGATTTAGTCGAAGGATCAGATTTAGCATAGAAAGATTTACGAAAAAATCCCAAGATAATTATGAGAATTACCGAAAGAAATATTTGCAATGGATGGTGGGATGATCTAAATATTTCAGTTGCCAAATTTACTGTCAAGATAATTAAAGTAAGAGTCCAAGCGCGGTGCTTCCTGCGAGCTAATCCACTAGCAAGAATCATCAGGATTAAACCTGTAAAAATTGCGGTAGCAAGAGCTGATGCATTAAGGAAGACAGGCAAAATGTGATCAAGCTTATGAATTGGATTACGAATTCGACGACTGACGTTTGCCAAAATATCGAAGACGCCCACCAAGAATGTCGCTCGACCTATCCAAAGCGGCACTGACCGTTGTAATTTCATTACCTAAATACTCCTGTATGTCCGATCGAATAGCGACCGGGTTGTGGGTAGATCGCTAGACCATGTGGCTCTTTTCCTACCTTAATGCTTCGTAAGAATTTTCCTCGAGTGATATCAAAGACATAAACCACATTGTTGTAGCGTCCTGATACCCAGAATTGAGTTCCATCAGCTGAAATCCCACCCATATCTGGGGAACCACCACCTGGGATTTTCCACTTCGCAACAAGTTTATTATCTGAAAAACGCAGAACTGAGATACTTCCCTCGCCACGGTTAGAGATAAGCGCGAATTTTGAATCACGCGTCACATAAATCCCGTGCGCTCCATTTCCGGTCTTGATAAATCCAAATTTTCCAAATTGATTAGCCTTCATAGTCCAGACACCGTTTGACATCATGTCTGCAATATAGAAAGTAGATCCATTAGGAGAAATTTTTACATCTTGTGGCATCGGGTTTTTGCTATATGTGCGTGGCAACATTGCGGTTTTCAATATTTTCATTTTTTCGGTATCTACAAGTAAAACTTCACCAGAGAATTCGCAACTGACTACAAAGAATGTTCCATCAGCGCTCCAGTCCGCGTGATTTAATCCAGAACATGGGACTGCAACCTTTTTCTTAATCGCCATGGTGTGCGGATCACGGAAGACCATCTGCTTATCTGACTCCGCCATGACGATCGCATACTTACCATTTGGAGTGAAATACAGGTTATATGGATCGTGAACATAAATAGATTTACCAGGTAGGCCGGTCATCGGATTAATAGGAGTGAGGTGATTGCCTGCATTATCGTTCACCCACAAAGTTTTGAGGTCCCACGATGGCACCACGTGTTGGGGACCCTTTGGTACCGCAAAGGTCCGTATTACTTTGAAGGTCTTGGGGTCGATCTCTGTAACAGAATTACCAGTGTGGTTAGGCACGTATACACGTTCTGGAAAGTTTTTAACAACGGGACTTAATAGGTTCGGACGATCCGCGGCATAAATATCCGTTGGGTTTATCACAGGCGGCATTCCTACAAGAGGTGTGGCTGCACTTGCGGATCCAGAAATAACAGGAATAAAAAGAGCCCAGATTGTTAGAAGAGCAATGCTTCTTTTAATTTTATGCCCCTAATAAAGTTGTTAATGTGACTGGTTTTAAACCTTTTGTATGCAGATTCTCGAGCAGGTTTGGCATTGCATCGATCGTATCTTGATGTCCAAAGTGCAGACTGACGATGCTTCCGTTTTTGATTCCCTGTGAAATATCACTGAGTACTAACTTTTTACCGACATTTTGATAATCGTGAGAATCAACGTCATAGCTAATGCACTGTTTGTAGCCATACTTGAGCGCCGCTTTACGAATAATTGCATTCGAATACTGAGTACCGGATGGTCGAAACCATTTTCCATGATTTCCAATCAATTTTTTTAGCTCTACCGCGCACCCTGCAATTTCCGCGTCCGCAACTTTGGCGCTCAATGTTTTCATTTGGTAATGATTCATCGTGTGGTTGCCCAAGTCATAGCCCGCATCTAGCATCTGTTTGGCAACGGTTGGATAACCTTTGAGCCAACTTCCAATTGCAAAAACCGATACCGGGGTCGATGTGCTCTTAAAGATAGCCAATAATTTTTGAACCATAGCGGGATCTCCTGCGCCATGAAAAGTTAGGGCGACGTTGGGGACCGACCTAGGGCCGTGGGTGATATCTGGATTCACCGCCTGTGCGCCATCAGAAATTCCTGTAAGGAGCGTGGCCGAGGCGGCAATTAGGCTGGTCTTGATGAATTCTCGGCGGCTAAAGGACATGAGACAAGGATACTTGCTGCGTTGGACGACACCATTACCCCACCTATTGCTAGGGTAAGACCAGCACTCATTTAGGGGGGATCACGCCTTGAGCGATGACGAAGAAGACAATGGCCTAGAAGACATCGTCACCGAAGAGATGCTCTGGGAGCGGATACCCGAAACCACTGGGCTAGATCGTGCAAATACCTTCTACGAACTCAGCGCCCGTATCTATGCTCGTGGTCAATATGACGAAGCACTTGCCCTCGCAGAGACCGCGCGTGATATTTATGCCGAACTTGGACCGATCGTTCCTGCAGATGGTTTAGCGCAGGCATATTCGGCTATTGGCTATAACCTCAATCAGTTAAAGCGAAATTCCGAAGCAGCACACGCAATGAGCAAGGCAGTCGAACTACTCCGCGAATCTAAATCGCCATTAGCAATTGACTTAGCCTGCACATTAGGTGAATGGTGCTTTGGCGCAAAAGATTATGAGAAGACGATTGAATGTATGCGTGAATGCGTACAAGAACATCTCGTAGACGGTAATGAGGCTGGTGCCGCAAATGATCTGCACTTGATTGGTTGCGCGCATCGCGAACTCAATCAACACGAAAAATCATTAGAAGCTTTTCGTGAGGCACGAGTAATCTTTAAAAATATCAAAGAGGTCATCAATGTTGCCCGCTGCGATCAGAAGATTGCCCATGCTTTGATCGAACTAGGCGAAGGTGAATCGGCACTCGCTGCCGCTCAAAAATCTTTGGATGTTTTCTCGACCGCGCATGATCATCGCCGTGAGACTTACTCGTTGTTCGAACTCGGCAAGGCTCAGATTCTGACTGGGGAAGAAGATGAAGGTTTAGATACTCTGCAGCGAGTCTTGGATATAGCGACGGAGAGTGAGTGGAAAGACTTTGAGTTCATCGTTGAAATCGAACGGCGTATAGCTACCGTCATGCGTTCACTTGGTCGAATTGATGAAGCCGATGAGATCGAACGTCGGCTCGCTTCGGTGACAGAAATTACTGAGGATTAACTAAACCAGGATTTAGGTGCGCCATCGCCCAGGCATACATGGCGATGGCGCCAGCGGCAGAGGCGTTCATAGAACGAGTGGATCCATATTGTTGAATCGCTAACACAACGGAACAAATATCGACAGCTTCATCGGACATTCCCGCACCTTCTTGACCGAAGAAAAGGACGCACTTTTCGGGGAGGGGATAATTTTCTAATTGCTTGGATACCGGCAAATTATCGATTCCGATAATGGGGACGCCATTTTCCTGGCACCATTGCTGAAAATCTTGAACTGTAGGGTGATGGAGGACATGTAAATACTTATCTGTGACCATGGCACCTCTGCGGTTCCAGTCCCGTTTGCCAACGATATGAACAAATGAGACGTTGAACGCATTTGCGGTCCGAACCACAGATCCAATGTTTAGATCATGTTGCCAATTTTCTATTGCAATTTGTAGGGGGTGCCTCTTAGTATCTAAATCTGCGACAATTGCTTCAACTTTCCAGTATCGATAATGATCGAGCACATTTCTGCGATCCCCGTTCTCAAGAAGTTCGGGATCTAGGCGTTGATCATCGGGCCAAGGTAATTCATGTGGCCCTACGCCTACGACCGGGAAAAATTCTCCAGGGCCAATTTCAGATGCCATTGCAGCACCCTATTCCATGAATTCGCAGGTTGGGCGTGCATAATCACCTAATGCGTCGGATCTCCATCTCCATCTCCATCTCCATCCTTGCCAGCATTCTGATGACCCTAAGCGTCGTATCAGCGCAGGCGCGTACCGTCCCAAGTACTTTTGTTAAGTATGCATCCTCTCCCATGTTGCGTAATCCCGGAATCCTGGTGCTTGATCCAAGCTCCAACCACATTATTTATTCACGGCATCCAGATGTCATGCGGGCCCCGGCCTCGGTCCTGAAGCTCTTTTCGATGGCAACCACGCTCAACACTTTTAGCCCAGACTTAGTATTCACAACAACTATTTCGACCACCGCTAATCCAGATACCTTTGTCGTGAATGGGCAGGGCGATCCCTGGATGACGTCCAGTGAATTTGAGGCCACCAAGTATCATCGCGCCTTCTTGCCACATCTTATTGACGAAGTTCTTGCGGCAAACCCATCACTGAAAACCATTAATTTGGAGTACAGCGGTGTGTATACCTTGGATATGAAAACTGTAAAACGTTTCTTTGCTGGCAGAGTCACAATCAATCTCGTGCCAATTGCTTCTCCGCATATTGCACTAGCAGACGCCGTAAATCCAATCGCGACTGTTTCTTCACCAAAACTTGCTGACATAGTGCAATTTACGCTTTTATATAGTGACAATATTTTGGCTGATCGGTTAGTAAGAGCTGCGGCAAAGCAATTGGGTTTTGGGAGTGATGCGGTAGGAATCAAATCTGCTATCGACAAAACTTTGAGTGATTTAAAAATTAACAGCACGGGGTTGTCGGTTCAGGATGGAAACGGTCTCTCCCATGCGACCCGTGTAAGTGTTCGCCAAGTTGTTGATTTACTAATAGCAATTAAATCTGATCCAAAATTCCAGGTAATTTACGATGGGCTACCCACTGCCGGTGAAACCGGAACTTTAAAGACTCGATTTGTGAAGGATGCACCAAACGCGGTTGGGCTTGTACATGCAAAAACCGGGTGGATTGATACAACTGTAAGTTTGGCGGGATATGTAAGAGTACGCGCTCGAGAATATGTATTTGCAGTTGTGGCAAACCACATAAGAAATCATGAAACTGCGCGTGAAGATGCCAGAGTCACGATTGACAAGATGCTGGGAACTATTGCGAGGCCTCTAAATTGATTCAATCATTGATTGGATTATTGACTAGTATCCACTTATGAGCCAATTATCAGTAGCGCCTTATGTAGCGCCTTATGTAGCGCTAATGAAGCTTCGGGTCGTAGAACTTTTACTTGTTACGACCCTTCCAGCTTTGTTTATGGCAACGTACGCTCAAAATCATTCCCACAAATTTCCGACTCTGGTTCTGACGTTGGCAACTCTTGTCGGAGGCACTCTTGCAGCAGGCGCTGCCAATGCCTTCAACATGATCATCGAAGTTGAATCTGATCGATTAATGAAACGTACCGATAAGCGCCCCCTGGTCAATGGAGATTTAACAAAAAACCAGGCAATGGTTTTTGCTCTGGTTATCACTGCGATGTCTCTTTTAATCTTTGCTTTATTTACGACAGCATTGGCGACGTGGCTTACCTTGGCTGCAATAGTTTTTTATGTTTTTGGCTACACCATTGGTTTAAAACGAAGAACTGCGCAGAACATTGTGTGGGGTGGAATAGCTGGATGTATGCCGGTACTTATCGGGTGGGCCGCAGTGACAAACTCCTTATCGGCAACTGCTTGGTTCTTCTTCCTACTTATCTTCTTCTGGACACCACCACATTTTTGGGCGTTAGCCATCAAGTACAAAGATGATTATGCCGCCGCCGGAATTCCGATGTTGCCTGTTGTGGCATCAATTAAAACGGTGCAGCGGCAGATGTGGTTCCACACTATCTTCATGGTGGCTATGTCGTTACTTGTTTTGCACAGTGCCCATATGGCCTGGTGGACCTGGGTTATCACTATTGGGCTTGCACTTGGGTTCGGAGTCCAATTGGTGAAGATTTCCGGTGGAGATTCTGAACGTTCTGCGGCAAAGCTTTTCCAGTGGTCGATTACTTATTTGAGTGTTTATTCACTTCTACTAGTCATTGGCGTATTGATCGCCTCCAAATAGGCATATTGTTGTGATATGACAACAGCCATATCTGTTCAGGACCTGACGAAGGTTTATGGTGAGCGCAGCGCGCTATCCCATGCAAGTTTTGATGTGCCTTTAGGTGCTGTCTGTGGATTTGTTGGTCCAAATGGCTCTGGCAAAACCACCACAATTCGAATGTTGTTGGGCTTGATCACACCTACTGGTGGGACAGGTACGGTTCTTGGAGAAAGCATTTCTCATCCTGAAAAATATTTACCAAATGTTGGTGCCATGATTGAAGGACCAGCTTTTTACCCGGCTTTGTCCGGTGCCGAAAATCTACGTGTTCTTGCATCACTGGGTGGCTTTCCACAAGAGCGAGTTGAAATACTTTTAGAAAAAGTTGGACTTGAAGATAGAGGCCAATCTAAATTCAAAACCTATTCATTGGGAATGAAGCAGCGACTAGGGATTGCTGCTGCCCTCTTGCCACAACCAAGGCTTCTAGTCCTGGATGAACCGACAAATGGATTGGATCCATCTGGAATACAAGAGGTGCGTAACCTTATTAAGGAATTGGCTGCGGATGGTACAAGTATTTTTGTATCTTCACACTTACTGAGCGAACTCGAGATGATTGCAGAGCATTTAGTTATGTTGCGCGAAGGCAAAGTTCTATTTGCCGGAAGAACTCAAGATCTGCTCCAAGCCCAGAGCGCAATCTTGTTGGCAAAGCCAGAATTTGCAGTGGATCTCAATAAATTTGCATCAGTACTTCAAAATTCTGGATTTAAAGTCACCGTAGAGAATGGTGTGGTAAATATTGTCGCAGATGCAGATAGTGCGGCAAAGGTTAATCGAATGGCATTTGAATCCGGAATAACTCTCTCTTCATTGGTAGCAACTCAGCCAACGCTAGAAGAGACATTCTTCGAAATGACTGGAGAATAATAATGTTAAATGTCACTAGGGCCGAACTTCGTAAATTACGCAGGCCCACTCTTCTTTATTCGACAATTCTTGTCGTCATGCTTTTAACCGGACTTTTCACCACGATTATCTTCCTGCGGATCGGAACTGCGCATGGTCCTAACCGGCGGGGAGACATGATTGATGCATCTATTTTGAGCCAACCACAGGGACTTGTTTACGGCTTCAAGATCGTTGCGTTCTTTTTAGGGATCACAGCGCTCTGTGTTTTTGCCTCGCAAACTGCTCAGGAATATACGCTTGGCACTTTGCGGAATTTATTGGTGCGCCAACCTGCCCGGATGAAGATCTTGGCTGGCAAGTACCTATCTATGACGATATTTGCAATAGTCCTAGTTCTTGCCGATGCACTTGTCGCAATTGGGGTTTCTTATGCACTCGCTGGTCATGCAAAAGTCAGTACTTCTGCGTGGATAACTTCTGCTGCACTAGTTCTCTTTGGCAAAACATTTGTGAATGTACTGTTGGCAACGATGGCATACGGAACTCTGGGCATGATTCTTGGTTTACTGTTTAGATCTCCAATAAGTGCAATTGCGACAGGTGTTATCTGGTCTCTAATACTTGAGAATATTCTGAGCGCAGTGGTATCAAGCACTAGCAAATGGCTCCCTGGCCAGAATTTTTCAAATATTGCACAAGGTGGGGCACCAGAAGTCAGTTATCACTGGTCCTTAATACTTTCTCTGATTTATCTCATCGGAGCCTTTGCTATCGTCGCAATTTTATTTAAGAGAAGAGATGTTGCTAACTAACTTCTACGACACAGCAACTTCTCATTAATTAATAGCCCTCTTATCCCTTGATATCAATTATTCTTGGGTGATTATCTTGGAGGCAAAATGATTAATAAGCAGAGGCAGGTGACCGCTTTGGCGGTGACCTTCTGCCTGCTAACGGCTGCGCCAGTGCTAGCAGCCACCCCCAAGCCGAAAGTGTCGGCACCTACAAAGGCACAGATTGCAGCAGCCCAGGCAGCAGAAAATACAAAGGCGGCGGCGGCGGCAGCAGCAGCAAATAAGTTGGCTTCTGCACAGAACGTATTAGAGCAACTGACAACAACTGCGAATCAGACACATGCACGATTAAAGAAAGCAGAAGGTGCGTTAGCAGTTGCTGTTTCCCAAGCAAATTTGGCAACAGCTCATGCGGCTCTAACTCAGGGAGCTGTACAGGAAGCCAACCGAACAATTGGTCGAATGGCGAACAATGCTTACATTATGGGTGGTGGTTTCACGACTCTTAATAGCGTTCTGGAAGCAAATGGTCCGCAAGATTTGATCGACCGGTTAAGCACGCTGAACCAAGTAGGCGCGTCCGACTCTGTAGCTCTATCTCGATATAAATCAGCCTTAATTGTCGCGAAAGCCGCACAGGTGGCCGCGACGACGGCAAAAATTGCTCAAGCAAATGCGACTGCAAAAGTTGCGATTGCAAAAAAAGAAGCTGACGCTGCCCAATCTGCACAAGCAAGTGCGGTAGCAAAACTTAAGGCCGAGCAAGTTCAGTTGATCGCCGAATTATCTAAGGCCCGTAACTTTAGAATTACCTTGCAACAACAATTGGCGATGTCACAATTAGAAGAGGCAAATTCTAATACCGCCGCAAAAACTAGAGGTCAAGCAAAGATCTGGCCGGATCGAGGTTTTAAAGGACGATCGACAATTCGCTCGACGGATTCAATACGAGCGGCGGCAGTTGCATTTGCGCGTGCACAAGTACTTGCACGAAAACCGTATGTGTGGGGCGCGCAAGGTCCAAGGAGTTTTGACTGCTCCGGTTTGGTATATGCATCGTACAAAGCAGCAGGGCTGGGCTATCCCAACTGGTCTCGACTCAACGCTGCCCTATATTTTGTTGATACCCAGCGCGTCCCCCTTGCAAACCTTGTTCCAGGGGATTTGCTCTTTTATTCTTACGACGGCTCGGTACAAAATATTCACCACATCACCATCTATGCAGGTAACGGAATGATGTGGGAGGCCAACTCAACTCGTACTGGATTACTATTTTCTAGTATGTACAGCGTCTCAGGTTTGATGCCATCTGGCGGTCGGGTTTAGGACGATTAGGCTAGGGGCATGAAGGCGACCCTGCAGATTCGACAAGCGGTACGTCCTTGGGTTGAATCCAGCGTTGCAAGAATTTTGATTGGCGTTTCTGGAGGAGCCGATTCGATGGCATTGGCCGTGGCCACCATTGCAGAATGTCGCAACACCGGGATAGAAGTGATTGCAATTATTGTAGATCACCAACTGCAGGATGGCTCTTCCGCGGTAGCATCGAAGGCGCAAGAAACTTTATTGGCCATAGGCTGCAATAAAGCGAAGATTTATACGGTCAATGTAATTCTTCTCGACGGTTTAGAAGCAAGTGCTCGAAGAGCGCGATATGAAGCATTTGAAAATGCAATTACAGAATTTAATCCAGATTATTTCTTCTTAGCCCACACTAAAAATGATCAAGCAGAGACCGTTCTCTTGGGGTTGGTGCGCGGTTCTGGTACACGATCATTGTCAGGAATTGCAGAAGTTCAAGATAAATATGTACGGCCACTTTTGGAGATATCTCGTGAAACCACAGAAACTGTATGTAAAGAAAATGAGATCATTCCCTGGCAAGATCCGCATAATTTTGATACACAATATTTACGTGTTCGTATTCGAAGAGAGATTTTGCCAGATTTAGAGAAAAATATTGGACCAGGGATTATTGAAGGGTTGGCAAGGAGCGCACGTCTCTTACGCGAAGATGCTGATGCCTTGGATCAAATCGCATCAGAGTTTCTGGCCCCCCTAGACCCGACCGACTTGCCCATCGATTCCCTAGAGCCCCTTCCCAAGGGGATTCGATCGAGGGTACTTCGACTCGCTATTTTTGCCGTTGGAGCCCCTCCGGGCTCGCTGAGCGCCGAACATCTGGCCCCAGTTGAGGCGCTGATCACAGATTGGCACGGCCAAGGGGTGATCTCACTGCCCGGTGGTGTGAAGGTCGAGCGAATTTCGGGCAGACTTTCGCTCTTGCACCGTTAACGAATAATTTAACCAATAATTAACCAATAAAAGGAGCACCGTGGACCAAGCAACATCAAACGATGACATTGACCGTGTAATCGTTACTGCTCCAGCGATTCAGGCACGTATTGCAGAACTAGCCGTCCTGGTCGAGAAAGATTATGCAGATAAGAACTTGTTAGTGATTGGAATTCTTAAGGGTGCAGTCATGACTATGGCTGATTTTGTTCGTCAGCTCAACATTCACGTTGAGATGGATTGGATGGCTGTAACGTCATACGGTTCGGGAACCAAGTCGAGTGGAGTTGTTCGAATTCTTAAAGATTTGGATCGAGATATCACGGGGAGAAATGTTTTGATAGTGGAAGATATCGTCGATACGGGTCTGACACTTTCTTGGCTTAAGTCCAACTTGCAGTCACGCGGGACCAATAGCGTTGAGATTTTAACAATGCTTCGCAAGCCCGAAGCAGCAAAAGTAGATGTCCATGTCAAATATGTTGGATTCGATATCCCTAATGAGTTCGTAGTGGGATATGGATTGGATTACAACGAAAAGTATCGCAACCTTGATTACATTGGAATTCTCGCTAAGCATATTTACTCCTGAACAACCCCGAACTTTTCCAATGTCCAACCTACAAATCTAACGAGAAGATAGAGAAGAGAAATGGCTGACAAGAAGATCAACATTCCGCGAAAGAATGTTCGCAAGTTGCTTCGTGGTCCACTTTTCTGGATCGTTCTTGCCCTGGTCCTGGTAGTTGCAGTTGGAAGAATCTCTGGTAGCGGGGCAACCTATACAACTGTTGATACATCAACAGTGCTGGCAGAAATTTCGCAGGATAAAGTTGAGTCGGCGCTTCTGATTGATAAAGATCAGAAGATTCAAGTCGTACTGAAATCAGGTTCGTCTTATAACGGCTCGACTCATCTAGAAGCTGCATATGTGGCGAATCAGGAACCCCAAATCACCGAACTCTTGACCAGCAATCCGCCGTCAAAGTCTTGGAACGTCAAGGTCCCCACAACCTCTGTTTTAGCCTCACTTTTCTTTAGTCTTGCGCCAATTTTGCTTATTGGATTCTTGTTGCTCTTTTTCATGAGCAAAGCACAGGGTGGTAACCGCATATTCTCATTTGGTCGATCTAAAGCAAAGATGCAGAGTAAAGAGAGCCCCAAGAGCACCTTTGCTGATGTTGCCGGAGCCGATGAAGCTGTCGCCGAACTCCGAGAAATTAAGGACTTCTTGGCCGAACCTAAGAAGTACCAAGATATTGGAGCGAAGATTCCAAAAGGCGTCTTGCTTTATGGACCTCCGGGAACTGGTAAAACTTTGTTAGCTAGGGCGGTTGCTGGTGAAGCAAACGTACCTTTCTATTCAATATCAGGATCGGAGTTCGTAGAGATGTTCGTGGGTGTTGGAGCATCACGAGTGCGTGATCTATTTGCGCAGGCTAAAGAAAATGCACCAGCAATTATCTTTGTCGATGAAATCGATGCAGTTGGTCGCCAACGTGGTGCCGGACTTGGTGGCGGACACGACGAACGTGAACAGACACTTAACCAGTTACTTGTTGAGATGGATGGCTTTGAAGCAAACGGTCAAGTTATTTTGATTGCTGCCACCAATAGACCAGATGTTTTAGACCCAGCACTGCTGCGCCCGGGACGTTTTGATCGACAGATTCCGGTGGATCGGCCGGATCTTCTTGGTCGTAAGGCGATTTTGGAAGTTCATGCCAAAGGCAAGCCAATGGCAAAGACGGTTGATTTAGGATCTTTTGCCAAGCGCACTCCCGGTTTTACTGGCGCTGATCTTGCAAATGTGTTGAACGAAGCAGCGCTTCTGACAGCACGCGAAAATTCAAAGGTGATTACAACTATGGCGTTGGATGAGGCCATTGATCGAGTTATGGCAGGGCCACAACGAAAGACTCGATTAATGACCGAAGAAGAACGTCGAATCACGGCATATCACGAAGGCGGACACGCACTTGTTGCGCACGCGTTGCCACATACTGATCCTGTTCATAAAATCACGATTATGCCACGCGGGCGTGCACTTGGGTACACCATGGTCCTGCCTGATGAAGATCGCTATGCAACTACACGCAATCAGATGCTCGATCAATTGGCTTATTCACTCGGCGGGCGTGCGGCAGAAGAGTTGATTTTCCATGATCCAACCACTGGTGCTTCGAACGATATTGAAAAAGCAACTAACTTGGCTCGCGCGATGGTTACTCAATATGGAATGACAGAAAAAATTGGGGCGATTAAATTAGGAACTTCCGACTCCGAACCGTTCTTAGGCCGTGACTATGGCCATCAACGTGATTACTCTGAATCTGTTGCCGGAATTGTGGATTCCGAAATTCATAATTTGATTGAAAACGCACATCAAGAGGCCTTTAATGTTTTGGTTGAGAATCGAGAAATATTAGATCTATTGGTTGTTGAATTACTTGAACGAGAAACTCTGCTCAAGGAAGATATCGAACGAATCTTCTCCAAGGTGAAGATGGTCCAGCCTCGTCCTGCCTGGACAGGTTCGTCAACGCGAACTCCTTCAAATAAACCCCCGGTTGCACTTGCACCAGCAAAGCCACAGGTGGATCCCGAAGCCGTAGCAACTAAGTCTGTTCGCAAGCCACGCAAAAAGGTAGCTTCACCAGATAACAGTGAGCAAGTATAAAAATGACTAACGACATCAGTTCGGTATCGATGGGTCCGCATGATGGACGTGCCCGCACTGAATTTGATCAGGAGCGAGCAGAACGTGCTGTGAAAGAATTGTTGCTTGCTATTGGTGAAGATCCAAATCGTGATGGATTGCGTGATACACCGGCACGGGTAGCTCGCGCCTACCGAGAGAATTTCGAAGGACTATGGCAACAACCAGAAGATGTTCTTACTACGACCTTTGATATCGGCCATAAAGAGCTAATTATTGTGAGAGATATCGAAGTTTTCTCGCACTGCGAACATCATTTGACTCCATTTCATGGATTTGCGCATATTGGTTATATTCCTGGGGAATCTGGTCGGATCACCGGAATTTCGAAATTAGCACGCCTTGTTGATATGTATGCCAGGCGTCCTCAGGTTCAGGAGCGGCTGACAACTCAGGTCGCTGATGCGATAGTAGAAATTTTGAAACCCGCCGGTGTCATTGTCATTATCGATTGCGAACATTTATGTATGTCGATGCGTGGCGTTCGCAAATCACAGGCTCGCACCACGACTTCTGCGGTTCGTGGCCAGCTCCGAACACCAGCGACTCGTGCGGAAGCGATGGCGTTGATTACATCTTCGGATAGATAATGAAACTGACTAATCCCACGCTAGTTATGGGCATCTTGAACGTCACACCAGATTCATTTGCAGATGGTGGGCGGCACTTTGATTTTGATGCTGCAATTACGCGGGCGAAAGAGATGATTGTAGAAGGTGTCGACATTATTGATGTGGGGGGTGAATCGACCCGCCCGGGATCTGAACGAGTCTCAGTGGAAGATGAACGCGACCGGACAATTCCCGTAATCACCGAATTGCAACCACTTGGCGTGAGCATCAGTATAGATACAACCAGGGCAGAGATCGCTCGAGCAGCGATTGCTGCGGGAGCAACTATGGTTAATGATGTTAGCGGCGGATTGGCAGATCCAGCGATGGCTAAGTTGATTGCAGCAAATCCTTTGGTTCAATATGTGGTGATGCACTGGCGCGGAGAGTCTGTCGATATGCAAAGTCGAGCTGTGTATACAGATGTAGTGAAAGAAGTAAAAGAAGAACTTGATCAACAGGTCACCGCACTTTTGGCTGCTGGCGTTTCTCCAGAACAAATAATTTTGGATCCTGGAATCGGCTTTGCAAAAAATGGCAAACACAATTGGGAATTGCTGCGCAATATTGATCGACTACAGCTATTGGGATTTCCGCTATTGGTTGGCGTCTCTCGCAAGGGTTTTTTAGGGGATTTGCTAGATGCAGCTAATCCGGATGACCGCGAATCTGCCACCCTGGCTATTACCACTGAACTAGCGCGCCAAGGTGTTTGGGGAGTGCGGACACATAGTGTTAAGCCACACGTTGACGCAATCAAAGTCGTTATGGAGTTAAATTTATGAGTGATCACATAATCATTAAAGGTATTGGGGGTTTTGGGTATCACGGGGTCTTTGATCATGAGCGGAAGAATGGTCAGAATTTTTCTATTGACCTAGATATTGAATTGAAAAACAAAAAAGCTGGCAAGAGCGATTCAATTGACGATGCAGTGGATTATTCAAAGGTAATCAATCTGGCCCACAAGATTCTGGTTGGCGAGCCAGTAAATTTGATCGAGCGAGTTGCAGAGTTGATTGCGAAAGCAATCCTTGTGGAATTCCCCGCAAAATCTGTCGAAGTAGTGGTTCATAAGGCAAATGCCCCGGTGGGATTACCCGTCAGTGATATTGCAGTACGGATTAAGCGTTCACGGTGAAAGCAGTTATTGCCCTTGGTTCTAATTTGGGAGATCCACTCACAAACCTTGAAAATGCAATCGAAAGCCTTAAGGCGGAATTGCAAGTCTTATTAGTTTCTACTTTTATCGAAACCACCCCGGTGGGTGGACCGGCCCAAGGGAATTACCTCAACGGCGTTGTAATCGCAGAGTCAGAATTAGAGCCGATTGAGCTACTTAAAATTTTACAAAAGATCGAAGATGCTGCTGGTCGTACCCGTGAAGTCCGTTGGGGGCCGCGTACGTTGGATTTGGATTTAATTTCGTATGGTGACTACATGTTTACATCCGATGAACTTGTGCTGCCCCACCCTAGAGCCCACGAGCGAGCCTTTGTCTTGGAACCTTGGCTTGAGCTACAGCCAGATGGAGTGTTGGTTGGAGCCGGTCCGATCAAGGATTTGTTGGCAAGAATCTCATAGTAAACTTCTCTTGCACGCCCGGTACCCCGTTAGGACTGGAGCACTATGCCAGAAGTAATTGCAGAAGATATCGCCTTCGTTCCAACGATGGGTGCGCTTCACGCTGGGCATTTGGCGCTTATTCAACAGGCCAAAACGCTTTCAAAAAAAGTAGTGGTTTCGATATTTGTTAATCCACTTCAGTTCGAAAATCAGAAAGATTTGCAGAGTTACCCAAGAGATTTAGATGGCGATATCGAAAAGGCTATGTCCGCCGGAGCAACCGAGGTGTGGGCACCTACATACGAAGAAGTCTTCCCTGGGCATATTATGAAAATTAGTGCTGGTCCAGTTGGCGATATTTATGAAGGAGTTCATCGCCCCACCCATTTTGATGGGATGTTGACGGTAGTAAATCAATTATTTAAAAAAGTTAGGCCAAAGTATGCAATTTTTGGTGAGAAAGATTTCCAACAATTATTTATTGTTAAGCAATGGGTAAAAGATGCTCAGATTCCTGTGGAAATTATTGCTGGAAAAACTGTGAGAGATTCTGATGGACTTGCACTATCGTCACGTAATATTCGATTGACGCAGGAAGACAGGAAGGCGGCCCTTGTACTGTCCAAGGCTCTACAACAAGGTTCTAAGGCCGATATGCTGCAGATGTTAGATAGCGAACCACGCTTTACGCTTGACTACGCAGAAATAATCGATAGCAAGACTTTTGAGATTGCCACGAGCGAGACAGATCAAGCTCGGGGAATCATTGCTGGGTGGATAAATGGCATTCGATTGCTAGACAATTCACCTATGCCACCGATATCACCCATCTTAGAGATGGACATAGGGAACAAGGAATGAAACTCTTCGCCGGCAAACCCGGATGGACTGTGACTGCTGACGTTATTGTCATTGGTTCTGGGGTCGCTGGATTAACGACGGCGCTCAATGCGCGAGCCGCGGATTTGTCAGTGTTACTGGTAACAAAGGCCAAGATCGATGAAGGTTCTACAAAGTGGGCTCAAGGTGGAATCGCTGCAGCACTTGGACCCGGCGATACTCCAGACCAGCATAAAGAAGATACTTTGATAGCCGGAGCCGGACTATGTGATTTGGATGCAGTAAACGTATTGGTGAAAGAAGGACCAGAAGCGGTTCGCAAGTTGATTGCTCGAGGCGCTGTATTTGATAAGGCCGAAACTGGCGAGATTGCTCTAACTCGTGAAGGTGGTCATCACCGGAACCGAATTTTGCATGCGGGTGGAGATGCAACCGGTGCAGAGGTATCACGTGCCTTATTGGCAGCTGTGCAAAATGACTCTGGTATAGAAATTATCGAGCACGCTTTGGTAGTAGATGCACTTCAGACAAAAGATGGTCGAGTATGTGGGGTCACCTTGCATGTAATTGGTGCAGGATCCACAAATGGTGTCGGTCAAGCATTGGCGCGAGCGGTAGTAATTGCCACAGGAGGATTGGGACAGGTTTATTCACAGACAACCAATCCATCTGTATCAACTGGTGATGGTGTAGCAATGGCATTGCGTGCAGGCGCAGCTGTTGCGGACGTTGAATTTATTCAATTTCATCCGACCGTATTGTGGCGCGATACTTCGCAAGCTGGACAGCAACCATTAATTAGTGAAGCGGTTCGGGGTGAAGGTGCAATTCTTCTCAACCACAAAGGTGAAAAATTTATGGCTGGAGTTCACCCTCAAGCCGACCTTGCTCCTCGTGACATTGTCGCTAAGGAAATCTTTGGTCAGATGAAGGAAGCGCATGTTCCACACGTTTGGTTAGATACAACAGCAATGAAAGATTTCAAGGAGCGATTCCCAACAATTTTTGCATCTTGCATGGCTAATGGAATTGACCCCCAAAGACAGTTGATTCCAGTGGCTCCAGCCTCGCATTATGCCTCTGGTGGTGTCCTTGTGGATCTAAACGGTCAGAGTACGGTTGCCGGATTGTATGTATGCGGCGAAAGTGCTTGCACGGGTGCACATGGTGCAAACCGGTTAGCTTCAAATTCACTTCTTGAAGGTTTGGTCTTTGGAGCACGTATCTCTGAGCACATCGCTAGGCATCTTCCAGAACAAGGTGTTCCGCAGATCGATGAGGCTGAAGAACGAGTATTAATAGATCCATCGATCAGAATCCCGCTACAGCTGGCTATGAGTGAAGGGGCAGGAGTAATGCGCTCGGAGAAAAGTCTGAAGTCAGCGCTGGCGACGTTACAACAACTAGGAACCCATCGGACCAAGACACCTGCCGTAGATGCTTGGGAAGTATCTAATCTTTACTTTTTAGCGACAGCGATTGTGCGTTCTGCCCTTGAACGCAAGGAATCTAGGGGATCGCATTGGCGGAGTGATTTCTTAGAGACAGATAAATTATGGGAACGAAGAATTATTCAGCAGCTAGACAAGTTAGGAAACTGGACATCTAGCGAGCAGGAGGTGAACGTGTGACCACTTCACTCCAAACTCTTATTAAATTAGCGATTGATGAAGATTTAGCGGGAGGAGTCGACATAACTTCTGTCGCCACCATACCTGCTGATCAACACTCGATTGCTCAATTTGTGACACGCTCTTCTGGTGTCATTGCTGGCATTCCAGCAGCTGTAGCCGTTCTAGAGTACTTAGGGATTACCGATATTTCGGTTCCCGTTACGTGCGCACATGAAGTCGTGGCAGGAACCGTAATTTTAGAGGCGCGCGGTAAGACTCGGGATTTACTGCTTGCAGAGCGCACAACCCTTAATTTCCTCACGCATTTAAGTGGCATAGCGACACTGACTCGTGCTTGGGTTGATGCGGTAAGTCATACCAATTGCACAATAAGAGATACGCGCAAAACCACGCCGGGTTGGAGAACCTTAGAAAAAGAGGCGGTTCGCATGGGCGGTGGAACCAACCATCGCATGTCTTTGTCTGATGCGGCGTTGGTTAAAGATAACCATATAGTTGCAGCGGGTGGCGTACTTAAAGCATTTGAATTAGTTAGGTCCAAATATTCATCCGCACTCATCGAAGTAGAAGTAGATACTTTGAATCAGTTGCAAGAAGTATTGGTGGGCAAACCAGATTTAATTCTGCTCGACAACATGTCCCCAGCAATGTGTAAAGAGGCGGTTGAACTGGTCAAAGGCAAAGTTCCGTTGGAAGCTTCCGGTGGTCTTACCTTAGAAAATGCTGCTGCTTATGCCGAGACAGGTGTGGATTTTCTGGCGATTGGTGCACTCACTCATTCTGCTAAAGCACTAGATATTGGTCTAGACCTAAAGATGGAGAGATAAATGTTACTTGCCATTGATGTCGGAAATACAAATACCGTTCTTGGCGCATTTGATGGCGAGAAGTTAGTTCGTTCATGGCGAGTAAAAACCGATCCACGGGATACCGCCGACGAACTTTGGCTTCAGTATCGTTCGCTTCTAGATGGAATTGCTATTGATGGATTATCTGTGTGTTCGACTGTTCCAGCAACTCTTCGCGAAATTCGTCAGATGATCAAGACGTATTTTGCTGACATTCCTACAACGATAGTCGAGCCTGGAATCAAAACTGGGGTTCCATTGCTGGTTGATAATCCAAAGGAAATTGGCGCAGATCGCATTGTTAACACTTTGGCTGCACATACGCTTTTTGGGTCGAGCGGACCATGCATCGTGGTTGACTTCGGAACATCAACAAATCTAGATGTGGTTTCTCCCAAAGGTGAATTTCTTGGCGGGGCATTGGCACCAGGAATCGAAATCTCGGTGGATGCGCTGGCAGCACGCGCTGCCCAATTGCGAAAAGTCGAACTTGTAAAACCAAAATCTGTTATTGGAAAGAACACGGTAGAAGCATTGCAATCCGGGACCATTTACGGCTTTGCAGGCCAGGTTGATGGGCTGGTGACCCGGATTATTGAGGAACTCGAATTCCTTTACCCAGCGGAGGGCGCCACCACCGTGGTTGCCACCGGGGGGTTGGCACCTCTCGTCGTTGGAATCAGTGAAACAATTGATTCGCATGAGCCAGATCTGACCTTGCTGGGATTGGCAATGATCTTTAATCGTAATTCTGGGGCCAATAACTAGCCTAATAATCGACACGGTAGGCTTGGCTGATTATGAGCGAAGCACCAATCGACGACGACCTACCCGAACAACTGCGGATTCGGCGCGAAAAGCGTGCTGCAATCTTGGCCAGGGGGGACGAGGCATATCCAGTAGCGGTAGCCCGCACGGCTTCGCTTAAAGATATCCGGGAACGGCATATTGGATTAGATATTGATGTTGCGACAGGAATTTCTGAAAGTCTTTCAGGAAGAGTTATCTTTAAACGCGATACCGGCAAATTATGTTTTGCCACCTTGCGCGAAGGTGATGGCACCGAGCTTCAAGCTATGTTCTCGTTGGATAAAGTCGGTGCAGAAGTATTAGATCGTTGGAAGAGTGATATTGATTTGGGCGACTTGGTCAGTGTTACCGGAGAAATAATTACATCCAAGCGAGGCGAACTTTCCATTCTAGCTACTTCATTTACTTTGGCGGCAAAATCTCTGCGGCCATTGCCGGTAGAGCACAAACCGTTATCTGAAGAGACGCGTGTGCGGATGCGTTATGTGGATTTGATTGTGCGACCAGAAGCTCGATACAACGCACGGCTTCGCCCACAAGTCATGACGGCGTTACGTAATTCATTTGCGCAGCGCGAATTTATCGAGGTAGAAACGCCGATGCTGCAGGTTATGCATGGTGGCGCAGCGGCGCGGCCATTTAAAACAAATAGCAATGCTTACGATATGGATCTCTTCTTGCGGATAGCTCCAGAATTATTCTTGAAGCGGTGTGTAGTTGGTGGACTCGAACGTGTCTTTGAAATAAATCGCAACTTTCGTAATGAGGGCGCTGATTCAAGCCACTCTCCCGAATTCGCGATGATTGAGTCATACGCCGCGTACGGAGACTGGAATTCGATCGCAGTCCTTACACAAGACTTGATTCAAGAGGCAGCTATGGCGGTTTTTGGCTCTCATGTTGTAAAACATCATGATGGCCGAGAAATAAATCTAGGCGGAAAATGGCGCGATGCTAATCTCTTCGATCTAATTTCAGAAGGTGTAGGAGAAGTTATCTCCCCGCAAACTTCCCTGGAAGAGCTTAAGAAGATTGCAACAAAATTGGGGATGAAAATCGATCCTAAGTGGATTACCGGCAAGCTTGCAGAAGAGATTTTCGAGCATGTTACGGAAGGCCAATTAATCGAACCAATCTTCGTTCGAGGGTATCCAACTGATACTTCTCCACTTGTTCGTGCCCACCGAGAAACCCCAGGCCTGGTTGAGAAGTGGGATCTTTATGTTGAAGGCTTTGAATTAGCAACTGGCTATTCCGAACTTATCGATCCTGTCATTCAACGGGAACGATTGGTCGAGCAGGCAACGCTTGGCGCAAAGGGTGATCTTGAAGCAATGCAGCTGGATGAAGATTTCTTACGTGCCATGGAATACGGAATTCCTCCAATGGGTGGAATGGGCATGGGCGTTGATCGCTTATTGATGGCACTAACTGGTCTTGGTATCCGCGAAACGATCCTCTTCCCGCTAGTGAAACCAGAAGAACAGTAATCATGGCAGTCATCATCCGCCCAGCACGCACATCAGATATCAAGGCGATTCGCCAGATTATTGATATGTATGTTCTTGCACGCCGGCTGCTTCCAAAAGAAACAGTAACTTTGTATGAAACAGTTCAGGAATTCACGGTTGCGGAATCAGAAGGAGAAATCGTTGGTTGCGGTGCACTGCACGTACTTTGGGAAGATCTCGCAGAAGTTCGTACTGTTGCGGTGTTAGAGAAGATGCGTGGTCAAGGCGTTGGTAATGCAATCATTGAAAATATTATGATTCGCGCCAAAGAAATTGGTGTGAAGCGCATTTTCTGCCTGACTTTTGAAACAGAGTTCTTTGGCCGCAACGGATTCAACGCCATCGAAGGTACGCCGGTAGATCACGATGTTTATGAGCAGTTACTTCGCTCTTATGACGAAGGTATTGCAGAGTTTTTGGAGCTCGAACGAGTCAAGCCAAATACCTTGGGTAATACGCGGATGTTGCGGATTCTCTAACCCGCAGAGATTTATTGGGCGCTCTTTACGCTGCGGAGCAGTATTTGGGCAACATCTAGGACTTCGACATCCGACTCGCGAGAAGT
>Ga0214201_1000204_pt1 | contig 24123 bp, 21 predicted proteins | sample TroBogEpilimnion_32_FD_153039 | JGI IMG/M metagenome (GOLD analysis project Ga0214201, IMG submission 153039) | Freshwater microbial communities from Trout Bog Lake, WI - 29MAY2009 epilimnion | ecosystem: Environmental > Aquatic > Freshwater > Lake > Epilimnion/Euphotic zone | place: Trout Bog...
AAAACGAAAAACTCGCCGCAGCAACGGCGAGTCAGATTCGTAGAGCTCATTGAGAGCGATTCCGTAAGAGGGTCAAACCTCTTACGGGACCTATTAAAGCAGAGTGATTCCGTACTTCGCAAGAAGATAACGAGATTTCTGTAGATAATTAGATGGCCTCGCAAACTTTCTTCCCAGATGAATCGAGTTCTTAGGGTTTAACGATTGCTCGCCACAATTTCGACATATCGTGATGAGGGGGCGTTGACTGCGGCACGTCCCGCACCCGCATAGGTAAATCTGGTATGAACGCGATTTTCATGAAGAACCCTCGCGGAAGCCAGGAAATAAAAACTAATCGATTCTAATTTCACCATCATGTGTCTGTAGATAAACCGCAACGATTCCGGTGTCGCCATCGTTCGTTGATGGGTCAACCCAGATTACTTCTACGTCACCGATTGCTTGATCGACGTTCTCTCCCGCGTATTCGCGAATCTTCTCTTTATCTCCCGCGAACTCAACCTTTGTGATTGTTGCTGTTGCATTTCCATCCTTTGATGGGTGCTCTGCGGTGAGCCACTCAATAAAGAATGGGAGTTGCTTGTCCTGCAAAATATCTGAAACACCAATCTGCTTCCAACGAAGATCTGTGCCATCTGGCTTCTTGCGATGTCCCTCTGCTGCTGGACGACCAATACGTGTCTCGATTGGTGCAATGTCATCGGTGCTAAGTACCCATGTAAGCCAACCGCCGCCTTCATTAGCGCGCTTTGATACAGCCTTACCGAATGCATTGCTATCAGTAGCTGGGTGATCAAGCGGACATACAACTTCTAGGTAGTGGCCATTCTTAAGTGGCGCAGTGAAGTTGCGAGTTCCAAAGCGGGGGTGGATTCCACCATCAACGAATGTTGTTCCAAGAGTCGCGCCCAAGCGTTGGACGGTATCTGAGAGCTGGTCATGAGAAGTCACATAAGAGACATGGTCTAAACGCATAAGGAAACAATACCTATTTCGCGCAGTACAAATTACCAGCGGGGGTTACACCCGAGAGCAAATACATATTCACTGCGTCATCCACACATGTGCTGCCGCGGTTGGCGCCCGTATGGCCATCGCCATTAAGGGTGATCAGGGTGGAGTCGATGAGATCTTTATTGAGAGCCTGGGCCCAGGCGTACGGGGTGGCGGGGTCTCGCGTCGTGCCGATCACCAGCAGTGGCGCCGACTTTAGGTGGGTCAGAGGTGGGGTGGTGACCGGCCCTACCCGCCAATAATGACAAGCCAAGCCCGCGTAGGCCAGATATGGACCAAAGACAGGCGCGGTTTTAGCGTAATCCGCCGCATCGCTCTGGATTTGGGTGATGGTGCGCGGGTCTGGGAAATCTAGGCACGAGGTGATCTGGGAGATGTCATTCTGGTTGGAGGCGTAGTGGCCATTAGGTAGGCGCTGGTCATAGTCATCGGCCATAGCCAACAACCCCGTCCCGTCGTTGTGGTTAATAGCGAGTGCTAGCGCGCTTTTTAGTTGGGGCCATCCAGATGATGGGTCGTAGAGCGCAGAAGCGATTGCTGTAATTGTAAGTGATTCAGTCAGTGTGCGGTTCTGTTTATTTGTTTTGTTTGGTTTTGTTGGCAGCGGAGTTTTGCGCGCTGTCGCCAAGAGTTGTTGCACCTGAGCTACTGAAAATTCTGGATTAGATGCAATAAATGATCGCAGCGCTGTATCGAAGCCTTGTGCCTGGACTTCGTTTTGTTGGTTAACCGAGATGTTGGGATCTACTGCGCCATCGAGAACCATGCGGCCTGTGTTCTGTGGGAATAGCGCGGCATACAAAGTGCCGAGATATGTTCCGTAGGACTTGCCGATGTAATTCAAAGTGGGTTGGTGGAGCAGCGCGCGCAAGATATCCATATCTTTTGCGCTCTCAAGTGTTGAGTAATGCGCCAAGTTGGGTCCGACCTGCTTCCAGCATTGATCTGCAAACATCTGAGCTTGTTGCTCAGCTTGGGTTAGATCGGATGTTGATTGAATGCTGCCGCCACCATCAAGGTAGGTGTCTTCTTGTGAATCCGTGAGACAACGAACTGGTTGTGAGAGATTCACACCGCGTGGGTCGATACCCACAATGTCGTAATTATCTTCGATTACTTTGGAGACAATCGTGTCGGCGTTGTAGGCGTAATCAACACCAGAGCCACCTGGGCCACCTGGATTCACAAAGAGATATCCGAGTTTGGTTTTATTACCTGTAGCTGGATGAACTAAAACTTGTAGTGTGAAGTTGCCACCGTTGAGATTGTTGTAATCAATCGGTACTTGGTAGGTCGTGCAAGAAAATCCGTTGTCACATGGCTGCCAATCAAGGCTCTGTGTCATGAACTTCTGCATCGTCCAATGTACTTTTGGTTTGAGCGCTTGGTAGGCGGCTTGGCCACCGAAAGCGAGTGCCACGACTAGGGATGAGACAGTGAGTGATACTAGAAAATTACGCAGTGGGCGTGGCTTTTTGGGTGGGTAGATCGGGTCAAACTCAATGAAGTTATCGTTAATGCTCATGCTAACTGCACCATCATTGCTTCTATCGCGAGAAGTGGCGCAGCATTGTGTGAAAGTTGGGTACGAGTTTTCATGATCACCTGCAATTTTCGCAGAGTTGTGTCAGGGCTGGTGGAGTTAGCCACAATCTCTACTTCACGCTGCATATCGCTGTTGATAAGCGCATCGCGGGGAGTATTGGACTGCACCATCAAAATATCGCGATAGAGCGTTGCTATATCAAGGAGCGCGCGATCTAGATAATCACGGACCATTCTGGTCTGACGAGATTTTTGTTCGCGCTCTAGCTCTTTAATCGCTTTGGCGCCGCCAGCAACAACTCTTGTGCCTTGCTGTCCCCATGCTTCTTTGAGCGCCGCTAGCTCCGCATCATTCTTCTTCTCAGCCTCTGCTTCGGCATCGCGCTTGGCTGCATCAACCAACATACCTGCGCATTTAAATGCAGATGCGATATCTGTGATTGTTAGTGGGAGTTTAAGAATATCGGTGCGTCGAGTGCGAGCCTCTGGATTGTTCGCGAGATAGCGTGCGCGACCAATATGTCCTTGTGATGCACGCGCAGCGAGTTCGGCTGTTGCAGTAGGCACAAGTTCACTTTCCAGCAGGTTCTTTACTGCTGCGATAGAAGGAGTGCGCAGAGTGAGATTGCGGGTGCGTGAGCGAATGGTTGGCAATACATCTGTGGTGGTTGGTGCGCAGAGCAACCAGACGGTGCGCAGACCTGGTTCTTCGATCGCTTTAAGCATCGCATTGGCTGCAGACTCTGTGAGGCGATCTGCATCTTCCATCACAACTACTCGATATGTTGCGACTGATGGCGTCCACGAAGCGCGCGTGATGAGTTCGCGAACTTCATCGATCTTGATAGATAGACCTTCGGTGCGGATGAGCTCGACATCGGCATGCGAGCCTTTGAGGGCGGTCAGGCAATCAGTGCAGGTGCCACATCCGCTTGTTTTGCAGACCAGCGCCGCTGCGAAAGCCAGAGCTGCGTTTGAGCGGCCACTTCCTGGAGGGCCTGTAAATAGCCAGGCGTGGGTCATCGCCTGGGACTCGTCCTCACCTATCTTTGCCGCGGCAACGGCATCTTTAAGGATCGCGACGGAGTCTTCCTGGCCGATAAGTGAATCAAAGACGCTCATTACTTTGTGGCGCGCGATTCTTTAAGTGCTAATTGTGGAATGAGTGCAACGCGGCTAGCGATCTGCTCGCGAATCTCTTCTTTGCTCTGGGTCGCATCCACAACGAAGTAACGATCAGGGTCGATTGCAGCGAGATTAAGGAATTCACGGCGCACGCGCTCGTGGAACGCAAGTGGTTCTTGCTCAAGACGATCAGCACCGTTGAGTCGACCTAGACCTATCTCGGCTGGAACATCCATGATGATGGTGAGATTTGGAATCAGACCGTCAGTCGCCCATTTAGATAGGCGCGCGATTTCATTAGCTTGCATCACACGGCCAGCACCTTGGTAGGCGATAGATGAATCGATGTAACGATCGCTGATAACAATTTCTCCACCGAGCAGCGATGGCATCACTTTGTTGTGAACATGGTTGGCGCGATCTGCTGCATACAACAACGCTTCAGAGCGTGGTGCGATATCGCCGGTTGCTGGGTCGAGCAAAATTTTGCGAAGTTGGTTGCCTAGCTCTGTTCCACCAGGTTCGCGGGTGAGTAGAACTTTTTCACCGCGTTCTTCTAGGAAGGCTTTGAGAAATTCAGTCTGAGTAGATTTGCCTGAACCTTCGCCGCCTTCGAATGCGATAAAAATTCCGGTATGCGTTCGTCCTGATTCGGAGACTAGCTCGCCACGAAGTGCGGCTAGGACGTCGGTGAAGAATGAAACGTTGGGACGATCTTTCATTCTCTTGTAAGAAATGATTCCGACAACAAGTCCGATAACACCTGCGCCGAAGAGTGTGAAAGCTGCGCCATCGTAATTGAGGTGGTGGTTGTTAATCGTGAAGCTGTGGCGGCCGATCGCAGCAGCGATGATTGGGGCGATGGCGAGCACTAAAACAAGTGAAATACGTATCAAAGACTGCACGAAGGCGAAGATGCGGCCACGCACGTCGTCAGCCACTTCTAGGCCGAGCATCGTAAATCCTGTTACCCATGACAACCCGGCGAATGCGCCAAGAAGTATTGTCACAAGCATCGCGAGCACGATATTTGAAACTAAGGCCAAGATAATCAAGAAGAATGAAGAGACAGTGAGTGATGCACCGAAGATACGGCGGCGTGAGAATTGACCAAAGATCTTTGGTCCAAGCCAGATGCCGAGTGCAAGACCGGTGAAGACTGAACCGAAGAGAATTCCGTAAGCGGCATCACCAGCTTTGAGATCACCAACAAATGTTCGAGCAAGTCCGATAACAGCGCCTGCAGCAAAGAATGCTCCGAGCATTCCTAAGATCAGACCACTAATTACCTTGGAGCTAGAGACGAACTTAAAACCTTCGATCAGTGACTTACCGATGTTGTCATTAACGGCTGACTTGGAGTCACCATCGCGAGGAATGTGCTGGAGTTTAAAGACCACCCACGCTGTGTATAGGAATGAGAGCGCGTCGATATAGAGCGCAAGATCTGCAGTGGATGCATAACGCTTGGAAGTAAACGAAGAGATTGCAGCTGCTACACCGGCTAGGACTGAGAACATCAGCGCAGCCACGGGAGCGCTGCCATAACTTGCGACCAGGGTCATCTGGTTAGCATTTTCTAACTTATCTTTTGGAACTAAGTTAGGGACAGATGCTTCTTTCGCGGGTGACCAGAAGAGGGTGATGGATTCGACGATCACAGTTGCGGTGTACAACCACATGTAGTTGTGAACGATAGGAATCGATGCGTAGAAACCAAAGCGCAGAATGTCGCAGACGATCATCAGGCGGCGGCGATCGAAACGATCTGCGATTACACCAGCGATAGGTCCGAGTAAGACCGCCGGGAGAAGGCGCACGATAAATACACCTGCGATAGCAAAGTTAGCTTTTTTGTAATTTCCGCCTGCTAGCTCGAGTGCGAGCGCAGTTGTGGCGAGCAAGCCCAGCCAATCTCCAAACGAGGAGAAGGCCATGGAGTACCAAAGGCGTCTAAAGGCCGGGATGGCTAAAACGCTTCGTGAATCCGTCTGCGCCGGGGCGCTGGGATACGGCAGAGCTTGAGACATAGGGGCAGTCTAAGGGTTGGCTACTTTGCCTTTCCCGGTGGCTGCTTTCTTCTTGGTCTTGGCTGCGCCTGTGGCTTTGACGACCTTTGAAGTCAGAGTTGGGGCGCTCTTTTTGCCTCGCGAGCTAGATGATGCGGCCTTTTTGGCCTTTTTCTTGGTGGGAGCGCCACCATTTTCGGCCTCCCAGGCGCGGCGGCCAGCCAAAAGCTCCATTCCACGCTCGAGCGTCAGGAATTCGATGGTGTCACCCTTGCGCAAGGTGGCATTTGTAGTGCCGTCGGTGACGTAGGCGCCGAATCGGCCATCCTTCACCAGAACCGGCTTTTGGGATTCAGGATCGATACCCAAGTCTTTGAGTGGTGGCTTGGCCACCCCGCGGCGGCGGACCTTTGGCTGCTTATAGATCTCGATCGCTTCGGGAAGTTCGATCGTGAAGAGCTGGTCTTCGGAAGTCAGAGTCCGTGAATCTGCGCCATGCATGAGGTATGGGCCGTAGCGACCATTTTGGACGGTGATCGGTGCATCTTCATAGACACCAAGTGTGCGAGGCAGCGACATTAGTTTGAGCGCATCATCGAGTGTGATGGTGTCGAGTGACATCGTGCTCAGTAGAGATGCGGTCTTAGGTTTTGGATCATCCTTCTTTTTGCGAGGCTTCTTTAGCTCGCCAGTTTTTTTATCGACCACCATCTCTGGCTCTGGCAATACTTGAGTGACATATGGACCATAGCGTCCAGATTTTGCGATCAGTGGATAACCAGTCGCAGGTTCGATACCAAGTTCGCGCTCACCTGATGGTTTGGCCAAAAGTTCTAGTGCAACAGCGAGTGTGAGTTCATCCGGCGCCATATTTTCTGGGATGTTGGCGAACTTTCTGTTATCGCCCTGACCTTGTTGCACATATGCGCCAAATTTGCCGACACGAATCTCAATATCATCACCGAGCTTCATGGTGTTGATCTGCTGGGCATCAATCGCACCTAGATCTTGCGAAAGCGCTTCTAGCCCAGGAACATCATCATGTCCATAATAAAAATCATTGAGCCACTCCACGCGATCTGCTTCACCGTGCGCGATCTTGTCGAGATCTTCTTCCATCGATGCGGTGAATTCATAATCAACAAGTTTTGCAAAATGTTGTTCGAGTAAGCCCGTAACGCTAAATGCTAAGAATGTAGGGACGAGAGCGCGGCCACGTTTGGCGACATAGCCACGATCTTGGATTGTGCTGATGATTGATGCGAATGTCGAAGGGCGACCGATTCCTAGCTCCTCTAACTTCTTCACCAACGTTGGTTCGGTATAGCGCGCAGGTGGCTTGGTTTCGTGGCCTTCGCATGAATAGTTTTTGACGGCCATCGCATCACCCACAGCCATTGCTGGCAGGCGCTTTGAACTCTCATCGACATCTTGTGAATCGTCTTCGGCGATATCTTCATACGCAGCTAAGAAGCCAGGGAAGGTGATGACACTGCCATTAGCGCGGAAAATGGCGGCCTGGCCTGACTTGGTGGTGACATCAAAATCCACGCGCATCTGCATTTTTTTGGCATCGGCCATCTGCGATGCAATCGTGCGTTTCCAGATAAGGTCATAAAGCGCAAACTCATCGCGCGATAGCTCTGGCGCTAGTTCGCCTGGAGTTTTAAAAATATCTCCCGCAGGGCGGATGGCTTCGTGAGCTTCTTGTGCGTTCTTGGATTTGCCTTCATAGATCCGTGGAGTTGGTGGAACAAATTCCTTGCCGTACAAACCAGCTGCTTGTTCGCGCGCGGAAGCAATTGCAGATTGCGAGAGCGTCACTGAGTCGGTACGCATATATGTGATGTAACCGTTTTCGTACAAACGTTGTGCGACTCGCATTGTTATCTGCGAACCCCATCCAAGTCTTGAGCCAGCATCTTGTTGCATGGTTGATGTTGTAAATGGCGCCTTAGGTCGCTCGGTACGAGGTGACTCCTCCGTGCTCTTAACAGTCAGTGACCGCGAATCTAAATTCTGCGTTAGCTCATTCGCGCTTGCTTCATCGAGTAACAGGATATTTCCTGCTGATTTTTCTTTAAGTGCGCCGAGATCATCAAAATCATTTGTGGTTGCTACGCGCTTGCCATCTACTGAGAGTAAACGTGCTTTAAATCCTGCTGCGCATTCGGCTGAAATATCCCACCATGATGATGAGATAAATGCCATGCGCTCACGTTCGCGCTCCACAATCAGACGAGTAGCTACCGACTGCACGCGCCCAGCAGAAATTCGGGGCATAACTTTCTTCCATAAAACTGGTGAAAGGCGATAACCATAGAGACGATCGAGCACGCGACGAGTCTCTTGCGCGTCGACCAATCGATAATCTAAATCGCGTGTTTGGTTAGCTGCTTTTTTAATCGCATCTTCTGTAATTTCATGAAAGACCATGCGCCTAATCGGGATTTTTGGGCGCAGGACCTCGATCAAATGCCATGCGATCGCCTCGCCCTCGCGGTCCTCATCGGTAGCCAGAATGAGCTCGTCCGCGCCCTTCATGAGCGCGGTGAGTTCTTTTACTTTGGCGCGCTTATCGGGATTGATGACATAAAGCGGGGTAAAGCCATCTTCGATATCGACGCCCTCTTTGGCCCACGCTAATTTCTTATATTCGGCTGGAATATCGGCTGCGCGCTGTGGCAGATCGCGAATGTGGCCAACAGAAGCTTCGACAATGTACTCATCACCCAAAAAGGCACCGATCTTGCGCGCCTTGGCGGGGGATTCGACGATTACTAGCTTCTTGCCCGGACTCATGCGCACACCATAACCGCATCACCCACCTGAACGACAAGTCCACGAAGGTGGTTGTGGTTAGTTCTGGAGTGGGCTGACTATCGGTACCCTTTCGGAATGAGCTTTATTAGCGTCACCACCGCACTGAACTCCAACTTCGCGCTGATCATTATTTTTGCGATCTTGGCACTTGAAACCGGGTTGCCTCTGATTATCGGTCTACCTGGCGACACCTTGCTGATCAGCGCGGGCCTCTTCGCCTCTGGCATTGGGGTTGAAGCAGGCCATCACCACCTGAGCATCGCGGTAGTTGCGATCGGCGCACCACTCTCGGCGATCGTAGGTTCGCAGTTTGGACATTGGTTGGGCTGGAAATATGGAATAAAAATATTTAGCCGTGAAGGTTCCAAGTTTTTTGATCCGAGCAAGATTAAGTCAGCCGAAAAGTATGTCTCTAAATATGGAGTCGGTCGAGCAATTGTTCTGGGCCGTTTTATCCCAGTAGTGCGCGGGCTTATTAATCCACTGTCTGGAATTATTCGAGTCCCGTTTAAGACATTTACATTCTGGAATATTTTCGGTGCGCTGATCTGGACTCAGGTATTGATCTGGGGTGCTTATGCAGCGGGTAATACCTTCGCCAACAGCATCTCGAAATATCTCACCGACATCATTATTGCGATTGCAGCGCTTACTGTTCTTCCAATTATTTGGGAGATTTTCAAAGAGTGGCGTACGCGTAAACACCTCTCGTAGGGATCAGCTGCGACTTATCCACGCCAGACGATATTTGCAGGCTCCAAGCCTTGTGCAATTAACTTCAGTTGTGACTCCACTAGTTTCTTGCCGCGGGATTCAAAGGCAGTTGAATCGCCACCAACATGGGGAGAAATGATGCAGTTGGGTGCCCGCCAGAGCGGGTGATCTGCCGGTAATGGCTCCGGATTTGTGACATCGAGGCCTGCGAAAATTCGTCCAGAAATAAGTTCTGCAACTAGCGCGTCGGTATCAATAATTCCACCTCGCGCAACATTAACGATCACAGCCCCATCTTTAAGTTCTGATAACCGCTTAGCGTTAAAGAAATTCTTTGATTCATCATTGAGCGGCATCACGATAAAGATAATGTCGTAATTTTTGATCTTGCTATCAAAAGTTGAAATTGTCTGAGAACCGTTTGCACCACTACGAGAATAAAGGGTGGTTTCAACGTTGTAAGGCGAGAGATAACTTTTAAGTGTTGTGGCAATAGACCCGGCGCCTAAAATGGCAATTGAGCTATCGTTGAAAGATGGGTAACGCTTGTGGGCCCAGGTGCCAGTTTGAGAAGCTACTGAAAAATCAGCAAAACCACGCCGAGACGCGATTGCTAGTGCTACTGCGAGTTCAGCAGTTGAGGCATCGTGAACTCCGCGAGCATTACATAACAGCACTCCTGGGGCACAATATGGGATCGCATCATCAAATCCGGCATTAGGTACTTGCAAATATTTAAGGGAACTCATGCCACGCGAATACTCAAGCGCCGCTTTTCCGCCCATATATTGGGGTACATAAAAAGTGATTTGACCGAGATCTGCACGTGTTAAATCGGTGTTGGCTGGTGAGAGTCTAGTAAAACCCTCTGGCACTTCGAGGTCATCCCACTGACTCCAGATTACGTGTTTCATAATTGAATTAATACTTTGCCAGAGAGCTCTGAATTCTTAGCCATCTCAAAACCTGCCTTTGCATCGCTGAGAGCAAATACGTGAGTTATTGCCTGCGCAATCTCTGGATGCTTTGAAAGCATTGTGATCGCTTCATCGATTTCATTGTTGAATCTAAATGTGCCCCGTAGTTGAATTTCCTTACTCACCAGCGGCGCAATGGCAATTGGTTGATCACCCGCGGCAAGCATTCCAACTTGCACAACAACTCCAGCTTTGCGAACTGCAACCAATGCAGAACTTAAAGCGCGTGCTACTCCAGAACATTCAAAGACCACATCGAAGTGATCGGTTGGAAGGGGTGTTTGGCTTACTTTAATCACATCATCCGCGCCTAAGTTCTTTGCACGTGCAAGCGGTCCATCGAGAACATCAGAGGCAACCACGGAATGTGCACCAAGGATCTTTGCTGCTGCAATCACCATCAAACCAATTGGGCCAGAGCCAGACACTAAAACGTTTTTATTTTCGATTCCACCAGCAATTGCAAGGGCATGGAGTGCAACACCGAGTGGTTCACAGAGCGCAGCAACTTCCAGTGAGAGCGTACCGGGGAGAGCGCGCACCATAGAACTTTCAACGAGCATGTATTGGGACATCGCTCCTTGAGTATGAGGAGTAGTAGAGGCACTTCCCAAGTAACTTCCTTGGGGCCATAAATGTGGTGCAGATTCCAATTTAGGTGCGCTCACACCGAAGCGTGCAGGATGCACAGTAATTTGCGTACCTACTGGCCACTTGCCTGTAGGGTCGAAATCGACGACGCCAGAAAGTTCATGTCCAGGGGTGAGAGGTTCGCGCACAATGAAAGCACCGTTGGCACCTTCAAAGTAATAATGTAAATCCGACCCACAAACCCCAACGTAGGCGACCTTTATGCGAACTTGATCGTCAGCAGGTACCGGGATTTCTTCGTCAACGATTTCCATCGCCATTTTGCCGGTGATCTTGAGGGATCTCATCTGACTCACTGCTGCTCCTTGTTCTTCACTCGCCATCCTTCACTCGCCGTTGAATTTCACGAATGATCGCGCTGTGATCGAGATCGCCATCGCCGTGTGCGACTAAATCGGAAAAGAGTTGTTGGACAACTGTTGTCACTGGCAAGTCCACGCCAGATGCCTGGGCACTTTCAAGGGCGAAATTTAAATCTTTAAGCTGGAACTTTGAAAAACCACCGGGGGTGAAATCGCCACTTTCGATTTTCTCACGCTTGATAGTGAGAGCCTGTGAATTAGCTAATCCACCAGCAAGAATATCTAAAACGTTATGTGCATCTAAGCCTGACTGTCGCGCAAGTGTGATTGCTTCACCTAGCGCTGTAAGTGTGATCGCTACAATCACTTGATTGCATGCTTTTGTGAGTTGACCAGCACCTACTGGCCCTAGCAGTCGGATAGTTTTGCCAATTGCTTCAAAGATGGGCAGTAGTTCTTGAAAGGTAGCTTCATCCCCACCGACCATGATTGAGAGCGTTCCCGCCTGCGCACCAACATCGCCACCACTCATCGGTGCATCAATTGCTCGAATCCCATGAGGTGCAAGCTCTTGGGCGAGTTCTTTCATAGCTACTGGCGAGATTGTTCCCATCACCACCAGAATCGAACCTGGTTTGAGCGCACTCTGTAACCCATTGGCCAAAACCTCGCGTACATCGTTGCTATCAGGGAGAATCGTTAAAACAATTTGGGACCTACACTCAGTGAGAGAGTTCATTTTATGAGCACCCATTGAGGCGGCGTTCACAATTGCAGGTTCACTTCGATTCCACACCTCGACCTCAAAGCCAGCTTTCAATAAATTCTTCACAATAGGAAGACCCATAACTCCAAGGCCCACTACCGCGACCTCTTGTTTGGTGCTCATTTCGCGAATTTACTCAGCTTAGATGTGAATTGTGGGGTTTCGAGTACGTCCCGATTAACCACAAACTGCGGTATCTGGCCAACGCTGATTGCCTTAATCGCAGAAAATGCACTCCTACCCATTCCTAGAGCAAGCTCATCAGTCCAAGCGATGTTGTGTGGTGTAACGAGAACATTGTTCATTGAAAGCAGAGGGTTGTCTGCAGCGGGTGGTTCGGTTTCGAAGACATCTAGACCGGCACCACGAATAACGCCATTGTGGAGCGCTGCTATGAGGGCTTGCTCATCAACAATAGGGCCACGAGAAATATTGATGAGGACTGAACTTGGCTTCATGAGAGCAAGTTTCTCAGCGTTAATCAGGTGATGTGTCTCTGGAGTGAGAGTTGCTAACACGACAATCACATCGCATCTCATAAGTAATTCATCAAGATCTACAAGTGTGACGTGGTGGGGATCTGCTTCTGCTTGAGTTTTCCAGGGATCAAAAGAAAGTCGAGTGCAGTCAAAGGGAGAGAGTAATCGGAAAAACTCACTACCGATATTTCCAAATCCAATTGTGCCAACAGTTTTCCCATTAAGACCTTGGCCTAATCCATCAGATAACCGCTGATCCCACGCATTGCTGTGTGCTAATTTTTCTTTTGCTCCCAAGCGATGCATTGTCGCTAGCGTCATTGTTAGCGCCGCAGTCGCCACAGGTTTTTTTGAACCATCAGGTGTAATCGTGAGGGCAACACCGGCGCGCGTGCATTCAGCTAAATCAATGTTGTCATAACCCACACCGAAACGAGCAATTATCAGCGGTGACTCTTCGGGTGTACCAAAAGATCCAGGGATAACGCCGGGACCAGCAAACGCAATTGCGTCATAACCTGCGACTGATTCGGGAGTGAAATTTTTTCCTGGGTGGTTAAGGAAACTCCATGGAAGTGGCGCAAGGGTTTCAATAGCGATCTCTCCCCAGCTAAATCCGCCAGCGTTGTCAGAGAGATCTGCAGATAAACCGACGTGAAAATCCATTAGAAAATCGCAATCGGATTGACTGGAGAACCAGTTCCTCGTGGGATGTTGAGTGGAGTAATCACGCAATTGAAAGTCCAGCGTTGCTTGGCCGCGCACGTGGCTGCCAGCGCTTCTAACTGCAAATTATCGAGAAGCGGTATACCCAGGGCTGGTAGTGCTAAAACGTGAATAGGTGAATGGACGCCTTCAACTGGTGATGGGCGAACATCGCTATCGCCATCTGCCCCAATTACGCTGACTTTACGTTCTTTGAAAAGTTCCATCACGTCAACGTGGAATCCCGCAGAGAAATTCGATGGGTCCCATACGCCAAGTTCTGCACGTCGCGCAAAGTGACCACTCCGCAGTAATACGCAATCACCTTGGCTAAGTGTGAAGCCGAATTTTTCTTCCATGGCCAGCACATCTTCTTTATGGATGGCAGTTCCTGGTTCGATCCATTTTTTTTCTTGAAAGAGAGCTGCATCAAGCAATACTCCGCGAGTGACGATTGGACCTAGCTTGTCAACTGTCGCCCAACCTGAACCAGTTGACGTAACAACGTCGGAAGCTTTTTTTCCGCCGAATAATTGATCGCGAAAGGCGATATGAGTCATTGCATCTAAATGACTAACCGCTTTTCCGTGATAGTCAACGCCAATGAAATCTTTATTGCATGTTGGTTGTTCCTCATCAACATCACCCATCTCAGTCATGTAATGAAGAGCGGGTTTATGATTGTCGGGGCCGCTAATCGTGTTCCATGGCAGTGCCATTGGAACCACATCGCCATCATGAACAAGTGCAGAGGCAGAAGAAACAACAGCAGGGGTAATGTAATTCAGTGCACCACGTTCGATTGTTAACTCGCTGTATTCACTCCAACTTTTTGTTTTTTCAAAGAGTGAAATAAATTCATTCATCGTCAAGTGCGGGCCATTGTTCACGGCTGTGTCTCTTGCTACTGAATTATGATCCATTGACATACATCCTTCCGCTGATACCCTCAGACATTAGCAGGGTGCTGTATGGCGTCCAGAGGGCTGGATTGTAAAAATGATCGAGAATGACATCGAGGAGTCGGAGCGAACCTCACTTGTTCCTTCTGTCGCGCGTGCGGCTGCAATTCTTGAACTGCTCGGCGAATACGGCGGCTCTTTGGCTTCGAATGAAATAGCCCGCCAACTCGGTATTCCAAAATCCACTACCGCCAATATTTGTCTCGAACTTGAATCTCTGGGATTCCTTGTCCGCCGCGAAGCCGGCTACCGCTTGGGGCGCAAACTCGTGGAACTTGGAGGGCAATATTTAAGCGGAATAGACGCTCTTCGAGAGTATTACGACCTGTGTTCTAGTTTGCCAATCCTCTCGCGCGAATCCTCACGCATAGCGATCCTGGATGGCACCGATGTCCTCTATCTTGGTAAGTACGAAGGGCGCCAACAAATTCGCCTCACAGCAAATATTGGAGATCGCTTCCCAGCCATATGCACCGCAACCGGTAAGGCGCTGATGGCACTTCTTCCACCCGGGGAGGCTGAAGAGCGCTACCGCGAGAAACCCTCTGCTTTCGTTAAGCTCACTGATAAATCGATCACCACAGTTGCTGGCCTCTCAAAGGATCTAGCTGAGATACGTGAACGTGGATATGCGATTGATAATGAAGAAACAACCCCTGGGGTGATCTGCTTTGCTATAGCCGTCTCTGGTTTTAGGGGTGATACCTCTGCGGTTGCAGTCTCTGCGACGGCATTAGTCCAACGCGTAACTCCTGAATTTCGACAGTCACTACTTAATGACTTATTTACTCTCGGCAAAGGACTCTCTAATCCCTTGGCCCAATCTGATCGACGTAGATAAGACTGATTCGTGCTTTATGTTGGTTAATAACAATTTTGTAACAATAAGGGAAATTGTCCAGCCCTCTGGACGGTGTATAGCACTTTACATTCTTTCCAATTAACGTGCAGTTACCTTGATCAATCACAAGGAGTTCAGATCCTTGAGGTAGCGAGCGTTCAAGTTAAGGAGTGCGTGCACGTGAGTGTCGGTGCAAAATCAACCGTTGTATCGCTTAAGGCTGTCAGTAAGCGATTTGGTGCAACGCAAGCGTTGAGCGACGTCAGTTTTGATATTCATAGTGGTGAAGTACTTGCTTTGCTCGGAGCAAACGGCGCAGGTAAATCAACGATTATTAAAATTTTGGCAAAAATTTATACGCAAGATTCTGGAACTATCACTGGATCACCTCAAAAGAATCTAGATGATGTGAAGTTTGCCTTCATTCACCAAGATCTTGGCTTAGTTGAGTGGATGACGGTTGCTGAATCCATTGCTCTTGGCTCCAAATACCCAACTAAAGGCGGCTTTATTGATTGGCGTGGGGTGCGCACTCGTGCCGCTGATGCACTTTCAAAAGTGGCTCCACATATAAACGCGAAAGACACAATTAAGAATCTCTCACGTGCTGATCGTTCTCTGGTTGCTATAGCTCGTGCCCTTTACGATCATTCTGATGTTTTGGTTCTTGATGAGCCAACAGCGAGCCTGCATGCACATGATTGTGAGAATCTATTCGCTGTATTGCGTCGCTTGCGTGATGAGGGTACTGCGATTGTTTATGTCTCACACCGACTTGATGAAATTTTCAAAGTGACTGACCGTGTAATTGTGATGCGTGATGGCAAGCTTGTGGAGGATGGATCAATCGATACATTTTCACCTGAAAAACTCGTACGTGCAATTGTTGGCGGAGAAACGAAAACATTTAAGCTTGGTGATTTCACACATGGCGCGCCAGTGCTTGAACTCAAAGAACTTTCTGGCCCAAATGTCTTGCCTACATCTTTGAGTGTTCACAAAGGTGAGGTTCTTGGTTTGATCGGACTCAACGGAGCAGGGCAACGAGAAATCGGTCGCATGGTTGCTGGCGCCATCCATCGTTTTAACGGTCACATCACACTCAACGGTGTTGAAGTTTCAGGCAGTGTAGAAGCGGCAGTCAATCAGGGAATTGCGTTAATAACGTCATCTCGCGCTGAAGAAGGTCTCTTTTCTGACATCACGCTCCGCGAAAATATGTTCCCAAATCTTCGCGTTCGCGGTTATGGATTTTTCAAGACGATCAGAGTTGGCAAGGAACGCGCACTCACATATTCCTACGATGATGATTTCAATGTAAAGCCACGCACGACTGAACTTTCAATCGCAACGCTCTCTGGTGGTAATCAACAAAAAGTAATTTTGGCGAGGTGGCTTACTGCAGATCGCACCTTGATTGTTCTGGAAGAGCCAACGGCAGGTGTTGACGTTGGTGCTAAAAACGAGATTTACCAACTCATACATCGTGCGACCGAAAACGGGCTTTCGATTTTGTTGGTCTCTACCGATTTTGAAGAAGTCAGTTTGATGGCCCACCGAGCATTGGTCTTCTCTAATGGCGAGATCGTCAAGGAACTACCTCGCCATGAAATCAATATCGAAAGCCTTGTCACCTATGCATCTCGAGCGAATGTGAGTATCTAAAAGATGTCAGAGAAACTAAAGTCAGAGACCAGTTGGGCTTTGCGTCTTGGAACATGGGGATTGCCCATTTTGGCGGTAATACTTTTCATCGTCTTCTCTATCGTCCTACCTGATTCCTACCCAACGTTTTCAAATTTGCAAGGAATACTTTCAAATCAAGCAATACCTGCCATATTAGCTCTAGGTGCAATGATTCCTATCGTCACCGGCAATTTTGATTTATCTATGGGTTATGGCGTTGGCTTATCCCATGTTGTGGTGATGTGGTTCTTGGCTTACAAACATATTCCATGGCCTTGGATCTGCTTGCTCGTAATCGTCGGAGGCGCACTCGTTGGTTTGATCAATGGGTTATTAGTGGAGTTCGCCCAAATCGATTCCTTTATCGCCACACTTGGCACCGGAAGCGTGCTCTACGCATTTAGCGGTTGGATCACCGGTGGCGGACGAATCGTTCCGCCATTTAAAGGCTTACCAATTAGTTTTACGGATATCTACGATCGCCACATTCTCGGTCTACCAATGGGATTTTATTATGTGATTCTGTTAGTGATTCTGTTGGGACTTGTTCTAGAACTTTTGCCAGCGGGCCGAGCGCTCTATGTCATAGGTTCAAACCCACGTGCGGCTGAACTTGTAGGTGTGCCTAAGCGTCGCTACACAATTATGGCTTTTGTTACCGCATCTGCAATCACAGGATTTGCAGGTTGTTTGCTCGCCGCTCAACAACAGATCGGCAACCCAAGTCTTGGCTCAGAGTATTTGTTACCTGCATTCGTAGGTGCACTCCTAGGGTCAACAACTATTCGATTGGGACGCGCTAATGCGATGGGAACGTTTGTCGCAGTAGCAATTCTTGCAATCGGAGTATCCGGAATCCAGCAACTTGGTGCTTCATTCTGGGTAACACCTCTCTTCAACGGTTTAACTTTGTTAGCCGCTGTTGGTCTTGCGGGTTATTCCACAAGACGCCGCCTTAAAGCGGGAGCAGAGGCTTCAAGGAAAAGCATGGAAAGCAACAACCCTCACATAACTAAGGAGACAAGTGAACAAAGCTAAAAAGAGCACATTTGTAACAGCTGCGGTTATCGCACTTGTTACAAGCTCAACAATCGCAATTGGTACATCGAGTGCCAACGCTGCAGGCAGCTGCACAGCGGCTCTAGCTAAAGCTGATGCTTCTGTAAAGCTTGCAGCAAACTCAGCTGCTCCTTGGACTGGTCCAAAGACTGGCCCTAAGGCTGCTACAGGTAAGACTATTTACTATGTTGCACAGACAATGACCAATGGTGGAGTTGCTGGTGCCGAAGCTGGTGTTGCAGAAGCAGCAAAGGCTATTGGTTGGAACGTCAAGGTTCTTGATGGTCAAGGCACCCAACAGGGCATGGATCAAGCTATGAACCAGGCCGTCACACTTCACGCTGATGGAATCGTTGTAGGTGGATTCGATCCAGCGACAACAAGTGATGCAATCAAGGCTGCTAACGCTGCAAATATTCCGGTTATTGGTTGGCACGCAGAAGCTACTGCTGGTCCACAACCACAGGTCGGTCTCTTCTCTAACGTAACAACACTCCGCAAGGATGTTTCAACAATCAGTGCAGACTGGGCTATTTCTGACTCTCGCGGTAAGGGTGGCGTAGTCGTCTTCTCTGACTTCTCAATTCCTTTCGCAAAGGGTAAGTCTGATGAGATTGTTGCAGAACTCAAGACCTGTCCAACAATGAACATCTTGAAGTATGACAACATTCCAATCGGTAACAGCACATCAACTTTGATGCAGTCAGAAACATCTGCTCTGCTCGCAAAGTTTGGTAGCAAGTGGACAGATTCCATCTCAATCAATGGAAGCTTGTATGTCACACCAATCGCTACAGCACTCCGTGCTGCAGGTAAGTCTGGAACTGGCTTCCCTCACAACGTTGGTGCTGGCGATGGATCAACAGATGAGTACTCACGTATCGCATCTGGTCAATATCAGTCAGTAACAGTCCCTGAGCCTCTTAACCAAGAGGGCTGGCAGATCGTTGATGAATTCAACCGTGCATTCAACAACGTTGCAGCTAGCGGATATGTTCCAGCAACTCACCTTGTTACAAAGGCGAACATTGGAAATGCAACATCATGGGATCCACTCAACGGATACCGTGATATCTACAAGAAGATCTGGGGTGTTAACTAATACCCCCTAGGTATGTTTTAAAACCTAGATAGTTTGACGATACACGGTCGGGGATATTCTCCGACCGTGTATTCTTTTAAAAGAACAGTGAGAAGGACCAGTCCGACAAGCGCAGGATGTAGGGAATAGAAATGAAAGCTTTAGTCAAGACAGCTAAAGGTCCGGGCCATGTTGAACTCAAGAGCGATTGGCCTAAGCCCGTTGTGCGTCCTGGTTGGGTTCTTGTAGAAGTGGTTGCAAGTGGCATTTGTGGCACTGATGTGCACATTCTTGAAGACACACACAAGAACTGGCCCCCTGTTGTACTTGGTCATGAGTACACCGGGCGCATTGTAGAAGTCGGAAATGACTGCGGTGCTTGGAAGGTGGGAGATCGTGTTGTCTGTGAACAACACACACTTGCTTGCATGAGCTGCGATGCATGTCGACGTGGCGCCATTCATCTTTGTCCTGCAAAGCGAAGTCCTGGCTGGGGTATCGACGGAGCGTTTGCAGAGTTTGTACTACTGCCTGCGAATTTATTACATAAAGTTCCAGATGGTGTGAGTTTTCGTACAGCCACGGTTACCGAACCAACAGCCATATGTATTACCGGAATCGACCGTGCAGGAATTGCTGTTGGTGAGAGAGTTGTCGTTGTTGGCCCTGGTCCAATCGGACTTATTTCAGCAATGTTAGTGAAGGCTGCCGGAGCAAGTGAAGTAGTGCTTGTAGGCAGAGCAAGTAGCGCGAAACGCCTGGAGATTGCAGAGTCTCTTGGTATCAAGACACACACCTTAAAAGATAATGTAAGTGCAGTCTCTGCTTTGGGCGATACTTTTGATTTAGCTATTGATTCAACAGGTGCGGGTGAATCTCTCACACTATGTGCCCTCTTAACTCGCCGCTTGGGTCGCGTTTTGGAGTTGGGTTTAGCAAATCAGAGTGAGGTTCCATTCAACATTAATGCAGCGACGACTAAATCAATCACCATCTTCACCTCTCTTTCATCTGAGTATTCAAGCTGGGATCGTGCATTGGCGTTTATGGCGTCTAAGAAATATGACCCAGCCGTACTTACATCGATCTACCCCTTGGAGCAGTGGGAAGAGGCCTTTGCGGACGTTGAGAGTCGCAAAGTTGTTAAAGGAGTGATTACTCCTCAAGATTTCTCGGTGCTTGACCAGACTCAATGAGCGCTCAAAAAGTAATACTGATTGGCCCTATGGGGGCGGGTAAAACCACACTGGGCACCCTCATAAGTGCCGAATTGGGCTGGCCATATTTCGATAATGATGGAGAGTTAGCTTCCTTAAATGACCTTACGGTTGAACAACTCTCGGCACTCTCTGTTCCAGAACTGCATGCGCTTGAAGGCGAGTACTTGCAACAAGTGATGCAACGTCCAGCTCCATTTATCGCGGGTGCCGCTGCATCGGTCATTGATTATCCAGAAAGCGTCAAGCTACTTCGTGAAGCAACTTCGATTTATTTACGACTTCCGCTAGAGAAATTACTGGAGCGCGCTGGCTCTACGGGAATCGGAAGACAAGCTCTGGCAGAGAATGCTCAAGCCGTCATTACTGAGCGATTCATGCGACGTGATCCTCATTATCGAGAGGTTGCTTCCTACACCTGTGAACTAGGAGATGACCCACAGATAGATGCCGCAAAAATTATTGAGTGGTTAAAACTACAAACCCAAATCGGCTAATTGGTAAGCCGCGCGGTATTCCAAACCAGCTTCTGAAACTGCATCCGCTGCTCCGCGTTCGACGATTACTGCAACGCCAACAACGATTGCGCCTGCTTCTTTAAGCGCTTCAACAGCAGTCAGAACAGAACCGCCTGTGGTCGATGTATCTTCGACAGCCAAGACGCGCTTGCCTTTTACATCTGGTCCTTCGATGCGGCGCTGTAGTCCATGAGCTTTCTCTGCTTTGCGAACAACAAAAGAATCAAGTGCGCGACCTTGGCTAGCTGCAACATGCATCATCGCGGTTGCAACAGGATCGGCGCCGAGTGTGAGTCCACCAACAGCGTCGTAATCCAAATCTTTGGTGAGATCGAGCATTACCTGTCCAACGAGTGGGGCTGCAACGTGATCTAAAGTGATGCGTCGTAGATCGACGTAATAGTCTGCTTCTTTGCCAGATGACAAGATGACTTTGCCATGGACAACAGCTTTGTTGAGGATCTCTGATTTAAGTTGGTCGCGTGCGCTCATGGCGCAACCCTACCTAATCTTTCTTGTAAATCACGATCTGCTGTTTTTCGCGGCGGACCAGCGTTTTTGGGGGGTTGGCCTCAAGGAGAGCGTCAACTTCGGTGCGAAGTTTTGCCATCTCGATCGCCATATTGGCGACAGCTGACTCTAGTTCGATGATGCGTTTGATACCCGCAAGATTGATTCCATCACCCACTAACCGCTGGATGTTGCGGAGTGATGCAATGTCACGAAGTGAGTATCGACGGCCACGTCCGGATGCGCGTCCTGGTGATACAAGACCCATGCGATCGTATTGACGCAGAGTCTGTGGATGCATTCCTGATAGCTCTGCAGCTACAGAGATGACATAGACTCCATCGTCATCACCGACTGGTTGGTTCTCGTCTTGCGTACTCATGCGCGTGAACGTTCTGCTAGATCTTTACGAGGACTCTCATCTTTAGTCGCTTCGTGGAATTCTTCAAGTGCTTTCTTTGCTTTCGAATCTAAGCGCTGTGGAACATTCACGTCAACAGTAATCAACATATCGCCAGTGTTGTGATTGCGAGTGATGCCGCGACCTTTGAGACGAAGCACTTTGCCGTTTTGCGTTCCTGGTGCAAGACGCACTTTTACTTCTTCACCACCCAATGTAGGTACTGCAATATCTGCACCGAGAGCTGCTTCTGTAAAAGTCACAGGAAGTGTCATCAGTAAATTATCGCCATCGCGTGTATAAACCGGATGCTTGGTGACATGCACAATCACATAGAGATCGCCAGGTCCGCCTTGGGCCATCTCACCGCGGCCTTTAAGTTTGATTTTTGCGCCATCGTTAATGCCTGCTGGCACACGCGCGCTAATAGAGTTGCCGTTGACGCGCAGATTGATCTCGCGCCCAAAGATGGAATCACGGAACGAAATTGTGGTTTCGGTCTGTAGGTCTTGACCTCTGCGTGGCCCGCGGCGTGCGCCGCCGCCGCCAAAGAGATTGGCGAAAATATCATTGGGGTCGCCGCCGCCAAAAATGTCTTGGTAATTGGCCCCGCCACCGCCAAAGTTGGCCCCGCCCATTCCACCCATACCGCCCATACGGCCAGAGGAGAACGCTTCGCGCATCTCTTCATATTCAGCACGCTTTTTAGGGTCAGATAAGACTTCGTAAGCTTCTGATACTTCTTTGAAGCGATCTTCTAACTTCTTATCACCCTTGGTTTTGTCGGGGTGTAGATCTTTTGCAAGCTTGCGATACGCCTTCTTTACAGCGCTGGCATCATCAGTTTTAGAGACGCCAAGGACCTTGTACAGGTCCTTCTCATATAAGTCCTTGGCGGCCATTTAATTATTTCCTTCGTTGTTTGTTGCTGGGTCTGTCACGATTACTTGAGCTGGGCGAATGACACGCTCTTTGAACTTGTAACCTGGGCGCAAAACTTTGGTGACGAGAGTTTCTTTCACTTCATCAGAAGTCTCGTGCATCAAAGCTTCGTGGATATTTGGATCGAAAGAAACGTGCGTCTCTTCAAATCGTGTGAGTCCAAGCTTTGATGTTGTGTTGGTGAGTTGGTCGGCTACTGCCTTAAATCCACCAGTGAGTTCTCCGTGTTGTGCGGCGCGATCGACATCATCGAGTGCTCCGAGGAACTGGGCAACTACCATCGCTGTTACTACTTCTGCAGCTTCAGCGCGTTCGCGATCAACTCGCTTGCGATAGTTTGCGAAGTCCGCTTGGAGTCGTTGGAGATCGAGTGTCAGATCGTTGATTGGATCTGGTTGGAGAGCTTCTGCAACCGCATCAGAGAGCGCTTGTTCAGCGCTCTCATCAGGGTTAACCGAATTCTGATTGTTATCAGTCATGGTTTCTCTTATGCCTCGTCAACAATCTCGGCATCTTCGACGTTGTCGCCGTTTGATGCACTCTCATCAGTAGCTGCGCCTTCTGGGTTAGCTGCATAGAGAGCAGCTCCCATTTCTTGGCTCAGTGTTGAAACCTTCTCGGTCGCACTCTTGATTGCAGCAATATCTGCTCCAGCAAGTGCGCTCTTGAGATCTGCAAGTGCAGCATCGACTTCGGTCTTCTTGGCAGCAGCGTCACCTTGTGACAACTTCTCTTCGTTGTCCTTGATGAACTTCTCTGTCTGGTAGACAAGTGAGTCACCGATGTTGCGAGCTTCTGCTTCTTCGCGACGGGCCTTATCTTCCTCAGCGTGTGCTTCGGCATCCTTGACCATGCGCTCGATCTCTTCCTTGGAGAGAGATGATCCGCCAGAGATTGTGATCTTCTGTTCCTTACCGGTGCCTAGATCTTTGGCACCTACGTGCAAGATTCCGTTAGCATCGATATCGAATGTGACCTCAATTTGTGGCACTCCGCGTGGAGCTGGTGCAATTCCTTGGAGATCAAATTGACCTAGACGCTTGTTGGCTGAAGCCATCTCGCGCTCACCCTGGAAGACGTGGATCTGTACAGCTGGTTGATTGTCATCAGCAGTTGTGAAGATCTCTGAACGCTTTGTTGGGATTGTTGTGTTCTTCTCGATCAACTTTGTCATGACGCCACCCTTGGTTTCGATACCAAGTGATAGTGGTGTGACATCAAGGAGAAGAATGTCTTTTACTTCACCCTTAAGAACACCGGCCTGTAATGCTGCACCGACTGCAACAACCTCATCTGGGTTAACACCCTTATTAGGTTCCTTGCCACCAGTGAGCTCGCGAACGAGATCAACAACAGCTGGCATACGAGTAGATCCACCAACAAGAACAACTTGGTCAATCTTGTCGATTGGAATACCAGCATCCTTGAGAACTGTTTGGAATGGGACCTTGCAACGTGCAAGCAAGTTGGCAGTCAGTGACTGGAACTGTGCGCGTGTGATTGTCTCGTCCAAGAACAATGGGTTCTTCTCTGCATCAACAGTGATGTAAGGAAGGTTGATTGATGTCGAAGCAGAAGATGAAAGTTCGATCTTCGCCTTTTCTGCAGCTTCGCGTACACGCTGCATCGCCATCTTGTCCTTTGTTAAATCAATTCCATTTGCAGATTTGAATGTTGCAACAAGGTGATCAACAAGCGCTTGATCCCAGTCATCTCCACCGAGATGGTTATCACCGTTGGTTGCTTTAACTTCGATAACGCCTTCACCCATTTCGAGAAGTGATACGTCGAAGG
>Ga0214201_1000209_pt1 | contig 23684 bp, 20 predicted proteins | sample TroBogEpilimnion_32_FD_153039 | JGI IMG/M metagenome (GOLD analysis project Ga0214201, IMG submission 153039) | Freshwater microbial communities from Trout Bog Lake, WI - 29MAY2009 epilimnion | ecosystem: Environmental > Aquatic > Freshwater > Lake > Epilimnion/Euphotic zone | place: Trout Bog...
TCGCAACCTCGCTGCGGGTGCACAACCAATGGATATCAAGTCTGGTATCGAAGCTGCTGTAAGAGCTATCTCTGATGAGTTGAAAAAGAATTCAACCCCGGTCTCAAATAAAGATCAGATCGCTGATGTCGCAACAATCTCTGCTCAGGACAAAGCTATTGGTGATCTCATCGCCGAAGCTATGGACAAGGTTGGCAAAGATGGCGTCATCACTGTTGAAGAATCTTCAACAACCGGCCTAGAACTCGATTTCACCGAGGGTATGCAATTCGATAAGGGTTACATCTCTCCATACTTCGTTACTGATTCAGATCGCATGGAGACAGTTCTTGAAGATGCTTTCGTGCTCATCTCAGGACAGAAGATCTCTGCTCTTTCAGAAATCCTTCCAATCCTCGAGAAGATTGCCCAAGCAAATAAGCCACTGTTGATTATCGCAGAAGACGTTGAAGGTGAAGCGCTTTCTACTCTCGTCGTTAACCGCATGCGCGGAACATTCACATCTGCAGCTGTTAAAGCTCCTGGATTTGGAGATCGCCGCAAGGCAATGTTGCAAGATATTGCAATCTTGACCGGTGGTCAGGTCATCACACCAGAAGTTGGGCTTAAGCTCGAGCAGGCAACAATCGATCTACTCGGCAAGGCACGTCGCGTCGTTATCACTAAGGACAACACAACTATTGTTGATGGCGCCGGCGATAAGAACGACGTTGCAGCTCGTGTTAACGAGATCCGCAATGAACTCGCAAATACAGATTCTGAGTGGGATCGCGAGAAGTTACAAGAGCGTGTTGCAAAACTTGCTGGCGGCGTCTGCGTCATCAAGGTTGGCGCACATACTGAAGTTGAACTCAAGGAGAAGAAGCACCGCCTTGAAGATGCAATTTCAGCAACTCGCGCAGCTGTTGAAGAAGGCATCGTTGTTGGTGGTGGAGCAGCTCTTGTTCATGCAGCAGCAGCTCTTGAAAATGATCTTGGATACGAAGGCGATGCTGCAGTTGGTGTTCGTCTTGTTCGCAAGGCATGCGATGAGCCACTACGTTGGATCGCAGAGAATGCTGGCCAAGAAGGTTATGTGGTTGTAGCAAAGGTCCGCTCAATGAAGCCAAATGAAGGCTTCAATGCGGCTACTGATGTCTATGAAGATCTTGTAAAAGTTGGCGTAATCGATCCAGTGAAGGTGACACGTTCAGCACTTGCTAACGCTGCCTCAATCGCTGCGATGTTTATTACAACAGAAGCACTTGTCTTTGAAACTCCAGAAGAGGAAGTGAAGGAAGCTGCTAGCGGTCATGGTCATAGCCATGGTCCTGGTGGTCACTCACACTAATCTGATCCGTCATAAAAAAACCGGCCCTCTCAGAACGAGGGGCCGGTTTTTTTATTAAGTCAGATAGCTATTAGGACGCGCTATGCATATGCAGCGGAATGACTTGTGCGCTCAAACGTGATTCACGTGAAGATTCACGAGCCTGGCGATCAATAATTGCTTGGCGATCTTCCTCTGAGAGGCCGCCCCAAATTCCATATGGCTCCTGCACGGAGAGCGCATGCTGACGACAAGCCTCAATGACCGGACAGGTGGCGCAGACTGCTTTCGCATTCTTCTCGCGATTGGCGCGACGAGGACCGCGTTCGCCATCGGGATGAAAGAACATTTCGGTTGGTAGCTCGCGACATGCACCCTGCTCTTGCCATTCCCAGGCAGAAAGAACTGGGCGGGGTAGACGTGAAATTTCAGCCATGACCTTCTCCAAACTCCTTAAGGGCGGGTGCACCTTGTTGTCCAACCATACAATCGTTTCATAAGTTGTTCAAGTGCCTGCCCTCAAATTTCTGCATGGAGACCTTTTTTCTCACCTTCAAGTGGCGCAAAGCACCTTCGTGCAGGAACATTGGCCCATGACAAGACCCATGGATAGTCGCGCGGGAAGTGAAGGGGCCAGCTCCGTGGGCTCTCCAACCCCTGCTGGGCTCACCGTTGCGGCTGTTGCTAGACGGATAGGCGTCGCTCCAGCCACGCTGCGTACGTGGGACAGGCGTTATGGCCTAGGGCCTACCCAGCACACACACGGCTCTCACCGCCGGTATAGCGAAGAAGATCTGGCGCGATTGACTGCGATGCGCAGGTTGATTGTCGCAGGTGTATCTCCTGCCGAGGCGGCAGCTCAAGCGATGACATTTTCAGGATCGCCGGAGTTTGCGGATGTGCGGCTTTCTACCGAGGTTGCCAGTGATCTAGTAGCCCTCCTTAAGCGCGCATGCCTTTCCATGGATCGCGCAATTGTCGAAGACGAGATCGCAGCTGCCATTAGCCGAGATGGGGTAGGTGCTACCTGGTCAAACGTTTTGGTTCCACTTCTCAAAGAGGTGGGTGATGATTGGGCCAAATCCGGCAAGGGCATTGAAGTTGAACATATGCTCAGCGAAATCATTTCTCGGGCCCTGGCAGAAAGCTCCTGCAAGGTCGCCAACCCGGTAAACCCAACCCCCGTACTGCTGGCGTGTGTGGGTGAGGAGAACCATCACTTAGCTATTAGTGCGCTCGCTGCTTGTCTGGCGCAGGATTCGATCCAAGTTCAATATCTCGGCGCACGAACACCTCAGGTCGCGATCAATGAGACTGTCCGTAGAAGCGTTCCACCGGCAATCTTTCTTTGGGCCCAGCTAGCCTCGAATGCGAATCGTGCTTTTGTGGATGATCTGCCATCTGTTCGCCCCGCCCCTCGAGTTATTCTCGGTGGCCCTGGATGGAATGGAGTGCAGTGTGAGCGGGTCTATGTGGCACACGATCTTGGTAGCGCTCGCATAGAGATCGCTCGAGCTGTGGGTATTTCCAGCCACTAGACTTTCCCAATGATTGATAACGCCCGGGAAAAAGTCCTTATGACGGGTCTGACATACGATGATGTGCTTCTGCTTCCAGATGCCTCCGATGTCGTTCCTAGCGAAGTGAACACGCAGACACGCCTGACCAGAAACATCTCCCTCTCAATTCCAATCGCCTCGTCAGCGATGGATACGGTGACGGAATCTGAGATGGCAATCGCCATGGCAAAGGCCGGCGGAATTGGAATTTTGCACCGCAACCTCTCGATTGATGATCAGGTCAAGCATGTAAAGCTCGCTAAAGCCCAAGGGATCGTCGGTGCAGCGGTAGGTGTTGGTGAAGATGGTTACGCTCGGGCTGTCGCACTCATTGAAGCTGGCGTAGATGTCGTTGTTGTTGATACCGCTCACGGGCATCACCGTGGCGTTCTCGATGCAGTTGCTCGCATAAAAAAAGAATTTCCGCACATCGAAATTATTGGCGGCAATGTTGCTACACGCGCAGGAGCGCAGGCTCTCATTAATGCTGGTGTCGACGCTGTGAAGGTTGGAGTAGGTCCAGGTTCTATCTGTACTACTCGCGTTGTTGCAGGTGTTGGAGTTCCGCAAGTAACTGCAATTATGGAAGCGCACAAAGCATGTGTCACTGCAGAAATTCCATTGATCGCTGATGGCGGACTTCAATATTCTGGGGATATCGCCAAAGCAATTGTTGCTGGTGCAGACACCGTAATGCTTGGGTCACTGCTTGCAGGTTGCGCCGAATCACCAGCTGACCTGATTGAGATCAATGGTCGCAAATTCAAGGGCTATCGCGGAATGGGTTCACTTGGTGCGATGCAATCTCGCGGTGAGCAAAAGTCATACTCCAAAGATCGCTACATGCAAGACGATGTCCTTGCAGAAGACAAGTTAGTTCCAGAAGGAATCGAAGGCAAGGTTGCGTACAGCGGACCGGTCGCCACAGTTCTTCACCAACTTGTTGGCGGACTTCGCTCCGGAATGGGTTATGCAGGAGCAGCGACAATTTCTGATCTTCAAACTCGCGGACAACTTATTCAAATTACAGCGGCTGGTCTTCATGAGAGCCATCCACATGACATTCTTGATGTTGCAGATGCGCCCAATTATCGTGGCGGAAAGTAGGTAGGAAATGAACGAGATCGAAATCGGCCCAGGTAAGCGCGCACGTACCGCATACTCATTTGATGACATTGCAATTGTTCCAAGTCGTCGCACACGCGACCCAGAAGAAGTCTCTATTCAATGGCAGATCGATGCCTACAAGTTTGCACTTCCCATGCTTGCAGCGCCAATGGATTCTGTGGTCTCCCCTGAGACTGCGATCGCGATCGGCAAGCTTGGCGGAGTAGGAGTCCTTGATCTTGAAGGGCTATGGACTCGTCATGAAGACCCACGTATCCAACTTGGCGAAATTGCATCATTGCCACAAGAGCAAGCGATTCGTCGCATGCAAGAGCTTTACTCAGCGCCTATTCAAGAGAGCTTGATTAAAGAGCGTATCGCTGAGATTCGCGCAGCTGGTGTCACTGTTGCAGCAGCTCTCTCTCCGCAGCGCACAGCAGAACTCCACAAGCTTGTCGTTTCAGCAGGGGTAGATCTCTTTGTTATTCGCGGAACGACTGTAAGCGCCGAGCATGTCTCGAGTAAGACAGAGCCGCTGAACTTAAAGAAATTTATCTACGAACTCGATGTTCCGGTCATCGTTGGAGGATGTGCTACTGCGTCAGGCGCGCTTCATCTCATGCGTGCTGGTGCTGCTGGAGTTCTCGTTGGATTTGGCGGCGGAGCTGCTCACACAACTCGTACAGTTCTTGGCATTGCAGTCCCTATGGCATCTGCAGTCGCAGAAGTTGCATCAGCACGTCGCGACTACATGGATGAATCTGGGGGACGTTATGTCCATGTCATTGCCGACGGCTCTGTTGGTCACAGTGGAGATATCGCCAAGGCGATTGCATGTGGCGCAGATGCTGTGATGATGGGATCACCACTTGCTCGCGCAGTAGAAGCACCAGGCAAGGGCTGGCACTGGGGCAGTGAAGCGCACCACGCAGAGTTGCCTCGCGGCAATCGCGTTCACGTGGGAACTGTTGGCTCACTTGAGGAAATTCTTACTGGTCCGTCTCACACTGCAGATGGCTCTATGAATCTCTTCGGAGCGCTTCGTCGCGCGATGGCTACATCTGGCTATGAAAACCTTAAAGAATTCCAGCGCGTTGAGATCGTCGTTCAGTAATGAGTGATCTTGTACTTGTCGTAGATTTCGGTGCTCAATACGCACAGTTGATTGCGCGTCGCGTTCGTCAGGCTAATGTGTATTCGGAAATAGTTCCGTCATCGATGCCCGTCGCGGAGATGATCGCTAAGAAACCAAAGGCCATCATTCTTTCTGGCGGACCATCAAGCGTTTACGAGCCTGGTGCGCCAACACTCGATCCAACGCTCTTTGATCACAAGATTCCGACTTTCGGAATTTGTTATGGCTTTCAGGCTATGGCAGCTGCGCTCGGTGGAGTTGTCAGCCAGACTGGTAAATCCGAGTTTGGACGCACCACTGCTACGCAGAGCGTCGAGTCAAAATTATTTGCAAGGCTAGATAATGAGTTCCGCGTGTGGATGAGTCACGGTGATTCCGTCACTCAAGTTCCTGCCGGATTTACATCGACAGCACGCACTGAAGATACTCCGATTGTTGCCTACGAAAATGCGGATGCAACTCTGGCTGGAGTTCAGTGGCATCCAGAAGTTTTGCACTCAGAACATGGCCAAGAGATTTTGCGTCGATGGCTCGTAGATATCGTTGGATGTAACCCAACATGGACGAGTGAGAATATTGTTGCAACAGAAGTAGCAAAGATCCGTGCTCTAGTAGGGGACAAGCGCGTCATCTGCGGTCTCTCCGGTGGTGTAGATTCAGCTGTTGCTGCAGCGATTGTGCAGAAAGCAATCGGCTCTCAACTCACCTGCGTCTTTGTGGATCATGGCCTACTGCGTGAAGGCGAAGCAGTTCAGGTCGAAAAAGATTATGTCGCAGCAACCGGCGTTGATTTGATGGTTGTGGATGTGCGTGAGAAATTCCTTAACGCACTAGCTGATGTGACAGATCCTGAAACAAAACGCAAAATTATCGGTACCGAATTCATCCGTACATTTGAAGAAGCTGCTCGCACAATTTCGGCAAGCGGAACTGTTGATTTCTTGGTCCAAGGCACGCTCTACCCAGACGTTGTCGAATCTGGTGGAGGTACCGGTACCGCAAATATTAAGTCACACCACAATGTAGGTGGACTCCCAGATGATCTTCAGTTCACGCTCATCGAGCCTCTTCGTACCCTTTTTAAAGATGAGGTTCGTGAAGTAGGCCTAGAGCTTGGACTTCCAGGCGAGATCGTTTGGCGCCAGCCATTCCCAGGCCCAGGCTTGGCTATCCGAATCATTGGCGCCGTAACTGAGAATCGACTTAGCATTTTAAGAAAAGCGGATTTGATCGCTCGCGAGGAATTAAAATTAGCTGGTCTAGATCGAGAGATCTGGCAGTGCCCAGTCGTGCTACTCGCTGATGTTCGAAGCGTAGGAGTGCAAGGAGATGGCCGCACATACGGACATCCGATTGTCTTACGCCCTGTCTCTAGTGAAGATGCAATGACTGCAGATTGGAGTCGACTCCCGTACGATGTATTGGAGAAGATTTCAACGCGCATTACAAACGAGGTCCGCGAAGTAAATCGAGTCACACTCGACATTACAAGCAAACCGCCAGGAACGATTGAGTGGGAGTAAAAATGAAGATCAAAAATATGCTTTCAATCGCTGCAGTGCTTACTGTCGCAGCTAGTCTTGTTGGCACACCTTCATATGCTTCTACATCGACAAATGCCTCTAAGGTTGTTTGCGCTGCAACCACAGCTGTAGGTCATCAACCAAAAGTGATCCCTACTCCTAAGGTAACTCGCACCTACATAAACAAGACTTTCACACTTGTCACCAACTGCGGAAACATTGTTATTGCAGCCGACGGTAAAGATGCACCAGTAACCGTTCAGGTGATGCAAGCTCTTGCAACAGCTGGATACTTCAATAATTCACTCTGCCATCGTCTGACTACTGCCGGGCTATACGTATTGCAGTGTGGCGATCCAACGGCGAGCGGCTCCGGCGGACCAGCGTTCACGTATGGCAACGAGAATCTTCCTGCAGCAACTGCCAACAACTATCCTGCTGGCATAGTTGCGATGGCTAATACAGGCCAACCAAATTCAAATGGAAGTCAGTTCTTCTTGGTTTACCAGAACACGACTTTGGCACCGGGTTATACCCGTTGGGGAACCATCATCAAGGGCCTCAACATCGTGCAAGCGATAGCAACCCAAGGTGTAGCTGGCGGCGGAAGCGATGGAACTCCAGCGGAGAAAATCGCCATCGAGAGCGTTTCAGTTCGCTAGTTAAGAGTTAGCTGACCTTCACAATCTTGAAAGTCTCAGCGTAACGACCCGCAGGCAGTCCTGCGGCTTCACCGTTTCGTAGACCCCATTCGCGGATGCGATCATCAAGTTCCGCATTGTGTGCAGTCTGACTTACATGTGCCTTGATTGCTGCTAGTTTCTTATCGAAAGTATCAGTGATGTCCACGACGTGGTCAGTCTTTTCCGCCATGAAAACCCACGCCTCATTAATCTGCCATGGCTCTAACTTTTCATCATGCAGCAGATCTTCAAAAGCGAACTGGTTTCCTGAATCTGGATAGATCGCCTGGATTGCTGCCTCACCTGCAGCTAGGTGATCCGGGTGGCTGGCTCCAAGTCGATCCCAATTGCGTTCTGGGCTCTGGATAAGCATGCGCTGTGGGCGAACAGTGCGGATCGCGCGAACGATATCTTTACGGAGCATGATTGTTGGTTCGAGCCAGCCATCGCGGTAATTGAGGAAGTTAATGTCGGTGACTCCGAATACAGCGCCAGCCGCACGTTGTTCACGCTGGCGTATCGCACGCATCTCTTCACGGGTAATAGATGGATCAACGCCACCCTGGTCACCGTTGGTGCAGATGTAATAGCTAATTGAAATACCTTTAGCGGCCCATTGCGCAATCGTTCCGCCAGCGCCAAAATCCAAATCATCTGGGTGCGCCGTAACTACGAGAATGCGCTCGATTTCACTATCTGCAAGTGGTTCCATAGGGAGATCTTACCCAGCAGATACACTCCGCCCATGTCTTTAACCTCCCTCGTAGATGACCTCAACCCACAACAACGTGAGGCTGTCATCCACGCCGGCACACCACTTTTGGTCGTCGCCGGAGCTGGATCAGGAAAGACGCGAGTGCTGACTCGCCGAATCGCGTATTTGCTCGCCGAGCGAGGCGTCGCCCCATATGAAGTACTGGCGATTACCTTCACCAATAAGGCCGCCGCTGAGATGAAGGAGCGTGTAGCCGACCTGGTTGGCGAACGTGCCAAATCAATGTGGGTTTCCACCTTCCACTCTGCTTGTGTTCGAATGCTGCGACAAGAGGCTTCGCGGTTGGGCTACTCCAATTCATTCACGATTTACGATTCGAGTGACAGCGTTCGCCTGCTGACGGTAATCATTCGCGAGCTCAACCTTGACGCCAAGCAATATGTTCCGCGTGCCGTCGCTGGTCTGATCTCTGCAGCCAAGAACGAATTGATTGGCCCAGCGAATTATCTACAGCAGACCACAAATCACTTTGAGCAAACAGTCGCAGAAATCTATGCGCTCTATCAAAAGCGACTTGGCTCATCCAACGCCATGGACTTCGATGACTTGATCGGTAAGACTGTCGAGCTGCTTCAGCGTTTTCCGGAAGCACGTTCTCGCTATCGCTCTCGTTTCCGCCATATCTTGGTAGATGAATATCAGGATACGAACCATGCGCAGTACGTATTGATTCGCGAGCTTGTGGGAACTGCCGAAGATGGATTCCCGATCGCAGAGTTATGCGTAGTAGGAGATGCAGACCAATCGATCTATGCGTTTCGAGGCGCAAATATTCGCAATATCTTGCAGTTTGAAGAAGATTATCCAAATGCGCGCACCGTCATGCTGGAGCAGAACTATCGCTCCACGCAAAATATTCTCACCGCAGCAAACGCTGTTATTTCCAATAACGAGGATCGCCGCGAGAAGAACCTCTGGTCGCAAGAGGGTAAGGGCGAATCCATCACTGGTTATGTCGCCGAGAGTGATCACGACGAGGCAGATTTTGTAGTCGGAGAGATTCGCAGATTACGCGATGAGGGAATATCAAATCCGGGTGAAACCGCAATTTTCTACAGAACTAATGCGCAGTCACGTACTTTTGAAGAGACTTTCTTGCGATCAGCAATCCCGTACAAAGTTGTTGGTGGGGTTCGCTTTTATGAACGCAAAGAAGTGAAAGATCTGTTGGGTTATCTCCGCGTGGTTGTGAATCCAGAAGACGAAGTTTCACTTCGCCGAATCATAAATACGCCTAAGCGTGGAATTGGTGATCGAGCTATTGATGTTATCGATCTGCACGCCCGAGCTATGGGAATCTCCTTTTGGCAGGCTCTTAACGACGCCTCCTTCGCTGCCGATATTCCGTCACGTTCATTGGCTTCGATTAATGATTTCGTACATTTGATTGGATCACTGCGCACGCTCGTAGAGGCAGGAACCAAGCCGTCTGTTATTGCTCAAGCTGTTTTGGAGCAGAGCGGTCTGCTGGCGGAATTAGCGAAGAGCGTTGATCCGCAAGACGAAGGTCGGGTGGAGAATCTCCAAGAACTCGTTGCGGTAGCAACAGAATACGAAGAGAGCGAGATGGAAGATGGCGAAGAGATTTCTCTCTCCGGATTCCTAGAGGATGTTTCTCTCGTTGCTGATTCGGATCAAATCCCTGAGGGCGAAGATCATGGCGGCGTGGTCACAATGATGACCCTGCACACCGCAAAGGGTTTGGAATTTCCCACGGTCTTCTTAACCGGAATGGAAGAAGGAATTTTCCCTCACTCCAGAACGCTGGGGGATAAGAATGAGATTCAAGAAGAACGTCGCCTTGCATATGTAGGACTTACGCGAGCTCGCAAGCGCCTTTATCTATCGCGGAGTGAATATCGATCCTCGTGGGGAACTCCTACCTACAACCCACCATCGCGCTTCTTGGCAGAAATTCCAGATGAGGTCATTGCCTGGAATGAGCGGACGAGATCGTTGGCCCCCAAGCTCACTTCTACTCGTTCATTTGGGCCGCCACCTAAGGCGACCGGGAAGCGTGATAACTCTGGAATGGTGCTCGAAGTTGGAGACCGTGTGTCCCATGACACATTCGGATTGGGCAAAGTGATCGCGGTCAACGGAACGGGCGATCGAGCTGAGGCCACGATTGATTTTGGAAGCACTGGAGAGAAGCGGTTGCTGCTGCGATACGCCCCTGTCGAGAAGTTGTAGTTCAATCTAAGGTCCGTTGGTTAGTAGTATTCACGCGTATATCCAGCAAGTTCAGTTCCATCAACTACTCCTTTGCAGGGGTAGGCGAGGTCAAAACAGATTGGGGAATCCGTGGATCTCTTTGAGTATCAAGCTCGAGATCTCTTTGAAGCGCATAACATTCCAGTTCTCGCCGGCGCAGTTGCAACGACTGCAGATGAAGCCGAGCAAGCTGCTGCGAGTATGGGTGGCAAAGTTGTCGTAAAAGCTCAGGTAAAAGTTGGCGGTCGTGGAAAAGCTGGTGGCGTAAAGCTCGCCGAAGATGCGGCTGATGCGAAGGTTAAGGCTTCAGCAATTCTTGGAATGGATATTAAAGGTCACACTGTTCACAAAGTGATGATCGCTCAGGCGGCACCAATCGCCGAGGAGTACTACATGGCAATCTTGCTTGATCGCGCTAATCGCAATTTCTTGGTGATGGCCTCGGTCGCGGGTGGCATGGAGATTGAAGAAGTCGCGCACACATCGCCAGAAAAATTGGCACGCGTAGGTATTGATCCAAACGTTGGAATTAGTAACGAGCAGGCTCTCGAGATCGTGAAAGCTGGTCAATTCCCTGCAGATATCGCGCAGAGTGTTGCCGATGTCCTTGTGAAGTTGTGGTCTGCATTCGTTGCAGAAGATGCAACTCTGATGGAGATCAATCCGCTCGTGAAGACAGTTGATGGACGCATCATTGCCCTCGATGGCAAGGTAACTCTTGATGACAATGCGGAATTCCGTCACCCTAGCCACGAGGCGCTCGTCGATCATGCGGCCGCAAATCCACTAGAGGCTGCCGCGAAAGAGAAGAACCTCAACTATGTAAAGCTCGATGGCGAAGTCGGAATCATCGGAAACGGTGCTGGCCTGGTTATGAGCACACTCGATGTCGTTGCTTACGCTGGTGAGAAATATGGCGTCAAGCCTGCAAACTTCTTGGATATTGGTGGAGGCGCTTCAGCCGAAGTTATGGCTAATGGACTTTCAATCATCTTGGGTGATCCTGATGTTCGTAGCGTCTTTGTTAATGTCTTTGGCGGAATCACAGCGTGTGACGCTGTTGCGAACGGCATTGTTCAAGCACTTGAGATTTTGGGCGATAAGGCTACAAAGCCAATTGTTGTTCGCCTCGATGGAAACAACGTTCTAGAAGGTCGACGTATTTTGAATGAGGCGGCTCATCCGCTTGTTCAACAACTAGACACCATGGATGGCGCAGCAGCTAAGGCTGCAGAATTGGCGGCAAAGTAAATGGCTATCTTCATCAATAAAGAGACCAAAGTTATTGTTCAAGGTATGACTGGTTCTGAAGGAACTAAGCACACCACTCGCATGCTCAAGTATGGAACAAACGTCGTTGGTGGCGTAACTCCAGGCAAGGGCGGCCAAGTTGTCGAGATCGATGGCAAGCAACTTCCAGTTTTCAACAGCGTTGCAGAGGCAGTAGCTGCTACTGGCGCAAATGCATCTGTTGTATTTGTGCCACCTAAGTTTGCAAAGGCTGCAGTAATGGATGCAATTGATGCCGAGCTTCCACTGTGTGTAGTTATTACCGAAGGTATTCCGGTTCATGATTCAGCTGCGTTCTACGCCCACGCTGTTGCAAAGGGTAAGACACGTCTTATCGGACCTAACTGCCCAGGACTAATCAGCCCAGGACTTTCTAATATCGGAATTATCCCTGGGGATATCACCGGTGCTGGTCGTATTGGTTTGGTCTCCAAGTCAGGAACTTTGACGTACCAAATGATGTACGAGCTTCGTGACTTTGGCTTTAGTACCGCCGTTGGAATTGGTGGAGATCCAATCATCGGAACAACTCACATCGATTGCCTCAAGGCATTCCAAGACGATCCAGATACCGATGCAATTGTGATGATTGGTGAAATCGGTGGAGACGCTGAAGAGCGCGCTGCTGCATTCATTGCCGAATATGTCACTAAGCCTGTTGTCGGTTATGTTGCTGGATTTACTGCTCCAGAGGGCAAGACAATGGGCCACGCTGGTGCGATTGTTTCTGGTTCATCTGGAACAGCAGAAGCAAAGAAAGTTGCGCTAGAAGCAGCCGGTGTGAAGGTGGGCAAGACTCCATCTGAGACTGCGGCTCTTATGCGCGAAATTCTGAGCGCAAAATAACGGAATAACCCTTAATTCAATGGTGGCGCGCGCTCTCGGAGTTAGCTTTAGACAAGCACTCCGAAGCGTCGCGCTCACTTTATTTCCGCTCGCGTTTGTAGCACTTTTCACCTGGGCTACTGCGGGAAGCACATCTGGAAACACAACCGATCCGATCCGTGCAACAGGATGGCTTTGGCTCGGCGCCCACTGCGTTCCATTTCTTCTCCACTCCCAATCTGGAATTAGTTCATCCATGCAGGTTGGGGCGCTATCAATTTTGCCCCTTTCGAGTCTGCTCTTTCCAATATGGGCCATTCGTCGAAGCTTTCCCAAAGTTCGCGAAGTTGCTCCTCGTGGATTTGGAGCGCAACTACTGTTTGCTCTCTGGTATGCGCTATTCGCTGCGCTCATTGCGCTAGCTTCTTATTCACACCAGGTCAGCGCATCGCTATTCCTTGCACCAGTTTTTTCATTTCTTGTTGCACTCGCTTCCACAGTGAAGGTAACCCCAGGTTCTTTGATCTACTTCCGCTTCCTCTTTTACATCTTCCTGGTGGCACTTGGCACTGCGGCTCTTTTCTATGCGCTCTCACTCGCCGCGCATTGGTCAATCGTCAAGAGCATCGGAATAGTTATTACACCTGGAATCGTTGGAGGAATTCTTTACACTCTCATTCAGATTTTATATCTACCTAATATTGCACTTGCTGCTCTCGGATATATCAGCTCTACTGGTTTCACTTTCGGAGCTCATACATATATTGCACCTACACATTTTCTTCTCAATGGAATATCCGCAATCCCGGCTCTTGGTGCTTTGCCTACCGGTAAACACGCGCTTTTGCGATACGGAGTTGCTCTCTGGCCAATCGTCTTCCTGCTTGCGGTTGTCCTCATATCTCGAAGCGTGAATAGCTTGCGAAAACGCCAATCAGAAGCGATAGCAAGCTTCGCGCTATTCCTGGTCTCACTAGCGCTCTTTGGCTATCTAGCTTCTGGCGAACTTCTCACTCCTTCACTCAACCGAGTTGGAGTTCGCTGGCTCGAGCTACTCATTGTGGCTGCGATAAGTGCCATGATTGCTTTGTTTGTTGGGATTTACGCACCTGCCTTAGCTCAGAAATTAATTGCAAAAAAGTTAACCCGTTCGGTGGTGGAGCATGAGTAAGCGCATAGTTCTGCTCGCCTCCGGCACTGGCTCCTTGGCGAAGAAAATTATGGAAGAAGTTGGTTCCGGCAGACTCGATCTTGAAATTGTTTCACTGCTTTCCGATAAGCAAGCTCCAGTACTCGAGCTCGCTGCCCAACACGGTGTTCCAACCGTTTACCTCCCGGTCGGGTCCGACCGAGCCGAATGGAATTCACAACTCATTGAAACGATAGCGGGACTTAATCCCGACCTCGTTGTCAGCGTTGGCTTCATGAGAATCTTGGCTCCTGAATTTGTCGATCGATTTATTGTCATCAACACCCATCCTTCCCTTCTCCCACTCTTCCCAGGTGCCCACGCCGTGCGCGATGCACTTGCTGCTGGCGCCACGGTCACGGGTAGCACTGTCCACCGAGTGGATGCAGGAGTCGATACGGGGCCGATCATTGCCCAGCGTCAGATCACCATCCGGCCAGGGGCAAATGAGGAAGATCTGCATGAAGAGATTAAGATTGTGGAGCGCGCCCTCATTGTCGAGGTACTTCAGAAATATGCCACCGAGGGGATCCTGTGAGCACACGCAAACCTATCCGCAGAGCTTTAATAAGCGTTTATGACAAGAGCGGACTTGTCGAACTAGGCCAGGCACTCCATGCTCAGGGCGTAGAGATTTTATCCACGGGATCGACAGCGAAGACTTTAAGCAGCGCGGGTATCCCGGTGATCGCAGTTGAGGATTACACCGGATTTCCAGAGATGATGGGCGGACGCGTAAAGACGCTACACCCTCGTATTCATGGTGGAATTCTGGCGGATCAAAATAACCCAGAGCATCTAGCAGCAATTGCTTCCCACGACATTGCCCCATTTGATCTGATTGTCATCAATCTTTATCCCTTCACGCAGACCATTGCATCGGGAGCCAATTACGCCGAGTGCATCGAGCAGATCGATATTGGTGGCCCATCAATGCTACGTGGCGCGGCTAAGAACCATGGTTCTGTCGCAGTTGTTTCCTCGCCTTCTCAGTACCACTTAGTCGCTCAAGCTTTAACATCAGGCGGATTTACATTGGAAGAGCGCACGCGTTTGGCGATGGAAACATTTAGAACCACTGCTGAATACGATATTGCGATTGCCACATGGATGGGCGAGCAGCTCGGCGTGAGCGAAGAGTGGCGTGGCGCAGCATGGCATCAAATCTCCTCACTACGTTACGGCGAAAATCCACATCAGAGTGCGAGTGTTTATCGCACGGCTACAACACCATCAATTGGTATTGCGCAAGCAAATCAGCTTCACGGTAAAGAGATGTCATTTAATAATTACACCGATGCCGATGCAGCTGTGCGTAGCGCTTACGACCATAGCGCGCCGTGTGTTGCCATTATTAAACATGCTAATCCATGCGGAATCGCCATCGGTTCTACAATTGAATCTGCATACGCAAAAGCTCACGCATGCGATCCTGTATCAGCATTCGGTGGCGTAGTTGCTGCGAACCGCCCAATTACTTTGGCAATGGCGCAGGCGCTATCAGAAGTATTTACTGAAGTTGTCATCGCCCCCTCTTATGAAGATGGCGCAGTCGAAGTCTTATCGAAGAAGCCTTCTATTCGAATTTTGACGCTCGAGCAATATTCGAACCCAACACTTGAGCTACGACCAATTTCTGGTGGCTTGTTGGTTCAAGGGGCAGATCTTGTTGATGCCTCAGGGGATGATGCATCCACCTGGACTCAAGTCAGTGGCGAGGCCGTTTCACCAGCAACCCTGAACGATCTGCAATTTGCTTGGCGCGCTGTACGAGCAGTTAAAAGCAATGCAATCCTGCTGGCACACGATGGTGCCTCAGTGGGAGTGGGCATGGGGCAGGTTAATCGCGTCGACTCAGCTCGCTTGGCAATCGCCAGAGCAGGGGAGCGTGCAGCCGGATCTATTGCGGCAAGCGATGCCTTCTTCCCATTTGCAGATGGCCTACAGATATTGATCGATGCAGGAGTCACTGCAATTGTTCAACCTGGTGGCAGTGTTCGAGATGAAGAAGTTATCACGGCGGCGAAAAACGCTGGTGTTGCGATGTTCTTTACCGGAGTCCGCCACTTCTCACATGCTTAATTCCACCTTTGCCCGTAATAAACAATAGAGATAGTTTGAAGATACATTGAAGATACATTGAAGATACATTGAAGATAGGGATTGAAGAATGAGTGCACAGATTCTCGACGGCAAGGCAACGGCGAAAGCCATCAAGGAAGAACTCGCAGCGCAGGTAGCGCGCATGGAGATCAAGCCAGGTCTTGGAACTGTCCTTGTCGGCGATGATCCTGGTTCGCACTCGTATGTCGGTGGAAAGCATAAAGATTGCGCCGAGGTCGGAATCGCATCCATTCGAGTTGATCTGCCCGCGTCCGCTACTGAAGCAGATGTATTGGCTGCAATCAAAGATCTCAATAATTCCAAAGATTGCACCGGCTACATTGTGCAGCTTCCGCTCCCAAAGGGAATCAATGCAAACAAAGTTCTGGAGGCAATTGATCCAGCAAAAGATGCCGATGGCTTGCATCCTCTGAATCTTGGAAAGCTCGTGATCGGCGAGCCTGCTCCGCTGCCTTGCACGCCACGCGGAATTTTGGAACTGCTCCATCGCTATGGCGTCTCAACTAAAGGCGCCGAAGTTGTCATCATGGGTCGTGGTCTTACAGTTGGTCGACCACTTTCATTGATGCTCACACGCCGTGGTGACGACGCAACCGTGACTATCACTCATACGGCAACAAAAGATGTTGCATTCCACACCAAGCGGGCTGACATCATCATCGCGGCTGTAGGAAGTGCTCATCTGCTGACTCCAGATATGGTCAAGCCTGGTGTGACAGTTTTGGATGTAGGAATTACTCGAACTGATGCTGGGCTACTTGGCGATATTCATCCCGGGGTAGCGGACATTGCAGCGTTTATCGCTCCGATGCCAGGTGGAGTTGGCCCAATGACCCGAGCAATGCTTCTTACCAATGTGGTGGAGATGGCGATTGCTGGTAGCAATAAATAAATGTTCAGAATTGACAATCTGCCACCCCTCAAAGGCCGCCCACGCTTTTGGAGTAAGTTATTCACGCTCATTGTTGTAATCGGCGTCACAATTGGCATTTTCGGGGCAGTGCGGAGTGGCAGCATTTTTGTTGCAATTGGCTGCGCCCTTTACTCTTACAACTCGTACACCAGCACGTCGGCAAAGCGAAAAGTAGAGCTCATAATCCCTGTGGTGATCGCGCTCCTGCTTCTGGTTCTGTCGTTCACGCTGCCGCACGCTCGATAGAATTTACAGGAAGAACTTTCACACCACTGATTGGGAGAGAATACATGAGCAGATCAGGCAAGGTCACCGTCGTTGGATCAGGTTTTTACGGTTCAACAACAGCGCTTCGTTTAGCTGAGTACGACATCTTTGAGACCGTTGTTCTCACAGATATCCTCGAAGGTAAAGCTGAGGGACTCGCCCTTGATATGAACCAATCTCGTTCAATCGAAGGTTTTGAAACTAAGGTTGTTGGCGCAACCACGACAGCAGATGGCGCTGGATATGAAGCCACTGCAAATTCTGATGTAGTTGTTATTACGGCAGGACTTCCTCGTAAGCCTGGAATGTCACGCATGGATTTGATTGGTGTTAACGCTGGCATCGTGCGTGGTGTCGCGGAGAACATCGCAAAGCATTCACCTCAGGCTGTAATCATCGTGGTCTCTAATCCACTTGATGAAATGACAGCGCTTACTCAGATTGCAACAGGATTCCCACATCACCAAGTCATGGGTCAGGCTGGAATGCTTGATACTGCTCGCTTCACCAACTACGTTGCTGAGAAGCTTGCGGTCCCAGTAAGCGCAGTGAAGACACTGACGCTTGGTTCACATGGCGAGACCATGGTTCCAGTTCCAAGCCGCTGCACCGTTAATGGTCAGCCGCTTACTTCGCTACTTCCGGCGAATGAGATCGAAGAACTTGTTGAGCGCACTCGCAATGGTGGAGCTGAAATCGTTGCACTGCTCAAGACGGGATCTGCTTACTATGCACCTTCTGCAGCTGCTGCACGTATGGCGAAGGCTGTCATCGAAGATTCAGGTGCAATCATGCCTGTCTGCGCTTGGGTCGAAGGTCAATATGGAATTAGTGGTGTCTATCTTGGCGTAGAAGCCAAGATTGGTCGCACCGGTATCAAGGAAGTAGTCGAAACTGCGCTCACTGATAGCGAAGTTGCCGCGCTCAAAGTTGCCGCAGAAGCAGTTCGTAGCAAGCAAGCTGACGTTAAAGATCTATAAGGGGAGCGGTACTCATATGAACAAGATTAAAGTCGAAGGCACAGTAGTTGAACTAGATGGCGATGAGATGACTCGCATCATCTGGCAGTTCATCAAAGATAAGTTGATCTTGCCTTATCTCGATGTGAACCTCGAGTACTACGACCTCAGCATCCAAAAGCGCGATGAGACTGATGACCAGATCACTATTGATGCAGCCCGTGCAATCCAGAAGCACGGTGTTGGTATCAAGTGCGCGACCATCACACCAGATGAAGCTCGTGTATCCGAGTTTGGGCTTAAGAAGATGTGGAAGTCTCCTAACGGAACTATCCGCAACATTCTGGGCGGAGTTATCTTCCGTGAGCCAATCATCATCTCAAACGTGCCACGCTTGGTCCCTCACTGGACAAAGCCAATTGTGATCGGCCGTCACGCATTTGGCGACCAATATCGCGCAACAGATTTCAAGGTGCCTGGCAAGGGCAAGCTGACAATGACTTTCGTTCCAGAAGATGGTTCGGCGCCAATCGAACACACAGTCTTTGATTTCCCAGGTTCTGGTGTTGCGATGGCTATGTACAACCTTGATGATTCGATTCGCGATTTCGCTCGTGCATCTCTCAACTATGGATTGATTCGCAAATATCCTGTTTATCTTTCTACAAAGAACACAATCCTGAAGGCTTACGATGGTCGATTCAAAGATATCTTCGAAGAGATCTATCAGGCTGAATTTAAAACTCAATTTGAAGCGCTCGGAATTTGGTACGAACACCGCTTGATCGATGACATGGTTGCTATGTCATTGCGTATGGAAGGTGGCTATGTCTGGGCATGTAAGAACTATGACGGCGATGTTCAATCAGACACCGTTGCTCAGGGCTATGGCTCACTTGGACTGATGACTTCAGTACTGATGACTCCAGATGGAAAAGTGGTTGAATCTGAAGCAGCTCACGGAACAGTGACACGTCACTACCGTGATCACCAGGCTGGCAAGGAAACTTCTACCAACCCAATCGCATCGATCTTTGCCTGGACTCAGGGTTTGGCTCACCGTGCGAAGCTGGATAACAATGCCGAGCTCGCTAAGTTCTCTCAGACACTTGAGGCAGTCTGCGTTCAGACTGTTGAATCAGGCAAGATGACAAAGGATCTAGCGCTACTAATTGCGCCAGATGCGCCATATCTCAATACTCAAGCTTTCTTGGCTGCGATTGATGAGAACCTTTCGAAGGCGCTTGCTTAAGGTCTTGTAACAAAAAACCCCGGTCAGATTATCTGACCGGGGTTTTTTGTTAAGTATTACTAGTTAATGCGCTCGCCAGTAGCTGCATCAAAGAGGTGGATCGCAGTTGGGTTAACGCCAACAGTGATTGTCTCGCCTGGCTTTGGAGGGTTCTTTGGATCCCATCGAACGATTACCTGAGCTCCTTCGTCAGTTGCGTTAGCAAACTTCACGGAAGAGTCAGCAGGCTTACCGTAAACGAAGGCATCTGAACCAAGTTCTTCTACAACTTCAACAAGAACCTTGAAGCCAGTAGATGCTGGTGTGAATCCTTCTGGGCGGATTCCGACTGTTACTGCTGAACCTGCAGAAGCTGGAACATCGAGCGCAAGATCGCCAAGATGAGCCTTTCCACCAGATACTGGAGCAACCAAGAGATTCATCGCAGGTGATCCAATGAAGCCAGCAACAAATGCATTGACTGGGTTGTCATAAAGATTACGCGGAGTATCAACTTGCTGGAGGAGTCCATCCTTAAGAACTGCAACGCGATCACCCATGGTCATCGCTTCGACCTGGTCGTGTGTTACGTAAACAGTTGTGATTCCTAGCCGACGCTGCAGCGCTGCAATCTGTGTGCGAGTTGCAACGCGCAACTTTGCATCAAGGTTAGAGAGCGGCTCGTCCATCAAGAAGACCTGAGGTTCGCGAACGATCGCGCGGCCCATTGCTACGCGCTGGCGTTGACCACCAGAGAGAGCCTTTGGCTTGCGATCCAAATATGCTTCGAGGTCGAGGAGCTTTGCTGCCTCGAGGACTCGGCGGTCGCGCTCTTCCTTAGCTACGCCAGCGATTTTGAGCGCAAAGCCCATGTTTTCAGCAACTGACATGTGTGGATAGAGGGCGTAAGACTGGAAGACCATCGCAATATCGCGATCTTTAGGGGCGACATTTGTTACGTCGCGATCACCAATGCGAATTGTTCCTGTATCTACTTCTTCTAGACCAGCAAGCATGCGAAGCGATGTTGACTTACCGCAGCCTGATGGACCTACAAGTACGAGGAATTCACCATCTTTAACGGTGAGGTTGAGTTTGTCTACGGCAGGCTTAGATGTGCCCGGGTAGACGCGTGAAGCGTTTTCAAATACGACTGAAGCCATGAGTTATTCACTCCTTCTCCGGGCAGGTACGTGCCCGACGATCCGTTGGATGAAGGTAAAGCACCCATCAGCACGAGCTGATAAGTGGTGAAACAATAGCCTAAATTCAAAGCCCAGACGGGATACGCTTAGAGGTGATGGACCCGAGAATTTTCTTGAGCGCACAGCTGGGCTCCAAGCCTGCCCTCCCAAAACCGGCGCTTGGTAGCGGTGGCGAGCTGGCCTTAGACCTCTCGCTCGTGCTCCTCTTTATCCTCCTTGCTGGGCTCTTTGTAGCGGCCGAAATCGCCCTGATCTCACTCCGAGAATCGCAGCTACGACAGATGGAGCTTTCTGGCGTTCGAGCTACCCGTACGGCCCGCCTGGCAAAACTCACCAAGAACCCCAATCGCTTCTTAGCGGCGGCTCAAGTGGGAGTTACCTTCTGTGGCTTCTTCTCGGCAGCTCTAGGGTCAGAGCGCCTTGGAAGTTCTTTCATCATTCCAATCCTTGAGCGCTGGAATCTTTCCCAGGGCGTAAGCACCGCCCTCTCGCTTGTCATTCTGACAATTGCAATTGCATACATCTCACTCGTCTTCGGTGAGCTAGTGCCTAAGCGCCTTGCGCTCTACCGCACCGAGAAAATTGCGCTCGCTAGTGCGCCAACCATAGATCGAATCGCAGAAATTTTTCGCCCCGCAATCTGGCTACTCTCAAAATCTACCGACGGAATTGTCAGACTTTTTGGACTCAAGCCCCAAGAGGTTCGATCAGAGATCAGCGAGGCAGAACTTGTTGACATGGTCACAGGCCACGCTGCGCTCTCCGATGAAGAACGTGACATCGTGGAAGAGGTCTTCAATGCTGGCGATCTCTCGCTCCACGAGATTATGGTGCCCCGCACCGAAGTAGATTTTATGGACGTCAATCTCTCGCTATCGCAAGCGATGGCAGCTGCTGTAAAAAGTTCTCACTCTCGCTACCCGGTAACGCGGGGAAGTAGCGATGAAGTAATCGGCTTCTTCCATGTCCGCGATCTTCTCAATCTCAAAGATGACGAGCTTGACAAGAGTTTGTTGGAAATTATCCGTCCAGTTATTTTTCTGCCTGGCACCAAAGGCGTTCTTCCGGCACTCACCGAAATGCGAGCTAAGCGCTCACATATTGCAATCGTCCTGGATGAGTATGGCGGAACCGATGGCATTGTCACTCTAGAAGACATTGTGGAGTGCTTTATTGGCGAGATTCACGACGAATACGACACTTTGTCACAAGAAGTAACGGCCCAGCCTCGAACCGGTGATTTCGAAGTCGATGCGCTTATCTCGCTGGAAGATCTGAAAGATCAGACCGGGATAACGATCCCAGAGGGTCCCTATGAGACTGTAGGCGGGTTTGTGATGTTCGAACTTGGCCGACTTCCGGAGGAGCACGACATTATTTCGATACCTGGAGCGCGAATTACGGTTCTGACGATGGAAGGAAAGCGCGCTGGTCAATTGTTGATCTCTCGCCAAGAATGGGAAGATACGTCACATGAGTAAACCTCGCGTCTTATCGGGAATCCAGCCAACCAGTGGTTCATTCCACTTGGGCAATTACCTTGGCGCCGTCAAGCAATGGGTAGAACTCCAAAATACTCATGATGCCTTTTATTGCGTAGTCGATCTCCATGCACTGACCTCTTCGCCTAATCCTGAAGAATTGCGCAAGAACACGCTCACATCCGTTGCCCAACTTCTCGCACTTGGATTAGATCCAGAAAATTGCACCCTCTTTGTTCAGTCACATGTTGTGGCGCATAACCAACTGGCGTGGGTAATGGAGTGCATGACCGGATTCGGCGAAGCTAGCCGAATGACTCAATTTAAAGATAAGTCAGCCAAAAATGGAACCGATCGCATCGGTGTTGGAGTATTTACATACCCAATGTTGATGGCTGCTGACATTTTGCTCTATCAAGCACATCAGGTTCCGGTCGGTGAAGATCAACGTCAGCATATTGAGCTCACTCGTGATCTAGCTGGGCGATTTAACCATCAGTACGGCGAGACTTTTGTGGTTCCAGAGGGATTCATTCTCAAAGAGGGCGCAAAAATTTATGATCTGCAGGATCCAACTTCCAAAATGAGCAAGTCTGCAGAGTCACTATCTGGACTTATCGAAATTCTTGATACACCGCAGGCAAATACCAAGAAGATTAAAAGTGCAGTAACAGATACTGGCCGCGAAGTAATTTTTGATACTGCTGAGAAGCCAGGTATCTCAAATCTCTTGACTATTTTCTCAGCCCTGACTGGACGTACCATCGCAGACATTCAAAATGACTTCGTCGGCAAGGGATACGGCGATTTCAAGGGTGCGGTTGCCGAAGTAGTCGTAGATTACCTCACGCCAGTGCGAGAAAAAACGCTTGAACTACTCGATGATCCAACCCATTTGCGCACAATCTTGAGCGACGGAGCTGCAAAAGCCGAAGCTGTAGCGAACGCAACCATCAAAGATGTCTACGAAAAAATCGGCCTCATCGCTCGTGGCTAGCAGAAGAATGGTCGTGGCTATTGCAGCCTGCCTTGCACTCCTTCCCGTTGGCGCACTCAATTGCGCATCAGCCAGCACCTCCAACAAAATTGCTATTTTGTATGACCAAGGTGGACGTGGGGACCATGCTCTCAATGATGCAGTTGCAGTTGGCGTCGATGCGATCAAAAAGAAATTTCACCTCTCAGCTCTAGATGTGCGAGAAATGGTGACAACCGGAACCGAGGCAGATAGATATTCGCGCTTACTCTTCCTTGCACATGCTAATTATTCACTTATCGTCGCAGTTGGTAGTGGGTTTTCTTCGGTCCTCTCACAAGCAGCGGTCGCTGCCCCAAGCTCTCAATTTGCGATCATCAATGATGAGAGTGTGGCTAGTCTCAACGTAAGCGACTTAGCTTTCGATGGGGCGCAAGGTGCGTATTTGGCTGGCGTATTAGCAGGGTCAGCAACCAAGAGTTTGAAAGTTGGTTTTATCGCACCACCAAGTGATTCATCGTGGCTGACTGCATTTTCGCAAGGCGTCGCTTCTGTGAATAAGAAGGCGCAAGCCTTTGCAGCATTCACCGATGTAGCTCCAGGCGCCCAAACCAAGAGCCTTTATGCTCAAGGCGTCGATGTGATTTTCTCTGAGTGGAGTTCATCAAGTGATGTTGCAGATGAAGCTGCGGTACTTTCGACCACCGCTCATCCGCTGTACCTCATCGGGCTCTCACCGGATCAATATTTTTTGCTGCAAAAAAGTGGCCAGAAGATTCTGCTGGGAGCAGTCACTAAACGTGTTGATCTAGCAACGCAAGATGTTATGAGCGCAGCTCTTCAAGGCAGAACAGTGAATGATGTATTAAATGAGAGCGCCGGAATATTTGGCCACCTCTACACAGTCCCTAATGGTGGC
>Ga0214201_1000211_pt1 | contig 23559 bp, 27 predicted proteins | sample TroBogEpilimnion_32_FD_153039 | JGI IMG/M metagenome (GOLD analysis project Ga0214201, IMG submission 153039) | Freshwater microbial communities from Trout Bog Lake, WI - 29MAY2009 epilimnion | ecosystem: Environmental > Aquatic > Freshwater > Lake > Epilimnion/Euphotic zone | place: Trout Bog...
TGTCCGATGGTTTGTCCGGCCATAGCGGTTAGGACTTCGGAAGCGACTGGAGACGGGCCGGGACCCAATAAAAGGCGTGACGGCGGCAAAAAGGATTCACGGTAGGTGCGATTCATGGCGATTTCCCCGAATTATGATTTTTATGAAAGCAATTAAAGCCGGGCGGCTGAATTGAACGCGGCCAAACCGGGAATGCAACGCAATTGCCCATTAGACGGATGAAGCGCCCAATTGGATTACATGAGGATAAATGAATTCAGGAAATATTTGGATCTAGCTAGGCCGTAGTCCGAGTGATGGGCCTATCACGATGAGCCAATATCGACGGCCTTACACTCGGATGTGTCACGTTGGTCAAACAAATGGAAGGCGCAAAGGGTGCCGTTGATTAAAGGGCTACACCAAGACCGATCAGATAATCAGCACCGGCCCGTAAGCGCGATTTGTCCCTTAATTCCAGAATAAGGCGTGGTTTCGATGTGAGGTGTGAAAGCGCACGAAATACCTCCATCCAAGCGATATTGCCTTCACCCGGCGCCCAGTGGCGATCCGCATGGCCATCGGTGTCATGCAGATGCACATGGGCGAGCATATCGCCGGCAGCACGCACGTAATAATCAACGGGCTGGCCATGGGTCGAGCCAAAAGCATAATTAGCGTGCCCCGTATCGAGCGAAACTCTAACGGCCTCGCTGTTAAAGGATTTCGCCAATTCAACCCGGGCATGGGGATCAACATCTTCGATATTCTCAATAACCAAAACGCAACCAATCTCTTCGGCCCGTCGAACAACGGGTTGAAGTGTTTCATGCACGCGTTCGATCATTTCCGAACGGCTGCCCGGCGTATAATCCAGATTATAGTGATCCCATGTCGTGTAAGGCGAGTGGATTACCATATGGGTCGCACCGAGATAGTCGCATACATCGATGCCCTGCAACATACGTTTCGTGACGATGGCCCGAACTTCCGGGTCCATATTATCGAGCGTTAGTCCCCAAAACGGGCCATGAATACCCATACGGCCTTTATGCTTCTTCAGCATTTTCTTGATGTCATCGGCAATGATCTTCCAATCGCCATTGAGTCGGTCAGCCCAAATAAAATCTTGCAGCTCAAGGTCCCGCTGCATTTCGATGATCCAGTCTTTGTGAATCCTCAGACCATCAATGTTAAGCGCTGCACCCAGAACCGGAAGTGAAGATTTTGCTGCTGACATTGTAGTCTCCTTTAGTCATCAAGCGATTTATTTCTACGCGCTCTCGTATGGATTATTTTTTACCCGCATTAACAATGGTAACACGAAGCGCCTCGTGATCCGAGATGGCCTGACCCTCGGCGTCAACCGCCGGAAGCGTAGCAGGATCGAAGGCATCAAGTCCGCGGGTAAAAAACCAATCGATTTTGGTAAACGGCCCGACCGGCGTTCCATCAGGACGGGTCCGACAAGAGGGTTCGGGCAGATTAGACGATTGCCATTCAAAACCAGCCTGGCGGAACACGGCAAACATCGGTTCAAGAGGCGAGGGATCGCTAAAAATACGAACCAATTCTGCCGGGTCAGTGGGTAAAGCGCTTGTATTGAAATCGCCGCCGATTACAACAGGCTGGCTACCCACTCGTTCGTTCAGCGCCGTTATTAATCGTCTGGCTTGCTCTGCGCGCATTTCAGGGGTTGCCCGGTTTTCAAAATGAGCCGAAACGCACCATATTGCCGTATCACCCTCACCCATACGGGCGCCGACTGCGTTCCTAAATCCAATTCGTCTTTGATCAGCCGCATCAAGTCCTAAAAACCAATGGGCCCCATCATCCAAACGAACAATAAAAGGTTCATAAAGCGGGTGGACGGATACGATGGCGTTGCCATGATATCCATAGGTGTTGATATCGTCTTTATGCCATTGCATCTCTCGGCTGTCGCCCAAACCAAGCTCGGCGAATTCAAGCGCATAGACATAGCCGGCACCGATTGGCATCGCCAAATCATAGGCCGTATGGCGGTTGCCGGAACGTGCCATACCGATGTCAACTTCCGTGAGTAGGACAAGATCGGGTGCAACGGCACCTACCAGTGCCCGTGACGGCAAATCATATTTCAGGCGTTCTGCATTCCACGAAAAAACGACGACCCGTCCATTGGCACGGCGGCTATTCGATGCACCCTTAGGTTGCATTTGTTCAACAGCGGAGAAGGCGGGAATCGCATCCAGACACGCATCATGCCGCTCGCGGCTAGCGGATCCGGATTGGGCGCGTTCTATAACGTCAGCAAGAAGCGGGTCAAATTTTTCAACGACGGCATCGACGACACGCTTCATCATATTCAGATCCGTTTACTCACCTCAATCGCCCGAACCCATGCCGTCTTTTCACGACGACACGATGACATCGACGTGGGCTATTCGATCCCCCTGGTTCGTAACAAAAGTGTCATCGCTTATTCGACAGAGTGTCATGGAGCATCGTTAGACAGGCAAGCTCGAACGATTGAACCCTTGTTTCGATGGAGCTCCCTTATGAAATCCAAATTTTTAATGAGCGTCGCTGCCCTGCTGTTCTCAGTTACGGCGCAAGCCGCAGAGCGGGTTAAATTTGAAATGTGGCATGGCCTGACGGGCGATCTCGGCGGCGTTGTCGATCAAGTTTGCAAGCGCTTCAACGAGTCGCAAAGCGACTACGAAATCATCTGCACCTCGCAGGGCTCCTATGACAACGCGCTTCAAAATGCGATTGCCGCCTATCGCGCTAAGAAAAACCCGACAATCGTTCAAATCTTTGACGCCGGTACGCTCGATCTTTTACTCTCGGAAGCGTATGTACCGGCCCGTAAATTAATGGCCGACAATGGTTACAAGATCAATTGGGACGATTATATCCCTGCGATTTCGAACTATTATGCCAACTCGAAGGGCGAACTCAACTCATTCCCGTTCAACTCCTCGACCGCGATGATGTATTGGAACAAAGACGCCTTTGCTAAGATCGGCAAGACCGAAGCACCAAAGACGTGGGAAGAAACCTTTGATTCGCTCAAGGTACTCAAAGCGGCGGGCTATGAATGCCCAATGGCGTGGAACTATGACACCTGGCCGATCATGGAACAGTTCTCCGCGATCAATAACATTCCGGTTGCCACCAAGGGGAATGGTTACCAAGGCTTGGACGCTGAATTTATTGTCAACAAAGGTCAATTTGTTGACGTCATTAAGAGCCTCAAAAAAGCCTATGATGATGGTCTCGTGAAGATTAAGACACCCGATACCGGTGCAACCATCGTTCAGGCCTTTGCCAATGGCGATTGCCAAGTCATGCTTTCGTCGATCGCCGATCACGGCACCGTTGGAAAGACGCAAAAGCCAGACATGCAGTGGGACGTTGCGATGTTGCCGACCTTGGCTGGCGTTGAGCGTCACAACTCGCTCGTTGGCGGCGCTTCGCTCTGGGCATTACAGGGCAAAACCGATGCCGAGTATAAAGGCGCGGCGGCGTTTTTTAACTTCATCGCTCAACCCGAATCGGCGCTCTTTTGGTCCACCAATACGGGCTATATCCCTGTTACAAAGTCGGGCTTTGAGTTCATGAAAACCCAAGGCTTTTATGACAAGGCCCCCTATAAAGGCCGCGAGCTGGCCATTGCATCTCTGAATGCCTCGCCGGTCAATGAAAACACCCGCGGCATCCGCCTCGGTGGCTTCGTGCAAATCCGCAAGGAAATGCGCGACGCACTGACGGACATCTTCGCCAATAAAGTCTCGGTTGAGGATGGGATTAACTCCGCTGTTGATCGGTCGAACGCGGTTCTCCGTAAGTTTGAGAAGACCTATGCCGGCAAAATGCTACCTTGATCTAAAATAAAAAAGGGGCGCGTTCCAATAGGAGTGCGCCCTTTTCTTTTTAGTTCTTTTGCACCGCCGGATTTGAGGACACATGAGCATGGAAAAACGCGCGACCTTTTCTATGGGCTGGCTCGGTGTTCTTTTTATTTTGCCGCAAGTTCTATTGGTCTTTACCTTTTTCTATTGGCCGACAGGGGCGGCCATGTATTGGGCCTTTACGCTTGAAAGGCCCTGGGGCGGCGGCAATGAGTGGGTAGGGTTTGACAATTTTAGACAAGTCTTTGCGGATCGCGCCTATTGGGGTTCTATTTTCCGTAGCCTTGTGTTCGCAGCCTCGACAGCTACCTTGTCGATGGTTTTTGGATTGCTGCTGGCGGTTGCATGTGATCGTGGATTAAAGGGTTATCAGGCCTTTCGGACAATTTTTGTCTGGCCCTACGCCGTCGTTGCGCCGGCCGCAGCGTTGGCCTTCCGCTTTATCTTCGCGCCGGAGGCCGGCATTTTTTCAGCCCTTGTGAAATCCAACCATGAGTTCTGGAATCCGGCGCAAAATGGTTATCACGCGATGGCGATGATCATCATCTGCTATTCGTGGAAATATGCTGCCTATTGCTTTATTTTCTTTCTCGCTGCTTTGCAGGCCATTCCCCGCTCGGTTATCGAGGCGAGTGCATTGGATGGCGCAGGCGTATTGCGGCGTATTTTTGATATTCAATTGCCGCTAATTACGCCGACCTTCTTTTTCATGTTGGTCATCAGCATCACCGACAGTTTTCAAGATTCCTTTGGAATCGTGGATGTGATGACCGATGGTGGCCCGGCCAAAGCGACGGAGTTAATGGTCTATAAAATCTATTTCGATGGCTTTCGTGGGCTCGACTATTCGGGTGCTGCCGCTCAATCGATTGTTTTAATGTTGATCATGATGGTTCTGACTTTTTTCCAGTTCCGCTACATCGAGCGGCGCGTGCATTACTCGTGAGGTTAGCGGATGATTGAACGCACGCCCCTTCTCAATCTAGCGACCTATGCGGTGATGTTTATCGGCGCCCTCATGGTGTTTTTCCCGCTTTGGCTTGTTTATGTTGGCGCAACGTTAACCGTTCGTGAGATCAACACGCCAGAATTACATTTAGTTGCGGGATCGCATCTTGTTGAAAATATTCAAGCGGCGTGGGCGAGGGGGCATCTGGGTGGACGATTGTTCAATAGCCTTATTATGTCGCTGGGGGTCGCCTTTGGCAAAGTGGTTATGTCGGCACTTACCGCCTTTGGACTCGTCTATTTCCGATTTCCAGGTCGCATCGTCGTGTTCTGGCTTATTTTCATCACGCTCATGCTGCCGCTTGAGGTGCGCATTGTGCCGACCTATGCCGTTGCAGCCAATGCCCTCTGGCCCTTTCAGAGCCTCATGGATGCGTCCGGGCTAAGTGCCTTTATAAATTCCGTCTCCGGGGTTCAGATCGCCTTGGAATGGAACCTCCTAAACTCTTACACAGGCCTCATTCTTCCTCTCATCGCAACGGCAACGGGTACGTTTTTATACCGCCAGTTTTTCTTAACCGTTCCCGATGAATTGCTCGAAGCCGCGCGCATGGATGGGGCAGGGCCTCTTCGTTTTCTTGTTGAATTTTTGATGCCTCTGTCGCGCGCCAATATGGCGGCTCTGTTTACGATTATGTTTCTCTATGCGTGGAACCAATATCTTTGGCCACTTCTTGCTACCCCTGACCGCGCCGGATTTGGAACGACCGCTGTCGTCGAATTAAAACTTCTCGCGCCGACCGTATCAACAAATGGTGGCGGGACGCCGGACTGGAATGTCGCGATGGCGGGATGTTTGATCGTTATGCTTCCCCCACTGCTCCTTGTTGCGTTCATGCAGCGCTATTTTGTGCGCGGTCTGATTGCGACCGAGAAATAGGATTTCAACCATGGCTGCGATAACGCTCAAAAACGTTAAGAAAAATTATGGCTCTACTCGGGTCGTTCATGGCGTTGATCTAGAAGTCGATGCGGGCGAATTCGTCGTTATTTTGGGGCCCTCAGGTTGTGGTAAATCCACGCTCTTGCGTATGATTGCGGGGCTTGAGGCCATTACAGAAGGCGAAATCACGATTGGTAATAAAGTCGTCAACGATCTTGAGCCGCGTGAACGTGGCTGCGCCATGGTGTTTCAAAATTATGCCCTCTATCCCCATATGACGGTCGCCGAAAATATCGGTTATGCGCTCAAAGTAGCTGGAATAAGCAAAGCGGATCGAATGGCTCGGATTAACGCCGTTGCCGATCTCTTGGGTTTAAAAGAATTCCTTCATCGCAAACCCATGCAACTCTCTGGTGGACAAAGGCAACGTGTGGCGATGGGCCGTGCGATGATCCGTGAACCGGATGTCTTTCTCTATGACGAGCCACTTTCCAATCTCGATGCCCGCTTACGTGTTGCGATGCGGATCGAGATCCGCAAACTGCACCAACGCCTCGGTACAACCTCGCTCTTTGTGACGCATGATCAGGTCGAGGCCATGACATTGGCCGATCGAATTGTCGTGATGAATAAAGGGGTGATTGAACAAGTCGGAACGCCGGATGATGTCTATCATCGCCCAGCTTCGATTTATGTTGCGGGATTTGTGGGTGCGCCGGGGCTTAATCTGTTGCAGGCTAAGATGGATCGGGCAATGGGCCAGATTTCGTTTAACGATGGCCAAACGCTTTCGTTTGATCAAAGCCAATGCCTGCATATTCCCGATGGCCCGGTCGTGTTTGGCTTTCGCGCCGAGCAGGCTCAACCCGTTGAGCAGGGAGGGCTTGGTGTAACGTCAAACTTTCAAGAGGCGCTGGGGCCGACCCGGCTTCTGCATGGGTTAGTTGCCGGTGAAGAGGTGGTGGTTTCGGTTTCGGGAGATACCGAGTTTCAGTCTGATCGAGCCGTCCGCCTTATGATTCCGACAAAGGCGATGCATTTTTTTGATCCCGTCACAGGGCGGCGACTCTAGTCTTTGTCACCAAAGTGTCAAATTAAAGCCTTAACCAACATTATCCCGTTCCTGATTGGAGATGTGCCATGATGCTGAAGCGTTTTGGACTTATGGCCTGTTTAGGCTTTGCGATTATGGGCAGCAGCATGACCGAGGCGTCCGAGCTGTTCCATTGGGTCCAGTATTCTCCAACGGGACTAGAGGCACGGGCCATTACCGATGTTGAGACATGTCCAGCACTTGTTGCTGATGGTGCATCGGTGCCCATGCAGGTTCGTTCGAACAAGGGTGAGAATTATCCGATTACGGTTTGCGCGGCTGCGCTTCCTTCAGGAACAAAGAAAGCCAGCATCGATAAGATACCGCTTCCCTTGCCTGTTGAGCATCCCAATCGGATTTTAGTAATCGGTGATACAGGGTGCCGGTTAAAGGGTAAGGTAACCCAAGCGTGTAATGACGCGGCGCTTTGGCCCTTCCGTATCGGTGCGGATATTGGCGCGGAGCTTAAGCCCGATTTGGTTTTGCATGTCGGCGATTTTCATTATCGCGAAAGCGCCTGCCCCGATGGGAATGATGGTTGTGCGGGCTCTCCCTATGGAGACAGCTGGGCCGTGTGGCGGGCTGACTTCTTTGCGCCTGCCGAAATGCTTCTCAATTCGGCCCCTTGGATCTTCGTGCGCGGTAATCACGAGGAATGTGATCGGGGTGGCAAAGGTTGGGCGCGCACACTTGATCCTTATCCTTGGGACGCGGCAAGCGGTGCGGCTGGATGCCTTGGGCCAGCAAAGCCTTTCGTGGTTAAGCTTGCGGGCTTGAGCATTGCCGTTATGGATGTTTCGACAGCAGACGATACGAAGGCTAATCCACAACAGGTTGCGGCTTACAAACAACAATTTGAATCGATCCGTAGTCTGGCACCCGAAGGTCCCGTTTGGCTCACCTTTCATCGTCCTATTTGGACAGCGGACGGCACCGAAGAGGCTGAAAAATCCGGCGGCGATAACAAGACGCTCGCAGCCGCCGCTACCGGATCTATCCCAGCGAATGTTCAGGCCATTTTGTCAGGTCATCAACATAAATTTGAGGTAGATGCCTATGTTGAAGATTTGCCAATTCAGATTGTTTCCGGACATGGCGGAGACAATCTTGAAGCAAAACCACCGGAAAATCCTGCAGGTCTTGTCATTAATGGCGTGACCATTAAAAATGGCCTCGCTAAGCCTCGCACCTTTGGCTTTGCGATGATGGAACGCCCCAAGGATGGCCCGGATGATCAATGGACCATTACGGATTATGACACGCATGGTCGCGTTCTCGGTTCTTGCAAATTGATGGGCCGTGCGGTTGAGTGCCATTAAATTGGGCCTCAACGGAAAGCGCGGATGAATGTCTAAGGTAGAAACAATCGAGGCGTTAGAGGCCTTATACGGGCTTCCTGGTGAAACGTCGCTTGCCAAAGAGATCAATTATCTCTCGCCCGAATATCGCGCAATGATGGAGGCGGCTCCCTTTGCCGCCTTGGCGACGTCGGGTCCAGAGGGGCTCGATTGTTCACCACGCGGGGATCGGCATGGGCGGCTGGTTCGCATTGTTGATGAACGCACGATTTTAATGCCCGATAGGCGGGGTAATAACCGCGCGGACTCGCTCAAAAACATTATCCGCGATCCGCGTGTTGCATTGATGTTTTTAATTCCCGGATCGGGCAATGCGTTGCGCGTAAATGGCAAAGCCTTTGTCGATGCCGACCCTGAACTCTGTGAGAGTTTTGCCGTCGATGGTCAAAAGCCCCGCTCGGTCATTGTGATCACGATTGATGCGGTTTATTTCCAATGCGCGCGGGCGATTGTTCGCTCCGAGTTATGGTACCCGGTCCACCATGTGGATCCGGCCACCATTCCCTCGGCGGGACAAATTTTGGCTCGTTTAAGCAATAACCGCGTCGGCGGCCCCGACTACGACCGCGAATGGCCAGAGCGGGCGAAAAAATCGATGTGGTAAGGGTGGTTAGGCCCGACGTTTTTGGGTGAGATAGCCTAGTTTTTCGAGCTCAGCGATTTTATCGCCAACCGATTTCCAGGTCTCGAAACTCTGCAAATCCCCCCGGGAGCGAAACAGTTCAGCTCGGTCAAGGGTTTGCTTTAAAGCGGATTTTCCGGCCCTGAAAAGGGCAGCTTTCGCATGGATTTCAATCGCTTGGTCAAGTGTGACAACCATCTGTATCAGTCTTTCCGGATGCGGACTAACGCCCCCATATAAAGAGGGGTCTTAATCAGACTTAAGCACGATACGCAGTAAAACTGCTTAATTTTCTAGCAGAATAGCCCGAGCTTAGAAAGCCCGGGTGGTCCGGCCCGGTTAAACCGACAAAAAGATGGCCCGCTCTTGAGCTGGCCTCCTATCCACAGTCTGTCATTCCCTTGTCATTGAACGCTCCTACTCCGCTGCAAACGATCAGGAGAATGTTCGATGCTAGAGATTGATGGATTGAGCAAAATTTACGGATCCAACGCTGCTGTTGATTCCGTTTCCCTTTCGATCAAACCAGGCAGCTTTGTGGGCGTTATCGGACGCTCGGGTGCCGGCAAATCGACGCTCCTGCGCATGATCAATCGCCTAAACGATCCATCGCATGGCCGCATCGTTTATGATGGCGTGGATGTTACAGCGCTTAAAGGCGCGGAGCTTCGCGAATGGCGTCGTCGCTGCGCAATGATCTTTCAGCAGTTTAATCTCGTTGGCCGATTGGACGTGTTGACCAATGTGATGATGGGTCGCCTTTCTCAAGCGCCCGGTTGGCAGACGATGCTAAAGCTGTGGGGTGATGATGATAAAGCCATCGCCCTTGCTGCTCTCGAACAATTCGATATCGCTAATCTCGCCGCTCAACGCGCCGATCAATTATCTGGCGGCCAACAACAGCGCGTTGCTATTTGCCGCGCCTTGGTACAAGAGCCCGACCTTATTTTAGCCGATGAACCCATCGCATCGCTTGATCCACGCAACACCAAAATTGTGATGGATGCGCTTTTGCGGATCAACAAGCATTTCGGCATCACCGTCTTGTGCAATCTTCATTCGCTCGATTTGGCGCGCACCTATTGCGAGCGGCTTGTTGGCATGGCGCAGGGTCGCGTTGTTTTTGATGACGTCCCCGAAGCCCTCACTGAAGATGTTGCCCGTGAACTTTACGGCCTTGAGGCTCACGAAGTCATGAATACGAATTCCGCTACCGCAGAAATGCCATCAGGCATGGCGGTAGTGGCTTAAGAACCTACGACCCAAACCTCGGTTTAGGATCGACTGGTAAACCCTCGCCCTATCTACGACCAACCAATACCTTATTGAAGGAGACGAAGATCATGATCACACGTCGCATTATGCTTGCTGCCACCGCTGCTCTCGCAGTTGTGGGTGCTGCTTCGGGCGCGCTTGCCCAAGAGTGGAAGTCGAAATATCCAGAATTGACGTTCGCCATCGTGCCTGCCGAAAACGCAGCCGACACGACGAACCGTTATCAGCCTTTCATGGACTATCTCTCAAAGGAAATCGGCGTTCCTGTGAAGCTTCGCATCGTCAATGACTATGCCGCGGTTGTGCAGGGTCAGAAGGAAGAGACGATCCATATCGGTTATTATGGCGCAGCATCGTTCGCCCGTGCGATCATCGTCGGTGCGAATGTTACGCCTTTCGCGATCGAAGTGAACAAGGACGGCTCGAAGGGCTATTATTCGGTTGTCTACGTTAAGAAAGACAGCCCTTACCAGAAGCTTGAAGACCTTAAGGGCAAGACCCTTGGTCTCGTCGATCCAAATTCGACCTCCGGCAACAATGTTCCTCGTTTCGAAATGAACAAGATGGGCATTGATCCGGACAAGTACTTCTCGAAGGTTGTGTATGCCGGAACGCACGAAAATGCGGCTATCGGCGTCGCCCAAGGCACGTTTGATGCTTGCTTCAATGCATGGACGAATGACACCGATTCGGATGCCTATCAGGCTGGCAAGAAGGGTCTTTTGAACTTCAGCGATTTGCGCATCATCTACAAGTCGCAGTCGATCTTGAACGGCCCAATCGCTTATCTTAACTCGATGCCGGACGATCTGAAGGCAAAAATTAAGGACGCGATCTTGAAGGCTGCTGAGAAGGCTCCAGAAGCTTTCGCAAAAGCCACGAATGGCACGAAGGCTCCTTATGCTGCAACGTCGACCGAAGAATATCAGCCAACGATCAACCTTGTTAAGTTCGTTGACGAATTGAAGAAGAAGTCCTGATTTAAGCGGATTGAAAAGGCGGCGGATGGTTCCGCCGCCTTTTTTCTTGAACGGAGAAAAGCCTGTGGCCACCGCTATTCAACCCTTGCCCGCCGAACAGAATGCCGTGTTGCAATCGGCCTATTCGGCAATGGTTGCACAAAAGCGGCGTCAGATGTTTCTGGGCTCGGTCATTTTTATTCTTTTAGTCTTTATCGCGGCTGTCGGCGCAGAAGTTGATCCGCAGAAATTTGCCACCAATTTCTGGAAATTTCCCCGCTATTTCCATGATATGACGCCACATATCGGTTTAGTCACCTTTTTTGATGATGTGGCAGAATGGTATTGGGGTTTAGGCAAATGGCTTCGTCTGATGGCGGAGACGCTTTTGATCGCCTATATCGGCACCGTTACGGGGGCGGCCTTTGCATTTATTCTCGCCTTCTTTGCCAGTGATAGCATGTCTGTTAGCGGATGGACGAAATTTGCCGCCCGCCGTTTCCTTGAATTTTGTCGGACGGTTCCAGACGTCACCTTTGCTCTGATTTTTGTCGTTAGCTTTGGCCTTGGACCGTTTCCAGGCGTGTTGGCGCTTGCGGTCCATACATCGGGCGCTTTGGGCAAACTCTTTTACGAAATTGTCGATAATATCGACATGAAGCCTGTTGAAGGTTTGCGTGCATCGGGGGCCAGCTGGGCCCAGCAGGTTCGCTTTGGCGTGGTACCGCAGGTTATATCGAATTTTATCAGCTATTCGCTGCTGCGGTTTGAAATCAATGTACGTGGCGCCGCGATTATGGGCTTTGTCGGCGCCGGCGGCATCGGTCAATTGCTCATCGAATATGTTCGTAAATTTTACTATGTCGATGTTGGCGCTGTGCTGATCATCATTATCGCTACCGTTATGCTTATCGATTATGGCACCGAAAAAGTACGACATCGTTTGATTGCGATGGAGGATGCGCGATGAATTCCTCGCCCGTCAAAACAAGTCTAACGGATCGCTTTCCTGAACTTGCATCGATGCGTTCAAAACACCCGAGTGTGTTTAGGTCTGATTCTCGACGTCAAACCAAAATCGTAGTCTTGGTCGGATCTCTTATCGCGCTCTATGTGTTTGGCCTCTATTATATTGGCTTTTCGCCCATCATGATGGTCAACGGGTTCAGCAAATTCGGGATCGTCGTAGGTGCCATGATGCCACCTGATCCTGGCTCATGGGAAAACGCGCTTACCTTCATGAAGGGTGTCGTTGAAACCGTATCCATGGCGTTTTTTGGTACGATTTGCGCGGCCTTTCTGGCGCTTCCTTTTGGCTTTTTGGCCGCGCGGAATATTGTTTCCAATTCGATTATCCATCACGCCGCCCGGCGGTTTCTCGATATTATCCGCGGCATTGATACGCTGATTTGGGCGTTGATCTGGGTGGGTGTCGTCGGCCTTGGGCCGTTTGCGGGTGTGCTTGCAATCATCACCTCCGATTTTGGTGCCTTTGGCAAATTGTTTTCAGAAGCCATTGAGGCTGCCGATCAAAAGCCCGTCGAAGGAATTATTGCATCGGGTGGATCGCGGTTAGAAGGCATTCGCTTTGGTATTGTGCCGCAAATTCTACCGGTTCTACTTGGCCAAATTCTGTATTTCTTTGAATCGAACACGCGCACCACGACCATTATTGGCATTGTCGGCGCGGGCGGTATTGGCCTGTATCTGACCGAAACGATCCGCACCTATTTGTGGCAAGAAACCTCATTCATTATTGTCTTGGTCTTGATCACGGTGGCCGCGATTGATTTCGTCTCGAGCAAGTTGCGCGTTGCCATTATCGGCGCGCGTCCGGTTTAATCCCGCTCGACGACAAAGTGGACGCGAGCCGGAGAAAACGCGCTTTCGACGACTTGCAGCGGTGTGCCATCGGGCAGGCTATCAATGCCCTCGGATGTTAATACGGGATCTCCATATACCAAACCCAAACGCGCCACTTCTTCCTGTGTCGCAAGCCGTGCCGAGAGCGAGGTGGAGAGCCTTTCATAGCTTTCGATTCCATAAGAACGAAACGCTTCTGAGATGGAGGTGTTATGGTCGCGCAGCACTGATGGAAAATCCGCAAAGCGGGTGGTCGAGAGATAATGAATCGAAACCGAAATGGGCTTTCCGCCTGCCGAGTTAAGGGCTTCGACGCGCCAGACCGAATCGGAGGTTGGCACGTCCAGCGTTTGCGAAATGCTCATCGGAACCGTGATGCAATGCACGGATAAAATGTGACCTGTAGCCTCAATTCCGGCCGCATTAAAATTTTGTCGGAAACTGACGGAGCGGCCAATACGGTAAGGAAATCGGCGGCCTGTTACAAAGCTTCCCCGACCCTGTTCTACGGAGACAAGGCCCTGATCCTGGAGATAGCGGAGCGCTTGGCGTGCGGTGTGTCGGTGAACGCCATAGCGGGCGGCTAAATCCAAGGCGGTTGGCAGTCCTTTGCCCGGCTCATGGGTGCCGCTGGCAATCTGGGCCGCAAGATCGTCTGCGATCCGCTTCCACGCCGTCAGGGCTACCTTTTTTTCCGCTGTATGGACGGCCATTGCCTCACCCTCGTCACGAAAGCGTCACGCCAAACGTATAGACCTTTAATCAGAATCGTACTAATAGGTCTAGACATATTATGACTTTAAACCAAGATCAATCAAAGGTTTCGAGCGTGCTGGACGAGATGAACAAAGCGCGGCAACGTTGGATGGGCATTCTGGCGCGCGCATCCGATGCGGCGATCGCGGATCTTATTGCCCGCGTCGAACCGACACCGGCATATGACATCATCAAACGTCCCGAAACTGGAACCCTGATGCTCGAAGGTCGGGCAGGCGGGGCGGGACAGCGCTTCAATATGGGCGAGGCGACCATGACCCGCTGCGTCGTCCGGCTATCCGATGGCACAATGGGGTTCTCCTATGCGCTGGGCCGTGACAGGAAAAAGGCCGAGCAGTCCGCCGTGCTTGATGCGCTTTTGCAAAGTGCAACGCCCTGGGCCGAGACGCTGCATGCGGGCATCAATGCCATGGAGCAGGTGCAAGCCGATGCGCGAGATAAAGCCTCACGTAAAGCGGCCGCCACTAAGGTCAATTTCTTTACGCTTGTCCGGGGAGACGGCTAATCATGGGTGCGCTCTCACAATCCAATTTGGCCATGGGGCTTGCCGATCCCGTCTTTGGCTCGCAAACGGTGTTCCGCACGGTTCTCGCAGCGCTTTCCGAGCCGGGAAAGATCATGACCTTGCCGGACCATCTATCCGGATGCCCCACCAACCTATCACCAGCCGCGGCGTCCCTTCTGCTCACGCTTGTTGATTATGAAACGCCGGTTTGGCTTTCACCGACTTTCGAGCCAATTCGGCAATGGCTCGTCTTTCACACGGGTGCAACGATCACCGCACAAAAAATGGAGGCGCGTTTCGCGCTGATCGCCGCGGGACAATCGGATAGTACATTAGACGCGTTTAACCCTGGGGATGAACGATATCCCGATACATCCGCAACTCTGATCATTCTCTGTCCCTCGCTTGAAAACGGGCTTCCCGTTACGCTCAGTGGTCCCGGCGTGAAAGACGCCATTAGCTTTGCGCCGCAAGGCTTGGATGGTGCCTTTTGGAAACAGGTACAGGACAATAACGCGCTCTTTCCACTCGGCGTGGATATGATTTTTGTCTCAGGTTCATCGCTTGTGGGCCTGCCCCGTTCAACGCAGATCAGTGGGAATTTTTAAATGTATGTCGCGGTGAAAGGCGGCGAGGCCGCTATCCTTGCAACGCATGATCTCATCGCCGAAGAGCGCCGTGGCGATGTATCGGTTCCCGAACTTAGCGTCGCACAAATTCGCGAGCAGATGCAGCTTTCTGTTGCACGCGTGATGAATGAAGGCTCGCTTTATGATGAGGATTTGGGTGCGCTGGCGTTAAAGCAAACCCAAGGCGATTTGATTGAAGCGGCCTTTTTAATGCGCGCCTATCGCACGACGCTGCCGCGTTTTGGCTCTTCGGTTCCGGTGGATACGGCCAGTATGGCCGTTCGTCGTCGTATTTCAGCCACCTACAAAGATTTGCCGGGCGGGCAGGTTTTAGGCCCGACCTATGATTATACGCATCGCCTGTTTGACTTTGCCTTGATGGCCAATGGTGAACATTCGCCCGAAGCCATAATCGCCGAACAAGCCCTGGATGCGGCAATGCCGCGCGTGCCGGATATTTTGGGCGATGAAGGCTTGATGGAAGCGGAGCTTCCACCGGTAGGTGATCCGCGCCCCTTCGATTTAACGCGCGATCCCGTGGAGTTTCCCGCCGACCGCGATGTGCGTTTGCAAACACTGTCGCGGGGCGATGAAGGGTTTCTGTTGGGCCTTGCCTATTCGGTGCAACGGGGCTTTGGCGGCAATCATCCTTTTGCGGGTGAAATTCGCTTAGGCGAAGTGGCCGTGTCTTTCGTGCCCGAGGAATTGGGATTTGAAATTGAGCTCGGCGATATCACGCTCACCGAATGCCAGATGGTAAACCAGTTTAAAGGCTCGATTGAACAGCCGCCACAATTCACGCGCGGCTATGGCGTCGCTTTTGGCCACGCGGAGCGTAAGGCGATGTCGATGGCGATTATTGATCGTTCACTCAAAGCGCGCGATTTTAACGAAGCAGCCGAATATCCCGCCCAGCAAGAAGAGTTTGTGCTCTATCACTGCGACAATGTGGAGGCGTCGGGCTTTGTCGAACATTTAAAGTTGCCTCATTATGTGGATTTCCAAGGCGAGTTGGAGCTGCTGCGCAAAATTCGGCGTGAGCAGGAAGAGCGCTTGGCAGAGCGGAAGGAAGCAGCAGAATGAACGCGCCCCAGCACGATCCCGATTATAATTTTGGCTATCTCGACGAACAGACAAAGCGCATGATCCGCCGCGCTTTGCTTAAAGCTGTCGCCATACCGGGCTATCAAGTACCCTTTGGCTCACGTGAAATGCCTTTGGCGCGCGGTTGGGGGACGGGGGGCATTCAAATCACCGCCGCTTTAATTGGGCCGGAAGATCGGTTGAAAGTGATAGATCAGGGCGCGGATGACACGACCAACGCCGTCTCCATCCGTCGTTTTTTCGCGCGTGTTTCAGGCGTTGAAACAACGGAAGAAACGAGCGCGGCGAGCATCATCCAAACGCGCCATCGCATTCCGGAAAAGCCGCTCGAAGTCGGACAAATTTTGGTTTATCAAGTGCCGCAACCTGAGCCTTTGCGGAAGCTTGAGCCCTCCGAAGTTGAAACGAGAAAAATGCACGCTTGGGCCGAATATGGCGCGATGCATGTGCGGCTTTATGAGGATATCGCCCGCTTCGGTCATGTCGCCACAACCTATTCCTATCCGGTAATGGTGAATGGTCGCTATGTGATGTCACCAACGCCCATTCCGAAATTTGACAATCCGAAAATGGACGATATGCCGGCGTTGCAACTCTTCGGCGCGGGCCGTGAAAAGCGGATTTATGCGATACCGCCTTACACAACGGTGAAAAGCCTTGATTTTGAAGACCACCCCTTCACGATCCAAAGCTGGACCGAGCCTTGTGCCCTATGCGGTGCAAACGACAGCTATCTTGATGAAGTGATTACCGATGATAGCGGTGGCCGCATGTTTGTCTGCTCCGATAGTTCTTATTGCGAGGAGCGTCGTGCGCATGGCCATGTCGGCAAAGAATTAGCAACTGCAGAAGCGCTTGCTTACATCGATAACGCCAAAGGAGAATCGCATGACGCGTGATAGCTCGATCGATCACCTCAACGATCCAGAGCCGATTTTAATCGCCAACAAGGTCACGAAACATTATGGCGAGCGGATTGGCTGCGAGGATGTATCGTTCTCTCTATGGCCGGGTGAAGTGCTCGGTATTGTGGGCGAGTCAGGTTCTGGCAAATCGACGCTGCTGCGCTGTCTTGCGGGCATTGATCGCCCGACAAGCGGCGAGATTTTGTTCCGTCATGACGATAAGCCCATCAGCCTGTTTGATATACCCGAGCCCACGCGTCGCAAATTGATGCGGACGGAATGGGGCATTGTTCACCAAAACCCGCGCGATGGTCTCCGTATGGATGTATCCGCAGGCGGCAATGTCGGCGAACGGTTGATGGATCGGGGGGATCGCCATTACGGCAAGATTCGCGCTTCCGCGCTCGATTGGCTAACGCGCGTTGAGATCAGCGAAGACCGCATTGATGATCGGCCGCGCCAATTTTCCGGCGGTATGCAACAGCGCTTGCAAATCGCGCGGGTGCTCGTGCCAGAACCACGTCTGGTGTTTATGGATGAGCCGACGGGCGGGCTTGATGTCTCCGTGCAAGCGCGCCTGCTCGATCTCTTGCGCGTGTTGGTGCGCGATTTGGGCATTGCCGCTGTGATCGTAACCCATGATTTAGCGGTGGCGCGATTGCTGACAGATCGGTTGATGGTTATGAAAGGCGGCTATGTCGTCGAAGAAGGGCTCACCGATCAGGTTCTCGATGATCCGCATCACGCCTACACCCAATTGCTTACCTCCGCCGTTCTCGCGGCTTGATCAAACCCATGTCGCGAAACTGTCACCAAGACTTCCTAAACCGCAGCTGAAAGCGAGCACCGCATGACCACCATGTTGAAAGCTGAGGGGCTGACGAAGCAGTTTGTTCTGCACAATCAGGACAGCGTGACTCTGCCTGTGTTTGCCGAAGTGAGTTTCTCGGTGGATCAAGGCGAAGCGGTCATTCTTCACGGCGAATCGGGTGTTGGCAAATCAACGCTGTTGCGTATCCTCTATGGCAATTACCGCCCGACCAAGGGCCATGTGCATGTTCGGCATGGTGATGTGTTCATTGATATTGTCACCGCCACACCACGCCGTGTGTTGGAAGCGCGCCGCAAATCCATCGGCTTTGTAAGCCAGTTTTTGCGGGTTATTCCGCGTGTTAAAGCAATTGATATTGTCAAAGACCCGATGCTGGCGCGCGGCGTTGCCGATGACGAGGCAAGCCGTCGAGCGAGTAATATGCTTGCGCGTCTTAATCTGCCCGAGCGGCTGTGGAATTTGGCACCGAGCACCTTTTCCGGTGGCGAGCAACAGCGCGTCAATATTGCGCGCAGCTTTGTTGATCCATCGCCGATTTTATTGCTCGATGAACCTACCGCATCGCTTGATGCCGCCAACCGCGATGTTGTCGTCGATCTCATCGCCGAGGCCCGTCAAAAGGGTTCGGCGATTATCGGAATTTTTCATGACGAGGGCGTACGCGACCGCGTCGCCACCCGTCGCTTGGACCTCACCACCTATAAGGCAGCCGCTTGACCATGACCGAAACGATTCTCACCAACGCCACGCTCGTGCTTGAAAACGAAACCCGCAACGGCACGATTGCCTTTGATGAAACAGGTATTACGGCGATTGATTTTTCGCGGTCCTCGCTTCCGTCAGCCATTGATGTTGACGGTGATTACGTCACGCCCGGCATTGTCGAGATGCACACCGACAATATGGAAAAACATTTCGTGCCACGCCCCGGCGTGTTTTGGCCCAATGGGTTGGCAGCGGCTCTGGCGCATGACGCACAAATTGCATCAGCGGGTATTACGACGGTTTATGACTCCATTTGTGCGGGGTCCGTTTTCGGCCAAAAAGACTATCGCCGTGAAATTTTCCCGAAAGTCATTCAAGCGGTTGAAGAAGGTGTCTCGACCGGCGCGTTTCGGGTTGACCACCATATCCATATTCGCTGCGAATTGACGGGTGACGAACTCGTTGATGATGTTGCGCCTTTCGCCGATAACCCGCTTGTTCGTTTGATTTCCTTGATGGATCACACGCCCGGTCAACGCCAGTGGCGCAATTTGGATAATCTCAAACGCTATAATTTAGGCTCGGGTGAAAAAACGCCGGAGCAGCATGAAGAAGATGTTGCCGTAAGGATGGAAGTAGGCCCTGCCAATATGCAGAAGAATTGGCCTTTGATTGTCGAGATGTTCGGTTCGCGCGGTATTCCAATTGCAACGCATGACGACACCACAGAAGACGATGTCGAAGCCGGTGTTCGCTCCGGCGCCGTAATCTCCGAGTTTCCAACGACCGTTGTTGCTGCAGAGGCTGCGAAGCGTCGCGGTCTCGCCACCATTATGGGCGCACCCAATGTGGTGCGAGGCGGTTCGCATTCAGGCGGCGTTTCAGCGGCCGAACTCGCCAAGCTTGGTCTATTGGATGGCCTGTCATCGGATTACGTCCCAGCCAGCCTCTTGCAAGCCGTTCTAAAGCTGAACGCCGATTATGGCATTGCCTTTGCCGATGCGATGGCCAAGGTCACATGGAAAGTCGCCGATATGGTAGGCCTCCATGATCGCGGCAGATTAGTCCCGGGCAAGCGTGCCGATATTCTGCATTTTAAAGCGGTAGGTCCGACGCCTGTCATTCGCGCGCTCTGGTCTAATGGCAAAAGGGCCTTCTGATCATGTCGGGGAATGGTGCGGTTCGCTACGCCATCTATTATGCGCCGGAGCCGTCGTCGAAGCTTTGGCAATTTGGCTCGTCCGTCGTCGGCTATGATGCGGTTGATGGGACGGATCAGGCCGCTCCGCCATTTGCTGGTGCATTTTCGGATCGTTGGCATGAGCTTACATCCGAACCCCGCAAATATGGCTTTCACGCGACCTTAAAGGCTCCCTTCCACCTGGCGCAGGGCGTGGATGAAATGGCACTGATGGTCGCCATAGAACGGTTTTCTCAAACCGCACGCCCAGCCATCATCGACGGCTTAGAAGTGGCCAGCATTGGGCCTTTCATTGCGCTTCGCCCCTTGGGCGATGTGACCATGCTGAACGCTTTAGCCAGCACGATTGTGCGGCATTTCGAACCCTTCCGGGCCCCTTTATCGGCAGAGGATCGCGAGCGGCGTTTAAAGTCGCCGCTGACCGAGCGACAAACCGATTATCTTGATCGATTCGGATATCCTTATGTTCATGAGGAATTCCGCTTTCATATGACGCTGACGGGCCCGCTTCATGCGGATGACCGCGAGGCGATGCTGAGCCTGTTAAAATCAGCCTATCAACACGATGGCGGTGCCACGCAAACCACGATCGATCGTATCTGCCTGTTCAGGCAAGATACGCCGTCATCGCGCTTCAGGATAATTGGCAGTACGATCCTTGCTTGAACACCTAAGCCGACAGGATCGCATCAATGAACGCGCCGCTGACATCATCCGGCTTGGTCTCGTTGCGAATTTCAATCAAACGAGCCGACGTCACATGAACGGGCGCTTCGCGTTTCAGCCGTGCGCTGATCTCATCCGCATTTTCGCGACCCCTTTTGGCAATGCGCTCGGCCAAGAGGGCAGGGTCACACACAATCGACAAAACGGTAACGCGATGGTTCAGCGCTTCGGCCGCGCCGATTACTTGCCGCGAAACATTGATGATCGCGGTTGCGTCTTCATCAAGCGCAGCGAGGCTTGCGCGGGTGATTCCATAGCGCAAGCCATGGGCCCCCCAACTCAAGGCAAAAGATCCCTCCGCTTCGGCCTTCTCGAACGATGCAAGATCCATCGTATCGTGGTCTTCCGCATCGGCTTGCGCGGTACGGGTAATCACGCGGCGTGGAAAAATAAACCGTCGATCATCGGCCAACGCATCGCGCGCCAGCCCGATCAGCGTATCCTTACCGCTGCCCGATGGACCAACGACAAGCACAAGTGCACCCTTTTTAACACCGGAATTTTGCAAAGGAGTATGGGCCATGGCGGGTAAAAAACTCGGGATTGAACCTGTGATCGATCCGACGGCAAAAGTGGAGCGAACCGTGCTGGGACGATACACCGAGATCGGTGCGCGAACCAGCGTCACGGAATGCACGATCGGCGATTATTCCTACATCGTGAACGATGGAAATGTCATCTATACGACAATTGGCAAATTTTGCTCAATCGCGGCCATGGTGCGCATCAATCCGGGCAACCATCCGATGCACCGGGCGACGCAGGCCCATTTTACCTATCGATCAAGCGCCTATTTTGAGAGCGAAACGGATGATGTCGATTTTTTCGAATGGCGCCGCTCGACGCCTGTCATCATCGGCCACGATGTCTGGATCGGCCATGGCGCGGTCATCTTGCCGGGGAGATCGATCGGGAACGGCGCAGTCATTGCCGCTGGCGCGGTCGTTACAAAGGATGTGGCACCCTATACAATTGTGGCCGGTGTTGCGGCTAAGCCTGTGAAGCGCCGATTTCCAGAAAAACTGGCCGAGGCTTTGCAAGAATTAGCATGGTGGGATTGGGACCATGAAACGCTTCGCCATGCGCTCCCCGATTTTAGAGCGCTGGGGGCTGAAGCTTTCGTCGAGAAATATTCAAAGCTCTAAACCGCAATTGTTGAGCACGTAGAAACTGAATTTTTCCACCGTCAAAAGCCGTTCGAAAGACTAGCTTTTGACGGTAGCTCATAAATTTGGGTTCATTTTTGGACGATTAAATATTGAGGGCTAAAGGTACCACCACTCAACAGGCCCATGATTTTAGCTTCTAAACCGCCGCTATTGAATCGAATGGATTTTGGATTCCATGACTCGATTTCTTTTGCATAAGCCTCGACAAAGGCGATGTCGGCGAGCGCAAGCACACCGTTCGGTTTTAGAACACGCCAAATCTCTTGCAGAGCAGCACTTCTATCGGGTTGTTCTTCAATATTATGAATAACCCAATGGGAGACAACGACATCAAAGGAAGCGTCGGCAAATGGAATTTGCCGTGCATCACCCGTTTTAATTTCGACGCGATCTGCCACACCTGCGATCTTGGAATTCTCGAGCGGGGCTTCTGGTGTGTTATTGGATTGATCGTCGCTCTTCCAAATATCAATTCCATAGGCTTTGCCGGCTGTGAGCCTTTTAGCGGCGCCAATCAGCAATAATCCCCTACCACAGCCAACATCCAAAACGGTTTCATCGCCGTTCCATCTACGGACTCGATCAATTTGGTCCATCAGCATTTCACAGGTGCGACGTTTTCCTATGCGGCTAGACCAAATCATATATGCGCCCATTCCGAACCCATAGAGGGTGGCAAGGGCAGCGATGCTCAGTAATGCGAACAAAAGAAGCCCGGACGAAAGAATGGGCGATAATACGGCCACAAGAAGTCCAGCGCCTCCAATTCCGAACATACCGTAACAAATCGCTGGCGCATCAAGACCATAATCGATTTTATCTCTTAACATTGGCAGGCCTGTCATTGGATGAGTTATCATCCAATTTTACGGGTAAAGCTGCGCATTGGATCTCATCTCCGCGTTTTGTGCTGCACCAAATGGTTATTGTGTTGATAAGTCCAGTTTGCAGGTGCCTACCCCGCAGGGTTCATCCAGCGAATGCAACTTTACACGCCTAGCCAATAGGCAATGAACGCCGCGCACTTGTTTGGACGGCAGGCGTTCAATGTGATATTTTTGACGCATCAATGATGATGAAGCAGATAATTTTTAGTCTATGGATATCATCATATATTCGCAAAGAACTCCATGTCCATCGATTGAAAAATTAAAGAAACACCTGATGGAGTGTATTCATATTCCTCGATCAGGCGGCTAAATTTCAGGAACGTCACTCACACGCGGGCGTGCGAAAGAGTAGCCCATCGAGGTGACGTGGTATCCGTAACGGTTATATCCGGATTTGTATCACATCGTTTTCGATGCGTGTTTCGTAACAGTTAAGATTTTTGCACGCTGGAAGACGAAGGGCATTCCCTGTTCTAATATCAAACGCCCCTCCATGTTTTGGACATTCGATCTCGTAATCCATGAGGAGCCCACCGGCCAGATGAACGGCCCCGTGCGTGCAGAGGCCATCGGTACAGAAGACCTCATCCGTTTCTGTCCGATAGATGGAATAGGTTTTCAAGTTCCAGTCGAATCGTTTGACGCTGTCAGGTTCGATGGCTGAAACGTCGCAGACAGTGATCCAATTTTCCATCGCATTATCTTTCACTTGGGTTTTGTGTGCCGCCATTCATTCGCGCTTTTAATTTTTCATACCGCGCTTGCATTAATTGGTCGCCCGCCTTTGTGCCATCGTGCCAGGTTCCAAACCATCGATCGAACGGAATGAGCCCGTCGGCATAATTCACTTCAAAATATTTATGATGCAAATAATGCGCATAGGCATGGCTTGGAACAGATCGATTTTCGCTCAATTCGATCCGATCAAAACCGATATGGCCGACAACAGCGCCGAAGCCCGAAAAATGCAGCTGATAAATTGCCAAGATCGGATTCGACGGGACGATGAGATGGATGAGGGCGATAGAAAAATAAGCAAGATGCTCTACCGGATGCATCGAAAGCGATGACCATGGCGAGGGATGGTCAAGTCCGAAAATTGCTGTAAATTCGCTTCAGCCCGATTGATGACGGCATGATTATAAAGCCATTGTTACGACGTTGCTGACAACGTCACTCT
>Ga0214201_1000212_pt1 | contig 23506 bp, 25 predicted proteins | sample TroBogEpilimnion_32_FD_153039 | JGI IMG/M metagenome (GOLD analysis project Ga0214201, IMG submission 153039) | Freshwater microbial communities from Trout Bog Lake, WI - 29MAY2009 epilimnion | ecosystem: Environmental > Aquatic > Freshwater > Lake > Epilimnion/Euphotic zone | place: Trout Bog...
CTTCGCTCCTTCGGTGAAAAACGTCTCAGAACCGTCTTTTACCGAGCCGAAGGGGTGGCTGCCCACCTCAGAATTTACAGCACTTTACGGACGCAACCGCGAATTATACGGTCGATGTCAAAGGTTATGATGTCAACAACACCATGGTTTATGAATCGGGTGCCGTTTCGGTTACCGGAATTTACAACATAAACACTCCAGGAAGCTCGACCCTTCAATCGGTTTCGCTGGGCATGTCTACGCCCGTTGACCACATAACGATTACGCCTACCAACGGCGCATCGGACTGCGTCTGTTTGGAAAAATTTACGCTAGTCAGCGGTTTAACAACAACCGTTGCCCTTGATGGTGTGGGCTCAACAACAACAACGACCGCGCCAAACAGTTCGAACAACAATCAGGCTGTACCTGTCACAGGAACATTAACACCTCCCTCGACGCCAGGCGCATTGCCGACGTCGAATGCGGTGTTTAATGCCTCGACCATCGGAACAACAACGACCCGAAAATTTGACGGCGGCAAGGTTGTCATCGACACGACTAATTTTTCAGATAGCCATCCTTACACGGTAACATCGAATGGTGGCATTATCGATATTTTAGGTCATCTCACCACGTTGGGCGGAACCGTATCCGACGATGCAGGCGCATCGGGCAAGCTTTACGTCATGAACTCTGGCTCGGGTGGAAAGCTCGTCTTAGGCGGAACGACAAACACCAATACGGGCGGCTATAGCATTCAACCCGGAGCGATCATTGAAATTGCAGATGCGGGTGCGCTTGGTACGGGCGATCTTGATTTGGTCGGCTCGTCGACGGTTCCGTCCGTTTTGAATGTTACGGCGACAACAACCATAACGCAGCACATATCCGTTTCAGGCGATCCGACATTTAATATTTCATCCGGCACAACAACAACCGTATCAACGGCCATTACCGATGGTGGGGCGTCGGGTGAAATTGTGGTGAGCGGCGGTGGCACATTGGCGCTGACGGCCACGAATACCTATACCGGTGGGACAACAATTTCAAACGATGGATCAACCTTGAAACTGGTTGATGGCGGCACCATTGCGAACACAAGTGGTGTCATTAACAACGGTAATTTCGATGTACGAAGTGTCACCAGCGCTTCAACAAGTACGGTTAATGTGAATGCCTATACGCAAGGCTCATCGGGCAATTTGAAACTGGCAGCGGACGCCGTATCGGTTCAAATTTTGAACGTGGTGGGTGCTGCATAATTATCAGGAACAGTAACCATCACAACGAATGCCGCCGCGCCGCTCGGTCGATACACGATCTTAACCGCAGGCTCGATCACGGGTACTTTTAGTTCCGTTTCATCGAACTATTCGACCTATAATAGCACGTTGCATTCCTCTTTGGCCTATGATGCCACCACGGTCTATCTCGACTTAACCAATGGCCCGTCGAGTGACGATACCCAATCCTCGCTGATGACAATCGCGCACGGCTTACAAAACGGCTTTGTGGCCCAGACTGTTCGGTTAACGGGCGATCTGGAAAATCAGTGTACTCTGTTTGATCGCAACAATCTGTGCGCAGCAACGGTCGGCCGTTATTCGGCGGATGGAAATTCCAATGCCAGCGGCATGGTTATCATCGGCTATCGCATCAGCGACCATTCGCGCATCGGTGCGTTTGTCGATGAGAACGTCACCAATGCCGATAGCTACGGCGTAACGTATAAAAATGCTTCACCGCTTGTAGGGGCCTATTGGAACTGGTTGGAAAAGCAAGATGAGACAGGGCTTTCGACCTATGTCTCCGGTGCTTATGGGACCAAAGATAGCTCTATCACGCGAATGGTAATTGGAACGTCAGAGCCGGGCACAGGTAATTCGGCACTTTTTTCGTTTGGCGCGGAAGCCGAAATTCGCTTTGGTAAATTCGTAACGTCTTCCATCATGGTGCAACCTTATGCTGGCCTGCGTTACACCCAATTGCGATCAATGGGCTATTCTGAGGCGACATCTGCCTCCGTCGGTTCGCCTTTAAATTATGCCGATCTCGTGCAGGAAATGACGACAGCCTTGGTGGGTGTCCATATTTCCGATCGCCTCGATCAACATATCAGTGCCTATTCGAGTTTTGGTGTTGAGCAAGATCTATCATTGCGTGGCGGTGAGTTATCCCCGTCAGGCCTATCCGATCTGTCCTCGATTGATTTTACCCCCGGTGCAAAAACAAGACGGCCATCGGCTATGGCGGGTATCTCGTATGACATTGCAGCCAATCAGCGGATCCAGCTCGATGGCATGGTTAAAGAAAGCATCTTTACAAATACAAATTCGCAAATTGCGATGATGAAATATCAGATGGGATTTTAACCGCAGTAGGTTTGCGGTTTTTCTGCAAACCCTTCATGTGGCTCGGTTTACATTTCTAACGATAAAAGCCATTCTACTCTCTCAGCACCCAAGGCTCGCTGTGCGCCTGCCTTGTCTTTGATCCGGTCGAGCGGTTCCGGATGAAATGCTGCCTCCCATTGTGTTAATTGAACAAGAGAGATCCGCTCATGGTTCGCTACCTTCGTCCTTTCGTTTGGCTCTCGGTGCTTCTGCTAGCCTTTGCAGCGCCCGCCAGCGCCCAGACATCACCCGTAACGGTCTTCGCCGCCGCATCCTTAAAAGACGTGCTGGAGGAGGCTGGCAAAGCCTTTACCGCGTCAGGCGGCCAAGAGGTGCGCTTTTCCTTCGCGTCTTCGGCTCTGCTCGCCAAACAGATCGAGAATGGCGCGCCGGCCGACCTGTTTGCATCGGCCGATCTCAAATGGATGGATTACCTCGTCGAGAAGGACCGGATTCAGCGGGCAAGCGTTACCCCTTTGCTCGGCAATCATCTTGTCGTCGCCGCGCCCGCTTCGTCGCCGCTGACGACGCTTGATTGGAATGAGGCGGCCTTTGGCAAAGCCATGGGCGAGGGCCGGTTGGCGGTGGCCGAGGTGACGGCGGTTCCCGCAGGCATTTATGCCAAGCAAGCGCTGCAAAAGCTTGGCCTATGGGGTGTCGTTGAAAACCGTTTGGCCCAAAGCGATAATGTGCGCGCCGCGCTGATGTTCGTGGACCGTGGCGAAGTACCGCTCGCCATTGTTTACACAACCGATGCGTTGGCCGATCCGAAGGTGAAAATCGTGGCGCAGTTTCCAGCCGATAGCCACGAGCCGATTATCTATCCCTTCGCGCTTACCGCCAAGGCTGAAGGCGAGGGGCCTAAGCAATTTCTGGCCTTTTTAAAAGGCCCCGTTGCCGCAGCCATTTTCGAGAAAGCGGGCTTTCCGGTGCTTCACCCTTAAGCGAGGTTTTAGCCCCGCTTGGCCAACACCTCGTCAAGCCAGTCGGTGCGCATTTCGGGTACCGATGAGAGGAGCTTTTCCGTATAGGGGTGAAACGGCGGAGCGAAAATATCCGCCGTTGGCCCTTGTGCGATAATTTCGCCTTGCAACATCACCGCCGTGCGGTGCGCGATGCGGCGCACAATGCCAAGATCATGCGTGATGAACAAATAGCCCACGCCCAGCGTGTCTTGCAGCTGTTTGAGCAGTTTGAGAATCTCGTCCGCCACCAATTGATCAAGCGCCGATGTCGGCTCGTCGCAGATGATGATATCGGGTTCGGCCGCCAATGCGCGTGCGATGCAGATACGCTGCTTTTGTCCGCCCGAAAGCGCGGTGGATAAGCGGCCCGCATAATCTTCCGGCAAACCGACAAGGCGCAACAATTCGGCGACGCGCGCTTTGACTTCCGCAGGCGAGCGGTTGAAATAAAATTCAACCGGGCGTCCGATAATCTCGCCTATCGTCTGGCGCGGATTAAGCGCGACATCGGGTTGTTGATAAATCAGCTGCACTTTGCGCAGCGTATCGCGGTTACGGTTTTTAAGGCTCGGCGGTAGCACTTCACCGTGCAATTTCACTTCACCCGTTACACAGGGCAACAGTCCGACCAGCAAACGCGCGAGAGAGCTTTTACCCGAGCCCGATTCACCGACAACCGCCACCGTTTCGCCGCGCGCAACCGCGATGGAAACATGCTTTACGGCTTTGAACGTGCCGTAAATGCCCGTCACATCAAGGCCTTCAAGCACCGGCTTTTCGCGTGTCGTTATAGCCGCCATCGCAAGCTTGTCTGCAGCCTTACGCTCGGCCACCAGCGCCTTTGTGTAGTCCATATGGGGCTCGAGCAAGATTTGTCCGGTCTCGCCCACTTCCACCATTTTGCCATGGCGCAACACCATCACGCGGTCGGCGACTTGCGCGACCACTGCGAGATCATGCGAGATATACAGCGCCGCCATATTGTAATCGCGGATCAGCTTTTTCAAAAGCGCCAACACTTCAATTTGCGTGGTGACATCCAGCGCCGTTGTCGGCTCGTCGAGCACCAAAATATCGGGGCGGCACGACATCGCCATCGCCGCCATCGCGCGTTGCAATTGTCCGCCCGAGACTTGGTGCGTATACCGGTCACCAAACGTGTCGGGGTTCGGCAGATCAAGCGCGCGGAAGAGTTCAAGCGCCCAGGCTTGCGCCTCAGCCTGCGTCATCAGCCCGTGGCTGATCGGCATTTCGGTCACCTGATCCATCAAGCGATGCGCAGGGTTGAACGAGGCGGCTGCACTTTGCGCGATATAGGCGATGCGTTGGCCGCGCCGTTCGCGCCGTCCTTCGGCATCGAGCGTGCGCACATCCTCGCCCTGAATTTCAACCTTGCCGCCCGTGATGCGGCATCCCGCGCGCGCATAGACCATGGAGGCAAGGCCAATGGTGGATTTGCCGGCACCCGATTCACCAATCAGGCCCATCACTTCGCCGCGCTTCAATTCGAGCGAGACATTGTCAACAAGTACCGCACCCGAGAGCGCCTCAACGCGCAGATCGGTGAGCTTTAATATCGTTTCATTCAAATCGCGCGTCATCGTCTTACATCTCCGCCGATGCGCCGGAGGGACGCGAATTGATCGACAAGATCCAGTCGACCACAAGGTTCACGCCCACCGTCATCATGGCAATCGCCAAAGCGGGCCAGAGCGGTGCGGGAAGGCCGAAGCTGATCGCCTTGCCATTGTCGCGTACCATGCCGCCCCAATCCGCATAGGGCGGCTGAATACCGAGGCCCAAAAAGCTCAAGCTGGCGACAAACAAAAAGTTGAAGCAGAACCGCAAGCCGAATTCCGAGATCATTGGCGGCAGCGCGTTCGGCAGAATCTCGCGCCGCATGATCCACCACAGGCCTTCGCCGCGAAGGCGCGCAGCCTCGACATATTCCATCACAACCAGATTGGTCGCCACCGCGCGTGCGAGACGAAACACGCGGGTTGAGTCAAGCACGGCCAGCGTCAAAATCAACGTCATGATCGAGGAGCCAAACACCGAGAGAATGATCAGCGCGAAAATCAACAGCGGGATCGAGAGCATCACGTCAACGATACGCGACAGGATTTGATCAATCACCGTGCCGCCAACAGCTGCCAGAAAGCCCGTGGTTGTTCCAATCAAAAAGGACAAGACGGTGGTCACGAGCGCGACCCCAATCGTCATGCGCGCGCCGAAGATCAAGCGCGACAGCATATCGCGACCAATATTATCCGTGCCCAACAGAAAATCCCACGACGGATCATCCCAGGTCTGGCCAACCGATTCCGATTCCGAATAAGGCGCAATGACATCGGCGAAGACCGCGACCAGTATAAAGACCGTGATGATCGCAAGGCCAAGCCAAGCCGTTGATGTGGGCTTGTAACCGAACAGTTTCATTCCAAAATCCTTACCGTGGATGCCTGAGCCGCGGATTGACCATAATCGCCAACACGTCAGCAATGGTATTCAATCCAACAAACGCGCCCGCAAAAATTAAGCCGCAGGCTTGAACCACAGGAAGATCGCGTTTGGTAACGCCATCGACCATGAATTGACCAACGCCCGGATACACAAACACGACTTCAATCACGACAACGCCGACAATCAAATATGCGAGGTTCAACGCAATCACCGAAATGATCGGCGCGGCCGCATTCGGCAACGCATGACGCACGATCACTTGGCTGCGCGTAAGGCCTTTGAGGAAGGCCATTTCAATATAAGGCTGCGACATAATCGAGAGCACGGAAGTGCGCGTCATGCGCAGCATATGCGCCATCACCAACATGGTCAGCGTGAAAGCGGGCAGAGCGGTTGTGTAGATTTTTTCAACAAATCCCATCTCAGGGAACACCGTCGACAGCGACGGGAAAATCTCAAACTGCACCGCGAGATAGAGGATCAAAACATAGGCGATAAAAAACTCAGGGACCGAGATCGTCATCAGCGAAATAATATTGACGAAACGGTCGATAAATTTGCCTTCATTGATGGCGGCGATAATACCCAAGACAACCGAGGTCGGCACCGCGATCAGCGCGGCATAGCCTGCCAAAAACAACGTATTCATGAAGCGTGGCGCAATCACTTCGACGATCACGCGCTTATTCGTCATCGCGATACCGAGATCGCCATGCAGCGCGTTAAAAAACCATTCGAGATAGCGGACATAAGCCGGCCGATCGAGGCCCAGCTCGTGGCGGAAGACCGCCAAGGTTTCAGGTGTCGCGCCTTGGCCCAAAATGGCACTGGCAACGTCACCGGGTAGAACTTCGGTCGCAGCGAAAATCAGAACGCTAACGGCCCAAAGGGTAAGAATGCCGAGGACGATCCGAACGGCTATCGTTTTTAGCATCGGATCGTCCCCCCTTAGAGCATTATCTTATTCTAAATCAGTCCGCTTGAATTAAGCGAACCAACCCTTTTCTGCGATACGGTCGTCGTTCATGTCGTAACGAGCATGTGGGTCTGCACCCATGACGTTCTTCGCATAGCCGTCGAGATAGTCGGTGATGGCGAAGCAGATCATGCCGCCGTCTTCCGCAATCATTTCCTGCGCGTGGAAATAGAGTTCCTTACGCTTCTTGTCGTCGAGTTCTGCGCGGGCTTCGCCGATCAGCTTGTCGAACTCAGGAACGCGCCAGTTGGAGTCATTCCAATCCGAGCCCGAACCATAGACCTGCGTGAAGGTTTGGTCAGCCGAGAGACGACGGCCCCAATACACGGCGCAGAACGGTACCTTAAGCCAAACGTTATCCCAATATCCGTCAGCCGAAACCTTCTTCACATCGAGGTTGATCTTGGCCTTCTTGAGGGATTCTTGATACAGCGTGGCGCAATCCACAGCCGAACCCCAAGCGCCTTCAGACGCCTGCAATTCGATCTTGGCATCGCCAAGGCCAGCCTTCTTGAAGTGGAAGGCGGCTTTATCTGGATCATATTTACGCTGTGGCATAGCCGTGTTGTAGAAGGGGTTCAGCGCGTCGAGCGTGTGGTCGTTACCCGGCGTTGCGAAGCCATTATACACCTGCTGAATGATCTTCTCGCGGTCGATGCCGTATTTCAACGCAAGGCGAAGATCCTTGTTGTCGAATGGCTTTTCGGTGACGCGGGAAACGAAGCAGAAGCGGTTACCCGTACCCTTGGTACGAACAACGTTGAGCTTCTTGTCCTTCATCAGAAGGTTCACGGTGCGTGGGTCAAGACGGTTGATCGCGTCAACCTGACCGGACTGGAGAGCGGCCGTACGGGCTGCTGGATCCTGGATGTTGCGGATTTCGACCATGTCGAAGTTCGCGCGACCAGCCTTCCAGTAATCGCCACGGCGCTTGAACACGAGGCGAACGCCTGGCTCGAAGCTTTCCAGCGTGTAACCGCCGGTGCCGATTGGCTTCTGCCAGTCGGTGAAACCATCAGGAACGACAACGATGTGGTAATCGCCGAGGATGACAGGGAAGTCGGCGTTACCGGCTTCGAGCGTCACAGCGATTTGGTTCTCGTTGACCTTCTTGATTTCGGTGATCTGCTTCAAGATGCCCTTGGCAGGCGACTTCGTTTCGCCGCGATGGATCGCGATCGAATAGAGAATGTCGTCGGCGTTCAGCGTCTTGCCGTTCGAGAACTTCACGCCCTTGCGGACATTGAATACCCATTCCTTCGCGCCTGGCTTGGCTTCCCAGCTCTCAAGCAATTCGCCTGTTGGCTTGCCCGAAGCGTCGAATTCAACGAGGCCGTTCATCACGCAAAGCGAAGCAGCGATCATGACGGAGTCAGAATAGGTGCGTGGGTCGAGCGAGTCGGTAGCCGAGCCGCCTTCCATACCGATGCGGAACGTGCCGCCGACCTTCGGGGTCGCGGCCTGCGCGGTGCCCGAGAGCAGCGATGGCGCAACCGCCATGCCGGCGCCAATCATTGCAACGCCGCTCATAAAGTCGCGACGGGACAAGGCGCCCTTGTCAAACATATGTTTCAGCTTGTTGTACTCTTCCACGGCGATCCCCTTTTTTGGTGTCGGCCCTCCGATTCAGTGAATCGGTGACCCATTGCCATATCTCTGTTTCCATGACGCCGATCCTGCCCATGGCCTCAAGACCATTGAACCTTACCGGCACCCTCCCAAAGGGTGCGACTGGCACCCTATGCTCTATCGTTGCCGAAGCGCGCGAAAGAAACAAGCTAAAGAATCACTTTTTTTACCGTTTAAAGTGATCCAATTGCCTATTGATGCGTCAAATGTCGTATTTTGATAAAATCAGGCCGGATTTTTAAAGGGTAAACCGCGCGGTTTTAATCGAAAGCGAGCTGCACCTTCATCGCTTTAGTCCGATCAGACGCCAATTCGAAGGCCGAACGCGGGTTGGTATAGTGAATCGTCGCGCTCAAAAGCGGGGTCACATCCACCGCCCGTTTGGCCAGAAGTTCGACGGCCCAGTTGAATTCTTCAAAGAATCGGAAGGTTCCGGCCAATTCAAGCTCTTTCGACGCCAGTAAATTCAACGGAACCGCCACTTCGCCGCCCATGCCGATCTGCACAATCCGCCCTCTCGGCATGACGCAAGCAATGGCATCGGCCAAAGCCCGCCCATTGCCGGACGCTTCAAAAGCGACATCGAAATAGCCCTTGTCAGCCTTGTACGGCTCCAGCGAGTCGGGCGCGTCCTTGGTATTGAGCGCCGCATCCGCTCCGATTTTCATCGCAATCGCCAATGCCGGAGCGGCAATATCGGTCACAACGATTTCCCGCGCCCCCGCATGCCGTGCGGCCAAAATGGTCAAAGCCCCAATCGGTCCGCATCCTGTCACCAGCACGCGACGTCCCGCTATCGGCCCCGCCCGACGAATCGCATGAAGGCAAACGGCCAAAGGTTCGGCGAAGGCCGCAATATCCGGCGGCGTTGCATTGCCGGTCGGTACCGCCTGCGCCGCGGTGCAGACGAGCTTTTCACGAAACCCGCCTTGAACATGGGGAAACCGCATCGCCGAGCCATAAAAGCGCATCTGCAGGCAGTGAATAGGCTGACCTTCGAGGCAGAACCGGCAGGTGCCGCACGGCAGGCTCGGATTAACCGCAACCCGATCGCCTGGCTGTACCGATGTCACCCCCGCGCCGATGGCGGTTACCGTTCCGGCAATTTCATGGCCCAACACCATTGGCTCTCTGAGGCGCACGGTGCCAAATCCGCCATCGTGAAAGTAATGGAGATCCGATCCACAAATGCCGCCGCGTGTAACCGATACGGCCACTTCGCCGGGACCCGGATCGAGCAGAGGCACATCACCAATCCTCAAATCATGCGCCGAGTGAATGATGACCGCTTTGGTGTGATTGGACATAAGGGTTCCACTTTCCGAGTTGACGTCCCCATACACTGAACGATTTTTCTGAATTCGGAAAGGTTCAGTTTCGGGCTAGGCATATAGCGCGATCATGCTATTGATTCACAATCTGAGTAAACCGTTCTAACCGGATGATTTCGTATGTATTTTATCGTGTCGAAACTTCTTTGGTTTGTCTTTTGCCCCAGTAATTTTTTAATGTTGATGATGGCGCTTGGTACAGGCCTGAGCGTGTTTGGGTATGCGCGAAAGGGACGATTGTTTCTCATTCCCAGCCTTTTGGCTTTTCTGGCCATTGGCTTTTTACCGATTGACGAGTGGTCGGCCCGCACGCTTGAGACACGGTTTCCGCCTTGACATGATGATGGTCGCCCCGTCGACGGCATTATCATTTTAGGCGGAAGCATTAATATTGGCTCGTCGGCAGCATGGGACAGCCTCTCGCTCAATTCGGCAGCCGATCGCATTGTTGCAATGGCGGATTTGGCACGGCGTTATCCTTCCGCCAAACTTGTTTTTACAGGTGGCTATGGTGCCTTGTTGGGTCGCCCAATTTCCGAGGCCGATATTCTCGATCGGCATAGTGCCTCTTTAGGCCTTGCCGGTGATCGCGTGGTCTATGAGCGCCAATCGCGAAACACACGCGAGAATGCGGTATTCACCAAAGCGATGCTTGATCCAAAACCCGCGGAACATTGGCTTCTTGTGACCTCTGCCTGGCATATGCCTCGTTCCATCGGACTCTTTCGTAAAGCGGGATGGAATGTCGAGGCCTATCCGGTCGGTTGGACAACCGCACCGGGGTATGAGGATACAGGATCAGACCCTGAATTATCGGCGCATCTTTTCAGGTTTGATAAAATGTTCCGGGAATGGATTGGCCTATTGGCCGCACGCCTAGCCGGCTATTCGGATGATCTTTTTCCCGGCCCTTAAAGGCTAATCGAGCCTTGGCAGACCCAACCGATAAACCCCTTTGAAATCGAGTGGATCAACCGGCCGACCTTTGCGGTAAATCACGAGCCGCCCTTCAATGGCTAACGCCACCGCCTCTTTGCGAATGGGTTGCATCATCGGGCCCCATCCGTCGGGATGGGGTCCCCCCATCAAACGCGCGGCTTCGGATGGACAATAGGTCTTGTCATTCCCCCGCGCAGTGGCAAGCGCGATGAGCGTTTCACGAAGGGTGGGTGGTACAGCTGAATCAGTCATGCTTCGACATCGCGCATTCGATGCCAGTGCGTCAATGACGCTTCGATCAATCCCATTTTTCTGAGCGGACCAATTCTTTCACAGCATCATGCGACGGCGAACGGAATTGCCGATGTAACATCGCGGCCAGCGCCGCAACCGTCGTCATAATTAGCACGATGGGCGAAACAAACCAGCCGACATAAGCCAGTGCAAAAAAGAACGCGCGTTGGCCACGGTTAAACTGTCGGCCAGCATCGGTAATAACGGCCGCCAGCGCCTTCGAATGACGCTCAGATTCCGGTGCCTTTTCGGGCTCATGGCTTGGCGAGGCACCAATCAAAATCGCGGCATAGTTGAACAGCCGATAGGACCACGCGAATTTGAAGAAAGCGTAGACGAAGATAACGGCCAATCCCGCCACCTTGATTTCCCACATCGCCCGGCTGGTATCGAGCCCCATCGGCAAATCGGCAAATATCTTGATCACATCATCGGCGGCGCGAAGCAGAGCCAAGGCGCCACCAAACGCAAACAGCGAGGTCGAGGCAAAAAATGCCGTTCCATTTTGCAAGCCCGCCATCACTTGCGTGTCAAAAATCCGTTCCTCGCGTTCATGCAACCGCTCGATCCAGCGCTTGCGATAGCGATCCATGAGCCCATTCAGGCTCTGCTCCCGCGCGCGCTCGGACTCCACAATCCGATGGTACAAAAACCACGCGAGAACGAACGTCAAAAAAGCGAAGGCATCGAGGAGCGAGAAACTGGACATGAAAGGAGTATCACCTAAAGCATGGTCCACTTGCAAGGCTAGACCTTAAAATGAACGTGCCCCCTGATTAGCCTCGCGCTTGCCAGGGGTTGATGACTTGGATCCCTAATCCCTCAAAGTCACGTGTATTGCGCGTAACAAGCACAAAACCTCGGACCATGGCGGTTGATGCAATCAATCCGTCAATGACCGGAAGGGATCGACGCGCGACAAGCTGCCCCCAATTTTCGGCGATCGGTGCATCGATTGGCACAATATGGGTATGAAATTGCGACCTGATCTCATCCAGCCACGTTTGAAGCGACCCCCCCGCCACCTCATCGCGTTGAGCAAGCAATGTCGCGCCTTTGGCGATTTCGCCAAGCGTTAGGACACTCAGATAGAGCGAAGAGCGGGGCGAGTTCGCAATCCAATGCATAACCCTCGCGTCAGGCTGTTTTCGACGCGTTTCTGAGATCACATTGGTATCGATCAAATAGGTCAAAATTCGTTGTCCCGCCCCATATCACGCGAGCGCTCGGTCATCCGATCAATATCGGCGTCGGACAATTTTGGGCCGGAAAGCAAAAAATCTTTTAAGTCCGGCCCCTTACCCTCAAGCTGGCGAAAGTCTTCGATCGACAGAATAACGGCGGCATCAACACCGTGATAGGTGATGATCTGAGGCCCGTCGTTCTTGGCCATTTTGACCAATTCGCTGAATCGGGCCTTTGCATCTTGAAGTTGCCAATGCTGGGTCATCAAAAATCTCACTAGTCAGACTGGTCATTTTATAGCGGAAGGCGGATTAGATTTCAAGGCTTCGCTTTGCTGCTGGACGCCATTTGGCAAACTGTTAGAACTACAAGGCGACGTTCGAACGCCTTCTAAGAAAGTCAGATCCATGCCGCAATCCATCACCAAAGGCTACAAAGCGCTCGTCGCCGAGGCCAATAGCGCTGTCCGCACGTTAAGCGTCGAGGAAACGCAAGCCCTTCTTGGCCGCGAGGATACGGTGCTCGTCGATTTGCGCGATCCGCGCGAATTGGAGCGCGAGGGTAAAATGCCCGGTGCCTTTCATTGCCCGCGCGGCATGCTGGAGTTCTGGATCGATCCGGAAAGCCCCTACCACAAGCCGATTTTTGCCGAGGACAAACAATTTGTGTTTTTCTGCGGCGGCGGCTGGCGGTCGGCTTTGGCCGCCAAAGCGGCGCAAGAGATGGGGTTAAAGCCCGTAGCCCATATGGAGGGTGGCTTTACCGCGTGGAAAAAGGCCGGCGCGCCGATCGAGTCCCAATAGGCTTATCCACATCGATCCTTCAAGAGCGCTTTAATTGAAGCCGCGGCTTGGCTAGGGTTCCGCCATGGCCCTACATCTCATCAAGCTTTGCGTCGGCTGCGAGTCCATTGCCGATTTAACCGGTTGGATTGCGGAGAATTCCGCCGCCCGCCGCGCGCGTAAATTGCCCGATGAGCAGGTCCACGTCACCCGCATGATGCCCAAGCGCATCGCGGAAATTCTGGACGGTGGCTCGCTTTATTGGGTCATCAAAGGCCAGATTTCCTGCCGTCAGGCGATCATCGACTTGCGCGCGGTGACAGGATCCGACGGCATTGGCCGTTGCGCCATCGTGCTCGATCAAACGGTCGTTCCGGTCGAGCCGCGCCCGTGCCGCCCGTTTCAAGGCTGGCGCTATTTGGAGCCATCATCCGCCGGACGCGATTTGAGCGCCATCGGCACGTTTGATCAGGACATGCCTGAAAGCCTCCGCCGCGAATTGGCCCAATTGGGCTTGCTATAATCGGCCATAAGGCGTGAAACTAACGACTGCTTAGTGCTGGAGAAGCTCAAACCTTGCCCGTCCTCGTCGGAATTCTCGCCATCGCTTTACTCGTCTGGCTCGGAAAATCGTACATCAAGTCCGATCCGACCCTTCTGGCCCGCTATGGACGCAGGGCAGGCGGCATTGCAGCCTTTGCGGTGGCCGCCCTCTTGCTCCTAAAAGGCCGGATTGATGTCGCTTTGATGCTGGCCGGTATTGGCGGTTGGCTTTGGGGAATAAGGCTTCCGATTTTGCCTTGGTATATGCCGTCCGGTCCCTCGGAGACGGTAGCGCGTCAAAAAACGCCCGCCACCGAAATCTATCCCGATTTAAAGGGCAACATGGATGGCCGATTCTTGGACGGGCCCTTTGCCGGTCGCGGCTTTTCGAGCCTGTCGGAGGAGGAGCAAAAGGTTGCTGGCGCCGATTTAGCCGCCCGCGATCCGGAAGGCCATCGCCTATTTCAAGCGTATCTCTACGGCCGGGCGACCGGATGGCGTGATACAGTCAAGGATGACCCGCGCGCGCGGCAATCCGGCCAAGGGGGATCGTCCGCGATGACCGAACAAGAAGCCTACGAGGTCTTGGGGCTTCAGATGGGCGCGGGCGAGGAAGAGATCCGACAGGCGCACCGGGCGCTCATGAAGAAACTTCATCCCGATCAAGGGGGGTCGACGTATCTCGCGACCCGCGTCAACATGGCCAAAGATGTCTTGCTGAGTGCGCATCGCTGATCGGTTACTCCCGCTCGACTGCCGGATGAAGAATTGATCTCAACTTCTTGAAGCGAAACAAGCAATCCCGCGTTTTTTCAACTTGGTACAAGCCGCCGCCGCATCAACTTCGGAGAGCTTGGTAAAGCGGCTGCGCCACATCTCCTTGCCACCCACCGTGACTTTTTCGGCGGCCGCTACCGCGTCAGCCGATAAAACATCCTTGCTCTTGCGGATCTCGGCCAGAACCGATTGCGCCTGCTTTTCGCTTTTCGCGACGCCGACTTGGATCCACCAGTTTTGTTCCATATGCGAGCCAAGGTTCGAGGCTGGCGCATCAGGTGCCTTCGCCGCTACCTTCGGCGCAACCGGTGCTGTTGTTGCTTCCGTATCGCCTTGGCTGATCGGGGCGGCATTGGCAGCCACCTTCTTTTTGCCATCAACGCCCGTTGCGCTATCAATATAGGTATCGATCAACTCGGCCATGCGCCGGTCGCGCGAAGGGCCGGAGCGTCCGCCCAAAATAACCGCCAAAAGGGCGTGGTCGTCTTGATGCACCGAGGTCAGAAGGTTGAAGCCCGAGGCTTGGGTATATCCGGTCTTGATGCCGTCCACGCCATCAACGCGGCCCAAGAGCTTGTTATGATTGGCAATTGTGTCGCCGTCATACTCAAACGAACGCAGGGAGAAATAGGCGTAATATTTTGGGAAACGCTGCTGCAGCGATTTGCCAAGCGTCACGAGATCGCGCGCCGTTGTTAATTGGCGGGGGTTCGGAAGCCCCGAAGCATTGGCATAAACGGTGCGCGTCATGCCCAAGGCCTTTGCCTTTTTGGTCATGAGATCGGCAAAATTGCTTTCCGTTCCACCAATCTGCTCGGCAATCGCGACAGCAATATCATTGGCCGATTTGGTCACAACCGCCTTGATGGCGTCCTCGACCGAAATCGTATCGCCGGCATTCAGTCCGAGCTTGGAGGGCGCCTGTTTTTGCGCCCATTGCGAAATCTTGATTTGCGAGCCGAGAGTGAGGCGACCGGCGTCGAGTTCTTCAAACAGCAAATAAAGCGTCATCACCTTGGTGATTGAAGCGGGGTGGCGTTGAGCGTCGGGGGCTACCGCATAAAGCGTTTTGCCGGAACGGGCATCAACGACCAATTCCGAATAGGGCGGCGCATAGGGCGCGGACGCTTGCGCCTTTGTCTTGGCTTGAGCATCAAGCATTCCGTTAACGGAGGCGAAAGCCAAAACCGCAAGGCCAATCTGAAGGGGCCGCGAAACCATTTGCGTCGAAAACCGCATTCTTTATCTACTCCCGAACCTGCAACGGGCCCCAAAAATCTCTCACGCTCCGCCATAAACGGCAAGGGGCCTACTTCATCCGCTCTCTTAGCGCGTCGAGGTTACGGCTTTGTTAAATTGCTACTTAATTTGGCCAAAAGTAGGATATATTGCACTGCACAATAATCCTTGACAGAAATTGTGCGCCGCATATATAACGGGGGCATTCAAGAATTCCCGTCAGCGTAACTTTCGACGGTAACCTCGCAAGTGAAAGGACCACGCATATGTTCAATCAGTTCGAAGACATCCAAAAGATGAGCAAAGACAATATCGATCTCGCTGTGAAGAGCTTCGGCGCGACCAGCAAGAGCGTTCAGGCGATTGCCACCGAAACCGCTGACTATTCCAAGAAGGCTTTCGAGCACAGCTCGTCGGTCATGGAAAAGCTCGTTGGCGTTAAGACGCTCGACAAGGCTTTCGAAATTCAGTCGGATTTCGCTAAGTCGGCTTACGAAGGCTTCGTGGCCTACGCTTCGAAGGTGGGTGAACTCTACACCGACCTCGCCAAGGACACGGTAAAGCCATACGAAGCCGTGATCGCCAAGGTTCAGGCATCGGCTAAGTAATCTCGTTTAACCCGAGATCAGAATTGAAAAGGCCCGGTCATCCGGGCCTTTTTTCGTTTTAATTGCGCTTGACCCTGATTATTTTAACCTCCCGCACTGGAAATTACCCCCATCGAAGCATAGCTTGCAGAAAGAGGGGTTTAGGAGCATCATTCGGTTGACGCTGCCAATCTTTGAAAAAGGGCTCATGAGCATCGTTACGCCGAACCAGTTTCGTCCCAATCCGATCGCCGCGCCACGCGCGTCGGCCCTTCCGCTTGCCATGGCTTTGCCGCCCCGGCGGGAGGATGAGGACAATGGTCCGGGCGTCGCCATCATCACCCGCACCAAGCCGCAGGTGAAGAAGCCGCCGCTTTATCGCGTTTTGCTCTTAAACGATGATTTCACGCCGATGGAATTCGTCATCCACGTGCTCCAAAGTTTCTTTAACAAATCCTATGACGACGCCTATGTCATCATGATGCATGTTCACCAAAACGGCGTGGGCGAGTGCGGCGTGTTTACCTATGAAGTCGCCGAAACCAAGGTCACCTTGGTCATGGATTTCGCGCGCAAGCATCAGCATCCGTTGCAATGTGTTATGGAACGGAATTGAAAGGTATATTGACGAAATGCCATCTTTTTCCAAAAGCTTAGAGCAGGTTCTTCACAAGGCACTCGCACTTGCGAACGAGCGTAAGCACGAATATGCGACGCTTGAACATCTGCTTTTGGGCTTAACGGACGACCGCGATGCGATTGCCGTCATGCGCGCCTGCGGGGTTGATCTCGATATCCTCCGCCACAGCCTCATCGAGTATATCGACACCGAATTGATGAGCCTTGTGACAACGGTAGCGGTTGATGCCAAGCCGACGGCGGGCTTCCAGCGCGTGATCCAGCGCGCCGTCATTCATGTTCAATCCTCGGGTCGCGAAGAAGTCACAGGCGCCAATATTCTGGTTGCCCTTTTCGCCGAGCGCGAAAGCTATGCCGCCTATTTCTTGCAAGAGCAGGACATGACCCGGTACGACGCGGTCAATTACATTTCGCATGGCATCGCCAAGCGGCCCGGTATGCCGGGCGCGACCTCCGAGAGCGAGCCGGATGCCGAGGGCTCGGATCAAAGCGGGCAGGGTGGCGAACAGGCCAATGGCCCGAAAAAGAAGGGCGAGGCGCTCGACGCCTATTGCGTCAATCTGAACAAAAAGGCGGGCGATGGCAAAATCGATCCGCTGATTGGCCGCGACGCCGAGGTCAAGCGCACGATTCAGGTGCTCTGCCGCCGCCAGAAGAACAATCCTTTATTGGTGGGCGAGCCGGGCGTCGGCAAAACGGCCATTGCCGAAGGGCTGGCGCTTAAAATCACGCGGGGCGAAGTGCCTGCCGTCTTGGCAGGCGCCACCGTATTCTCGCTCGATATGGGGCTTTTGTTGGCCGGAACCCGCTATCGCGGTGATTTCGAAGAGCGCTTGAAGCAAGTCGTCAAGGAAATCGAGCAGCACCCGAATGCGGTTCTGTTCATCGATGAAATCCACACCGTCATCGGTGCGGGCGCCACTTCCGGCGGTGCGATGGATGCGTCCAACCTCCTAAAGCCCGCTTTGGCGCAAGGCACCCTGCGCTGCATCGGCTCGACGACCTATAAGGAATTCCGCCAATATTTCGAAAAAGACCGCGCATTGCTGCGTCGGTTCCAGAAAATTGACGTGAATGAGCCTTCCGTTCCGGACGCGATTGAAATCCTCAAGGGCCTCAAGCCTTATTATGAAGATTTTCACGGCCTGAAATATTCGAATGATGCGATTAAAGCCGCCGTCGAGCTTTCCGCCCGCTACATCCATGACCGTAAATTGCCCGATAAAGCGATTGACGTGATCGATGAGAGCGGTGCCGCCCAAATGTTGCTCGTCGACAGCAAGCGCCGCAAAACCATTGGCGTGGCTGAAATCGAAGCCACCATCGCGACCATGGCGCGCATCCCGCCCAAGACCGTCTCGAAGGATGATTCAGAAGTACTGAAATCGCTCGAAGAGACCCTGAAGCGCGTGGTGTACGGTCAAGACGCTGCTATTTCGGCGTTGAGCTCCGCGATTAAGCTCGCCCGCGCGGGCCTCCGCGATCCTGAAAAGCCAATCGGCTCCTATCTTTTCGCCGGTCCCACGGGTGTTGGTAAAACCGAAGTGGCGCGCCAATTGGCCGCTTCCTTGGGCGTTGAAATCAAGCGCTTTGACATGTCGGAATATATGGAGCGTCACGCCGTCTCCCGATTGATCGGCGCACCTCCCGGCTATGTCGGCTTTGATCAAGGCGGCCTTTTGACCGATGCGGTCGATCAGCACCCGCATTGCGTGCTGTTGCTCGACGAGATTGAAAAAGCCCATCCCGATCTGTTCAACATCCTCTTGCAGGTGATGGATCACGGCAAGCTGACCGATCACCACGGCAAAACCGTTGATTTCCGCAATGTGATCTTGATCATGACCACAAATGCGGGCGCGGCGGATCTGGCCAAAGCGGCCTTTGGCTTCACGCGTACCAAGCGGGAAGGCGACGACCAAGAAGCGATCAACCGTCTGTTTGCGCCGGAATTCCGCAACCGTCTCGATCAAATCATTTCCTTCTCGCAATTGCCGAAGGAAGTGGTCAGCAAAGTCGTCGACAAATTCGTCCTTCAGCTCGAAGCCCAATTGGCCGACCGCAATGTCACGATTGAATTGTCGGACGAGGCGCGGGTCTGGTTGGTCGACCATGGCTATGACGAAACCATGGGCGCCCGCCCAATGGCCCGTCTGATCCAATCCTCGATCAAGCAGCGTTTGGCCGAGGAGCTTCTGTTCGGCAAGCTCAAGACCGGTGGTGGCGTTCGCGTGATCGTCGTCAAAGAGGAGAAGGGCGAGAAGCTCGGCTTCGAATATCTCGAAGGCCCTGTTACGCCCAAGCCCGAAAAAGCCGTTGCCGAAGCGCGCGCCAAAGCAGGCTCGGTGAAACGGGCATCGGCAAAGCCTAAAGCCAAAAGCCCAATCGACAAGCCGGTGCGAACCGTGCCAAAGGTGCCGCTCTAAAAGTGAACCTTTGAGTGATAAAGCGGTTTTTGGGCAATGGGGCGGCAGCAACGCAAGCAAAGGCGAAAAGAACGGCTGCGGTATGAAGATACCGTGGCTTGGTTCGTCGTGCCTGTCGTTCTGATCGCACTCACTTATGGTGCCATCGAAATTTCGAGGCAGTTTATAGGCACGCCCATCGGAAAAATGCTGGGGCTGGAATAGCGCTTGGGGTGCCATCGCAGGGTAGCGATTTGGCAATACTTCAGAGGAAAAAATCATTTATTTTCAATGGTTTGCGCGTTTCAATAAGTGAAACCATTGTTTTATTCACCTGAACCTGATCGTTATGTATCCAATCCACTGGCCTTATTCATCCGATGAATGAATCGATGAATGTTCGAATACTTGCGCTTTACTTCGAACGGACTGATGCTTTACTTAAATCAGCGCCGCGCGAATTAACGCCGCATTTTTCTGAATAATTTCAGTAGCTTCCATCTTTCCTGTATGGGGTCTAGGTGGGATTCCGGCCATTCTCGGCATCACATGGACATGCAAATGAAACACCGTCTGGCCCGCGGCACTGCCGTTAAACTGCATGACGGTAACCCCATCAGCATCAAAAGCTTGCGTCACCGCCTTACCAAGCCGCTGAACGGCAGTAAAAAGCGGTCCGAATACTGAAGGATCAGCGTCTAAAAGCCCAATAGAAGGCTTTTTCGGAAGAACAAGACAGTGTCCATCCACCTGCGGCATAATATCCATAAACGCCAAAACATGCTCATCTTCAAACAATCTTTCGCAAGGGATTTCACCGCGCAAAATCTTGGCAAATATATTGTGATCATCATAGGTCATGACTATCTATCCTTTGTATCAAAGCCCGTTTTACTCGTCTTCCAACCGCTCCCCGCGCCGAAACGGCGTATGCTCCGACAGCGTGTCTTGCAGCTCCGCGATATAGTTTCGTTCTTCTTCCAAATAATTGGCAACCGCCTGTCTAAAGCTTGGATCAGCAATATAATGCGCCGAATAGGTCGTGACCGGTATATAGCCCCGCGCCAGCTTATGTTCGCCTTGCGCGCCCGCTTCGACCTTTTTTAGGCCGTTTTGGATGGCAAAATCCATGGCCTGATAGTAACAAACCTCAAAATGCAAGAAAGGATGGTTTTCAATACATCCCCAATTCCGGCCATAAAGCACGTCATCGCCAATAAAATTGATCGCTCCGGCAATGTATTGCCCCTCGCGCTTGGCCATGATCAGCAGTATTTGATCGGGCATGGTCTCTTGAATGATCGAAAAAAACGCCCGCGTCAGATAGGGACGGCCCCATTTTCGAGATCCCGTATCCATATAAAAGGTATAAAAAGCTTCCATATGCTCGGTTTTTATATCGGAACCTGTGAGCTGTTCGATTGTAATACCATTGGCCAGCGCGTCTCTACGTTCGCGCCGGATCAGTTTTCTTTTGCGCGACGATAAAGCCTCAAGAAAATCATCAAAGGTTTCATAATTCGCGTTGAACCAATGATATTGCTTGTCATTTCTTTCGAGAAATCCGGCTTCAAGGAAGATATTCTTGTCCTCTTCTGTCAAAAACGTCGCATGGGCCGAGGAAGCCCCCAAACGGGCGCAGAGTTCGGGAATAGAAGAGGCGAGCGTCCTTTTAAGATCAACCAAGTTTTCGCCCGAGCCCGTGAGCAATTTTGGCGCCGTTGCGGGAGTAAAAGGAACAGAGATTTGAAGCTTTGGATAGTATTCCCCACCCGCGCGAGAGTAAGCATCCGCCCAACCTTGGTCGAATACATATTCACCCATCGAATGAGATTTCAAATAGGCCGGACAAGCCGCCAGAAGATTTTCAGCCTCATCTTCTAGTAAAATATGAGCACCACCCCAGCCGGTTTTAATTTTCGTAGAGCCTGATTGCTCTAATGCACTCAAAAATTCGTGTAAAATAAATGGATTTATTTTTGATTTTTGATTTATAGTACTGACGCAGTGCAGATCGTTCCATTTTTTTGGATTTATAGTTGAAAATTCGGGTTCTATTTTGATGATAAGGCTCATTTTTATTGAATAAGACTTCCTATTTTTATGAATTACGGAATGAAATTTTCAAATACAATCTGATCAGAATAATGCGCCACGCGCGCTTGGTCTTCAGCGCTCCGGATGGTCCACGTCATCAGTGGAAGTCCAGTATATTCGCGCGAGAGGCAAGGTCCCAATTCTTCGATATCCTTTTGATACCACGAGATAAAATCAGGATTATTCTCATTTAAATGGCTAAGGCCTTTTAAATACTTCTTTTTACTTTCCCCAAGAATATCCCATTCCGGATCATCATAGAAACTCTCGCCAATAAATCCCCTCGGATGGGTAGGCAAGAAATCACGGACAAGACCAACACAATATGGGTCAAAAGATTTGATCGCAACGGGACCATGGTAAAGAGAAAGTACATCACAACACCGCTTTGTTGGCATCGGATTATTATCAAACACGCTTTTAATCTCGCAAATCAGCGGCACTTTACTGGAAAGCGTATTGAGAAATTCTTCAAGCGTTGGAATTTTTTCTTTTGAATCCTTTAAATTGAGCGCTTTAATCTCAAACAGAGTCTTATCTTTTACAGGTCCGACCCCATCCGTCAAACGCTCAAGCTCATCGTCATGAAAAACGATGATTTTGCCATCTTTTGTGAGTTGCACATCACATTCAATGGCAAAATCATGCTCAATTGCCGCTAAAGCCGCGCCAATTGTGTTCTCAATGACCCCGAGGGCGCGATTATGCAGTCCCCGATGGGCAATAGGCCGCGAAATAAGCCAAGCCGGCTGAGCCATTAGCGAACCTCGAAAATAGCCTCAATTTCGACAGCAGCCCCCATCGGAAGCTCCGCAACACCGACGGTTGTCCGCGTATGCTTGCCAGCATCGCCAAGAATGGCCACCATCAGGTCGGAAGCGCCATTCATGATGGGTGGGAGCGCCATAAAGCCTGCCTGAGCGTTGATGAAGCCTCCAAGGCGGACACAGCGCTGGATCCGCTCTAAATCGCCTAGGGCGGTCTTTGCTTGGGCTAAGAGATTGATCGCACAGAACTTTGCCGCCTCGATGCCTAGATCGGTGCTGACCGAACCGCCAACCTTGCCAATATGCCGTGGATGCAGCGTGCCATTATCAAGGCAGAGTTGCCCAGAGATAAATAGGAGGTTTCCGGTGATCGCCGAAGGGATATAATTGGCGACAGGAAGGGGCGGCTCGGGTAAAATTATTCCAGCCTGATGGAGACGGTCGGTGATTGTCATATCTTCTCCTCTTTTGACGTTATTTTGCACTTTTATGGGCCGCAACCAAGGAAATTGTCATTGAAAAAGGGTGATCGTTTATCTCGAACCCGATCAAATTTCCGGTGTCGCACGGTGTGGGGCCTTTTTGGGGCCTTTGGAATTCTAATGATAGGCCAAGATTTTGCCAGCGCCGAGGTCAATTTGGCCCCGCATCGGGCTGTTTATAGCCTAAATCTGATCGAAAGTTCGAATCATGGCTCGTGGGAGAGCGTGGTCGGCCGGATGGTTTATGAATTAACAGGTTCGTCCTGCGAGGGGTATCAACAACAATTCCGCCAGATGATCATCCTCTCCAATTCGGAAGGTGGCCGGCAGGTTCTTGATGATTTTTCTTCGGTAAGTGAGACGCCGGATGAAAAGAGGCTCGATTTCGTCTCAAAAAATATTGGTAAAGATGAAGTCGTGGAAACAACAAATGGCAATGCGCAACGGTTAGAGAGCGGTGTTATTGTCCATTATACCTCGCCAACCCGCGCGGAATTGCATTTACCCTCCCAGACGAGCTTTCCAATTGCGTATACAAAATCGCTGATTACTTCGGCCTTGGCCGGTCATAAGTCGTTAGACCTTCTTCAATTCGACGGGACCGACACGACATCTTCCGCCCAAAGGACTTTTGCGATTATCGGGGCAGAAAAATCTTTAAGTACGGGTTCGGAGATTGATTTGGTCACCAAGACCTTTGGCAAACAAAGATATTGGCCGGTCACGATCGGATTTGGCTATGATAATCAGCCCACATCCGAGTATTCGATCTTCCAGGAAATTTTAGAAAATGGCGTAGCTATCAACTTAATACTTGATTTGAAAGAATTTAAATTGAGCGGTCATCTCCAAAGTATCACCAAACTTGACGAGAAAAAGTGCAATTAAATTGAATTTTTACTGTAACCTATTCGTAACGTAGAAAAACAAACCTGGTCAAGTCCGAAAATTGCTGTAAATTCGCTTCAGCCCGATTGATGACGGCATGATTATAAAGCCATTGTTACGACGTTGCTGACAACGTCACTCTC
>Ga0214201_1000219_pt1 | contig 22984 bp, 22 predicted proteins | sample TroBogEpilimnion_32_FD_153039 | JGI IMG/M metagenome (GOLD analysis project Ga0214201, IMG submission 153039) | Freshwater microbial communities from Trout Bog Lake, WI - 29MAY2009 epilimnion | ecosystem: Environmental > Aquatic > Freshwater > Lake > Epilimnion/Euphotic zone | place: Trout Bog...
GCCCATAAAGAAATTCATCCACGCCGTGGCAAGTGCGCTCTTTGCAACCACTTTTACTCGACCATTAAATGCTTGTTGCACCGATACGCCAGTTCCAACAATCACTGAGGCGGCGAGAGGCAAGAATCTAAAAGTTGAATTTTTTAGATCTGGATAAACGGCGATCGCCACCGAAATCAAAGTAAGAATGGCAGCAATCACTCGTGGCGTGGTAATTCGCTTCTTGCCACTTGGTGCTAGGCCAACTTTGTCCACGACAAGGGATGATGCGGTTTGACCACCAACGACGCTTATCGTAAATAGCGCAACCCCAATTGTTGGAACAGTAATACTTTGTACTGCGACAAAGCAGCCACCAATTAATCCGCCAGTTACTTCCCAAATTCGCAATTGCTTATGACGCAAAGCGCGAAATAGCGTGGCTAAGTTTGATCGTTCCTTTTTATTCGCAAAGATCAAAACGAAGAGACAGGCCCAGCCGGTGCCGAAAGAAATAAGTGCAGCGGCTAGCCCATTATGAATATCTACAGATAATTGCCCATTTATTCGAGATTGGATTGCCGTTAAGGCACCGATAAATATTGCTAGGAAGGCGAACATTAGTTAACGCAAGGGATGGCGCCGCCATCGACAGCTTTGCCATTTGCCTGCGAGATAAGAGATGCACTCGTTGGCTTTGGAGTAGGTGAAGCCTTTGATCCAACCTTCTTAACTGGATAGAAGAGGTCTTGAACGTATTGTTTTACCTTCGCATCGTCGATCAAGTTAACGCTTTGGCTGTTGCGCATTACATAACCTTCAATTGGCAAAGTGTGGAAGGTGATGTGGCCACCAGTTAAAGCTTTCGCATTTGGTAGAAAGCCAAGTACATCCCAACCGGCATCGATCACAACATCTTTCTTTGCGACATTTAGGAGGGCTGATAGTTTTCCAAGATCGCCAAAGATTCCCTGGGTACGGAATTTAGTAATAACGCCGGTTATGAATGCTTGTTGTCTATGGGTTCGATCTAGGTCGCCATTAGGTAATCCGTGACGTTGGCGAACAAACTTGAGTGCATCGACTCCGGTAATTGTTTGTAGCCCGGCAGGGAAAACCGCTCCGGAATACTGCGAATCATTTACCGCTTTATTGAGACAGACCTGAATTCCGCCAAGTGCATTTGCTAAGTCATAGAAGCCAACAAGGTTTACTTCCGCAAAGTGGTCAATTGGAACATTTAATAATTCGGTAATTGTCGCGATCGTTGCGGTTCGACCAGCTTCGCGAGCTAGGTGTTCCCGTTCCGGTTCTTTAACACCTTGTTTGTACAACTCAGAGTCTTTGGCATATTTCGCATAGCCATAGGCCTCTTTAATCTTCTTCATTCCATAGCCAGGAACGTTTACATAATCATCGCGCGGAATTGAAATCGCAACGGCATTTTTTCCACCAGCAGGAATGTGAATCAAGATCATCGTGTTTGTGTTGTAGCCACCAACCGAACTTGAAGAACCAACATGCATCAGATCAAGAAGCTTGCGTGGCAGATCTCCACCATTTGCATCGCGGCGGCTATCTAGTCCCAAGAGCAGAATATTTGTTCCGCCATCAGTTGATTGCTTAGCACCAGCGAGAGCTTGGGACCTAGGGATTGCAGTCGAAGCAGTCTTATTGAAGAAGTAGACGCCGGCCGAAGCCACAACTATTCCGATGGAGAGCGCAGTAGCAATTCTCTTTGTCCATGCGCGCATATCCCGAATCTTAGCGTTGATGTAAGGAGATAAAGTGTCGCTATGAACAAATTAGGTGCGCTGGCCTTAGTTGGTTCCGGGGAATATCTACCAGTCATGCAGGACTTGGAAAGCGAACTCTTAAAGTCTGGTGTGAATAACGGAAAAGCCAATCGCTTTCTACAAATCCCGACGGCAGCCGGCCGCGAAAGTTCAACTCGATTAGATTATTGGCGCAACCTAGGTGAAGAACAATGTCGAAGAATCGGCGCCGTTCAAAATTTCCTTCCAGTATTCAACAGAGAAGATGCTTTTAATAATGAGATTGTCGAAAAGGTAAAAGGCGCGGGCCTTATTTATTTCTCTGGTGGTGATCCCCACTATTTAGCGAGCACACTTATCGATACCCCGCTTTGGGATGCAATAAGAAGTGAATGGGAGAGCGGTACTTCCTTAGCTGGATGCAGCGCAGGCGCAATGGTTATGAGTACTGAGATACCAAACTTTAGAAAGCTTCGCGATGAATCAACACTTGGCTTCAATTTACTTCCAAATATTCGAGTGATTCCGCACTACAACAAATTCTTTGGTTGGATTCCGGATAGCGCTGCAAAGATTGTTATGAAGGCTCCCGAAGGTGTTTCCTTAATTGGAATTGATGAAGACACCGCTTTGGTAACTGGCTTAAGTTCTGAGACGACGCTTAACGACGGAAGTTGGCAGGTCGTAGGCAAAGCAGCGGTTCATATTTTGCGTGGTGGCACTCCGGGCAAATATGAAGCCCCAAGTATCATTGAGTTATGAGGAAAATATCTAGCTTCAATACTAAGCTTGCCGCGAAGATAACTGCTGGCGTATCCACAATGTGGTGCGCATACATATTCGCCGCGCTCGCACTTATCTCTTTGCCATCAGCGTTAAAAACTGGCGATGTCGTGGTGATTGTTGGTTGGATCGCTCAAACATTTCTCCAATTGGTTTTGCTCTCGATAATCATGGTTGGACAAAATGTTGCTTCAGCCGCGGTCGAACAGAAGATTAATGAAACCCATGAAGCTTCACTTGGGGAATTTGAATTAGCAAAAGAGGCACGCTTACTTGCTAATCAAGAGCTTGCCGAATTAAAGAAGATCGCCGCCGAGATTCATCGAGTACTACGGGATATTGAAGGCACCAAGTAATAGTGCGTTTGCCAAGTGCTCTCAAGCATAAATATATAAAGCGCTTCCTCTTAGCAAGGTTCGTTTCAAACCTTGGAAATGGAATGGGGCCAATCGCGCTTTCATTTGGAATTTTGCATTTAAAAAATGGCTCGGCAAGTGTTCTAGGTTTAGTTATCGCATCGACAACAATTTCCATGTTGATCATTAGCCCATTTGGTGGCGTCATCGCTGACAAATTTGGCCGAGTAAGAGTCGCTGGTTTGACTGATATGTGGGGCGCTATCGGTTTGTTATTTCAAGTAGCTTTCTTTGCAACTGGAAATGTTCCAATCTGGGTAATGCTGGTTGCAAATATTAATTTTGGTTTGATGTGGGGAATTTTTTGGCCATCAATGCTTGGTGTTGTTCCAGCAATTGTTCCAGAGGAATCACTTCAAAAGACAAATGGATTAGTTCAGTTTTTCCAGAATGCAGCGATGATTATTGGAACCGCGGTTGGCGGAATTATCGTAAGTATCTGGGGAAGTACTTGGGCACTTGGAATTGATGCCGCAACATTCCTATTCTCTGGCGCTGTTGTGTTTTCATTTAGAAAAATTAGTGTAGTCACAGAGGAGAGCACTAGCTCCATGTTCGATGACTTGATTCATGGTTGGAAAGTATTCATCTCCTATCGCTGGATCGTCGCTGGAGTTGTTGGCTTCTCTGCAATCATGATGAGTTGGTCGGCCGGTGAAGCAGTTCTTGGTCCACTAATTTCATTGAAGTATTTCAATGGTGCAAGATCTTGGGCCTTCGTTTTAACTTGCGAATCTATTGGCTTTGTAATTGGATCGCTGCTCGCGATGCGGTTAAAGGTTAAATACCCGCTTCGATTCTTACTTATTGCATCTGTTTCCATACCTATTTATATGTTGGCGATGGCAAAACCTCAGCCGCTTATTGTTATTGGATTGTGTGCGATGCTCTGGGGAATTACTTTGGATCTTTGGTCCAGCCTCTGGAGTACTGCGATGCAACGAGAAATCCCGCGGGAAGCCCTATCTCGCGTCTCATCTTTTGATGCGATGGGCACAATGCTTCTTCGCCCGATTGGATTGGCAATTGCCGGCCCGCTCTCGGTTGCGATTGGTCTAACTCGGTCCATGGAATTGCTATCCGGGATTTGCCTCCTCTGTTTGATCGGAATGGCGTTGGTCCCAGAAATGCGCAACATGCAGATGCAGAGCGCTTCTGGTAATAATTAGTTCTCAGCAAACTCCTAGCCAAGATTCGATTTTCATTAAGCCGGAAAGGTTTAACTACCCTCATGAAACGATTCATTAAAACTACAACCGCAAAAGTAACTCTTGGATTTGTTCTTGGCGCATCCGCGGTCGGAGGCGCTGCCTCCGCCGCCGGAATCTTCGGTGGAAATGTCACCACTGCTTGCGTTGATAATCGCACTAATGCGATTTACGCATCGGCAAATGGAAGCTGTCCTTCAAGTCGCACCGCGGTAACACTGGGAGCGCCTGCCACTGCTTCATCAAATAGCTCCGCTCTTCCTGCCGTGACAAGTATTAAATCCATTGTTGCAAAAGTTTCACCTTCGGTCGTTACCGTAAATGTGACAGCAAGTTCTGGCGGTGATACCGGATCAGGATCGATTTACAAGAGCGATGCCACCTCAAGCTACGTCGTTACCAATAACCACGTGATCGCTTCTGCGATAGGTGGCGCCGGAACCATCGATGTTGAACTCGATAATGGCGATAGCGTTCCAGCGACGATCGTCGGAAGCGATGCAAATTATGATCTTGCGGTTCTAAAGATTAATCGCGGCAACCAACCCGCAATTCAGATTGGAAACTCATCTGCATTAAGTATTGGTGATTCTGTTATTGCCTTTGGTTCACCTCTTGGTCTTGACCACACAGTTACTGCAGGAATTGTTTCCTCACTAAATCGCCCAGTTACAACTGGAACCACTGGTTCTGAATCTTATGTGGATGCAATTCAAACCGATGCAGCCATTAATCCAGGAAACTCTGGCGGCCCACTAACCGATTCACTTGGCCGCATGGTTGGCATCAACTCAGCAATTGCAACACTTGGAAGTTCTTTCGGTGGTCAAAGTGGTTCGATCGGTGTTGGATTCTCCATTCCAATTACTGAAGCGCAACGTGTGATTAATGAAATCATCGCAACTGGTAAATCAACCAAGCCAGTACTTGGCGTTTACTTTGATACGACCTATACCGGTAAGGGCGCAAAGATTTCTGGTTTAACCGCAAACGATGGGGCTCAAAAGGCTGGTATCCCAAGCGGATCGATCGTTACTGCAATCGATGGAATTAAAGTTCCAGATAGCGTTACCGCAATTGTAAGAATCCGCGCACACGCACCTGGTGACACTGTTTCCGTAACCGTTACCTTGCCAACCGGAGGCAGCAAGACTTACTCCGTAGTACTTGGTTCGGCGGCTTCAAGCTAAGCCTTTCGAACTTTTGCAGTAGTTCCACGTACGACTAAGTCGCCGACAAGAAGTTGTTGGCGACTTGTCGTTTGCGTGCCCTCGATTTGATCAATCAAAATATTTACTGCGGCTTTACCCAACTCGTGGGCTGGCAAATTTACTGTTGTTAATGGCGGCCAAGACATTTCAATGTGATTTTGCGGTGTATCTAGCGCTATAACCGAAAGCTGTTTTGGAATTTCTACGCCGAACTCTTTTGCCCCTGACAAAAAACCGAGGGTCGCAATATCATTCAAACTAACAACAGCTGTTACATCTGGATATTTTTTCTTCATGGTAATAAATGCTTCGCGACCCGACGAGGCCTCATTTACAACTCGGATTTTATTTAATTTTATTCTGTGTTTTTTTGCTGCATTTACAACGGCAGAACTAAATTTGGTATCGACACCAATTTCACGATCAGTTGAAAGATATGCCAGATTTTTATGCCCCAAAGAAGCTAAATATTCAATTCCAACCTCCGCAACTCCTTCAAAATCTCGATCCGCGTAAGCATGTTGGTCAGAATCTAAAGTTCTTCCAATCATTGCAAATGGAACACTTTCCTTAACCAAATAGTTAACTCGAGGATCATCGAGTTTGATTTCCATTAGAACAACGCCACTAATCATTCCTGATCTTGCAAGGGTTTTAATCTCAGCCATTTCACTCTCTTGGCTTGGCCAAATAACCAAGTGATATCCGCGGGCTCGGGCGGCTGCTCCAGCACCATTGATGTATTCCAAAGCAATAAGCGCGATTCCAAATTCACCGGAAGGCGAGAGGAGTGCCAAAGTCTTGCTCTTACCTCCGGCTAGTGCGCCAGCTGCGAAATTTGGTTGGTAATCCAGTTTGGCAATCGCCCGCATGATCTTCTCGCGGGTTTCGGGCTTAATCGGCCGCTCACCGCTTAGGGCATATGAAACTGTTGATGCGGAAACCCCAGCCATTTTGGCTACATCGGCTCTAGTTGCCATTTATAACGTTTCCATCACTTCCCGAGTCTATGCGTGTTGACCTATTGCTCAACCGCTGGAGTTGGAATAGATTATCACTACTTGTCGACGCGTGTCGATGAATTTAACCAAAGCCCTCACGGGAAGGAACGTTATGAAGCTAATCAATAAGAAAGCTGTTCGCGTTCTTGCAGTAGCGATTGCTGCAGGTCTTGCAACAACTTCAACAATTAGTTCAGCGCCAGCTGCATCTAAGAAAGTTTTCAATATCTGGTGGTACTCAAAGGACAACACACCAAATGGTCAAACATGGGCTGCAGCGCTAACTGAATTCAAGAAGAACCACCCTGAATTGGATGTTAAGTTTGAACTAAAAACATTCGAGCAATTAAACAACGCAGGAGCACAAATTCTTAATTCCAACGCTGCTCCAGATTTAACTGAATACAACAAGGGAAATGGAACCGCTGGACTTGCATCTAAGGCTGGTCTACTCGCTGACCTCACTCAATATGCAGCTAAGTACAAGTGGAACCTCCCATCATCTGTAGCTCTATATGGTCAATATGATAAGGGCCTAATGGGAAGTGGAAAGCTTTACGGCGTTCCAACTTACGGTGAATATGTTTCTATTTTCTACAACAAGGACCTATTTGCAAAGAATGGTGTAACAATCCCAACAACAATGGATGCACTTGAAGCTGATCTGGCAAAGTTCAAAGCCGCTGGTGTTATTCCTATGGAAATGGGTGGCGGGGACTATCAGAGCGTTCACAACATCTACGCACTCGCTGTTTCAAAGGCAAACCAAACTTGGATTAATTCATTCCAACTATTTAAGGGTAAGCCAATTGATGCCACAACAGATTCAAACATTCGTTGGGCGGCAGATACCTTGGTTAAGTGGAATAAGGCTGGTTACTTTGAGCCAAATGCTTCAGGCGTAAAGGCTGATGACGCGGTAGCCGAATTCCAATCTGGAAAAGCAGCAATGATGATCGGTGGATCTTGGCTTGATGGAAGCATGCAGACCAAGATTTCAACATTCAGCTACGGAAAGTTCCTTGTTCCAGGATCACTCACTGTTGGATCGGCTGGAAACTTGCTAGTCATTCCTTCAAAGTCAAAGAACAAGGATCTTGCTGCAGAGTTCATCAACATGACTCTTTCTAAGAAGTATCAAAACTACATGGGTAACGCAGGTGGACTCCCACTTTTTGCAGACCCAACAGCTATTGCAAACCCAGGTGCAATCCTTACTGCGACACCATTTGGTCAAGCCGTAAAGAAGAACGCCTTGGCTATGTATCCTGACTGGCCAGTACCTGGCTACTACGAAATCCTCCTTTCAAACGGAACATCTCTACTTTCAAGTGGAGACGTAGATGCCTATATGAATGCGACTGGCGCGTTTTATAACGCAGGTCGCCCAAAGGCATAATCAAGCAAGAAAATACGTAGAAGTACTGCCGGGTTAGAAATGACCCGGCAGTATCTACTAATTAGACTTAAAAGAGAGAAAATTAATGAGAACCAAGAAAAGTCAAATTTCTCAGTCGGGTTCCTACTATTGGTATGCCTTTCCCGGTTTTGGCGCATTCTTCGTATTGGTTGGTGGCTCATTTGCTTACAACATTTATTTGAGTTTTAACGATTGGCAAGGAATTGGTACACCAACTTGGATTGGCTTGAAGAATTACCAAGACTTACTTCATGATCACACCTTCTGGATTTCCTTTTTACATGCGTTTGAATTCATTTTTGCCATGTCAATTGTTCCGACTGCCATAGGTCTGTTAATTGCCGCACTTATATATGATTTTATTGCCAAGCATTTTGGGAATGCCGTTTCAACCTTCCTTCGAATAAGCCTCTACGTACCGCAGATAATTGCACTTCCCGTGGTTGGAATTTTGTGGTCTTGGCTTCTGTCGCCAAATGTAGGTGCGATAAATACAATTTTAAGAAATATTGGGCTAGGAAAACTGGCTCTCAATTGGCTTGGTCAATCCAGTACCGCAATGTTTGCACTTTCAATAATGATGATCTGGATTCAATTGGGCTACACCATTGTGATTTTTATTTCAGGCATGTCACGACTTGATCCTTACCTTGATGAAGCAGCACAACTTGATGGAGCATCTTGGTTTCAGAGATTTAAAATTATTACGATTCCTCAGTTATTTCCAGAAATTTCAGTAGTACTTCTAACAACTACGGTTGCTGCCTTAAAAGTATTTGGACCAGTTTATGTGATGACAAACGGTGGACCGGGTGATGCGACTCAAGTTCCTGCGTTCTTCTCGTACTTCAATTTCTTCTCCACGTTGAAGGTCGGTTATGGAGCATCTATTGCCACAGTCCTAGCCGCGCTTCTAACAATTATTGCCATTGGGCTACTTAGATTCCAGCGAAAGATGGGGCAACTACGATGAGCGCTAAACGCAAAAGAGGAGTGGCTCCCTATCTAGTTTTAGTTGGCCTAATTTTTATGGCCCTCGTGTGGTTATTTCCAATGTACGTTGCCTTTATTAATTCGTTCAAGCCAGAGAAAGAATTTGTTCAAAATGGTGTCCTAGCGCTCCCGCATCACTGGGATTTATCAAAGTTTGGAAAATTTTGGACCGAAGTAGATTTCACAAAGAAGTTGATGAATTCCATTCAAGTTTCCGTATGCGTTGCCCTTATTGGCGTTGTTTTGAGTTTCCTAACTGCGTATGCAATTGGAATTGGTCGGGTTAAGGGTCGCATCTGGATCCTAGGATTTTTTATGGTTGCCTTCACGATTCCGCAGGAAGCTCTTATTTATCCACTTTATTCTGTTTCAAAGATGCTCAACCTTTACGACAATATTTGGTCGATCATTATTATTTTTGGTGTTATTTCTGCCGGTTTCGGTACGTACCTGCTTTCTTCGGTACTTTCCACCTTCCCGGAAGAATTATTGGAAGCGGCAAGAATAGATGGGGCAAGTCCATCGAGAATTCTACGAAGCATCGTCTTGCCACTTGTTCGCCCAACACTTTTTGTCTTAGCGACGATGTTCTTCATATTTACTTGGAATGAATTCCTAATTCCACTTGTAATGTTGCCTTCAAATATAAACCAAACGGTAACGCTTTCAATGGCCGTAACTGCGGGGCAATTCACTAGTGATCCAACCGCTAGGGCAGCGGCAGCGCTGATAGGATTCATGCCTTCGGTCATATTCTTTTTAATTTTCCAACGTACGTTGATGCGCGGAATTACCCTAGGAGCAGTTAAGTAGATGAAAAAAAGTTCTGATTGGTGGCGTCAGGCTGCGATCTATCAGATCTACCCTCGATCTTTTAAAGATTCAGATGGTGATGGTCTCGGTGACATCAAGGGCATAACTTCAAAGATTGATTACCTTAAATCTCTGAGTCTTGATGCAGTTTGGTTGAGTCCGTTCTATCCATCTGCACTTGCGGATGGCGGTTACGACGTCGCAGATTATCGAAATGTTGATCCAAGACTTGGCACCTTAAGGGATTTCGACAAAATGGTTAAAGCACTTCACGAAGCTGGCATCAGCGTATTCGTCGATATCGTTCCAAACCATTCATCAAATTTGCACCCATGGTTCCAAGAAGCTTTGAAATCAAAGCCGGGATCTGCTGCAAGAAATCGTTACATCTTCCGTGATGGCCGCGGCAAAAATGGTGAACTTCCACCTTCCGATGAAATCTCTCACTTTGCGCCATCGGCATGGACTCGCACCACTAATCCCGATGGAACTCCGGGCCAGTGGTACATGCACCTATTTGCACCAGAACAACCAGATTTCAACTGGGATAACCGCGAAGTTCAATTAGATTTCCTAAGGACCCTTCGTTTCTGGGCGGATCGCGGCGTTGACGGTTTCCGGGTGGATGTTGCGCATGCGCTTAAGAAGGATATGAAGCGACTTCATATCGCAAAGAAGAACATGAGCGGTTTTGAAATTGCTCAAAATGGCACCGATATTCTCTTTGATCGAAATGATGTTCATGAAATTTATCGGGAATGGCGCAAAGTTTTCGATGAATACGATCCACCTCGCGTTGCTGTTGCTGAAGCATATGTTCAAGCTAAGCGAAGAATGCTCTATGCCCGCCCAGACGAACTTGGGCAAGCATTCAACTTTGATCTTCTCGGAGTTGATTTTGACGCTGCGAAATTTAAGAAGACGATTACCGACAATCTTCGCCTAGCAAAGAGCGAGGGTTCTTCATCAACCTGGGTACTCGATAATCACGACCGAGTTCGCCACGCAACTCGATATGGGTTGCCTAAGGGAACTGATTTAGTTCAATGGCTTCTATCTGATGGCAAGTCTGCGAAGTTGGATCGCAAACTAGGTCTACAACGTGCAAAGGCAGCAACTATGTTGCTATTGGCGCTACCTGGCTGTACTTATCTGTACCAAGGCGAAGAACTTGGCTTATATGAAGTTGAAGATATTCCACACAAGGATCTGCAAGATCCAACTTGGTTTAGAAATGTCGTCCCACAAATGGTGAAGGGCAAAGTATCTGGACTTGCTCTGATCCATACCGAAAAAGGCCGCGATGGCTGCCGAGTTCCACTTCCTTGGGAATCTCGCAAGAAATCATTTGGTTTTGGAAAAGAAAAGTCACACCTTCCGCAACCAGAATGGTTCAAGGATTTTGCAGTTGATCGTCAAGACGGCGTTAAAGATTCAACTTTGACGCTTTACCGTGATGCCCTTAAGTTGCGAAAGCAATTACAAACTTCCGAAGAACTACGTTGGATAAAGACGACTTCGGTTCAAGTTTTGCACTTCACACGTCCTAATGGTTGGCAATGCATCACCAACTTCAATGGCAAGCCATACAAATTGCCTAAGGGTGAAATTGTTTTATCGAGCGGTCCAATTGTTGGCGGCAAATTACCAGCAAACACGACCGTTTGGCTTAAAGCCTAATTAAAAGCGATCTCTAACTGCCCACAGATCTGGGAAGACTGGTTTGAAAAGCGTTGAAGATAAATAACCAACGCCGCTTGAGCCGCCAGTACCAGATTTGTGGCCGATAGTGCGTTCAACCATCTTTACATGGCGATAGCGCCACTCTTGCAAGCCTTCATCAATATCCACTAAGCGCTCGCAAATCATTGCGGTCTCTGGGTCGTTCTTATGAATATGAACGAGAATGTCTTGGATTGCCTCATTTGGTTCGTATGCAATATTGAAATCACGATTTAGGTATTGATCTGGAACCTTATGTCCGCGCTTTTCAAAGTAGACTAAGGTCGAATCCCAGAGTGATCTTTCATTTGTAATTAGTGCAATCTCTGCTTGCGCATCCGGCGGTAAGTGACCGGCCATTCTCGAATCGCGTCGACCCAATAGCGCTTCGACTTCGCGGAATTGTGCAGATTGAAAGCCGGAAGAAGATGAGAGTCGACCACGGAAAGAGTTAAATTGCAAAGGAGTCATCGTCTCCAAGATATCTACTTGCGAGACGCAGATCTTGAGAATCGTTCTAATTCTTCCAAGGATCGCAATCGATTCATAAGTCTTTCCGGCTTCAAGAGTTTTCTTTACGCCATAAAGCTCATGTTGCAATTGCTTAAACCAAAGCTCATAAGTTTGGTGGATGATGATAAAGAGCATCTCATCGTGTTCTGGCCCATCGGAAAGTGGTCGCTGAAGCTGAAGAAGTTCATCTACTGCTAAATAGGAAGAGTAAGTAAGGGCTGAATCAAATTCGCTCATGTTACTTTCAAGCCTTCGGTGTTTATCTTTTCGTATTGACGAGTTGAAACTAGATCACGCAATCTGGAAAAACCATCCCAAACTTCGACATAGCTAGTTGGTAGAGGTGCAATTGCTAAGCGAATCGAATTAGGTTCGCGGTAATCCGGAATTACATTTGCAAATTGGCGAAGTGCAATCGCAATTGCCTTTGCATCTGGGTGAACAAGTGAAATGTGTCCGCCTCGTTCACCAGCGATTCGTGAGGTATTTAAAGTGAAACCAAGCGGCGCTAACCACGCATCAAAAAGGCCAATCATCATCTCGGTACCAATCGCGCACTTATTTGCGATTGCTTCGATACTTGCCTCTTCGATCATGCCAAAAGCGCTCTGAATTGAGCGAAGTCCAATAAGCGATGGCGATGCAATTTGGAAACCACGTATCGACTTCTTCTTTTCAAATACTGGCCCCATAGCAAATTGGTTCTCTTGCGCAAACCAACCTTGAATTGGGGTGGTTAATTCGTTTTGAATTCGTTTTGAAACATAGAGCCAAGCCGGAGATCCTGGTCCCGAGTTTCCATATTTGTAAGTACATCCAACCGCTAGGTCGACACCGTTGGTATCAAAGTTCATTTCGATTGCGCCAACCGCATGGCTAGCATCCCAAATTGTTAGCGCACCATATTTCCGAACCAGATCAGTAATTTCCTTGATGTCATTACGTGCACCAGAGCGGTATTGGATAACTTCAAGAGTTACAAAGGCAACATCATCAGAGAGATACTTCTCAAGGATTTCAGGAGTAATGCGTTCGTATTCCGCACTTCCTTCAGATTCATTATCGATGGTAATTAATTTAAGTCCATGGCGATCGGCTAACCCTTGAAGTATGTAACGATCGGTTGGGAAATTAGCGGCATCAATAATTATTGTTTTACGACCCGGGCGCGCAGCTAGTGCGGCCCCACAAAGCTGGAAGAAATTTACCGATGTTGTATCGCAAGCGAGAACTTGCCCTGATGCAGCGCCAAGGGCAGCACGACCGATCAAGTCACCTGTTACTTCTGCTTCATCGATCCAATCAGCCCAACCTTCAACAACTTTTGGACCCCACTCTTTATGCAAGAAATCATTTATGACTTCGATAGTTCGCTTTGGCAAACGACCGAGTGAGTTTCCATCGAGGTAACACATCTCGGGATCAGTAACGACAAATTGATCTTTGTATTTTGCCAGTGGATCTTTTGCATCTAAATCAAGCGCATATTGACGATCGGTTATAGCCATTTAGCCACTCTACCAATTACCAATTACCCTTCGACAGTGGCCCTGCGAAATTTATTGAACTTGGAATCAGTTTCCAAGGCCTTTGATATCCGCGCACTTCTCGACAACGTTTCCCTTGGAGTTAACGAGGGCGAAAGAATCGGAGTAGTTGGTCGAAATGGTGGCGGCAAGAGCACGCTCTTGAAGATTATGGCTGGGCTTGAACCGGCGGATTCAGGTCGCGTAGCAAAAGCCGGTGGAGTTGAAATCGGAGTTCTAAATCAGATTGATACCGCTGCGCCAGGTGCGCTAGTAAGAGATGTGGTTCTTGGAAGTCGCGCAGAACATGAATGGGCGCGCGATTCACAAATTCGCGAAGTGTTGACCGGTCTCTTTGGCGGCTTTAGCGATGAACTATTAGACCGCGAATTTGCATCATTATCTGGTGGTGAACGCAGACGAGTAAATCTAGCCAAGTTGTTGGTTGGGCAATATGACCTTCTTTTACTTGACGAACCAACAAACCATTTAGATGTTGAAGGTGTTGCCTGGCTGGCAAGCCATATTAAGAATCGAAGCAAGCTTTCGATCATTGTTATTACCCACGATCGATGGTTCTTAGATGAAGTTTCGGATCAGATTTGGGAAGTTGTCGATGGTTCCGTTCTTGCATACGAAGGCGGTTACTCTGCATATGTATTGTCTAAGGCAGAACGCGCTCGCCAAACAAGTGTTGAAGCCGGCAAACGTGCGATGCTTATTAGAAAAGAACTTGCTTGGTTGCGACGCGGGGCACCGGCACGAACAGCAAAACCAAAGTTTCGAATCGAAGCGGCAAATACTTTAATTGCCAATGAACCGCCACCACGAAACCAAACCGAGTTATTAAATTTTGCTGCCAATCGACTTGGCAATACGGTTTTTGAAATTCATCAAGCATCAATAAGCGCTGGTGATAAACCAATCCTTAACGATATTTATTGGAACGTTGGTCCAGGGGATCGAATTGGAATTGTTGGCGTAAATGGCGCTGGCAAAACAACTTTAATGCGGGCGCTGCTTCAACAGATAAAGCCAACTGCTGGAAAGATCGTTACTGGAGTAACTGTTAAGGCTGCTTTTCTTTCACAACATTTGGAAGAGCTTGATCCAAAGTGGCGAGTATTGGAAGCTGTCGAGAAGGTTGCGAACTCCGTTCAACTCGGTAACGGTAAGGAACTTTCTGCCTCACAACTCTGCGAACGCCTTGGCTTTGATGCTGACTCACAGTGGACACCGGTTGGTGATTTATCTGGTGGGGAACGCCGCCGCCTACAACTAACTAGATTATTAATGGATAGTCCCAATGTTTTATTACTTGATGAACCAACTAATGATTTCGACGTTGAAACTCTTACGGCCTTGGAAGATTTGCTTGATTCCTTTGGCGGCACACTTCTAGTTATCTCTCACGATCGCTATTTCCTAGAAAGAGTCTGTGATCGCTTTGTTGGTTTACTTGGAAACGGCTCGCTACGGGACCTTCCTGGCGGTATCGAGGAGTACTTAGATCTTCGACATGCGGCGCTGAACCAGGTCGAAGTTAGAGAAGAGAAATTCGGCAAATCAAACGCGGCCGAATCGCGATTGCTAAAGAAAGAAGTTGCCAAGCTTGAGAAACAAATGGAGAAGATCGATGCCGAGATCACCTCGCTTATTAAGGCGCAGGAAGATTTAGCATTTGATCACGAGAAACTCGCGAAGGCGATGGAAGAATTAACTATTGCCAAGGCGCGAAAAGAAGAGATCGATGAAGAGTGGTTGCTTGCAACCACGAAATTAGAGGAGCTTGAGAATTAGTAATCAACCAAGCATCGCCAGATTAGAGGCACTTGCCGCACTCTCTGGTCTCATGATCGCTCTGCAATCTCGAGCTAATGGCGAGCTCTCTCATATTTTAGGAAATAGCACCGAGGCAGCACTTGTTTCATTCGGCTCTGGCTTAATAGTAATTTCGATTATTGCGCTATTTAATCCAGCGATAAAGATTGGTATCTCAAACCTTCGTGGCGCAGTTAAGGCAAAAGAACTTCCACGCTGGCGACTCTTTGCTGGAGTGCTTGGCGGCTGTTTTGTTGCGCTTCAAACACAAGTAGTTCCTTTGATTGGTGTTGCGATCTATTCGGTTGCATCAATTGCAGGTCAGACCGCGATGTCGCTAGTGGTTGATCGCATCGGCTTAACTGGTGGCGGAAAGAAATTGATTTCTAAGCGACGTTTAACCGCCGCAGTAATAACGGTTCTTGCAGTTCTAGTTTCAGTACTGGATCGGCTATCGGTTGCCACATTCTCAGTTCTCGCGGTTTTTCTAGCCACTTTGGCCGGAGTATTCGTCGGAGTTCAACGCGCACTAAATGGTCAGATTAATGAATACTCGAAACAGAGCTTTACGACATCATTACTGAATTTCATTATGGGTACGGGAACTTTGGTAATTCTTCTATTTGCACTCTTATTCATTAAGGGCGACAAGATTGTTGCCTTACCTGCGGGACCTTGGTGGGTATATACCGGCGGAACTATTGGCGTCATTTATATTGCGTTTTCATCCACGATTGTGCAACACCTTGGAGTTTTAACTTTCACTTTGTTTAGCGTTGGCGGAACCCTTATTGGTTCGCTCTTAATAGATATTTTTGCCCCAGCTAAAGGCACATCAGTAACCGGTTATTTGGTTGCTGGAATTGCGATGACTTACTTCGGTGTTTTGGTCGGGGGACAATCACGCTTATTTAAGCGTTCGACTTCCCAACACTCTTAACCGCATCGGCTACTTTCTTAACAACTTGTTGGTCAAAGACGCTTGGCACAATGAAGTTTGCATTTAATTGTTCGCTAGAGACGCAAGATGCAATAGCCATCGCAGCTGCTACCAACATTTGATCGGTGATCTTGGTTATGCGCGCATCTAAAAGTCCACGGAAAATACCTGGAAATGCTAGAACGTTATTAATTTGGTTTGGTTGATCGCTTCGACCGGTTGCAACAACCGAGGCATATTTACGAGCAATTACTGGATCGATCTCTGGATCCGGATTCGCTAATGCAAAAACAATCGCGCCCTTCGCCATCGCTTGAATATCGCTTTCGACTAAAACATTCGGAGCGCTTACGCCAATAAATACATCGGCGCCAACCATTGCCTCGCAGATAGTTCCGTTGAAATCTCCAGGTGCACAGTTATCAACAAACCAAGTACGCATTTGTTCATCGCCTGGCTTGTGATCCTTTACTAAGCCATCTTTATCAAATCCAATAATGTGATTAGCGCCGCTAGCAACAAGCAGGCGCGCGATAGCTGTACCAGCAGCTCCGGCACCGCTCATAACAATCTTGGTCTTGCTCAAATCTTTATTTACCAATTTCAGAGCGTTGGTAAGAGCAGCCAACACCACAATCGCAGTTCCATGTTGATCATCGTGGAAGACTGGAATATCAAGTAATTCACGAAGTCGACGTTCTACTTCAAAGCAACGTGGTGCGGAGATATCTTCCAAATTAATTCCGCCATAAACCGGTGCAATGATTTGAACGGTACGAACAATCTCATCAACATCTTGGGTATCAAGGCAGACCGGCCAAGCATCAACATCGGCAAAGCGCTTAAACAAAGCCGCCTTACCTTCCATAACTGGAAGAGCAGCTTCCGGTCCGATATTTCCAAGACCTAAAACCGCCGAGCCATCTGTAACAACAGCTACGGTGTTGCGCTTGATTGTTAAGCGACGGGCGTCCGATTTATCTGCGGCAATTGCTTGCGAGATTCGGGCAACGCCAGGTGTGTAGGCACGAGATAAATCATCACGAGTCTTTAATGGAACCTTTGATTGAATTTCAATTTTGCCGCCAAGGTGCAATAAGAAAGTGCGATCACTTACTTTGCGAACATTCAATTCCGGATGGCTTGCAATCGAAGCTGTGATTGCTTCCGCATGCGCTTGATCAATTGCATCGCAAGTTACATCGATTACGACGTGGTCCAAAAATGATTCAACAACGTCCAACGCAGTAATTGCCGCACCGGCAGCAATAATTGCATTTGTTACTTCGGCAACGGGTTGGGCAGAAGGCGGGCCTTCAACACGAATCGTTATGCCGTAACCAGGACTGGTTGATGCCATTTATCTAACAACTCCGTAAAGACGGTCACCGGCATCGCCAAGACCCGGAACGATGTAGCCCTTTTCATTTAACTTTTGATCAAGTGCTCCCGTGACAACCGTGATTGGGAAATCATTATTTGCAAAGGCGCTTTCAAGTGCCGCAATACCTTCTGGCGCAGCCAAGATAGTGATCGCAGTGATATCGCGAGCACCTTTATCAATTAGATATTTCATTGCCGCAATTAGTGTTCCACCCGTTGCAAGCATTGGATCCAAGATGTAGCACTGGCGACCGGTTAGATCATCAGGTAAACGATTTGCATAGGTAGAAGGTTGCAAAGTGTCGTGGTCGCGAATCATTCCAAGGAAACCAACTTCGGCAGTTGGAATCAATCGAGTCATGCCTTCAAGCATTCCAAGACCAGCACGCAAAATTGGAACAACAACTGGCCGCGGCTTAGCAAGAACTTCGCCATTGGCGTTGGCAACTGGAGTCTTCACAGTTACCTTTTCAGTGATTACTTCACGAGTTGCTTCATAGGCCAACAAAGTGACAATCTCTTCAGTTAATTGGCGGAAAGTTGGTGAGTTTGTATTTTCATCACGCAGAACCGTTAATTTGTGGGTTAAGAGTGGATGGCTGACCACATGAATTTTCACAAGTCTAACCTTACCCGCAAGTCGGGGCTTGTTACGTAACCCCTTTAGTGCGACTATAAACACCTGCAATTAATGCAACCACTACGGCGTGGAGGGGGTGCTCGCAATGGCTGATGATTTAGGCGTAATAGCGTGGCACGAAGATGGCGTATGGAACGTTGCACAATTAACTCACACCCGCGACCTAGGTGCGATTATGGATCAACTAAATTCGCAGGCAACCAATGGTGGTGCACTTGCACTTCTAGCTGTTGAAGAAGATTTCTTTATTGTGGCCCGCAAATTAGGTTCTCAAATGCAGATGATGATTAGCGATGTTACTTATGCACTCGAATCAGATCTCGCCGCTGACTTAATTGAAATGCTTGATCTTCCATTCCCAGAAGAAGATGATGAACCGCAACCTGGCGGCGATATCGATCTACTTTCTGACCTCGGAATGAGTGCGATGGAATTAGAAGCACTCTGTGATGATTTAGAACTATTTCCCGACGAACAAATTGATGCGATCGCTTCCCGAATAGGTTTCGGAGAACAATTCACAAATCTTTATGAACTCCCACAATAATTACGAATCTGTAATGGGCCAAGCGATTGAAGTCGCTAAGAGTGCGCTTAAAACAGAAGATGTGCCGGTTGGTGCAGTATTAATAAACCCAAATGGGGAAGTCGTTTCCACTGGCTATAACCGCCGAGAAATTGATTCCGATGCAACCGCACATGCCGAAATAGTTGCTATTCGAGAAGCCAATAAATTGGCAAAGGATTGGCGCTTGGATGGTTATGTATTAGTTGTAACGCTCGAACCATGTGCCATGTGTGCTGGCGCGATTGCACAAGCACGAATTAAGACTCTGGTCTTTGGTGCCTGGGATGAGAAAGCTGGCGCAGTTGGATCAGTTTGGGATGTCTTACGCGATCCAAGATCACCACATCGCACCGAAGTTATAGCCGGTGTTCGAAGCGATGAATGCGCTGAGTTGTTAAACGAATTCTTTTCAAAATTTCGCTGATCTAATCGCTCCTGTATTCTCATCTACGGTGGCGTGTCTGAGCGGCCTAAAGAGCACGCCTCGAAAGCGTGTGTTGGGGAAACTCAACCGTGGGTTCAAATCCCACCGCCACCGCCAGTTCTTTGAAGAACAAAAATTTATTAAAGGATAATTAATCCATGAAGATTTATGCTCACCGTGGTGCATCCAGAGATTTCCCAGAGATGTCCCGAGAGGCTTATCTAGAGGCGGTTATCCAAGGTGCCGATGGCTTTGAATGCGACCTTCGATTAACTAAAGATCGCCAATTAATTTGTTGGCATGATTCCAATACCTTGCGAATGACTGGAATAAAAAAACGTATCGCAACTACTCATTACCGAGATTTAGCTTTTGCCGAACCCATCTTATTAACGGAACTTATTTCGATTGCCGAAGAGAATAGAAAGGCGCTCGCTATTGAAACGAAGCACCCGGTACCAAGTGCCGGCCTCGTTGAACGCCAATTAATTAAATTGCTAGATGAATTAAAACCTTCAATTGATATTTCAATTATGTCCTTTTCGAAATTGGCAATAAATAGAATCCCTAAGAAATTTAAGAGTGTTTATTTAATTAATCATAAAGTTGGAAATCGTTTCAATAGTGCGCCGGTAATCGGACCAAGTTTGGCTTTAATTAAGGCCCATCCAGAAATAGTTGCTGATGCACATTCCAAAGGCAAAGAGGTTTATATCTGGACCGTAAATGATGCTGCCGATGTTAAATACTGCGCAGAAATTGGCGTTGATGTGATCATGAGCGATATCCCGGCACAAGCACGAAGGGCGCTCGGTTACTCTTAGCCAATGACTACGTATGCCTATCTCGGGCCATCCGGGACATTTACCGAGGCTGCGTTGCGCAAGATCACTACGTCTTCCGATGAATTAGTTCCCTACGCCAATGTGACCGCGGCACTCGATGCGGTTCGTAACGGTTTAGCCGAAAAGGCTTTGGTGCCAATTGAGAATTCGGTCGAAGGCGTTGTTGCAAGAACGCTTGATGAATTGGCGACTGGTTCACCACTAATTGTTAGCACCGAGACAACTATTCCGGTCTCTTTCGCGTTAATGGTTCTTCCAGCGAACGCCGATAAACAAATTACCAAGATCGCAACACATCCGCATGCCGAAGCTCAATGCCGTTCTTATATTGCAAAGAACTTACCTGGCGCGGAAATGATTGAAACTCCTTCAACCGCTGCGGCCGCAAAAGGTTTAGTTGACGGTAATTATGACGCGGCAATCGCGGCAGAAATCGCTGCGGAAAAATATGGCTTAAAGATTTTGGCAAAAGATATTGGCGATAACCAAGGAGCTGTAACCCGCTTTGTAGTTGTAGAAAAACCAGGAACACTTCCAGCTCCAACTGGAAATGATCGAACCTCGCTCGCTGCTTTTATTGGAATAGACCATGCCGGTGCACTTCTTGAAATTCTCACCGAATTCGCAAAACGTGAAGTGAACTTAACTTTCATTCAATCACGTCCTACTGGCCGCGAACTTGGGCACTATCACTTCATTATTGATGCAGAAGGTCATATAAATGACCCGCGGGTACACGATGCCATCGAAGGAGTCCGCGCGATCTGCGAAGACATTCGCTTTCTCGGTTCCTATCCACGGGTAGGCTTGACCTCGTGATTGATCTAAAAGTACTTCGCGACAACCCAGATCTTGTTCGCAACTCACAAAAAGTTCGCGGTGAAGATACTGCCGTTGTAGATCAACTTATTGCAGCAGATGCGGCTGCGCGCACCGCTATCAGCGAGTTCGAAACCATTCGCGCCGAACAAAATGTTCTCTCTAAATCTGTTGGCGCAGCAAAGGGCGATGAGAAGGCGGCAATCCTCGAGAAAGCAAAAGATCTTGCGGCAAAAGTTAAAGCAGCAGATGCCAAGCGCGCCGAGGCTGAAGAAGTTGCCCACCAATTACTTCTGAAGATTGCAAACTTAATTGATCCAAAGGCGCCAATAGGTGGCGAAGCAGATTTCGTTGTAATCGAAGAAATTGGAACACCACGCGACTTTGCAAAAGAAGGATTTGAACCAAAAGATCACGTTGAAATTGGAAAGATCATTAAGGCGATTGATACCGAACGCGGTGCCAAGGTTGCCGGATCTCGTTCTTATTACTTAACCGGACCAGGTGCGCTTCTTGAATTCGCGCTAGTTAATTACGCAATTTCTTCCGCTACAAAAGCGGGATTTATTCCAGTGATTCCACCAGTTTTGGTTAAGCCACCAGCCATGGAAGGTACTGGTTTCCTTGGCCAGGCCGCGGAAAATGTTTATCACCTAGAAGAAGATGATGTTTATTTAGTTGGTACAAGTGAAGTTCCATTAGCTGCGTATCACATGGATGAAATCATCGACAATCTTCCAATTCGCTATGCCGGGTATTCATCTTGCTTCCGTCGCGAAGCTGGAACTTACGGCAAAGATACCCGCGGAATTATTCGGGTCCACCAATTTGATAAAGTTGAAATGTTCTCATTTATTAAGCCAGAAGAAGCCGCGGCCGAACATCTACGTTTGCTTGAATGGGAGAAAGATTTCCTTAAGGCGATGGAGATCCCATTTAGAGTTATCGATGTTGCATCGGGCGATCTTGGTGCAAGTGCGATCCGCAAGTTCGATTGCGAAGCATGGATTCCAACCCAGGGTACTTATCGTGAAGTTACTAGTACCTCGAACTGCACCGAGTTCCAAGCTCGTCGCTTAAATATTCGCTATCGCGATGAGAATGGAACCAAGCCAGTAGCAACGCTAAATGGCACTTTGGTTGCAATTCCGCGCATGATTGTTGCGATTCTCGAGAATCATCAAAACCCAGATGGTTCAGTAAATGTGCCACAGGCTCTTCGCCCATTCTTGGGTGTAGATAAATTGGTGAGCGCGTGAGTATTCCGGGTAATCGCCCAAAGTTAATTGCAACAGATCTTGATGGAACAATCGTCGGACATTACGGCGAAATTTCCGACAGAACTATCAATACATTTAAGACCGCGCATGAAATGGGAATTGAGATTTTCTTTGTTACAGGTCGACCACCTCGCTGGATGGCGGAGATTCGAGAAGCCTTCGGATTTGGAAATGCAATTTGTGCCAATGGCGCACTTCTTTACGATTTAGCCAATTCAAAAGTTCTTGAAGAATGGTTAATTCCGATAGAGAACCAACTTGAAATAACCAAGCGCCTTCGCGAAAACATCAAGGGCATTAATTTTGCGATCGAATTTGATCAACATTTCCATCGCGAAAAGAATTACGTTCCAAATTGGGATTTAGGAATCGATAACGTTGGCGTCGAAAGTATTGAAGAACTTGCCACCCAACCGGCATTTAAGATGATGGCTCGTTGTTCTCGTGAAGATATTGATTCAGATCAAATGCTTGAAATTGCACAACGTGTAGCTGGTGATCTGGCAACAATTACTCACTCAGCACCAGGCGATGCACTAATTGAAATTTCTGCAATCGGAGTAAGCAAAGGTGCAACACTTGCAAAGATGGCAGCACGCGCTGGTCTTGGCGCTGATGATTGCGTCACCTTTGGCGATAATCCAAATGATTTCTCAATGCTCTCTTGGGCATCTCGCTCCTGGGCGATGTCTAATGGCCATCCCGACGGCGCTAAGTATGCGAAGTTTGTCGCCGAGCCAATTGAGGCCGATGGCGTTGCTAAGGTGATCGAAGAACTCATCAAATTGCCTGCTTAAGGCATTAGCAGGTAAGTTTGCCCACGGAGGGCTCGCATAGCGGCCGAGTGCACCGGTCTTGAAAACCGGCAAGGGAAACCTTCGTGGGTTCAAATCCCACGCCCTCC
>Ga0214201_1000222_pt1 | contig 22573 bp, 27 predicted proteins | sample TroBogEpilimnion_32_FD_153039 | JGI IMG/M metagenome (GOLD analysis project Ga0214201, IMG submission 153039) | Freshwater microbial communities from Trout Bog Lake, WI - 29MAY2009 epilimnion | ecosystem: Environmental > Aquatic > Freshwater > Lake > Epilimnion/Euphotic zone | place: Trout Bog...
CTTTACTGGTGGAATCGCACATCAAGTACCGCAGATCTTTACATCCCTATCAAGCAGACTCGGTGATCGAATTGCGCTAGGCGATATTGATATCGCCGAAGGAGCGAGCCTGCTCGCTCAAAACTAGGAGAGCTTCTTTCCTGGATTGAGAATATTCTTTGGGTCAAAGGCTGACTTAATCATTCGTTGCAATTGCTGAACCTTTGGCGATGTTTCCTGTGCGGCAAGTTGGCGCTTGATCGAACCAATGCCGTGTTCACCACTCGTCGTTCCGCCTAATGATTGAGCAGCATTGACGATCTCATTAAAGGCCTGAAGAGCACGATCGGCCGCTTCAGTATCACCATGTGGGTAGACGATGGTGGGATGAAGATTCCCATCACCGGCATGACCAAAGACAGCGATTGTTAATTGATGCTTTGCCGCGATGCCTTCCACTGCCTCGACCAGGTCGGCGATGGCGGTCAGGGGTACTGCCACATCATCTAAAAGCGTCATTCCTAGGCGTTCTACCGCTGGATAAGCCAACTTACGTAGGGCAATAAGATCAGAAGTATCTGCAGGGTCATCAGAGAAGAAGGCATCGATAGCGCCTCGTTCGGTGCATAGATCAACCGCCGGTGTGAGATCTGAGCCATCATCTACCTGCATGATCAAGACTGCGCCAGCAGATTCAAAGCCGAGCGGCTTCCACGCTTCGACCGCTTTAATCGTCGTTTGATCAACGATCTCGAGCATCGACGGTGAGAACTTCAAAAGTTCGGTACTTGTACTTGCAGCTTCTTTGATCGAAGAGAAGGTTGCAATCAAGGTTGAAGGAGTTGCAGGGCGAATAGCGAGTGAGACGGTGATCTCAGCAATAACGCCGAGCGTGCCTTCAGAGCCAATCATCAAGTGAGTGAGATCTAAGGTGGTGACAGCCTTCTTCGTTGGGCTGCCAAGTTTGATCACTTCACCATCTGCCAAGACAACAGTCATGGCCCGGACATGTTGTGATGTCACTCCATACTTCACACAGCACATTCCACCGGCATTGGTTGCGGCATTGCCACCAATCGTGGACCATTCGCGACTGGCAGGATCTGGCAGGTAAGCAAGACCGAACTCCTTCGCCGCCTTATCAAGATCAAGATTGATCACTCCAGCTTGAACGCGGGCGATCATATTCTTTGTATCGATCTCCAGAATCTCATTCATCTTCTCGAGCGAAAGGACGATTGAATCGGATGTGGAGTTAGCGCCCCCTGCTAAGCCAGATCCACCACCACGAGTGACGACTGGTATGGAGTTTTGATGGGCGAATTTCAAGAGATTGGCGATGGTCTCGACATCACGAGCGAGGACAACTGCGATCGGAGGCTGAGAGGCCGCAAACGGTGCTTGATCACGAGAATATGAAGGCGTGATCGATGGATCTGTGATGATCGCAGCATCAGGACCGAGCGCAGCCGTGAGATCGTTCATGATGGTCTCTTTACTCATATCCGTCCTCCAATAAGCGCCAGTGGCCGAGTCGTTGCAGCTGCGAGCGAATCCGCTTCGCTAATACCGATTTCATGAAGAATCGCTCGTGATCGATCGAGCGTACCTACCCCGCCCGCCAGAGTTCCATCGAGCCTTCTCGCTTGATGATCGCGCACTTCAATCTCCATATCGCCAAAGGCAAATCTGCCTTCGCCAATGCCTGCTGCAGCGACAGTGTCGTTTGTGATGATGAAGCGCTCTTCTCGACCTTTGAGAGCGCTAGCAACATTCTCGCGAGTGACATGAACATCATCGACAATAATCTGGAAGACCAATCCATCTCGCTCGAGCGCAGCTTCTGCGAGCCCCGGGAACTTTGACATCGCGTTATAGAGATGTGTGACTGTTGTTGCACCAGCATCAAATCCTGCATTTGCCTCTTCGATCGTGGCATTGGAATGCCCGAGCGAGACGACGACACCGCGATCAACTAAGAATCGAATGAGTTCGAGTGCACCAGGAAGCTCAGGTGCCAACGTCACAATCTTCACATCCTCAATCGCAAGATATTTCTTCATGAGATCAATATCGGGTTCGTGGATAAAGTGAGGTGGGTGCACACCACACTTCTCATGAGAGATGAATGGGCCTTCTAGGTGGAAGCCAAGGATCTTCGCCTCATCTGGTGATTGACTCTCGCGAACTTCACGAATAAGACGTGCACTCGCTAGGAGTTGGTTTGGATCTGCAGTGATCAGTGTCGGCAGAAATGCTGCAACTCCCGCCTGATAAAGCGAGCGAGTTGCAGTGCGGATCTCATCGGTTGTGGTGGCCGAAAGGAAGTCGATACCGCCATGACCGTTGGTCTGTAGATCTACGTAGCTTGCTCTACTCATTCTTAATATGTCAGCGTCACTTTAGAGAGACCAGCTGGGCTATCTGGATCAAGTCCATTTTTAATGCAGAGTTCGAGCACAAAGCGCTGAATGAGGATCGCATCAGCGATAGATGCGACGATCTCATCTGGAGCCGATACCCCGCCTACAGTGATCTCAACTGCATTCGCCATACCCCCGCGACCGAACCAGAAGATCTGCGGAGAGTTCTTTCGGATACGTTCTACTTCTGCTTGCATCGAAGTCACCGGCATATGGTCTGGGGTAATGAGGAAGACCTGGGTCTGATCGGTGAGCGCTGAGATTGGTCCGTGGAGATAATCGGCAGTCGAAAGTCCTTGAACCGAAACCTTATTGGTCTCTTGAATCTTGAGCGCTGCTTCACGGGCATTCGGGTAAGAGAATCCACGACCGAGGATCACGATCTCGCGATTAATATCGCAGCGAGAGACCGCTTCAGCAATATCAAGGGCGAGCGCTTCTGCGGCAATCGCCGGCAGGTTCTGAGCCGCATGGGTCTTTCCAGACCAGGCACTTACTAAGAGATATGAAGCTAAGAGTTCGGCTGCGTAACTCTTTGTCGCAGCTACGGCGAGCTCTGGCCCAGCAGCAAGATCAATATGAAGCTCGGCAAGTTTTGCTAATGGTGAGGCAGCGTCATTCGTCATCGAGATGAGAGTCGCACCAGCAAGTTGCGCAGAGGTTGCGTAGGCGACTAGGTCAGGAGATTGTCCGCTCTGGCTGATCGCTACAACGAGAACACCCTCAAAATGAAGATCAGTGTTGTAAATCGTCACTGAGGACGGTGATGTCAGGCCTACCGGAATGCCGATCTGGGTCTCAATCAGGTACTTCAAAAAATGAGCTGCGTTATCAGATGTGCCACGTGCCAAGATGAGAGCAGATTTAATCGATTGTGTAGCGAGAAGGTTCTGGACCGAGGAGAAGGTTTCAGTGGACTCTAAGAGGCGATTGAAGACTGCTGGAATCTCATTGATCTCACTACGCATGATCTCTCCAGCCATGCGCAGAGTCTACTAATTAGTGTCGGCTCGTCCAAGGGCTCGTACATGCCAACCAGCTGCCTGCCACGCGCTGCGGTCCAACATATTGCGACCATCGATCAATATCGCACGCTTTACCAACCCCTTAACGGCGGCAGGATCAAGTTCGCGATAGATCTTCCATTCAGTGAGGTGCAGAACAATCTCTGCATCCTTCAAGCACTCATTGAGATCTTCTGTGAAAGTGAGAGCTGGGAATCGCTTTGATGCCGGTCCAGTTGCTTTGGGGTCATGCACAACAACATTGGCACCGGCTGCGTGAATCTGCACTGCGATATCGAGTGCTGGGGAGTCGCGCACATCATCGCTATCTGGCTTAAATGCTGCGCCAAGTACTGCAACTTTCTTACCCACTAAATCTTCAGAGAGATCTTTGCGGACGAGATCAATTACCCGTTGGCGAGCGCGGAGGTTGATCGAATCAATTTCGCGTAAGAATTCAAGGGCTTGCTGTGCGCCGAGCTCTTCGGCACGTGCCATAAATGCGCGAATATCTTTTGGAAGACAGCCGCCACCAAAACCAATACCTGCCTGCAAGAACCGGCTACCGATACGTGGGTCATAACCGATTGCTTTAGCAAGCACAGTGACATCGCCGCCTGCGGCTTCGCAGATTTCAGCCATAGCGTTGATGAAGGAGATCTTTGTAGCCAGGAACGAATTCGCTGCAACCTTTACAAGTTCTGATGTTGGAAGATCGGCGCGAACCCATGGCGTTCCTTCTTCAAGGTTCTTGGCATAGACCTCTTTGAGAATTGCTTCGGCACGATCATTTGTCACACCAACCACTAATCGATTTGGATGGAGCGTGTCATCGACGGCAAAACCTTCACGTAAGAATTCTGGGTTCCAGGCGAGATCTGCATCCGGGTTGAGTTCGAGCAAACGTGCACGTAATCGTGCCGCTGTTCCGACTGGGACGGTCGACTTACCAACAACGAGTGAACCAGCCTTGATGATCGGTGCGATCGATTCGAGTGCGCCATTGACGTAGGTGAGGTCAGCGGCGAGGCCATCTTTTACTTGTGGGGTACCGACGCAAATGAAGTGCACATCGGCATCTTTGATATCGTCGAATGAACTGCTAAAAGTGAGGCGACCTGTTGCAATCTCTTTCGCCAAGAGATCTTCAAGGTCGGGTTCAAAGAATGGAACTCTGCCTTGCTGGAGTGTGGCGACCTTTGCAGGGTCGGTATCGATGCCGACAACCTCAAAGCCAAGGCTAGATATGCAGGCAGCATGAGTCGCACCGAGATAGCCGGTGCCAATCACAGAGATTTTAAGTGCCATTGCAGAGATAGTACTGCCCCGAAACGATACGGTGGGTATCTATGAAGCCTGGTGTCAGCGTTGTACTTCCGATCCTCAATGAGGAGCGGTTCCTTGCTGACGCTATTTCGGCAATCTTGGCCCAGCAGTATTCGGGGGAGCTCGAAGTCATCTTGGCGCTCGGACCTTCTAAAGATCGCACGAATGAGATTGCGGCCGAATTGCGGGCGAAGGATTCACGCATTGTTCTTGTAGAAAATCCCACTGGTCGAACCGCCGCTGGCCTCAATGCAGCGATCGCCGCATCCACATACGAAATCATCTGCCGCATCGATGGCCATGCCGAAATTTCAAAGAGTTATATCAACGATGCGGTTGAGATCATGGAATCAAGCAATGCAGTAAATGTCGGCGGCATCATGGCCGCTGTCGGTAAGACTGGTTTTGAGAATGCAGTTGCTCGTGCGATGCGTTCACCGATTGGTGTTGGCGGTGCGCGCTTCCATGTGGGTGGAACTGCTGGCCCTGCAGATACCGTTTATCTCGGTGTATTTAAGAAGTCGGCGATCAATGCTGCTGGTGGATATGACAGCAGATTTATTCGCGCTCAAGATTGGGAGTTGAATTTTAGATTGCGTGAAGCTGGCGGGACTATCTGGTTTGATCCACGACTTGAAGTTGTCTATCGCCCACGTCCAAACCTAAAAGCACTTGCAAAGCAATACTTTGAATATGGCCGCTGGCGCCGTGCAGTCACGCGTCGACATAAGGGCACCATCAATTATCGCTACTTGGCCCCACCACTAGCGACTCTCCTCATTGCACTATCCCTCATCACCGGGATCACTGTGAATCCACTCTTCTTCATCCCCGCACTTAGTTATGCCGCGGCGATTTTGGTCTCTTCACTCGCCATTGGAAAGAGTCTGATCGAGCGCCTCTGCTTACCAGCGGTCTTAGCAACTATGCATATCTCATGGGGAATTGGTTTCCTCTCTTCACCTGCTGATCTGGTCGAATAATGAAGGTTGTGAAAGCTCTTCTTGCCGGGCTACTCGTACTTCTGATTCCTACAACTGCCGTTGCCGACGTGCTCCCGGTGCGTTTTATCATCACCGGATCAGGCTTTGGTCACGGGGTTGGATTAAGCCAGATTGGCGCCGAGGGACTGGCCCTTGAAGGCAAGAGCGCTACCGACATTCTCACTTACTACTTTCCTGGCACCCAGGTCACTACAGCACCAATAACCCAGTCGATCCGCGTCAATATCGCCCACCAATCGACCTACCAAGCAATTACAGGTACAAGCCTTCAGTTGTATAAAGGTGATCTCACAACGACACCTATCGCCGTGCCACAAGGTGCAACGCTCAAGTTTTCAATGGTCGGAAAAGTTATCTCCCCAACCATCACATTAAAGGGATCACCTACTGTGATAGTTCCTTCAGGTGCGCTCTTCTCTGTTAAATGGGATGGCGTCGTTAAGGTCGCGGGCATCTCCTTGAAGTATGGCTCAGTTGCACTTCGTGCCGTCGCAAGCAAGATGGAAGTGACGACGACGCTCGCTCTTGATACTGAATATATCTATGGCATCAGCGAGATGAGTTCTGCGTGGCCGACCGCAGCGATTCAATCGCAAGCGATTGCATCTCGCACCTACGGCTTGGCTCGAATTGCAACTATTCGCAAAGAATGCGACTGCAATGTCTACAGCACAATCTATGACCAGAACTTCGTGGGTTATTCGAAAGAGTCTGAGCCACTCATTGGCGCTCTCTGGAAAGTAGCAGTCGATGCAACCGCCGGCATGACTGTGACCTATAACAACGCACCAATCAATGTCTATTTCTTCTCTTCAAGTGGCGGTATGACTCAACGCAGTGAAGATGTCTGGGGAACGGCCTACCCGTACCTCACCAATGTGGCAGATCCGTATTCGCTCGATCTCGTCTTAAATCCAACGTATTCGCATTGGCAGCGCGTGATCAATCAGAAGGATATGAGCGCCGCATTTGGATTACCCGATGTTGCATCCATTGCGATCGATGCCAGGACCCCATCAAATAGCGTCATTAGCCTGACGGCAACATCATCAACCGGAGTAAAGGCAACGCTGCTCGTCGGAGTATTTAAGACTAAGCTGAAGATCCCAGCATCGTGGTTCCAGATTAATTAGCGTGGAGAATTGAGTTAAGACCATCCCATTGTCCGGTCTTAGGTAGTGCCTCAAGTGCGCCACTCTGTGAGTTGCGACGGAAGATTAAGTTATTAGCGCCAGATAGTTCACGTGCTTTTACGACCGAACCATCAGGCAGGGCAACCTTCGATCCAGCAGTGATGTAGACACCTGATTCGACGATGCAATCGTTGCCAAGTGAGATTCCAACGCCAGCATTAGCGCCAAGAAGTGAACGCTCACCAATTGCAATAACTTCTTTGCCACCGCCACTGAGAGTTCCCATGATCGATGCGCCACCACCAATATCGCTGCCATCGCCAACTACAACGCCAGCACTGATGCGACCTTCGACCATCGACTTGCCAAGTGTTCCGGCATTGAAGTTCACAAATCCTTCGTGCATAACCGTCGTGCCAGATGAGAGATAGGCACCGAGTCTTACGCGATCTGCATCTGCAATACGGACGCCATCAGGGATGACGTAATCAACCATCCGCGGGAATTTATCTACGCCAAAGACGGTGAGGTTTCCATGAGTCGAACGGAGTTTCGCCGCAGTGGCCGGGAAATCAACGAGTGAACATGGTCCAGCAGATGTCCATGCAACATTGGTAAGTAGACCGAAGAGACCATCGAGATTTTGACCGTGTGGCTTCACTAAGCGATGTGAGAGTAAGTGAAGGCGCAAGTAGGCATCTTCCGCGCTCTTTGGCGCATCATCGAGTGAGATCTCAAGATCTACAATCTTTTTCGTAACCCCACGAACTGGATCAGCAGCTAAGTAAGCGCTGCGATCAGGTGCGGTTGCAGCACTTGCTGAACCGAGGCCTACTGCGAGATACCAGGTGTCGAGAATGTCGCCATTGGCAGCAACTGTTACAACGCCAAATCCATATGCAGATCTCTCGGTATTAACCCCTGTACTCATATCCGAAACCTATCAAATTGACCCAACTCTGCGTCGGCGGACTAGAGTTATGAGCATGAAGGTCTCTGTCTACTGCTCATCTGCACCTGGCTTAGACCCAGCGCTCATCGACTTCGCCTACGAACTTGGCAAAGGGATCGCACTCGCAGGTCATGATCTGGTCTGGGGTGGCGCAAAAGTTTCGATGATGGGCGCAGTTGCTCGTGGTGCTCGTGATCATGGCGCCAAGACAATCGGCGTGATTCCTCGCAACTTAGTTGATCGTGAGATCCAAGATCCAGAAGCGACGCAGCTCCATCTCGTTGACACCATGCGCGAACGTAAAGCGATGATCGAAGAGTTATCTGATGGTTTTATTGCCCTCCCTGGTGGAATCGGCACACTCGAAGAGTTCTTCGAGATCTGGGTCGGTCGCTACCTGTCATTCCACAATAAGCCGATCGCCGTCCTTGATCCGGTGGGGGCCTTTGTGCCACTTAAGGGCGCACTCGATCATTTAGCCAGTCACAATTTACTCAAGAGCGGCCAGATTGAATTGATCTCGTGGACTACTCAGGTAGATGAGGCGCTGAACGCCCTCGCCCGTCAATAAGCACAGGTAATCTGACCCCGTGTCCCAATCACCTGCAGAGCGGACCCTCGCGCAGCTCTTAGCCGAGCTACCTGAAGAGGAGAGCTTCATCCTGACTCTGCACTACATCAAGGGACGTACCAGCGCCGAGATCGCAGCCGCCCTTGGGGTGCCAGATCGCGCCGTTGAATCGGTCATTGCCAGAGGTAAAAGTCGAATTCTCGAGGCGATTACAAAAAATTAATATTCCGGCCCGCCTGCTACGCGGGATTTGTGGTTTTTTCGATTTCCTCTCTTACCCGTAAGTAAGGGATACTTCTCCTATGGCAGCGATGAAACCCCGTACTGGCGATGGTCCGATGGAAGTTACCAAGGAAGCTCGCAGCATGGTTATGCGTATCCCACTTGAAGGTGGCGGACGACTCGTCGTCGAACTCAATATCGAGGAAGCAACCAACCTCGGCAACGTCCTTCAGGCCGCAGTAGCCCTCGTAAAGAAGTAATTTTCTATAAGGTCGGGGTGTGAAGACCGCTACCCCTCCTGAGATTCGCCTCTACTCCTCTCCATCAGAGCTCTCCTTCGACGGCTGCGATGCCGTCGCACTGGCAGCCACGAGTTCGGATAACGGCCCCACTCTCTCCTCAAACTCAGTTTCAGATCGTGCGGTAGCCGACTTCGCTCTCGATTTCGCGCAGGTACTTTCGCAATGGCCAGAGTTCGCAGCAAAGGCTGGCGAACTGATTGAGATTCCTGTCAATCAAGGATCTGTAAAGCGGATCTACATTGTTGGAATCGGAACAGGTGAAGCTGCTGATTATCGTAAGGCTGGCGTTGCACTTGGTCGCAAAGTTAAAGGTAAGTCGGTCACCGTCTTCAACGGAATTCTCTCAACTCCTGATCACGCGGTTGTTCATCTCAATGCGCTCGCTCTCTCGCAGTATCTCTGGAATCGCAAAACATCGACAACTCCAAAGAGTTGCACCTTTATTCATTATGGAAAGTTTGCTGCTGAAGTTGAATACTCACATGCTCTCGTTGAAGCAGTCTGGCTCGCTCGCGATTTAATTCACGAGACATCAGCTGAGAAGGACCCAGCATGGATGGCCGCTGAAACAAAGAAGGCCGTGAAGAAGATCAACTCTTCTGTGCTCTCCGTGAAAGTCTTATCTGGTGCTGCCCTCAATAAGTTCGGAGGCCTTAAGGCCGTCGGTGGTTCGCAACCAAATCCCGGCCCAAGAATGATTGAAGTGACATATGCACCACGCGGATCAGCAAAGTGGCCACATGTTGTTCTCGTTGGAAAGGGAATCACCTTTGATACCGGCGGCTATTCAATTAAGCGCGGTTGGGAAGATATGGCGCCGATGAAGACAGATATGTCAGGTGCTGCAATCGTGATGGCTACAACGCTCGCCATGGCTGAAGTTGCGCCAAAGGTCAGAGTTACAGCGCTCATGATGTGCGCGGCAAACTTCATCTCTGCCACCGCTCAACGCCCATCAGATGTCATCACTCAGTACGGCGGGACCACAGTCGAAGTTCTCGATACTGATGCTGAAGGTCGTCTGGTCTTAGCTGATGGTCTGGCGTATGCCGATCTGGAATTGAAGCCGGATTACTTAGTGGATGTGGCAACACTTACTGGCGCAGCTCGTATCGGCCTTGGTCGCCAATATGCAGCGATGTACTCACGAGATGCTCGCCTTGCCGCAGATATTTATGAAGCTGGAAAACGCATTGGCGATAATGTCTGGCATATGCCTTTAGTAGATGATTACTCCGAAGCGCTCCATAGCGATATCGCAGATTATGCCCACATCGATCGAAAGAAATTTGGCGCAGGTTCAATTACCGCCGCACTCTTCTTAGAGAAGTTTGTCGGAGATCGTCGTTGGGTGCACCTCGATATTGCAGGTACTGGACGATCTGATGCTGATGCTGGTGAGAATCCAAAGGGCGGGACCGCGTCAGGTGTTCGCGTCTTGATCGATTGGATCAAATCTCTGTGACAACAATCGGCAACCGCGGAGATATGACTGCTTACTCTGAGAGTTATGTTCGTGAGGATATCTTCATGCAGCAAGCACGTGCATATGGTGTTGAATGTGATGCGCAGGATCCATCTCCTGCAGTCGGTGGCCTTCTTCAATTTGCTGCAAGCCAAGCCCAAGCAAAATCTGTTGTTGAAATTGGAACCGGATCTGGCGTCAGCGCTCTCTGGCTTTTTCAGGGGATGCCACGCGATGGGATCCTGACATCTATAGATACCGAACGAGAGCTATCAACGGCTGCTCGTCAGAGCTTTGAAGATGCTGGAATTGCGGCACAACGATTCCGTCTTATTACCGGCGTGATCAACGATGTCGTCGGAAAACTTGCTGATGCGAATTACGACCTCGTAGTCATTCGGGTCAGCGCTGATTTGATGGATCTCATCCATGAGGCCTACCGACTCTTGCGCCCGGGTGGGACCCTGGTCATCGACCATGCCCTCAGCGGCGGCAAGGTTGCAGACCCAACCCAACGTGACTTTGAGAGTATCTCCCGTCGCGATGGCATCCGCGCCATCAAAGAGGATTCCCGCTGGCACTCCACCCTGCTGCCCCTTGGCGCCGGAGTTCTGCTCGCTACTAAATCCTGATTTAAGGCGGCTTTAAGGTTCGCCTTATAAGATCGTAACCATGAGTGACGAAGAGAGCCCAATTAATCCAGCAGCCCCAGCTCAGCCAGTGATTCCTCCGGCGAGTCAGCCGTGGTGGTTATCTGCAGCCCCAGTTGAAACCCCTGCTCCTCAATCTCGCATTCCTTCGATCGGCATTCGCCTCGCACTTGTCATGGCCTTAGTTGCTGGTGGAGCGGGCGCAGCCGTTGATCGCCTATTTACTTCACATAACACCAATCTTGTTTCAACCCACTCTTCGATCTCGCGTGCGCCAGATTCGATCGCTGGAATCGCAGCGCGAGTCTCACCATCTGTTGTCTCTATTGATGCCCAGACTCCGCAGGGCGGCGATACTGGTTCGGGATTCTTTATCCAGAGCGATGGCACAATTCTCACTAATAACCACGTGATTGAAGGCGCTGTCACAAGTGGTGGATCAATTACCGTCAATCTCGTAAACGGTAAGAGTTATCCGGCAACAGTTATGGGCCGCGATGGATCGTACGATCTTGCGGTATTAAAAATTGATGTTACTGACTCGCCTGCACTTCAGCTTGGTAACTCTGACACTATTCAAGTGGGTGATTCTGTTATTGCAATTGGATCGCCACTCGGCCTTGCTGGAACTGTGACTTCAGGAATTATCTCGGCTAAGGATCGCCCCGTGACATCTGGTGGTGGAACTGGTCAGAACTCCTTTATTAACGCGCTCCAAACTGATGCGGCGATTAATCCAGGAAACTCTGGCGGTCCACTTGTCGATGCCAATGGTGCAGTGATTGGTGTGAACTCTGCGATTGCATCACTTGGTTCAAACTTTGCTAGCCAATCAGGTTCGATTGGCCTCGGCTTTGCGATTCCGATTAATCAAGCGAAGAAGACTGCCGAACAGATCATCAAGACTGGTAAGGCCACGTACCCAATCATGGGAATTTCAGTCGACACGACCTTCTCTGGAACCGGTGCGCGGATCACAACCCTTGGTTCGGGAATCCTCGCCGGAGGTCCAGCTGGAAAGGCCGGGCTACGTGCCGGAGATATCATTATTGAACTCGATGGTAAGTCGATCGCAAATTCAGATGAACTCGTGGTTGCGATTCGCTCCCATAACGTTGGTGATCGAGTGACGGTTAAATACCTGCGCGGCTCGCTGACCTTGTCGGCCTCGATCACTCTGGTTGCCGGCAAATAGTCCCAATAGGGGTAGGCGGGTAGGCTCTGCCTATGTTCAATATTGGTGCCGGGGAGTGGCTCCTTCTCGCTGTTCTAGGAGTGATCCTGGTCGGTCCAGATCGCCTGCCCCAGGTTGCTTCTGATGCCGCGAAACTGATTCGCCGATTGAAAGAACTCACCTCTGTTGCAACGCACGAGTTGCGCGAGAATCTCGGTCCCGGCTTTGAGGATCTCAATGTGACCGATCTGCACCCAAAGCGCTTCATTATGAAGACAATTAATGAGGGTGTTGAGGGCGCAGTCCCTATGAACGAACTTCGAGAGATTCGCGATCTCACAAAAGAGGCGAAGATTGATCCAGATCTCTTATGAGCCAATCTCACGTTGAACTGATTCGAGAAGCCCTAAGCAAGGTTATTGACCCAGAGCTTCATCGCTCAATTACCGAACTCGGTATGGTCGAGTCAGTATCGCTCAATGGTTCAACTGCATCTCTACATATTCTTTTAACGATCTCTGGCTGTCCTATGAAGGATCGTCTCGACCGCGATATCCGCGCTGCAGTATTGAGCGTTGATGGCACCCTGAAGATCGATCTTCAATTCGGTGCCATGAATGAAGAGCAGCGCAACAATGTCAAGAAGTTAATGCGCGGTGGTCGCGATAAGACGATTCAATTCGCTGATCCATCATCACTTACTCGCGTTATCGGTATTGCATCTGGCAAAGGTGGCGTTGGAAAATCTTCGATCACAGCAAACCTCGCAGTTGCTGCGGCTCGCAAGGGTTATAAAGTTGGAATCCTTGATGCCGATGTCTACGGTCACTCGATTCCACGGCTCTTAGGTGTACTTGGTCAACGTCCTACTGCAATCGATCAATTTTTTATCCCCGTTGAAAATTATGGCGTGAAGATTGTTTCGATGGAGATGTTCAAGCCAGAACGATCAGATCCAATTGCTTACCGCGGACCATTGCTCCATCGCGTCCTCGAACAGTTATTGAGCGATGCGTACTGGGGCGACTTAGATCTTCTTCTCTTAGATCTACCACCTGGTACTGGCGATATTGCGATCTCACTCGGACAACTTCTGCCTGCATCAGAGATTCTCGTTGTCACAACCCCACAGGTTGCAGCTGCCGAGGTTGCAGAACGGGCCGGTCGAATAGCGCACCAGCTCAAGCAACATATCTTGGGCGTCGTGGAAAATATGAGTGATATCAGCTGCCCGAAGTGCGGTGAATCGATCTCGATCTTCGGTAGCGGCGGCGGCCAAGAGACCGCAACCCGCTTATCTAATCTGGTCGGCGGCGATGTCGCCCTTCTAGCCCAGATCCCATTCGATGGGGCGCTTCGTGAAGGCGGAGATAACGGGGAGCCGATCACCCTGGCAAAGCCCGATGCCCCAGCCAGCAAGGCGATCGATGAACTCTTGGCTAAGTTAATGCAGCGTCCGCGCTCGTTAGTGGGAGTCCCGCTCACCCTTCACACGTAAGATTCGGGTATGAAAACGCCACCAGTGAGCACGATTAATACTGTGGCGAAGAAGATTGTTGGTCGCTCAGACTCAGCTCTCACCAAGAAGTCGATTCGGGAATCTCTCGTCTCAGTCTCGGGTCTCATCGGTCGTCCAGTTCGGGATGAGAGTGGCCGAGATATTGGTCGCCTCGTTGATATCGTCGTTCGAAACGATGATGCTACGTATCCTCCAGTATCGGGTTTGATCGTCAAAGTAGGCCAGCGTAAGTCTTATATCAATGGCGCGAAGATCTCGTCCTTAACTCACTCGGAAATTCGGATCTCCTCACTCAAGATCAACTTAGAAGATTTCCAACGCCGTGACGGTGAATCACTCCTTGATGCCGATGTGCTTGATCATCAGATCGTTGATGTCGATGGCCTTCGTGTGGTTCGCTCCTCTGATCTCTATCTTGCAACGCTCGATAAAGAGGTTCGACTCGTTGGTGTTGATATCTCCTTCCGATCTTTTGTCCGCAGACTCTTCCCTGGATCACTCAGTCGCCTTCCGACCCCTGATCATGTGGTCGACTGGGCAACGATTGCATCGCTGACAAGTGGAACCGGTGTTGTTCGCACTGCAGGTCATCGCTCAAAACTTTCACAACTTCGCCCAGCTGACCTTGCCGACTTACTTGAAGATCTTGCTGGCCGTGAACAAGGTGCCTTCGTCGATCTCTTAGATCCAAACTTGGCTGCAGATGCGTTGGAGGAGATGGAAGAGGAAGATCTTCAAGGTCTGCTTCGCGGACTTCCAGCCGAACGCGCCGCCGAACTTCTCGCACTCATGGAACCAGATGAATCTGCCGAAGTAATGCGTGACCTTGAGATCGAACACCGTGACGCCATTCTTGCCAATATGGATAAGCCAACCGCCAAGGTGCTTCGCGAACTGATCTCCTTCGATGAGAAGGTTGCCGGCGGAATGATGACGACCCATATGCTCGTGATCAAGCAGAGCGATACCGTTGAGAGCGCGATCAAGCTATTAATTGAGCATAAAGAGCGCGATGTGGTCGATGGCGTACTTGTCGTTGATTCCAAGGGTCGCCTCGTTGACCATATTCAGACGATCGAACTCGTAGCGGCTAAGTCGAGCGCACTCATCGAATCGTTGATTTCTGCGCCATTCCCTACAGCGGTAAAGATCGATACCCCGCTTGATGAAGTTATCGAAGAGTTCTCTAATAACCGTGGCTCTTCGATCGTTGTCGTTGATGAAAAGGGTAAGCCAATTGGTCGAATCCTCGCCGATGACTTGGTCGATGCGCTGACATCAGATGAAGGTCGGGCATGAGCACGACAAAGAGCGTGCGGGAGAAGCGCCAGATCTCACCGCGCAAGATTCGTCTCGCCGCATTCTTAGGTGTTATGGGTCCAGGAGTTCTCGCCGGACTCTCTGATGATGATCCAGCTGGTATCACCACGTATTCACAACTCGGTGCGCATTACGGCTATCGCTTAATGTGGACTCTTACTATTTCAACGATTGCGCTTATTATCTTCCAAGATCTCGGTGCACGTATTGGTGTCGTTACTCGTCAAGGTCTGCTCGGATTAGTTCGCCAGAAGTATGGCGCGCGCTCTGGCATCTTGAGTGCGAGTGCATTAGTGGTCGCAAATATCGGAACCATGACCGCTGAATTTGCTGGTATCGCCGCTGCAGGCCAACTCTTTGGACTCTCTCGTTACATCACGGTGCCGATTGCCGCAGTAGTTGTATCAGCACTTGTGTTACGTGGATCTTTTGCCCGTGTTGAGAAGGTCTTCTTCGCACTCTGTGCCGTCTTCTTTGCCTACATCATCGCCGGTTTCATGTCCCATCCACATTGGGGCGCAGCATTCAAGGGACTTGTTGTTCCATCGATTCCGTTCAACCACGATGCGATCTACTTAGCGACTGCGACTTTGGGTACAACGCTTGCACCATGGGGCCTTGCTTTTATTCAGTCATACGCCGTTGATAAGCGCCTCTCCAAAGATGACTTGAAGCTCTTACGTGTGGATGTCTGGACTGGCTCACTTCTCACTGGCGTCATTGGCTTCTTCGTTATCGTGACCTGCGCAGCAACCCTCAATGCCCACGGCATCACCAACATCACCGATGCCTCACAGGCGGCCGCAGCCCTCAAACCCCTTGCTGGAACTCTCGCCAAGGACCTCTTCGCTGTTGGCCTTATCGGCGCTGCCCTCCTAGCCGCCTCAATCCTGCCGCTCTCGACCGCATATTCGATCAGTGATCTCACCGGCCGCCCTGCCGCTCTCGATGATTCATACTCTGAAGCACCACTCTTCTACTCAACCTTTGCCGCGATCACGGTCTTATCCGCATCACTCATCTTGATCCCCGGTGCACCACTCATCACGATCTTGATCATCTCGCAGATTATTAATGCTGTGCTCTTGTTACCGCTCTTGCTCTATATGTTCGGCATCTCTCGCGATAAGCGGTTGATGGGTGAGTTCTCGGCATCGACTCGAATGAGTGCGATCTACCTTCTCATTATTAGCATCGTCGCACTCTGTGTCACTGCCATGCTCTGGTTCACCTTCGCCGGATGAGTAAAACTCAAGACCATACCGCCCTGCCTGAAGGCCGCGATATTCCGATTCTCCTACTGGGCATTCTTGGGATCGGAACATCTGGTCCTCTCATCGCCAAGAGCCTGATGCCAGTCCCAACCTTGATCTTCTGGCGTAACCTCTGCGGCTCACTGATCATGGCACCCTTCGCTATTAAGAAAGGGGAGTGGAAAGTCCGAGCGAACCGACGGGCAATCGGGATAGCTGCAATCTCTGGAATATTCTTAGCGCTCCACTTCATCGGATTTTTCTTAGCGATGCGTTTTACCAGCGTCGCTGCTGGAACTGCGCTCACGGCTTTGCAGCCAATCTTTAGTGCGATCTACGTTCGCTTCAAGGGCGGCCACATTGCCCGCATCTCTCTCATCGGAATGTTGATCGCCTTTGCTTCCGTGGTCGTGATTACTGGCGTCGATCTCAAGCTCTCGCTACGCGCCTTTGAAGGCGATCTCTTCGCCATCCTCTGTGCCGCGCTTGCAGCGATCTATGTCATGATCGGCTCGAATGTACAGAAAGATATTGCGACCTCTACCTACACCAGCGTCTGTTACGGAGTCTGTGCGCTCACAGTCCTGCCCGTCATCTTCCTCACTGGTTCGACCTTCATCGCCTTCCCACGGATTCAGTGGCTCTGGCTGATCTTGCTCGTTCTTGGCGCTCAAATCTTGGGACATACGATGTTTAACCTCTCGCTCAAGCGCCTCTCACCAGTCGTCGTCTCACTGATCGTCTTCTTTGAGGTCCCTGTTGCTTCGATCTTCGCCTGGATCTGGCTCCATCAGAAGCCAAGCATCGGAATCATTCCCGGTGTCATTGGTATCTTGATTGGTTGCTCAATCTTTGTACTAGGTCGTAATTCAAAGTGAAGATCGATCTCCATACCCATTCAAACTTTAGCGATGGCACTGATCGTCCAAGCGAGTTAATCAACAAAGCGCTCTCACAAGGAATCACCACACTCGCACTCACCGACCATGACACGGTCGCTGGCTGGGATGAGGCGATCGAGTGGCTCCGTCCCGGCATGGATTTAGTCCTTGGTTCAGAGATCTCCTGCCAGACCGAAGATGGCATTAGCGTTCACATGCTCGGCCTGCTCTTTAATCGCGAGAACCAACCACTACAAGAGATGATGGCTGCCACTCGCGACAATCGTCTGGGCCGAATGGAGCGCATCATTGCCAAGATGAACGCTGCAGGTATCGAGATCACCATTGAAGAAGTCCATGCGCAGCTCAGTGAAGGCGCAACGCTAGGTCGCCCGCACTTAGCCGATGCACTGGTTGCAAAGGGATTAGCAAAGAGCCGCGATGAAGTCTTCGCCGATTGGCTAGCGAATAGTTCACCGTTCTACGTCGCACATTACTCACCAACGCCAGAGGTCGCGATCGCCGCAATCAAGGCAGCAGGTGGTGTCGCTGTCATCGCCCATCCATTGGCATCGCTACGCGGTCGAGTTGTGAGCCTTGAGAGCTTTGATTCTTATATCGCTGCTGGTCTTGATGGCATCGAAGTGAAGCATCGCGACCAGACTCTAGAACAACAAGAGTTGCTTTTGAGCATCGCGACCAGTGCCGACCTTGCGATGACAGGGTCGAGTGATTATCACGGTAATGGCAAGATGAATGAGTTAGCTGAATTTACGACCGACCCGGTTCAATGGGAGAAGCTAGAAGCCCGTGCTAATGCCCGTCGCGTAGTGCGTAAAACTAATTAATAAAAGCGTAGGCGAGCGCTGCTGCACCGATAACAAACCAGATCGCTTGCACACTCTTCTTCTGCAGAGAGGCCTTTAGTGATGGCACAAAGGTAGAGGTCAAGAGTAAGAAACCCGGAACAACAATCGCGAGGCTATGTATCGCAATGTTGGATTGTGCGCGCTGATAATCCCAATTGATAAGTCCGGTAGCGATCATTGCATAAGCCCACATGCGCAAGTTGTTCATAGGTAAAGCCTCTCACATCGCCAATCAAATCTTTCATAGGTGGGCATAAAAAAAGGGGAGACGCAGAGCGCCTCCCCTTTTTAGTACTTACTTAGTGTGAGTCTGCCATTCCTTCAGCAGCTGACTTCATGCGAGCGATCTTGAAGATTGTAAGACCGAATACGCACTTAGCAGCGACGTCAGCGATTGTGTAACCAATCTGACGATCTGTGAAGAGTGAAGCCATCTGGTTTGCAGTTGGGTTCTTCACGAGGATTGGAATGAGGTATGAGATTGGGTATACGCCCCATGTTGCGATCAAGAGAAGACGGAGGCGTCCTACTGTTGCTGCAACACCCTCTGGCTGACGATCCAATGACTTGCCAAGCTCTACGAAGAGAACGTAGAGGATGTAAAGGAATGGAATTGTTGAGAGGACACCGAAGAGAACCTTGGTGCTGTTATTTGCTGAAATCTCACCTGGGTAACCCAAGATGATCATTGCAGCTGATGCTGGGACGAGGCGGTTGATCAATGAGCTTGATGCAGCCTTTGCAAGTCCGAGTACTGCGATTACTTCAACGAGAAGTAGTGGAACAGTGAGGATCCAGTCAACGTAGCGGTATGCCTCGTTGAATGAGCCCTGTGAAGTACCGATTGAAACGGCCTGCTTCATTGATGACTCGTTGAATGAGTTGAAGATACGGAAATAGTGGTAACCAGCGATGAATGTCACCATTGATGACATTACGAGTGCACTGCGGTACTTAGGAAGTACGCGGCTCTGTCCCACGAGTGTGAAGACTGTGCATGCGAGCATTGAGATGAGTCCAAAGGAGAAGATGTTGTACAACGAGCTCCATTGGCCGTTAGTTAGTTGCAACATTGAGAATGTGCCTCCGTGTGTAGGACTTCGGCGAGATAACCCGAGATTGCTCGGCTGCAGAAGTCATTGGTAGTAGTTTGCGCCTGATTTCACACATGTGCCACTCTAAAGAGGGGCATTTCGCAGAAATATCTCAGGATTATCCCGATTTCTACGCTCAGCGACGGGGAAATAGCCCCTGGAGCGATGCCCGGTCGAGGCGGGCGGTGGAGAGCATATGGGGGACGGTGAGCGCCCAAATAATGACCAAGACCGACCAGAGCAGGCTCGATGAGAACTTCTGAGGCGAGGCGACCATTAAGGTCGCAGCTAGGGCGAAACTACCGCCGACCGCATAGAGGCCAGGCACCACTGCAGCGATAAAGGCAGAGCGAGTATCGCCGGCATCTGCCAAGGCGACTGCTTTGGGCAAGCGCGGGATTAAGCGAGCAGTATGGCGGAGCGCATGCCAGAGTCCGAAGTAGATAGCGAAGGCAACTAATGGTGGCGCAAAGATCGAGAGAAGTGCGAGCAGACAGATATCGATCGCAAGGCCAAAGCGCTTAGTGAGAAGAAGAGCGATGAGTGAGATCGCAGTCAGAACGAAGATTGTTGTACGAAGCGATTGGCTATTTGTACCCGACCAATTCACTAAGGCTGGGCGAATACGCTCGAGCGCGCTCAATGTTCGATGGTCAGTCAGTGGAAGAACAATCGGCAAGAAGCCAGCCGGAAGTGCGTAGAGAATCTCAACCCATAGCGGTTCACTTTTCTGCGAGCTCGCGCTCCGACTCTCATTGATAAAAGAAGCATCGCCAAAGCCGAAGTGGAGACCACTCATGATAAGCACCAAGTCGAAGGCAACGAGATTCCAGGTTGCGATAGCGATGCCTGCAACAACGGCGATCGCAACATAACCTGCGATGTAGAGGAAGAAGCGAGAGCGTGGATCCTTTGGAATAGAGATCAAATGATCGATAGCGCCATGTGGAATACCGATTGCGAGTCCAATGAGGGCAATGACTAGTTGAGCGCTGAGTGAGAGCGAGCTACCGACAAGGTGGATAGCGCCAATGAGCGCGATTGTGAGGAGGAGTGCAGCGCGAGAGATAGTTCTGGCCCAGTGATAAACCTGAGAGAGTGCGCTCGCCACACCACGAGCCTATTTCATAATGAAGGCGATTGGGAGTGCTTTGGTAGAGGATTGGCCTATGAGCCACCTGCACTACCTCGGAGTTCTGCTCTTCATCGGGCTCTGCGGTATCGGTGTGAACTTCGGATTTAAGAGTGGCCTTACCAAGAGATGGCGGATCTTTTTCGCCACTGACATCGGGATTCTGATCGTCTACCTCGCTTGGGATTCGTGGGCGATCCATAAACATAACTGGTTCTTCGATGCGAAGCAGATCATTGGAGTGCACCTCTTTAACCATATTCCGATCGAGGAGATCCTCTTCTTTATGGTCGTGCCATTTACCACCGTTGCAACCTTCTTGGCTTTAAAGAAGTTGACCGGATGGGAGGCAGATCGCACGTGATCTACTCCGATATCGCACTCGATGCCGTCATGATCGCAATTATCGCCGATCTCTTTATCTTGCGAACCCAGATGGTGACGAGAGGATTATTTTGGTTGAGCTATGGTCTGATTCTTCCCTTCCAACTTCTCACTAACTGGTGGCTCACTTCAAAATCGATCGTGATGTACACACCAGATGCGATCATCGGACGTCGGTTAGCCGGCGCCCCGATCGAGGATCTCCTCTTTGGCTTCTCAATGATCTTGCTCACCCTAGCTCTTTGGGACTACTTTTCCAGCAAATCCTCAGAAAGAAATGGTTAAATCCGCTTATGAAATCATCACTCTTCGTTAAGGCGACAACTGCATGTGCGGTTGCATCAACTCTTACCTTCTTGCCTGCAGTGTTGGATCAATCAAGCGCTGCGACCAAGGTCAAGAACGGCACCTTCTTGGGTACATCAGCGATGACTCAATTTGGACCAGTTCAGGTCAAGGTTGTTATCGCAGGCGGAAAGATCACTAAGGTGTCAGTTCCGGTCTATCCAACAAATACTCCGCGCGATCAACAGATTAACTCGCAGGCGATTCCAATGTTGGTTCAAGAAGTCTTGAAGGTTCAGTCGTCAAAGATCTACGGAATCAGCGGCGCTTCATATACCTCGCAGGGCTTCTATGACTCACTCGTCTCAGCTCTTGCGAAGTCAGGTCACGCGTAAGCCTCACCGCGCGGTAATCCACTCCGTGGGATAAATTTCTCCCATGCTTGGTGGGATCAATAATTCGATGTTCTTTGAGGCCTTTGGTGGCTTCGTCATCATTCCCATCTTTGTGCTCTTTTTACGATGGGCATTTCCATCGAAGAAGGATCATGCAGCCGCTGCCGAACGCAAAGCGATCAAGCGCTCTCTCCGTGAATTAAAGAGGAAGTAATTATGGGCCTTGCTGTTATCACCGGCGGATCTCGAGGTTTGGGATATGAGACTGCTCGCGCTCTTAAAGCTGCGGGCCACACCATCCTCCTTGTTGCGAAAGATCCAGTCCGGCTTGCTCAATCAGCATCTGAACTTGGCGCAGAATTTCGCGCAGTAGATCTTGCTGATATCGATGCCGCTCGCGACGTTTTCAAAGAGATCCTTGCAACCTTTGGTACACCAGAGATTCTTGTTCTGGCTCACGGGGTAATGAGTGAGAAGATGTCGAAGACACTTCGTACCACCAATGAAGAGTGGCGCCGAGTGATGGCGATCAATCTTGATTCGGTCTTTACCGCAGTGAATATTCTTGGCGCTGCGATGGCCGATGCTCGCAACGGTCGCATCGTTATTTATTCAGCCTGCCTTGGACGAATGTCCGGACCTGGCAACGCTGGGGGATTAGCACCGTATCGAATCAGTAAGGCCGGCGTGAACGCACTTGTTCGCAATCTCGCGCACGAGACCAATCACGGTGCACGCGGTTTGTTGGTCGATGCGATCTGCCCAAATCACACACGGACCGATATGGGCGGACCAGATGCCCCACTCTCGGTTGAAGAAGGTGCTGATACTGCGATCTGGTTAGCCACTCGTACCTTTGATCCAGCCGTTGATAAGACTGGATTCTTATGGGAAGAGCGTCAGATTATCGATTGGTAGTAGGTGCTACCCAAGCTTTGCATCTAAGAAACCATTAACAATTCGAGAGAATCGCTCTGGCTCTTCGACGTGCGGCATATGTGCAGATTCAGGGAATTGTTCCCATAGAACGTCAGGAATGCGTCGATGAATCTCTTGGACCATGCCTGGTGTGGCTTCATCATAAGCGCCATTAAGTAACAAAGTTGGCACTGAGATCTTGTGAAGATCGTCGTGAATATCCCAGCTCTTGAGCGTTCCGATACAGAGAAACTCTGATGGTCCATTCATGGTGTGATAAACAGTTGGATCCTCTTCGATCTGTGCGAATGAATCGAG
>Ga0214201_1000234_pt1 | contig 21805 bp, 21 predicted proteins | sample TroBogEpilimnion_32_FD_153039 | JGI IMG/M metagenome (GOLD analysis project Ga0214201, IMG submission 153039) | Freshwater microbial communities from Trout Bog Lake, WI - 29MAY2009 epilimnion | ecosystem: Environmental > Aquatic > Freshwater > Lake > Epilimnion/Euphotic zone | place: Trout Bog...
GACGTTGCTGGCGAAGTGGCCCCACTCGCCAAAGTCGCGCCGCCCAGCGCTACGCCCAGTGTGAGCACTGCAGCGAGAAGATTCCTGCTCTTGATCATGTGACTCCTTCAAGTCTGGCTACGGGCCCGCACCGGGCCCGTTCATCAGGATGTCTGTGCGGCTTTTTGGTGCACACGAACCCTGTTGGCGCGCCTTGCCCCCCTCAGCACAATCAATCTCATGGACCAGACCAACAATCTTCCCGAGCTGCCGCACTCACAGAGCCCACTCGCCGTCTCCTCGTCCAGCCCCGCTGAGGCGCGTCTCGCCGCCTTGCTGCCACCTACGTCCACTGTGCGCCGACGTGTTTTTGCAACCCTGTTGCGCACCATCATCTCGGGAGGTGACCTGTGAGAAGCATGGTTGGCGTAGAGATCAGTTCAACAGCGGTGCGCGTAGCACGCGTGCGTGGTGTGGACTCCGAAGGATTTGCGGCGGTGTCGGCCATTGGCATCGCCCCGCTGCGCGAAGGTGCCGTCATTGCCGGCAAGATCAAGAACCACCTCGTCGTCTCCCAGGCGCTCGACCGCGCCCTCGAGATTGCCGGTGCGCGACGCTACGACTTCATCATCGGTTTTAACGCCCCTGACCTTGCCGTAGGACGTCTCGCCCTGCCTCACGAGATCAAGCCCGAAGAGCGTGTCTTGGCGCTTCGCACCAACGACCGCCAGATCTCACCCACCCTGTCGCTCGCCCAAAGCGTATTGAGCACGAACGAAGTCACCGTCGACATGACCGGTGACGGTCGCGCCATGACCCAGCTCGTCGTCGCCGCTGTGCTGCGAGAAGAGCTCGAGAGCTTCCAGCGCATGATCGCTCTCGCGGGATGCCAGCCCCGGGCCATTGACCTCTCCGCCGCCGGACTCATGCGCGCACTCGTTCGCGCGCGCACTGACTCGAGCGAAGTGGTCACCATCGTCGACATCGGTGAGACCTCGACCACCATCATCACGCGCCAGGGCCTCCACCTGCGCAGCGTCCGCGTGCTCACCACTGGTGGCCGCGCCATCACGCGCGCCATCATGACCGAAACCGGCGAAGACCAAGAGGCCGCCACGAAGCGTCGTCAGCTGCTCCAACTCGGCACCGAGAGTACTGACCTACCCATCGTTGTCGCCGCTCCCTACGGCTCTACTGCCGACGCACCGAGTCGTGCGCCCGGGAGCACCCTCTTGGAAGAGGGGGTCGAAAAGGCCGTGGACCAGCTGCTCGACCAGGTGGCCACCTCGATCGAAAACGACGCCACCAACTACGGCAACACCTTCACCAACGGCATCACGCTCACCGGACTCACCGCGCAAATCCCCGGGCTCAAGAACCGACTCAACCAGCGCCTCGGCGTGCCCGTTCAGCTCGGTCGCCCCTGGGCTCGTTTGGAAAAGAATCGCCAGAACTTGCCCTATCTCCAAGACCACGAAACAACCGCCAACACCCTGTCCGAGATGTCCACGGCCATTGGGTTGGCTCTTTGGAAGGACCCTCAGGCATGAGCGACCCCATGAACCCTGACGCCGCCGGCACCCCCGCCTTCGACCCCACGGCCCCAGCCGCCTCCTTCGGCGCGCCGGTCACGCCGGTCACCGCCGACGCCGAGGCCTTCAGCGCCGCGGGGGCAGCCCAAGTCACCCCCGCGCCAGTCGTCGTTCCTGACGTGGATGTCACCCCCGAAGCAGACAACGCCAACCCCGGTGTCACCCCTAAGAGCGCCAATTTCGAGCGTCCCGGTCGCAACAAGCGTCAAAAGGCTGCCCCGATTCCCTCGGCTACCGCTGAGCCCGTCGCCGGCCAGCCTCGCATAGCTCCTACGGTTCGCGTCACCGTCGCGGCCACGAGTTTTGACTTCTTAGAAGGTGGCTACAACAAGCTGCGTCGCCTTCGCCTCGTCTTGCTCGCGAGCGTGGGCGGCGCCATTGCCCTCATGATCGCCATCTTCGGTGCCGGGCTGACCCAGCAGCTCTTGGCTAAGAACATCAACGCCAGTATCAACGACCCCTCGACCGGCCTCGTCGCCCAGGCCAACCGCAACACCAACGCCTACAACCAAGCCACCCAGCTCACCATCAACGGCAAGCCGGTGAACGGATCACTGATCAAGTCCGCCGCCGTGACTCGCGGCCAGGCTATTGAGTCCATCGTCGGATCCCAGGCCAACATGATTCAACTGCTTACCGAGATCATGGGTCTTGGCGCGCACAACATGTCGATCTCGGGCATCATCATCGTGCCCTCGCCAACCGCTGGCACTGGTCCCACCAAGATCGAAAACGTGACCTTCACCGCCACGATCCCCGGATGCGCTGACGTCTCGACTGCCCTCACCCAGATCAAGTCCCTGCCTGGCTTTTCAGGAGCCGTGGTCACTGTTCCCGGCTGCACCGCCACCTCGATGACGCTCACGGTGCAAAACCAGGTCACCGACACACCGCTCGATGCCTCCACATTCAACCTGAACGTCTTGAAGTTAGGACAATAACCATGGCTCTACCCAAGCTCAACGCCTCTCGAAAGGTACGCACTCCGAACGGCCCCCGGCCGGTCGCCAACCCCGTCACCCGCACCCGCAACCGTCTCGTGCTCTCGCTGGCCGCTGGTCTTGCCGCGGCGCTCGCGATCTTGTTCCTCTACACCCTGCCTCAGTACAACGCCGTCAAGGCCGCCAACCAGAGCTACACCGCCGCCCAGGCCAACGTCACTGCTACCGCCCAGCTGCTCGGCAAGGCCAAGGCCAACCCCAACATCTCGAGCCTCTACTACGCCGGCTACCAGCGCTACGCCGCATTGTTGCCCGTTCACGACCCCAACGGCGGCAACGATGCTCTGTACGCTCTGATCTCACGACCTATCGCCGCCGCCGGCGTCAACGCCAACACCATCAACATCGGCGGCCTGCCTGCCCCAGCCACGTTGGTAGTCCCTACCGCTCCGGGTGGTACCGCACCACTTCAGTACTACCAAGTCGCCGTGGGCTTCACCGCAACGCTGCCCCAGCTCCAACAAGCGCTACGCAACATCACCAACGCCACTCCTCTCATGACAATCAACTCGATCACGAGCCTGAACCAGACCGGCATCACCTACAACTTCCAGGGTACCTTGAACATCTGGTTCTACCCGACTCCGGGTCTCTAAAACATCCAGCTATAGAGCGACAAGGCCCTGGTGGGCCACGCCTCTACATCTGAGGTAGCAACACACCTCGCTTCCGCTCACCAGCCACTACTTCGCGCCGACTGGCCAGGATTCGTCGACGCCCGGTAGCCCACCCCTAGGCCCAGTCTTCGTTGGCCCCTTCTTTCACGCCCCAACGGTGTCTTTCAGACACTCGTGTCGCTACAAACAAAAAAGGAGCCGTCATGTCTCTTGACCACCCGACCCCGTCACGGTCAGCCGACACTCTCTTTGACGCCACCTCCGGTGACGCCACTACGGCGCCCACCTACGAGGTTGACCCAGAGCTTGAGTTCAGCTACCACCCCGATTTCTTCGACGACGAACCGCCGGTCTTTTACGACGAACCCGAGTACGACGGCCCGCCTTTCGAGCCGACCGCCCCTCGAGCGCAAAAGAAGTCCGACAAGACCCCTGACGTCCCCGCGGCGGTGATTGTGAATGCGCTGCGCAAGATTCTTGCCGCCTGCCACGACCGCCCCGCCGACGACCTCAAGTCCCTGCTCGCGCAGATTCGGGCCTCGTCGCTGGTTCTCGACGAACTTCCCAGCCTTCTAAAGACCACCTACCAAGGTGTGCTCGAGGTCTTGGAATTCGAAGTCGCAAACCTCACGCCAACTGCGTTGGTTGACTTGTCAGATGTCCCCGCCCTGGCTAATCACCGCAACGAGGTCGCCGTAGAAATCGCTGCCATGCTCGCCATTGCGCTCGACCACAAGTCGTCGCGCAATCCCGCGAGTGCCTTCCAGGCTCTCGCTGAGCAAATCCAAGCCGCTCACGCCCGACGCCGCTACCAAGCGGCCATCGCGGCGATTGACGAAAAAGCCCCCGCGGAAACCAAGATGCTTGCTCACAAGGCCATCATTCCGCCGACGACTCAAGTAGCCGTCATCAAGGCCACCGGTGTTCAAGCCGCCAACGCCCTGATCGACGCCCACTTGGCGGCTCGCGCTACCACGGCGGCTATTCGTCACTCGTCAGGCATGCCCACCCTCGACCTGGCCTTTACGGCTACGGGAGAGCCCCTCGGCTTCATCGCCCCGGGTGAGCAGACGGTGATTGGTGGACCGACCGGTACCGGTAAGTCCTCGATGCAGTATGCACTCACGCGCAACGTCGCCCAGGACGAAGTGAACTGGGGCCTGTACGACACTCCCGTCGTCCTGGCTCACACTGAAGAAGAAAGTTGGGTCAAAGCCAAGGCCATGGGACTTTTCCCCGGCCAGCCCTTTCACCACCTCGCGCACAAGATCGTCATCGAGAACGTCGGCTCCTCACGGCGCCGGCTCACCGAGATGATCTACGACTTAGTCGTTGCCGCCGTGGTAAAGAGCCAATCGAGTGCTAGACCCATCACTGACTTCTTGCCCCGCATCGGATTCCTCGACTACATCCAGTCGATCTCCGAGCGAGGCGAGTCTGACGTTCAGGCCAACATCACCACCGCGGAGTTGATTCTGCGTGGGTTCCAGGCCTTCAATCCCGACGAAATGGCCAAGTTCTCTGGTGTGGACTTCCGTTCCTACACCGGCATGGCCTGGCCCGAAGGCATTGAAGACCACCGCATGGCCTGGGTTGTCTTCGCACAGCTCAAGAAGCCCGCTGACGAGAACGCCATGTTCTACAAAGCCGGCTCCAAGAACGTCCAGCTCAGTGACTTCACGCTCGAAGACACTTCGGCAAACCCCAGTTGGACCGACCCCTCGGGGTCAGGTTGGGCTTGGGAAGTACGCGAGAACGACTTTCGGATCTTCCGTCAGAACCAGATCATGGGTTCGGCCAAGATCTTGCAGAACGCGACCAACATCGTGCTCTTGCACCGTTCTCGTCCCTACAACAACCCCGCGGCTCCAGAACTTGACGCCAGCGGCTGTCGGCACCTTACCGACGTCCGCGCTCGTCTCATTCTGGACAAGACCCGTAACGGTTCACAGATGCTCTACGTGCCCATGGCCTTTGACATCCAGCCCGACGGGTTCCGCGCCCAGTACTACGACCTCTTAGGTGAGAAGGCCGTGGGTATGGGACAACTCGACGCCGGCGACTCTTTTCGTCGCTCCGGTGATCCGCTGTTGCCCCGACGCCCGCTGCCCTCGCCCTTGGCGGGAGTGCGGTACTAAAACGAAGACGAGCCAGAGGAGAAATCCTCTGGCTCGTTGTCGTTACCGCAGGTTTACTTACCCGAGCCGCCCGTTCGCTTCGACGTGGCCGCGTGAGCTTTGGCACTCGCTGGCTGCCCTGGCTTGGGCGTTGCTTTTGCTACCGCTTTCGCTTCGACCTTGGCACTCTCGCCGCGCACTGGTTCGAGCTCGATCATGCCGCTTTCCAAGTCCAGCGCACTGACCTTGACCACTACGACTTGGCCCACGTAGTAGCTCGCCGACCCGCGACTTACGCGCATGGTATCCAAAGAGACCACGACCGGCCCAGTGCCAGCGAGTGCTACCCAGCCGCTCACACCCACGCCGTCCAAGCGCACCAGCGCCCCGCGCTTACCCACACGCACTACTCGTCCACGCATCTCGGTGCCGACGGGACGGTGTTCGCCCATCCACTTCAGCCAGATCAAGTTCGTGGCGTAGCGCTCGGCCTTGCTCGCGCGCTCGTTCTGCTCATCGAGGTGCGCACACAGCGTGTCGAGGTACTGCTCGCTAAACACCTCGCCGTGCTTCTTCATCAACGCACCCTTGACCACTCGGTGCACCACCAAGTCGGCGTAGCGACGAATCGGACTCGTAAAGTGCACGTACGCTTCTGAGGCGAGCCCGAAGTGACTTCCGGGACGTGCGGTGTAGCTCGCTCGGCCGAGTTTGCCCACCAGTACTTCCCACAGACCATCGTCCGCAACTCCGCGTTCTGCCAGTTGGCGCTCAAAAGCCGCTACCGAACGTGGCGTCAACTCCTCGCCCAAAACAGCAACCACTCCCAACCCCTCAGCGAAGCTTTCTAAAGCCTCCGCAGCAGTCGCGTCGGGTGCACTGTGGCGGCGAAACACCGCGGGCAGGTCGCGCTCGCAAAGCCACTTAGCTACTGTCTCGTTCGCGGCCACCATGGCCTCTTCGATCAAGTCGTGAGCCACGTCGGCACCGTCTGGTTGAGTCGTAGCGAGTACGCCGTCTATCAGCGTCACTCGCACTGGCTCGAAACGCTTGACCGACAAGCCCCCGCGTGACGCTCGCAACGCTCCCAGGCGTGTGGCGACCACGTGGCTGAGATCCACGCCCCGCGCCACGTCGAAGTCGCAAATCCGCTCTTCTCCACGCAGTTGGGCGGCCACCTGCTCGTAGGTCAGCTTCGCTCTCGAGATGATCTTGGCCGCGTAAATCTCGCTACCTTCGATCTCGCCGCTACTGGTGACGTCCATCTGCACGGTCATCACGTCGCGCTCGACGCCTTCTAGCAGTGAACAGGTATCGAAGCTCAGAGCCTCATCCACCATGGTCACCACGCGTCCCGGCAAGTACACACTGGTAGCGATCTTGCTCGCCCGGCGGTCGTTCTCCGAGCCCACCGCCACCTTGTCCGATACGTCTGCCACGTGCACGTAGAGACGAAGCACCCCGTTCGCCAGGCGCTCGATCGACAAAGCGTCGTCCAAGTCCCGACTGTCCGGTCCGTCAATCGTGAAGGTCACCAGCTTGCGTAGGTCTTTTCGTGCCAATATCCCCTTGGTGTGCACCTTGGGGGCCTTGGGTCCAGCCGCTTCTGCGACGCGAGCGCGCCACAGAGCGCGCGCGTACAAGGCGTCAAGCTCGCGGGGGTTGCCGAAACGATTCGTCACTTCGACCACGTGGTTCCCAACAATGACCCCACCGACCGCCTCGCCCTCAACAAGGTCACTGCCGGCGAGTCGCCACGGGGAGTTCGACACCCACGGATCCACTCGCAACCAGCTCTCGCCGTTGATCATCTCAACGACCCCAAAGAGCTTCGTGCGGCTGCGGCGCACCGACTTAAAGGCCACCACGCTCGAGCGCTCGTCAACGGTACGGATCTTGGCGATGACTTCGTCGCCGTCGAGTAGGTGCCCTTCGCGCAGCAGTTGCGGCGAGATAAAGGCGTCCTCTTCACCAGCGGACACGAAACCAAAACCTCGCGGGTTGATGCTCACCACACCACTGAGTACGGCCTTGGTGACACCACTGCTACCCGGCTTTTCTGCACCTGCCTTTTCTCCGGCCGTGCTCTGCGCCACCGCCTCACCCTTTGAAGTGGCCGCGGTGGTTGGTACCGGGGTGCGGGTAGGTGCCGCGCGCTTGGGCGCAGACAAAGGAGAGGGCTTTTCGCTACGCGCACCGAGCTTCTTTGCTGCCGTCGTCGACTTCTTTTCCGACTGAGCACGCACGCCACTGGTGCTCTCACCGGTTGCACTAGAAGATGCGGCCGGTGAGCTGGTGTGCGCACTGGCTGCCGAGCCGTTTGAACGACGCCGGCGACGGGCCCTCGAGGGCTTCTTCGTGCTCTCGTTTGCGACGTCAGTGCTCTTGGCAGCCGAGTTCGCAGGCGGCATTGCAGCTACCGGTCCAGCTGTTGCTAGGGGAGTGTTGGTTGCTACTGCGGTTGTGCGCCTACGGCGCGAGGGGGATTTTGATTGAGACATCTACATACTTTCTGTTTACGGTGAACTTCACCAACGGCGCTAAGCCGCATCAGCCAACCTCAGGGTTGGCCAGTAACTCGACGCCATAGACGTCGAGGCGGGTGAGGCGCCGGACCATCCGGTCACGCCACCCGGCGTGGTTGGCACTAAGAACGAACACGCGCTCGATCTCGTTAGCTGAAGCGGCGCCGCCCAATGCCTCGGGCCACTCGCGCCAGCCTTCGACGCGTACTTCAGCGCTACTTCGCACGCCGTCGGTGGAAAATTCACCGAGCGTGCGCAGTGTCGTCTCGTCAACCGTTGCTCCGAGCAAAGCGTCGATGACGAGGCTGGTTTCTGGCACCGTGCGCAGAGCCTCGAGCTCGCTGACCAAATCGCCGCGATTGGCTGACTTGGTACCTGCTTGCTGCGCCGCGCTCGCGAGCAAACGCCGCACGACCACGTAAGGCCCAATGGCTGACCCGTCGAGAAGCTGCTGGCCCACTCGACGATTCGTCACCACGTACTGCTCGAGTCGCTCTTGCAAAGCAACGTCGCACTTCGACACGTCGACTTCAACGCGCCGGCCAACGGCTACGAGCCGCACCTGGTCACGCAGAACCTCGGCCCAGTTTGGACCGACGAGTAGCTCTACGTAGTGGCTTGGTACAAGTAGCACGTTCTGTAGGGTGTCCGAACCGCCCCGCCCTGCATACGCCCCTTTGCCTACTTTTCGCCGCTAGTCGCCCGGAATTAGCCTCGCCGGGGCTTCAAGCTCACGCCGCACAGCTCGCCAGCTCCGCTATGGCTGAGCGCCCCCAGGTGCACCACGGGACCCTCCTCGCCCCACCAAACAAACGTCGGCAGAACCTTGATCTTCAGCTCGTCAGCTTCTTGCGTAGCCGTCTCTACGTCCACGAGCTCTACTCTCACGCCACAAGCCAAGAGGTCCTCGGCCAGTACTTCGACGTATCTGGCAACTGGTACCCACCTGGCCGTGTAGATCACCAACGTCCCGGTTTCTCGTCGTACCACCGGCGCCGGTACGGGTGTTGCCAAGGACTCTGTCGGACCTTCTTTGGGGACTATCACCTCAAGGCCAGCTCCGCCTACTTCGTTAGAACTGTCAGTGACGTCGGGCATGCTTGGTACCGTCCGTCCCTGGCCCCAACTGTCGGCCCACCAAACGCCCCGAATGCGCCAGTGGCCGTCCCTTGCACCGTACGCATCATGCGACTTCTCCACATTTCTCAGTCCTCGCGTTCCTACCTCGCGCCCGTGTTCGCCGCCGTGCTGCTCACCTCGGCCCTCGCGACAACGTCGGCCAGCGCCACCCCGGCTACCCCTACGCCCCCGGCGTCGTGTGTGGGACTGCTCGGCGCTAGGTCCGCACTCCCCGAAGCGTGGAAGAACCCGGTTCTGCTCACGAGATCCTTTACCCGCCCAGCCCTCGTAACAGAGATTGCGGCGATGACGGCACTGCAGTCCGATCTTCAGCCCGCAGGGCTCGCCCCTGGCCTCGTCTCTCTCGTCTCTGGCGCCAAGCAGTACCTCCAGCACGCCATCCACTACGCCTCGCAAGCAATCGCTCACCACCACCAAAAGGACTACTCACCACTAAGAAACTCGCGTGCACTGGGAGCGTCGTGGCACCAGTTCCAGGTCCGCTACCACGCACTGTTCCTGGCCGCCTACTCACCCAAATCAAAGCTCGCTGGCTCCTATCTCTCGACCTGTGGGCCTGCGAACTCAGCCGTGTTCTACGCCACGCACGTCGTGATCGCGGCCGAAGATCAAGCGCGCCGCCTCGCTTCGCACAACAAGGGATTTCACGCCCCGACCGTCGCCGATTTCCAAGCCGCGGCCGCCAAGACCGCCCACGTGAGCTTCGGCTCCCTGCTCGCGTCGTCGTCCACGCAGCTGGTCCTGTCCTTCGTCGTCACCAACGCCCCGGCCCCGTCAGCACTCTCGATCTTTAGTCCAGTGGTGAACAGCCTGCGCGTGTGCGTAGCCGTACCCGCCGACTTTCCTCGCTCGCACGTGACTGCCCTGATCTGTCCGAAGTGACCTTCGTGGCCACGATGAACCCCTACCGCGAGTGGTACCTGGCCATGCACGAGCTCCTCGCGCTCGCCGACACCGTGGGCGTCGACCAAGAGACCCATCAGCGAGCCAAACAGCGCCTCGCAGCCGCCGAAGCCGCGTGTGAGGCGCTCGAACAAGAAGCCGCCGAGCGCCGCCACCACCCCTTCTTCACTCGCGTCTTTAACCCCACCACCTGCCACTGCTCGCAGATCATCGGCACGACTTCGCCCTGGTCGTCTGAGTACGTCCATCAGTCCACCGGGGTGATCTGGTGTCCGAGTGGTGCGGGCGTCGCTGCACCACAGCAGTAGCTCTTTTGGCTTCACCCGGTTTGTAACGACTAAGAGGGGCCAGCTTGCGCTGGCCCCTCTTAGGTGGATTTGGTCTATCGACCAGCAACTGCTGGCGTACGGACCGGCTTAGCCGCGCGGGCGTAGCGACGATCGAGGTCTTCGATCGGCGTCAGCTTGCGCATCTGCTTTCCGTCGTACTGCTGCAGCCACGACAACAACCGCGCAGTCGCTGCGCAGTCGTCGGCGTTGTAGTCGATGATCCGCTGGCGCATCGCGATGGACTCGTCGTCGCTCTCGTCGATGGCCTTTTGGTACCAGACCACGGAGTTCGACCCGCTGGGGTCGTCGTCACGCCACTCGAACTGGACATACTTCGCCAGGCTCTTGAGCGTGAGGTTCTCCGTTGGCCAGATCAACTGGTTCGTCAACACCGGGTAGAGGTCCACCCAGATGTCGCTCGCCAAGAAGGCCTCGACCTCGTCGATGGTGGGAACACCCTCGACTCCGGCGTGCTTCTCGGCGAGTGAACGCATGCAGCGATCCTCGGCCGCGGTGTAGTGGAACACCCTGACGTTGCCTTCGCCGTGCTTGGCGTTCGCCTTGGCGATCATGTCGCTCAGGTACTTCCAGTAGCTGGCAAAAACCTTCGCCTCGGCTTCGTCGGTGGCCTCGTAGGTCACCAAGGAGCTTTCGAGCGAACTGGGTTCGTGCGTGACGTTGATCTTGCCGTTGGCGTACTTCCACACGGTGCGGACACCCCACATGTAGATGTGGTTGTCGTTTTCCATGTCCACGTGGATCTCGACGCGAGCGCGAGGAATCTCGAGCTCTTCGATACCGCGCTTGCGGAAGACGTTCGTCGTGCGACGCATACGGGCAAAGTCCACGGCGCGAGCCTGGTCAATCGACTCCACCAAACGAAACACGTTGGTGGGGTACGAAGCCGTCTTGGCGTCAAGAGCAACCAAGTCACCTGCGGTCTGCATGCCGGCGGCTTCGAGTGCGCGCAACTTCTTCGTCGCACCCTTGCCCTTCGACACCAAATCGGCCGCGGGAGTGTTTGCTGGAACCAAAGAGGCTTCGCTGATCAATTCAGCCAAGTTCTCCACTCCAGCGTCAATCACCTTGGCCGTCGCGATGTCCAAAGCGGCCAGCGCCTGGACGGTGGTGACACCAGCCAGGTAGTGGGCTTCGGCGCGCGCCGGCGTGATGCCGGGCAGCAAAGTGATGTGGTCACGAGCACTGAGTTCGTCGTGGCACGTTGAACGCCAGATGCACTCGTTGCACTCGGCCTTCCACTCGGGACTGGCCAGAACCGGCAAGGTGGGGTCTTCACGCCGTGCGATCTCTCGCTTGGCCACTTCGAGTACACCTGCGAACTTCTCGTCGTAGAGCGACAGCGCCGAAACGGTGCCACGCTCGTACATCTTCTCGTTCAGGTTCAGCCACACGATCTGCAACTCGCCTTCGAGCTCCTTGCCGATGATGCCACCAATGGCCTCACCAGCGAGTGAGTGAAATTCGAGTGCCCGGTGGTAGTGAGCCAGCTGCATCGCGTCTTCACGCTTCAAGATTCCCTCGAAGGCCTTAGCCGTAGAGTTCATCGGGAAGGGTGCGCTTAGCGCAGACAGGTCCCACATCAAGCCCTTCTTCGACCCCTCAAAGGGGTTGTGGTGCTTGACGTCAATCGCTCCCCAGCGCGCGCTCTTGGCGACACGAGGGTTCGGGCGATACATGACGTCGGGCTCTGCCGAGCGATCTGACCAGACCACGCGACCATTGCCGTCCTTGCGCCACTTGCGAAGACGCGGGTTCCACAACACGCGAACCTTGCCCGGCTGTTCGCACAGCGCGTGGGTCAGGTTCTCACGATTGACGAGTGAAGATTCACTTCGGTCACCGTCAAAGACCACCAGCGTCGCCTTGCGTGCTTCTTCCAGCAACGCGGACATGCGCTTGGGGCCAATCTTGGCGGTGGTGTCAATAACCACGTGGTTGGCAATCGCGGCCATGAGAGCCACGCGAACGACTTCGGATTCGAACTCGTTACCGGCAGCCATGATGGCTTGGGTGTGGGCCGTCAAGGGGTCCTGGTCTTCTACGCTGTACGTAGGGTCCAGGTTCTTGCGGAGCAACTCAGCGCACTGCTTGGCGGCGTAACCGCCCAGGCTGACTTGCGTAGCAGGAGCAACAGGATTTTTCATGTTGTTCTCTTTCTTGTGTTCATCGAAAGAGGTGAGGACCGGAGTCATCACCGCTAACGGGGTTTGCTCCTTGCACTGTGTGTGCGCCCCAGGCCAAGGCAATCGAAACCGCGAGGTCAGCCCCGGGCCTCGCCGAGTCCCGTTCGGACCGTACTTTTCATGCGTACCGCCATCTCGACCCCAAGCCCCGGCGGCAGTTTCTTGATCATCTCGTTGCCCCACAACGTCACCGTGGCGCTACGTCCCGGCTCCGGCCCCTCACTGATCAACACCCCGCACGACATTTTCGGCCTGTCGCCCAACCTGGCCATGCTCTCTCTCGCCGAACCGCCCAGCCCCGCCTTCGCCCGTGACCTCATCCAGGCCGCCGAGGTCTCCTTGGTCTACTTAGACACCACGTCGGGACATTTAGAGACGGTGAGCGAGCAAGACGCCCGCCTCTGTGGTGCCTACGTCTGCCAGCCCGCCCTCGGCCACGTCGAGTACGTCGACGCCGCCACCCTGGTCAACCTGATCGCCCGGGGCCTCGTCATCCAGATCCTGACCGGCGTCGCCGCCTCGCAGGGCGCCCACCTGGACGAAGAACTGGCCGCCCTGATCGAGTCACTGCCCGACTCAGAAGATGACGACGAAGAGGCCTAAGCACGCCGACTGCTGGCCAGCTGACCTTTTTCGCGCACCGTCGTAGAGGTGACAACGCACGAACCTGGCTGGTACCCCGACCCCGCGGGATCGAACCTCGAACGATGGTTTGACGGCGAGCAGTGGGGCGCTTTGAAGAACCCCTTTGAAAAACCCGCTCCCGCCCCGCGTCGCCCCACTGGACTGGTCGCCACGCTGGTCTTTGCGCTGCTGTGCACGCTCGGAGTCGCTTTGTACTTCGTCGTCGCCCCACACCTCACCACTTCCACGCCCACGACTATTCCGGTCACCTCGACGACTCTCTACGTGCCGCCAACTCCATCTACGACCGTGCCGGAAGCACTGCGTCCGGTGAGCTCCACCACGCTGCCCGGCGGCCGCGTTGAGTACCACTGCAAGAACGGCGCCAGCATTATCTTGGTCGCCCCGATCACCCTCAACTCCTGCGCGGGGCTCACCGCACCGTGAGGTACCACCTCCCGCCGGCCCTCCTCACTCATCGCGCACTCGAACTACCCGCTTGACTACTTCAGCGAGCTCCTCTTGGACTACCAAGTCGACGTCGTGGTCGACGTACGAACCGCCCCGTACTGCCCCCGCGCGCTGCACTGCGCACTCACTTAAGACAGCTGGGCCTCGTCTACGAAGACCGTGGTGACGTCTTAGGGTCCCATCCCGCCTCACCACTTCTCTACGACGACGAAGGCCACGCCCGCTACGACCTCATCGCCGCCGACCCCGCGTTTAAAGAGGCCGCCCTCGAGCTGGTTGACCTCGCACAGACCAAGCGTGTGATACTGCTCTGCGGCGAGGCGGAGCCCGCACTGTGTCACCGCCACCGTCTCATCGGCCGGGTACTAACAGAGCAGGGTCACGAGATCTGGCACATCGCCGCCTTGGGACGGCGCTTCTCGTACGACGAGGTCGAAGCCAAGGCCGGCCACCCCGCCGCCACTAAGCCCTGGCGCTCGGTCTTTCGCGCCATCTCTCCCTTCGACGGGGCTTGAGTGCTCTGCCGGGCGCCGTCAACACCATAAAGAACGTGACCACCCCACCAATCCCAGCCAACCTTCTGTCCGGGCTCAACACCCCCCAAGCACAGGCCGTCTCCACTCTGGAGGGTCCGCTCATGCTGGTCGCCGGCCCCGGGTCCGGCAAGACCCGCGTCCTCACCCACCGCATGGCGGCGTTGATCGCGACCGGGACGCGTCCTTGGAACATCCTGGCCGTTACCTTCACCAACAAGGCCGCCGCCGAGATGCGCACCCGCCTCGAGAACCTGATCGGCGAGCCCGCCAGTCAGGTCTGGGTCTCCACCTTTCACTCGCTGTGCGCCCGCTTGCTGCGCCGCTTCGCCACCGAAGCCGGTCTGCCCGCCAGCTACAACGTCGCCGACGCTGACGACTCAAAGAAACTCATCCGTGCCGCGCTCGACTCGCTCTCTTTGATGCCCGACGACGCCAAGCGCTACCAGTCAGCCATCTCGTGGGCCAAGAACCACTCCCAAGACGCCTCGAGTATCGAATCCGAATTGCCCCGCGTCGCCGAAGTCTTCGCCAGCTACCAAAAGGCCCTTGATGAGCGCCAGCTCCTCGACTTTGACGACCTGTTGCTGCGCCTGCGCAACTTGCTGCGAAACCCCGACGTACTGAGCGTGCTACAAGATCGCTTCCGCTACATCATGGTCGACGAGTACCAAGACACCAACGCCGTGCAGTACGAGATCGTGCGTCTCTTGGCCTCAAGCAGCCACAACATCTGCGTGGTCGGTGACCAAGACCAGTCGATCTACCAGTGGCGCGGTGCTCACGCCGGCGCCATCTCCGGCTTCACCGAAGACTTTCCCGGCGCAGTCGTCATATCGCTCGACCAGAACTACCGCTCGACCAAGGCCATCGTGGACGTCTCCGCCGCTCTCATTGCCCCTAATCCCGCCAAGCATCGAGCCGCGCTGTGGACCGACAACGAATCCGGCGAGCCCGTGCGCGTCATGACCGTCTACGACTCCACGTCTGAAGCCGACTACGTGGCCCGCTCCGTGAAGAACCTCACCGGAACCCGCGCCATCATCGTGCGCACCAACGCCCAGACAAAGCCCTTCGAACTAAGCCTCACCAGCTTGCGCGTGCCCTACCTGGTCGTCGGCGCCCAGCGCTTCTACGACCGCGCCGAAGTCAAAGACGCACTCGCTTGGTTGCGCGCTTTGCTCTCGCCGGCCGACTTGCTGTCACTGGCCCGCGCCGCCGCGACTCCGCGCCGGGGCCTCGGTGAGAAGTCGCTCGCCGAGTGGTTCACCCTCGCCGCCTCGCATAACCTCGACCCCGTAGCCCTGATGGCCGACCCCACCCTGGCAGCCACCTTGCCCGGCCGCGTGCGCAACGCCGCGCAGGCCTACTGCGACGTTCTGGTCGCCGGCCAACAAGCTGCCGCCCGAGGTCCCCTCGAAGCCCTGAAGTACGTCTACGAGGCCGGCCTGATGGAGACCTACTCGCCCGACCCCGAGCGTGTCGAGAACTTAGAAGTTCTCTTGAACGAGGCCACTAACTTCCAAGCACCTCCCGAAGTCGACGACGATGGCAACGTCACCACCGTCCCTACCGATTCACTCGAGGCCACTCGTCTCTTCGTTGAGTCCGCCACTCTGGCTTCCTCGGCCGATGCTGACGCCGACCAGAACCCCGTGTACCTCATCACCGCCCACGCCTCCAAGGGCCGTGAGTTCGACCACGTCTACGTCGCGGGCGTCGAAGACAACATCTACCCCCACCACATGGTCGGCAACTCCGAGTCGGCCGTAGCCGAAGAACGTCGACTCCTCTACGTCGCCTGCTCTCGCGCCAAGGTCACCTTGACCTTGACCACCTGCCTGCGCCGCCAAACCTTCGGCGAGTGGCAAGACACGCAGCCCTCACGCTTTTTAGAAGACATGCCCGAAGAGGTCATCTTCGCCGACCTGGGCGGATCTTCCGCGCCGCCGCGCTCCACCTCGTCGAGCGGTTACGGCAAGAATCAGCCCGCTGCCAAGAAGCCCTTCGCCGCGTCCGCTCCAAAGCGCCAAATCCCACCAGCCGCGGCCAAGAAAGCCCCACGTCCCCAGTTCTCCCACCCGCTCAACCCAATCCCAGAGGTACCTCCACTAGAAGAAGAGGTCCTTCGCGCCGGCGTCACGGTGGTCCACCCCACGTTCGGTCCCGGCAAGGTTATTGAAGACGCCAAGAACAACCAAGTCAAGGTCCGCTTCGAAGACCAAGTCCGCACCCTGGCGCTGCGTTTTGCCAAGCTGACCTTGGAGAACGCCCCCTCGTGATCTCTCTAGTTCTTGGCGAATTCTCCTTGCGCCCCGCCGCCCTACCTGGACACGTAGAAAGGACTCCTGAGGATCGTGCCAAGAAGTCGACTCGCCCCGGTGGCGCCTTCTCGGCGTCGCCGGGGTTTTTCGTTACCGCCCCGCCGGGGGCTTCATGAACCAACGCCGCAATCTGCAGTCGCTCCTTTCCGAGCGTCCCCTCAGTGAAGAGACACTGCTCCAACTCGCCCCGGTCATGCCCCACGGAGCTCTGTTGAACGCCATGCGCTTTTCCAAGCCCACCTCACGCTTGGTCGAAGCGGCCTGTTTGTCGCAGCGCTACGTGCACCTCGGCTCGCCCGCATCTCCTGCAGAGGACTACCGCACACTCGGTGCCGCCAGTGACTTAGTCGCTCTCGCACTCGCCCTCTCAGAGCCCGAAGCCCTACTGGACTCCAACTGCGAACTGCTCTACGTTGCCTGGTTGCTGAGCGGCCCCCTTGTTGCTCCGGACGCATCAGAGCTGTACACGCACCTCTTCAACAAAACCCGCGACGTCGCCACCGCCGAGACGTCCGCGTCACTGCTGCGCTTGGGTGTGGTCTTTGAACGATTGCTCTACGACTTAGAACGTGGCAACGTCGCCGCGTTGACCAAGATCAAGAACACCCTGGCCTCGTCGCACGGACCCCTGACCGGTCGGGTGATCGACCCGTCGTGGCGCCACACCGTCTCAACGCTCGACGAATCCGAACGCGACATCTACGCAGAGATCGTGTTTTCACGACTTGGCGACGATCCCTACGCGTGGCTGCTCGCCCACCACTTCGCCGAAGCCTGGTCCGCGAGTCTCGGTGAGCTGTGCGACACCGTTCACCTGCTCACTGAGTCGAAGTAGACCTAAAAGCCTTCCCCGCCTCCGCCGAGCAGCGCGCTAGCGCCAGGGCAGAATCTCGCGCGACGCCTCACCGGCCGCAATCATCGCGGCGATCTCGTCTTCTCGAACCAACCGGCCGCCCCACGCGTCAATGCCCACGTTGATCTCACGCCCGCGCTGGCGCCAGCGATCGTGGACGTGCCCGTGCATCAGCCACTCACCACGTAGCTCTGGCCGCCAGGCGCTGAACTTGTCGACGTAACCATCAACGTCTCCCGCGGTGGGGAAGTGGCTCAGCAAAACGCGCTGTTTAGCGATCTCAAGAGCCTCGGGTCGATCTACGATCTCGAGACCCACTGACTCGTAGCGCGCTCGTTGCTTCTCTGACTTGCCCCGGCCTCGCCAGCACCCGTCGTGGTTGCCCGGCACCAAGATCTTGTGGCCCTGGAGTAGCAACACCACTTGCAACGAGTCGTCCAGCTTGCCCAGGGCCAGGTCCCCCAAGATGTAGACCTCGTCGCCATGTCCCACCTGCTCATTCCACGAAGCGACCAACGCGTCGTGCATCTCGTCGACACCGCCAAAGGGTCGCGAGCAGTACTCAATGATGTTGTGGTGTCCCAAGTGCAGGTCAGACGTGAAAAGTCGCATGCCACAAACGGTGTCAATCAACGCCGCTAACGCACTTGGTGCGTTAGCTAAGCGATGCTCTCAGACGCAGAGCGAACTCACTCAACGCCTCTTCGGCTTCACTGCCCGTCACTTCCGCGAGTTCGTAGATTGCCCGGCGGCTCTCCCAGTTACCCACCATGCGCCCACCACGGTCCACGTCGGGAGCATCCTCGACGCGCTGCGGGGCCTCTCGCCAGTCCAAGATGGCCGAAGAGCGCTCCACGTCCGCATCCATCTCGAGTACGACAACGACAACCTCGTCGGTGCGAGTCTCGGCCACCCGCGTGATGCGCGACAGGGGCAGTGACACGCTGAGGGTCGCGCCCTGCGCATTCATCTCGAACAAGCTGAGACGCTGGTCACCGAGCAAGAAGGCGCGAAAGATCTCGTCAGTCGCGATCAGCAAGTAGCCACGAACCTGCACGTGCTCTACGCCCAAGCTCTCACTTTCGCGCACCCCGAGCGCGCGCTTGATGCCCGCCACAATGGCTGGCACCTTGGCGTACCTCGCCAACTCGCTCTCTAGTTCTGCGTTGCAAAGTCCCAGGTTGAACATGCCAGGTACCGTCCTCACTTCGCCGCGCCACGCCGTCATCTCCGAGGTCTCGACCCGTAAAGTCCCTGTAACGACAACATCCGGTCCCATGAATGGGACCGGATGTTGGGGATTTTGGGTGATTGGTTAGAAGGGACCAAACTCGTCGTCACTGGGGCCGACCAAAACCGGCTCAGTGGCACCGTAGCCACCTTCGCTGGCGGCGTAGCCACCAGTCGAAGCTCCGGCACGGTTGCCGTAGCTGGTACCAGCCGAGGCCTCGCGAGGATTGCGAGTCACGGTGGCTGACGCAAAGCGCAGGTCGGGACCAATGAAGTCCGCAATGACAACCTGCGTCTGGCGCTCGTTGCCGTCACGGTCAGTCCAGTACTCGGTCTCAATGGTGCCAATGACACCGACGCGGTCACCCTTCTTCAAGGATGCGTGGACGTTTTCAGACCAGTTGGCGCCGCCTTTGCCCGAGAAGACTTTGACGGTGTACCACGCTGGCTTCTTTTCGTCGCCGTTTTGGTCCTTGCCTTGGTACACGGCCACATTCAGACGAATCCAGCCGTTGCCTTTACCAGACAACTTGTACTCAGGGTCAGAACCAATGTTTCCGACGATGGAGATAACGGTGGACATAGTGTCACACCTCACTTTCTACACAGTGCCTAGAGCGTTTTGTTCGCCGCACTCGCGACGACGCTCTTAGACCCCACCCACCGTGTCGGCTACTTGAGACGGGGCAATAGCCAACAAGAACTTTGCCCCCAACCCCCCGGCTACTCGCCAAGCACGTAGCGGGCGAAGGCCAACCCCGCCTCGCCCAAGAACTCCACACCCACGTAGCGCTCGCGCGTAGCGGTGGTCTCCACCGCTCGACCCTCGTCGTCTACGCCCCAGCTATGTGGTCGCCACAGGCCGTCGTCACTAAGAGCAAAGCCGCTAGCCAGGCCCGCGACCCGCCCCGCCAAGAACAACTCGGCACTGTTGGTGTGGCAGCTGTTGGGCTCACCTTCTAAGAACTCGCCGGCTTCAAACCCACGCCCGCGTTCCACTACGAACAGCTCAATGCCCTCGATCTGAACCGGTGGCACGACCGCCAGGCCTCCAAATGAGAGCAAGAAAGTCTCCAGTTCTCGCCACTGTGCTTGGTATCCCGGCGCCAAAGCGTCGTGACGGCTAACGCGCTCGTCGTACATTGCGCGCAGTGTGGCAATCTCTTCTTGGTTGGTGCTGAAACTCACTCACTCAACATGTCGCCACGCTGTCTTTGTGCACACGCCTCTACGCGACCGCGACCAAGTCCCCGCCCGGCACTGGTTCTAACTTCCCCGCGCCATGTCCCGCGAAGATTCCCAGGCCCTCGACAAAGGGCATCCACGCTTCGTCAAAGCCCGAGAGCGCAATCGAGAGCCACAACTGTGAACTCGGCCTCTTCGGAGTCACTCCCAAGCGCAGCCCGGCTTCGTGAGGCGTCTTGGCGCCCTTGCGGTTGTTGCACTTGGCGCAGCTCGCCACCGTGTTCTCCCACAAATGCTCGCCGCCACGCGAGCGGGGCACGACGTGATCGATCGTGCTCGCGGGACGCTTGGCGCAGTACGCGCACCACTCGCCGTCGCGCGCCTTTAGACCTGCGAGGCTCGGACCCTTGGCCACCCGACGATGCGGCACGTGCACGTAACTGCGAAGTCGCACCACCAAGGGCAAATCGATCTCGCGGGTAACCGAGTGCAGCTTCTCACGCGACGCCACGACGTCGGCCTTGCCAGCAAGCACCAACCCCACCGCGCGCCGCAGTCCCGTCACCGCGAGCGGCTCGTCACTGGCGTTCAACACGAGAACTCGCCCCTGCACGTCCACTACGTCTCTCCTCTGTCCGAACGAATCTGACCTTTGGAGCCTGGAAAGGGACTCGAACCCTTGACCTGCTCATTACGAATGAGCTGCTCTGCCAAACTGAGCTACCCAGGCAACTTCTCGCCACGTCGCACCCGGACCAATCCGGGCCTTTGCTAGTGGCGCCCTAAACAGTTCCGCCCGCTCAAACTTTGGCCGCCCACCCAAAACGCGCCCCGAGCCGCCATTGCCCCTCACGCCTCCGCACGCACGGTGCAACGCATGGCTTTCGGATATCCCGAAGCACAAGCAAACACAAAGGAACAAGATGTCACCAACCCATTCACGGGTCGCGGCTGGCAGCCTTGTGCTGCTAACGCCGGGTGTGGCCCGTAGCAACTCGCTACCCGCCTCTTTCTTTGCCACCAACCAGCCAGTAGCTACCGCCCGCTTGCGTTCAGGCCTTACGACGATCATCGCCGCCGGACCTCTACAAGCCCAGTCAGCTGTTGACTACGCCCTCTCGCAGGGCCGTCCCGTGTGCGTGCTGGGCGACGAAACCGACGCGCTTAGCTACGCCGACGCGCTGGCCCGTCCAGTGCGTATCGTGAGCCCCGACAACGTGGTCTTTCTCAGCAGCGATCTCTCCGACCTTGACGATCCCATCGTCATCTTCGGTGACTTGCACCAGTGCTGGCGAACCTACGAAGAGTTCAAGCGTGAAGCAATCAAGTGTCACGGTGAAAATGTCTTGCTGGTCTCCGTCGGCGATCTCTTTGACAAAGGTGGCCGCGACGCCACCGACGTCATCGAAACCGCCCGGGTTCTGATGCGCGACGTGGCCGACGGCAATCTCGTGATCGCCACGGGCAACCACGACGCCACGCTCGCCACGCGCCTGGCTCGTCACTTCTCAACTCCCGCTATCGAGCGATCCAGCAACACGCATCGCACGGTCCGCGCGTTGACGAATCACTCAGCTGCCTTCGCACAGTCGGTGATGCACTGGCTACAAGCCCTGCCACTCTTTGTGCGCCTGGCTCCTGATGCCGTGGCTGTCCACGCTTCGTGGAACCCCGAACTCAGTGTCTCGGCTCCGAACTCTCGTCAGTTCAAAGAGGCCTGCCTCTACGGACCGCGTCCCGCCGCTGGCGAGTCGCGCTACGACGAACGAGGTCGCTACGTGTGGGTGGACTGGGCACTTGACTACCAAGGCCCCGACCGCGTCTATCACGGGCACCACTCCGACACGCAAGTGCGCGTGAACAACAACGTGGTCGCCTTAGACACGGGTTGTTCTGACGGGGGAGTGTTGACCGGCATTCTTTTGGGTGCCGATCCATACAACCAAGCCAGCTACCTACGAGTAGCAGCACACGAAAGTGATCTACACGAACCGGCCCCCGCCGCTTTGTGACAAAAACGCCGCCGACTTTGCAGTCGGCGGCGTTTTTCTTTGTCACCGCCCGCCCGCGGCAACGCCGAAACCCCTGATCGGTTGGCATCTCTCGGGTCCCCTCGTCGTGTGCACCGCTGCCGCCAAAAGCGACCGTTTGGTACATGACTACTGAGAACAAAAAAGC
>Ga0214201_1000247_pt1 | contig 21207 bp, 23 predicted proteins | sample TroBogEpilimnion_32_FD_153039 | JGI IMG/M metagenome (GOLD analysis project Ga0214201, IMG submission 153039) | Freshwater microbial communities from Trout Bog Lake, WI - 29MAY2009 epilimnion | ecosystem: Environmental > Aquatic > Freshwater > Lake > Epilimnion/Euphotic zone | place: Trout Bog...
GTCAGAGCGTTAAAAAGGGTCGACTTTCCCACATTGGGCAGTCCGACAATTCCAATAGATAGGCTCACGAGGAGTAGAGCCTACGGGGCTTTGTCAGTCCTTCCTGCCACGATACGCCTATGAGCAATAGCGCAACCGCCATCGTCGCCCTCCTACTGGGGCTTTTTATCGGAATTGGGCTTGGGGTGGTCATCTCCAGGGGTCGAAACAAGCCCGTGGACACCACACAGCAGGATGCGCGGATCGCTGCGCTAGAGAGCGAACTCACCTCCAACAAATCGGTATTGATCGAATATCGGACACAGCTGGAAGCAGAGCGCAACAAATCTGAAGCCACCGTGAAACTCAACGCAGAATTAGAAGCAATGAAGGTACGCGTGGAAGATTTAAGTCGAATCTCTCAAGATGCAGATCGGCGTCGTGTTGGCGCTGAAGCAGAGATCAAATCACAAATTACGCAGATGGCATCCCATAATGAAAATCTAGTAAATCAGACGCGCGCAATTGCTGGTGCGCTCGCAAGCTCTCAAACTCGGGGGAAGTTTGGTGAAGCGGCGCTCGAACAATTATTAGAGGGTGCAGGACTTATTGAAGGTGAACATTTCAGTCGTCAACGCTCTGCAGAACGAAATGATAGTTCTGGTGCTATTCCTGATATCACAATCGCAATGCCTGGCGGATCTGTTTTATATATCGATTCCAAGTTTCCATTCGAACGATTCTATGAAGCCTTCGAAACAGAAGATCCGCAAGCGCGGAAAGAATCTTTAGCAGCCCACACAAAAGATCTTCTCAAGCATATTGATGCGCTCTCAAAGCGAAAATATGCCGAACGCGGATCCTCGCCAGACTTTGTCATCCTCTATGCCCCAGTCGATTCAATCTTTACAGAAGCACTTAAATCAGATCCTGCGCTGCTTGATAAGGCCTTCGCTCAAGGTGTAACTATCGCAACACCGACATCAATGATGGCGCTGCTGCGTACTGTCGGATACCTCTTTAGCCGGAATCGTGTGGCAACAAATGCCGCCGAGATCCAAGAGTTGGCTACAAAGTTCTTGAAGGATGTCTCTTCGCTCCACGAAAAAATTGTTACTGTCGGAGATCGCCTCAAGAGCACTCTCAAGGCATACAACGATTTGATACCCACCGCTGAAACAACCGTCTTGTCGGCCGCCAAGAAGATGCGCAGCCTCGAGGTTTCAGGGAAAACCCCTAAGGCAATCCCAGAACTCTCAGAGAACGTTCGACAATTGCATTCAAGGTTAGCGCCTAGCGATGATGACTTCATCGAGGTTGATGAAGTAGAACTGACGCTAGAGTTAGAGGAGAATGACTGACATGAGCACCAATATTCGAGCACTTTCAAGCATGCCTAAGCCAATCAAGGGACGTGGACTCACGAATCCCGGAATAGTTATTTTGCAATTGCTTCTTATTCTCTTCCTAGAAACAATTGAATATTCGCTAGCAAAAGTTGGGATTATTACCGGCATTGCGATCTGGATCGCACTTTTAGGTGGCTTCTACCTTGGACGCAGTGGAACTACTTTTGCCACTGTCGTTAACCCACCTATCGCATTCTTTATTTCTAGCATTATCTTAATCGGTACAGTCGGTGGTGCAGGATTACATATGACAAAGTTTGGATTAGATCTTGTCACCACTCTTGGTGGGGGTGCGCCATATCTAGTTATCGGAAGTGTTCTGGGCTGGGCTTGGCACTTATATCTCTCTCGCGGTAAAGCAGAGAAAGTCAGCGACCAGCAGCTTTAAGATCTTTTCGTAACTCTGGCGGAATTGCAAACAATAAGTGCTCCTCTGTCGCCGTGACAGTTTGAACGTCGCTAAATCCTCGCTCTGCTAACCATTTTAACAAATCTTGAACCAGTATCTCGGGAACAGATGCCCCACTGCTTACTCCAATAGTCTCTACGCCGACAAGCCATTCTTCTTTAACCTCTTTGGCATAATCAACCAAATACGCAGCCTTCGCCCCGTACTCCAAAGATACTTCTACGAGTCGGACAGAATTAGAAGAATTTATAGATCCCACAACCAAGACGAGGTCTGATGATTGAGCAATCTCTTTAATAGCTACTTGACGATTCTGCGTTGCATAACAAATATCATCACTTGGAGGATCAATTAAGTGAGGGAATCGCTCTTTGAGTTGTCGCACCGTTTGGATAGTTTCATCCACACTAAGGGTTGTCTGAGATAGCCAAATCAATTTCTTCTCGTCGCGAACCTGAATATGTGCCAAGTCTTCAATACGTTCGACAACGTGGACATTAGCGGGAGCCTCACCTGCTGTGCCCTCGACCTCTTCATGACCTTTGTGACCCACGAGTAAAATGTCGTAATCTTCCCTGGCAAAACGCTTTACTTCATGATGAACCTTGGTGACCAAGGGACAAGTCGCATCAATAGTCTTCAAATTTCTGGATGCTGCTGCTTCGTGCACCGCCGGGGAAACTCCGTGGGCGGAGAAGATCACCAAAGCACCTTCTGGGACCTCGTCGGTCTCCCTCACAAAAATTGCTCCACGCTCTTCTAAGGTGCTGACCACATGCTTATTGTGGACGATCTCTTTTCGGACATAAACAGGTGCGCCATAGAGTTCGAGCGCCTTTTCAACGGTAATGACCGCTCGGTCTACCCCAGCACAGTAACCACGTGGCGCGGCTAACAAGACCTTTTTAGTCATGAACTAATCGTATCTAAAAGTATGATTACAGGCATGCCTGAGTTCAATTACGAGGATTTGCTGCCAATCGGAGCGGATCAAACCGAATATCGGCTCGTCACCACAGATGGTATCTCTACCTTTACCGCAGAGGGAATGGAATTCTTAAAGGTCACTCCCGAAGCAATCACACAACTCACCTCAGAAGCTATCCACGACATTTCTCACTACCTTCGTAGTGCGCATTTGCAACAACTGAAGAATATTCTGGATGATCCAGAGGCGTCGCCTAATGACCGATTCGTCGCTCTGGACCTGTTGAAGAATGCAAACATTTCTGCTGGTGGCGTCTTGCCGATGTGCCAGGACACTGGAACTGCAATAGTTATGGGTAAAAAAGGGCAACGTACTTTAACTACTGAGAAAGATGAAATTTCGATCTCTCGTGGTGTTTACAATGCGTTCACAGAACTCAATCTCCGATACTCCCAGATGGCGCCAATAACCACATGGGAAGAGAAGAACACCGGAAACAATTTGCCTGCACAAATAGAGATCTACTCAGATTCTGAACACGCCAATGAATACAACTTCTTATTCATCGCAAAGGGTGGCGGCAGCGCTAATAAGTCTTTCCTTTATCAAGAAACTAAAGCCGTACTAAATCCAAAGTCTTTCATGGCATGGTTGGATGAAAAATTACGTTCTATTGGGACCGCCGCTTGCCCTCCCTATCATTTGGCAATCGTCATAGGCGGAACTAGTGCGGAAAATACGGTTAAGACCGCAAAGCTTGCAAGTACAAAATATTTAGATTCACTTCCGTTAGAAGGTGATGCAAAAACTGGTCACGCCTTTAGAGATATTCAACTAGAGGAAGAAGTCTTGAAGTTGACTCGAACGCTCGGCATTGGGGCACAATTTGGTGGTAAGTATTTTTGCCATGATGTTCGCGTAGTCCGTCTTCCAAGGCATGGCGCATCACTTCCGATTGCAATTGCCGTGTCCTGTTCTGCCGATCGACAGGCGAAGGGCAAGATCACCAAAGATGGCGTCTTCTTGGAAAAATTGGAACGCGAACCTGCTCACTTCTTGCCAGAGACAACCGAGGAACACCTTGATAGCCAAGCAGTTACGATCAACCTAAATCAGCCTATTAAGGATGTCTTAGCTACGCTCTCCCGATACCCAATCAAAACCAGAGTTGAACTAAACGGAACTTTAATTGTGGCCCGTGATATTGCGCATGCCAAGTTAAAAGAACTATTGGACTCTGGCCAAGATTTGCCAGCATACTTTAAAGAATATGCGGTTTATTACGCAGGTCCAGCAAAGACTCCGGAGGGATACGCATCAGGTTCTTTTGGACCAACGACCGCAGGGCGCATGGATTCGTATGTAGAACAATTCCAAGCCGCAGGCGGATCGATGATCATGCTTGCGAAAGGGAATCGATCTAAACAAGTAACTGATGCTTGCAAAAAGAATGGCGGTTTTTATCTCGGCTCAATAGGTGGTCCAGCTGCTCGCCTGGCCTTAGATTGCATAAAGAAGGTAGAAGTCCTTGATTATTCCGAGCTCGGCATGGAGGCTGTGTGGAAGATCGATGTTGAAAACTTCCCGGCATTTATCGTCGTAGATGACAAAGGCAATGATTTCTTCGCAGAAACTTCTAAGCCGTTGACGATCGGATCTAAGCCGACCATTTGATCGTAAAACAGCTTTTCCATTCACATTAATTCACATTAATTCACATTAAATCAGATTAAATCAGATTAACTCTAAGGATCGTGTACCTTCCGTGACCTTCCTGAGATCTAAATGGGAGTAATGGTCGATACGGTTCACAAGTGGGGAAAACCCGATCAACTGACGTTGATTTGATCGAACTTCATTGCTATGCCTTTGATGATCTGCAGGTATCAGGGATTACCGCTTCTGTTGACTTTCTCAATCTATTTACTCACTTTTACACCCTTGATCAAGAAATTGTTTCTACGCATCCGCTTACAGAGAGCTATAGACGTGTGTACGTGTATCACTTAACTCCAGGAAATTTTGAAGGCCTTGTATTTCGGATCACGCAACAGCACGCCGATGAACCTTCAGCTCAACAAATTTTAGTCTCCGCTATCCCTTCACTCGCTTATCTAGGGCTCAATCCACATAAATTTCCGACCGGAATTACCTATCTCTTTTTGAACGAATTTGTATCGGAATTAAAGAATTCAACCAAAGCCAGCCTATTTTTAGAGAGAGCTCATAACTTTTCAAATGTGGAAGAAAAATATTTCAATCAGCACGATCTCACAAAAATTCAGATTCGACTACTGATGCTGCTCGCAAAAGGTTTGACTAACGCAGAAATTGCCAAGACGATGATCCTGAGCGAAAAGGGAGTGGAATCTGCCATCAAGAGGCTAGCTCTCAAATTGGATTGCTATCGCATGAGTAGGAGCCAGCAAAACCTAAGGGTTTTATTACTGAGGCGATACGCCCAACTTTTGGGCCTTATCTAGGTGATATGAAATTTCAGAGCACTGACTTAAGGTATGAATCGACACACTATAATTCGATGATTCGATCCATACCGCGGACGGGGGCTTCATGAAAACTCTCAGAGTTTTAGATCGTGCGATCGGCCCTATTTTCCCCGGCTTGGTTGGCTTGTACGCAGCAAGAATCTTCGTTAAGCCGCGTGAAGGTAAGCCTAGAAATATGAACGGGTGGGAGTTACTGGCTTCAAAAGGACAATATGTTGCTTGGGGGAAAAAGTCACCTAATTCCACTAAATCTGTATTACTGATCCACGGTTGGGAATCGCACGCCGGACACATGAGCGTCCTTGCTGATGCGCTTTTAACTCAAGGAATCAGTGTTGTAGCTCTAGATGCTCCTGCACATGGCGATGCAGAAGGAAATGCAACAAACGCGATTCAGTTTGCTGCAGCGATGCTTCAGGCATCACATGATCTAGGTCCTTTTTATGCATTGATCGGCCACTCTATGGGTGGTGGCGCCGCGTTTATTGCACTTGCTGACGGATTACAAGTGGAAAAAGTTGTGACTATTGCATCACCGTATTTGTTCTCAGATGTGCTTCACCGATTCGCACAATATATTAATTTACCGCCTAAGGCCGAAAAAAGTTTCGTGAATAGAATCGAACGACTTACTGGCCGCAGTTGGGATGAAACTCGCGGCGATGTAGTTGCGCCGAAGGTGAAACAATCAGTACTTGTTGTTCACGACAGCGATGATAAAGAGATTCCATTTGGTGATGCCGAAGCGTTGCTGCGGGCGCTAAAGCATGGTGAGATATTACAAACCCACAATTTAGGGCACCGCCGAATATTGCGGGATCGAGAGACTTCGGCCGCTATAGCTAGATGGATCGCTGGTTAATCAATAATTTAGCAACAAAGTAAAGAGCGGTTCCCAAAGCAATCGCCCATATCAATCCAATAATCACCACCATCGCCGCGGTCACTAATAAAGTGATCGCATCCAATTTTGTAGTCCTTAGCAGCTCTTTCAGATTAGAAGGTTTTGCGATTCGATAAGAGGTTCCGATCAAGACCGCAGCCAAAGCCGCCGTAGGGATATGTGAGATAACCGGATTTAAGAGAAGCACTACCAACAACAAGAAGAGCGAGTGCGTTATAGCTGATAAGCGACTCTGCGCATGGGATCGAATATTCACGCTGGTGCGCGCAATGGCTCCCGTGGCTGGCATGCCACCGACTAAGGAGGAGGCGATATTGGCGAGTCCTTGCCCAAATAATTCGCGGTTGGGTTTATAGGCATGATCCGGATCGTGAATATGCGCCATTTGATCTGCGACTCGTGCTGATAATAAAGATTCGGTTGACGCCAAAAGTGCAATTTGAATTCCACCTACGAACAATGCATAAATTCCTATATGACTAGCTGACAATGAAGAGTTCATGTGTAACGAACGTGGCAGTGCGCCGATCAAAGGTGATTGGATTCCAAATATTCCAACAACACATGACGCAATAAAGATTGCTACAAAACTTGCTGGAATATGGATTTTAACTTGCAGTTGTACTGCAATATATGGGTAAATAAATTTCACTGCTAGCGTCAAGACGACAATTGCTAATGAAGTCCAATGCACTCCAGCTGATATCGCAAATTTAATTGTGCGCCAACTTGTGGCGATGGTATTTGCACCACTGACATTCTTTGAAGCCAATGTGGACGGCAACTGTTGCAAGGCAATGACGATGGCAATGCCTAAAGTGAAGCCTTCCATTACTGCCCAAGGAACCTTATTTATCAACCCCCCAAGGTGTGAAATTCCCATCAACATGACGATGACACCAGCGAGTAAGCCCAATGGGGCAAGCGAGGCAACTCCGTACTTGCTCACAATGGGAACCAAGACCACGGTCATCGCACCTGTCGGCCCACTTACTTGATAATTAGAGCCACCAAATATTGCCGCAACAAATCCTGCATAAATCGCCGTGATCAATCCAGACTGGGCGCCGGCACCAGTAGTAATTCCAAATGCTAAAGCGAGAGGAAGTGCAACGATACCGACCGTGATGCCAGCCAAAATATCCCCATGCCAATTGCTCTCCAGCGATGCATAATCACGAGCCGACGGTAAGAGTTCAGTTAGGTAATTCACCACTGCATTGCTTTATATGCGAATCGATGCATTTAAGCAGTGTAGCCCTGGGGATGAGATAAATTATCTATATTTTAAGGGGCTAACCCCTATGCATAGCGTGGGATACTTATTCTGTGAAAAACATTAGCACAGGCCTACAAGACAGTTGGTGGATGTTTTTCGATACTTTCTGGGCTCTTCTCTTTGGTTTTGCCATTTCTGGTGCGATTCAAGCATTTACTAGTCGCTCGGCGATGTTATCTAATCTAGGCGATCACAAACCAAAGACAATTGTAAAAGCATCAGTTCTGGGAGCAATTAGTTCTAGTTGTTCGTATGCAGCGAGTGCAATATCGAAAAGTTTAATTGAAAAAGGCGCTGACTTTACGACCGCAATAGTTTTCATGTTTGCAAGTACAAATCTTGTTTTTGAGCTGGGGCTAGTACTTTGGACGCTGCTTGGTTGGCAATTTGCTGCTGCCGAGTTTGTAGGTGGTTTTATAATGATCACTTTGCTGGCATTGGTATTGCCACGATTTGATTTTACATTAACGTCTGCGACAATTAGCGCCACGAAATTAACTTCGAGAAAACCATCATGGCATGATGCGGCTGGCTATACCGTAGGTGATTTAACCATGGTACGTTTTGAATTAGTAATTGGGTTTGTAGTTGCTGGACTAGTAGATACTTTGATCCCTGCCTCTTTTTGGCACCATCTCTTCTTATCTGGACATGGCGTGATTAGCGGCATTGAAAATGCAATTCTTGGTCCAGTCATTGCCTTCATTAGCTTCGTCTGTTCTGTTGGTAACGTGCCACTCAGCGCTGCACTTTGGAACTCTGGGATCTCTTTTGGTGGAACTATCGCCTTTATTTTCGCTGATTTGCTAACAATTCCATTAGTACTTATCTATCGAAAGTTTTATGGTGCAAAGGTCACAACTAGATTGGTGCTGATTTTCTGGGGCGTAATGAGTATCTCTGGATATCTGACTGAGAAAATATTTCAACTTATTGGAGAGATCCCACCTAAGGTGAATGGCGGGTTATCATCCATGCATAGTTCACATTTTGGGAATAATGTGACTACCTGGCTAGATGGCCTTGCGGTTGCTGTTGGAATGATAGTTATCTGGCTTTATGTCACTCGCGACAAAAGTGACGGCAGTCCGTATGCGATTGATCCCATCTGCGGGATGCAGGTAGAAAAAAATATTGCAGCAGCAACGCTGGTACTTGATGGCCAAACCCTTTATTTCTGTGCACCATCGTGCAAAGAGAGCTTTATGAAATCTTTACCAGCCTGATTCGCTTTTGCACTAAAGCGGCAGAGAGTAAGACCATTACCCCGCCCATTATTTGCATGAACTTTATTGGTTCTTTTAGAAGCCAGATGCCAAGTATTGTGGCGACCACTGGTGTTATGTATGTAACCGTGCTGGCAACGGCACTGCCAGCCAAACGTACATTTCTAAAGTTCCAGATATAGGCAAAACCGGTACCAACTGCCCCCAAAATTAACATCCCCCAGATCGCTTTACTGGTCCAATGGCTATGAGTAATTCCACCAATTAGAGCAAATGGTGCCAGCAATACTGCTGAGCAAGAAACTTGGCTAGCAGCAAGTGAAGCCGATGAATAATCCAACACACTGACAAACCGCTTTGAATACGGGAAGGAAACCCCGTAGCAAAGTGTCGCTAGTAATAGTGCAACCGCACCATGCCAGTCGTTATTGCTGAGCCCATGTATTGCGCCTGAAACTAAAAGGATTCCTAAAAATCCCAGCATGACTCCTATGCCTTGATTGACATTTATCTTCTGCTCTTTGAATCCGATAGAAATAACCAGTACCGTCATCAAGGGGGTTGTCGCATTCAACAATCCAGCCATCACGCTGGTGACATGGGTTTCTCCGTAGGCGAACAAATACCCAGGCAATGCATTAAGAAATAATGCGACGACAGCAATATGAAACCATTCCACTGCTTTATTTGGCAGTTTAACTTTAGTTACTAAGCAGAAAACCAGAAGCGTTATTCCACCGATCACTCCGCGTAGAAATGCGACGCCGATCGAAGTTAGCGTGAGTAAGCCCCATTTGATAAAAAGAAAGGAGCTCCCCCACGTGATACCTAGAGCAATAAACCCAGGCAGCCACGAAGTGGATGAAATCTTCTTCATTTACTTACGGATTGCGCTTGTAAAACGTGGCCGGCCAGTGAGGTCAGATACGCATTTAATCGAAATAAAATCGGTCGCCAGAGCTGTGCCGACTAGATCAGCCTGCGTTTCATGATGCTCGATCGCAAAGTAACCACCACTTTTTAGTAAGCGGGCCGCTGCCCCAATGAATTCGCGTGGGACGTCCATCCCATCCCCGTGACCGCCGCGTAAAGCCGCCTCTGGCTCTTTCTTAACTTCAGCAGGTAGCGGCTCGGTCTCTGGAATATATGGTGGATTGGCAATCACCAGATCAAAAGATTCACCCAGACATGCTTCGGCGACATCACCTTCAATAATTCTCACTGCAGGTGCAAGTGTCGAAACATTCTTGCGCAACCAACCAAGCGCATCAGTTGACTTTTCAACCGCGGTTACAGCAACATCTTCAAGTTCTGTGGCGATCGAAATCGCAATGCAACCGCTTCCCGATCCCAGATCTATTATCGAATGATGCCCGGCCCGGTCGGCCAAGAAGTTAATGGCTAGTGACACTAAAGATTCGGTTTCTGGACGAGGAATCAAGACACCAGGACCGACTTCGTAGACTTGGTAGCGGAACGGGGCATTACCAATAATGTATTGAATGGGTTCGCCATTTTGGCGGCGCAAGACCATTCGACGTAGTTCTCGGTCGACCTCCTCGATCTGCGATTCTGTGGACTTCATCAACTTTAGTTGCAACTCTCCACGAGAACACTCGAGTAAATGCATTAGTAATAAGGTGGCATCGATCTCTGGAATTCCTTGCGCGCGAAAATATTCACGAGTTTCGCGAAGTAGATCTTTAGCCAATTAGTGGTCCCCAGATGCCAATTTTGTAGCTTTGTCAGCAGCCAGAAGTGCACTGATGACGTCATCGAGTTCGCCGTTGAGAACCGCATCCAAGTTATTAGCTTTAAAATTAACGCGGTGATCGCTTAAACGATTCTCTGGGAAGTTGTAGGTACGGATCCTTTCGCTGCGATCTACAGAACGGACCTGGGCGTTACGAGCGAGGGAAGCTACGCGGTCGGCTTCCTCTTGCGCCGCAGCAAGCATTCTGGCGCGCAAAATACGGAGCGCTGATTCTTTGTTCTGCAGCTGAGATTTCTCGTTCTGGCACGACACCACGATCCCAGTTGGAATATGTGTAATACGTACCGCTGAGTCGGTGGTGTTTACTGATTGGCCACCAGGTCCTGATGAGCGGAAAACATCGATTCGCAGATCTTGCTGACGGATTTCAACATCAACTTCATCTGCTTCAGCAAGAATAAGTACGCCAGCGGCCGATGTGTGAATACGACCTTGGGACTCAGTTTCTGGGACGCGCTGCACGCGGTGTACTCCACCTTCAAATTTTAACTTTGCATACGGGGTCTTGCCGGGCTCTGCGGTTCCCCTCGATTTAATCGCCATGGTTACATCTTTATAGCCACCCATTTCTGAGTCAGTGACTTCTACAATTTCTGTCTTCCAACCTTGGCGTTCGGCATATCTCTGGTACATACGCAATAAGTCCCCCGCAAATAACGCAGATTCATCACCACCCACGCCCGCCTTGATTTCCATAATGACATCTCGATCATCATTAGGGTCCCGAGGCAGAAGAAGTTCCTCTAATTGAATTTCAGACTGGGCAAGCGTCGCTTCTAGCGCCGGAATTTCGGCAGCAAAATCTGGATCTTCAGTAGCCATTTCTCGTCCGGCTACCAGGTCATCCGTTGCGCTCTTCCAAGCACGGTAGCCCGAAATAACGGGACCCAGTTCTGCATAACGTTTACCTAGTTTTCGAGCTTTGCCTTGATCGCCATGAATGGAGGGATCGGCAAGCTCTTTTTCAAGTTCGACATATTCATCGAGAAGTTCGTGAACATTTCCAAATTTGTCATGACCCTGCACCATTGCTACTCCCCCTTTCTAGCGACAATTTTCTAATTCGAATTACTGTGTTGAATTACTGTGTTGAATTACTGTGTTGAATTACTGTGTTGAATTTCTACTGAGAATTAAAAAGAAAAAGACCGCGCCCACCTGTACAGGATGGGACAGCGGTCTTGTAAAAAAGCTACTTAGCTTCTGTTGCCTTACCAAAACGCTTTTCGAAGGCGGCTACGCGGCCACCGGTATCGAGGATGCGCTGCTTGCCGGTATAGAAAGGGTGACAGACGGAGCAAACTTCAACATAAATAGAGCCTGTGCTCTTTGTGGAGCGGGTTGTGAAAACCTCGCCGCAACCGCAGGTAACGGTCGTCTCAATATATTCTGGATGAATCTCTGGCTTCATGGGAGTTTCCTCTCGATGGCTTGCTGGGTCGGAAATCCCGTGAACCAGCGAGTTAAGGGTACAAGGTTCGGACCGTACAAAGAAATCCAAAAAAAGATCCTAAAAGGATTTAGTAGTAACCGCTCCAATGAGAGCGAGCAAGCGCCTTACAAGGGGTTCCATAACGAATCTTGATATACCTGAGCCCCCATTTGATCTGGGTCACTGGGTTGGTGCGCCAATCGGTAGCAACAACATCCATCTTGTCTGCTGGCATTGCCTGGGCAATTCCGGTCGCTCCGCTGTAATAATTATGAGCCTGGAAGTTCCAGTGGCTCTCTCTATTCCAGAGGCTACTTAAACAACTCATTTGTCGCGCGCCCCACTTATATGTGGTCGCGTTAAGGGCTGCGGCCACTTGCTTGGCACCGGCAGAGCTCTTTGCTAGCTGTACTTGGCGGGCAGCCAAGGAGACCAAGGCCATCTCGCCTGAATCAGCAGCGGCTCCGGTTCCAAGCTCCACAATCCCAGTTTGGTCTGTAATGGCGGTAGGTGGATCTATCAAAATCGAGACTGGAGTTGTCGCATCCGGCAGGACAACGGCTTTGCCGAAGCCGACCTGGGCGAAAGTTGTATTAACGGTGGCAAGTACAGTAATTCCAAATGCGGCGGTCATAATGATTATTGGTTTACGGAATGACTTACCCATAATCGGACCTCCTCACTTACTCAGATCTAGCTCCACTTTTGCCAACCTCAGGACCGTGTTTCGGCTCCGATGGATGACCCGTCAGGGCTAGAGAGTTGCAGAGGTGCAGGGCAGAGGCAAATCGATATCGGCGTGGTTGAGGAAAAACTTTATTCTCACAGTTTTTGGTCATTCTAAAAGTGCAGGTCAGCCCTGTAAGAGTGTTAAATGTCCGATTTGTCTATAGGGCAAGGTTAGACAGGGATTTCGAATGGAGATCAAGCCATGAAGTTGATGGGCTCTTCCAGCATTTCGGTGACTAACGCGGCGATAGGAGAACGCTCGGAGCGAGTGAGGGTGACGTGGGCAAAGAGCGGATGCCCCTTGAGGGATTCAACGACCGCGACAACGCCGTCATGGCGACCCACCCGGAGGTTGTCCCGTTGGGCGATGTCGTGGGTCAAGATGACTCGAGATCCTTGTCCAATTCTGGAGAGCACTGTCAGCAAAACCCCGCGCTCCAGTGACTGAGCTTCATCCACTATGACAAAAGAATCGTGAAGCGAGCGGCCGCGGATATGAGTCAGGGGCAAAACCTCGATAAGTCCCCTGTCGACGATTTCATCGATGACGGTCTGACTAACCAGCGCGCCTAAAGTGTCAAAAACCGCCTGAGCCCATGGCGACATTTTTTCACCCTCGCTGCCAGGTAAATATCCGAGTTCTTGGCCACCAACAGCATAGAGCGGGCGGAAGATCACAACTTTCTTGTGATGACGTCGCTCTAGCACCGCTTCTAATCCAGCGCATAATGCCAGCGCCGACTTTCCAGTTCCAGCACGTCCACCCAAGGAGACAATTCCAATGTCATTATCCAATAAAAGATCTAAGGCAACGCGCTGTTCCGCAGAGCGTCCGTGCAATCCAAATGCAGACCTATCACCCCGTACTAATTGAATCTGTTTGTCTGAGGTGACTCTGGCCAGCGCACTACCTTTTTCGGAGTGCAAAACGATGCCTGTATGGCATGGATGTTCCTTGCCAAGTTCGTGTGGGGTCCTATCGTTTTCGTATAGAGAATCAATAACTGATCCACCTACGGTTGCTTCAACCATTCCAGTCCAGCCAGACGTTGAGGCAAGCTCATGCCGATATTCTTCGGATTCAACCCCTACCGAAGATGCCTTCACTCGGAGCGGCAAGTCCTTGGTAACTAATACAACATGGCGATGTTCGGCCATCATATTTCTTGCAATCGCCAAAATTCGAGAATCGTTTGAGCCATCCCTTAAAAATCCTGCTGGCAGTGTTGAAGGATCCGAATGATTTAGTTCTACTTTTATAGTTCCGCCAATGTCATTGATCGCTATGGCTTCATCAAGCCGGCCATGACTAATTCGCATATCGTCTAGGGCCCGAAGTGCAGCTCTGGCAAAGTATCCGAGCTCTGGATGATCGCGCTTGGTTTCCAGTTCGCCAATAACGGTGATCGGGATGATTACTTCGTGCTCTGCAAAGCGAGCGAGAGCCGCGGGATCCGCCAATAAGACACTGGTATCTAAAACATACGTCTTGCGCCCTTTATTTTGGCTAGTTGCCAAGTGGTCCTCGCATTTTCCGTATTTAGTAGTGCTAGAGCGGTTTCCATCCGTAAGGGGGACAAATGGAACTTATGACCCTTAAGGTAAAACTCGCCAGCCCTCGGGGGTGGGCGACACGCGGAACCAAAAAGGTGAAATTCAGGTTACGACTTAACGGCCAAATCGGCGGTGGCGTTGGGCATATGCACGTAAGGCCCGTAAAAAATCTACCCTTCGAAAGTCAGGCCAGTAGGCCTCGCAAAAATAGAATTCAGAGTGCGCTGACTGCCAGAGTAAAAAGCCAGATAGGCGCTGCTCCCCCGAAGTCCTGATCACCAATTCTGGATCTGGTAGCCCTGCTGTATATAAATGTTTGCTGACTTCTGCGATCGAAAGATTATTCGCGATCTGGTCCGCACTTTCACCCTGATCGATTCCATCTTTGATGTAATTACGTACCGCATCCACAATTTCGTGGCGACCTCCGTAACCAATAGCTACATTAACCACCACATCTGTGCGGCCTTTACTCCGTTTTTCTACATCTTTTAACCTAGTTTGGAGCCATGTGGGCAGTAGCTCTAAGGCGCCAAGGGGTTTGATTTCCCAGCGTCCAAGTTCGTCCAAGCGATCGACGGCTGCCGCAATAATCTTGAGGAGAGAATCTAATTCTTCAGGAGCTCGATTTAAATTATCGGTTGAAAGTAACCACAAGGTAATGATTGAGACATCGGCTTCTTCACACCAGCCCAGGAGTTCGACAATTTTTTCGGCACCGGCACGATGCCCAGCTTCTGTACTTCCACCAAAGTTTGATTTAGCCCAGCGGCGATTTCCATCCAAAATAACGCCTACATGGTGAGGGGTCTGTGTGAAATCAAGTTGGCGCAGAAGTCTACGTTCGTAGAGTGGATAGAGCAGAGCTTTAATGCTCTGCTTAACTAAATTAGTCACGAAGTTTTTTGAAATCGCGCGTTGCACGTCGTTCGGCCGCGAATGAAGCGATCGGTAGTGTGCCAGCCAATATAAAGAAGATGGTGGTCAGGAAATTCTTTCGAGCCTTAAGGCTGTAATTAAATGCCGCGATCACATAAAGCGGATAGGTAAAACCGTGAACGATCGCGATCCATGCCCATCTCACCTGCGAACCGGAATAGTGATGCAAAATATGATTCTCTGGGACTTCTACGAACCAGAGCAGTAAGGACATGCAACCCGACCAGAAAGCCATTATGCGATATCGCTGAAGTGCACCTTCTAGTCCCTTTTTCATAACCCCACCTTATCGGCGATTAGATGGAGTCGAGCGTTCCGCCTGGCAATAAATGGCGCTACAAGCACCAATAGCGCCATAAACCACCAGATAACGACATACGAAATGTGCTGCCAATAAAACCCAGAAATAGATTGGAGTAAGACGGGAGATGGGACCCTGTGGCCCGTGATGGCCAAACCTGATCCATCAACTTCAGAACTCGCGATTACGTAACCATCAAAAAGACTATATCCACCGATCCCAGCGACCAATGCAGGATCTAGCCGCCCCAAGGACGAATCACTGTTGAGCCCATGATCTTCTTGTTGTCTTGGATAAAGACGCCCCTTAACAGATAGCTGCGCAGTTGTGTCCGATAACGATCCATCATTTAATCCACGCACCACAAGGACCGCCCGATGGTCAGAAATTTCCATAAGTCCAACTGCTAAATCTTTGTATCCCAAGCCGGGTACTTGTTGAGTGGGAGCAATAAAAGTTTTTACATAGTGACCTTCGAAAGTGACGATTCGATTGACCGCCGCTGTGTACATATTCTTGCCAGCGACATCGACCTCAGTCAACGCAATCGGTACTGCACTCGGCACAATCTTGCCCTGACGAGAAGTCGCCTGAGCTCTGTGCCATTGCCACACGCCCAGCTCAAAGAAAGTTCCTGACAAGATGACCACCGCAATAACAATGGCAACGGTCTTCTTAAATTTATCCTTGAGCATCATCCGGCTTGGAAGCACGCTTGTAACGTCGATAGAAACTCACCAATAAAACGACTACAGCAATAGTGAGTACAACCATTACTAGTGAGCCTGCGAGGCCAGTATTGATATCAGTGGAGTCGGACATGGTCTTATTATCCTACGGATTCCTAACCTATGCTTACCCCCATGTCATCGGAATATAGAGACTCGACTCACTACCTTCGTGAGCGTTATGGCTTATCTGGCAGAAAGCGTGCAGCTTGGCTTGTTCCTGCCGCTGTGCTCCTGGTTGTGGGTGGGGGCTGGCTGATCTGGTCGGCAGATCATTTCTCAAAACCCGAAATCCGTAGCAATGTAATCTCTTTTCAAGCCACGGATGCACAGTCCATATCGATTAAATATTTTGCAAGCGTCCGCACGGCCGCCAAAGCTCATCAATGCATTTTGATTGCCAGTGACTATCAAGCAAACACGGTTGGACAAGTGACAGATGTCTTGCCAGCCGGCCACAATAGTTACACCCACACGGTAAAAATCCCCACTCGTGTAGCCGCGGTATCAGCATCAATTGATCATTGCTCGTAACCACCGTAAACTCTCCGTCTTATGACTAATCAGACCTGGCTTACCGAAGAGGCAGCCGCGCGCCTGCGGGCCGAACTGGCAGACCTGGAAGGTCCCCGTTTTGCTGACGTCGTAAAAAAGATCGAGGCAGCACGCGCCGAAGGAGATCTCAAAGAAAACGGTGGGTATCACGCCGCAAAAGATGAACAAGGCAAGATTGTTGCACGGGCTCGCCAGTTGAAGCACATGCTGGAAAACGCCCATATCGGAGAACCACCGGCATCCGCGGATGGCCTGGTTGGACAAGGCATGAAAGTCACCGTTGACTTGATGGGAGACGAAGTCATTTTCTTACTTGGCTCTCGCGAAATCGCGGTCGATGACTTAGATGTGTATTCAGAGAAATCACCACTGGGTGGAGCTGTCCATGGCCAGACGATTGGCGCCACGGTTACGTATCAGGCACCTAATGGTCGCGAGATCACGGTGACAATCAAGGCAGCCGAATACCTCTAAGAGTTACTACTTACTACTGTTCTTATACTTGGCAACGCTCAACGGCATAAAAATTGCCATCAATAGAACCATGTAGAAAAGTGAAGTCACAATTGGATGTTCGCTCGGATAAGAATGGGCAGTCACGCCAAAACGATTATGAAATCCAAATAGTTGCCGAGCTGCGGCGACCATGGTGGACACTGGGTTCCATTCTGCAAAATACTGAAGCGCCTTTGGCATGCTGGTAGTCGAAGCAAATGCATTCGATAAAAACGTCAATGGGAAAGTAAATAAGAATGAGACGTTGGCGACGACTCGAGCATCTTTTGAAATCAGACCTGCAAAAATGCCGACCCACGAGAGCGCATAACCAAAGAAAAGCAGCATCAAAAAGCCTAAGAAGATATGAATCGGACCAGATGTGGGACGCCACCCAACTACATAGCCAGCGATTCCCATCACAAAAAGAACAACAATATTTAGCAAGCCATCACCCAAGGTGCGCCCCATTACTAGAGCAGACCTGGCAATTGGTAAGGATCTAAATCGATCAATAAGCCCCTTCTCCATATCCTGCGCAAGGCCCTGAGCTGTCGCGGCTAAGGTAAAGGTAACGGTCTGCACAAAGATTCCGGGCATCAATAACTGCACATAGCCACCTGGGATTCCTGCGCCAAGCCCACCGAAAACATAGCGAAAAAGCAATACAAACATGACCGGTTGAATCGTGTTGAAGATCAAAACTTCTGGAACCCGAATCAACTGCTGAAGTTGGCGTTTTGTAATGACTAGAGCGTCGGAGATCGCGTTCATTTGCGGTCTCCCTTCTTCTTTTTTCCGGCGGCTTCTTCGGCTACTGCTTCTTCTGCAGCATGTCCGGTGAGCGACATAAATACATCATCAAGTGAAGGGCGCTTAAGCCCTACATCTAATGCATGGATACCTGCAGTATCAAATTCTCGGATTACCTCGATCAATGATTGCGTACCATTGCTGACAGGGGCAGATATTTTTCGAAGCCCTCTATCTACATTGCTCCCGCCATGGGTGACTCGATCAATGATGGGTTGAGCAATCACTAAATCAGATTCAGCAACAACGATCTCTAAGCGTTCGCCACCAACTTGGTTCTTTAATTGATCAGAACTTCCGCGAGCAATTACATGACCTCGATCGATGACCACAATATCGTCGGCAAGCTGATCTGCTTCCTCTAAATACTGGGTGGTCAATAGAAGTGTCACACCTTCCTTTACTAAGCCTTCGATCACCCCCCACATTTCCATTCGACCGCGTGGGTCTAATCCAGTCGTGGGTTCATCTAGGAACAAAACTTTCGGGTGAATAATCAACGAAGCTGCTAAATCCAGTCGGCGGCGCATTCCACCCGAAAACGTTTTGATCGGGCGATGTGCGGCTTCAGTGAGCGAAAACTGTTCTAATAATTGTTTGGCTCGAGACCGGGCCTGGTCACCGCTTAAATGATAAAGCCGGCCGAACATCACCAAGTTATCCCAGCCAGTCAAAGTCTCATCAACCGCTGCATATTGACCCGAAAGGCCAATCACCTGCCTGACGGACTTGGGATCTTTGACGACATCAATTCCAGCAACCTGAGCATGACCTGAGTCTGGCTTCAGCAAAGTAGCCAAGATGCGCACAACGGTTGTCTTCCCCGCCCCATTTGGACCAAGAACGCCTAATACGGTGCCTTCTTCGACATCTAGGCTTAGGCCATCCAAGGCACGGACCGCGCCTTTTCTGTAGGTCTTAACTAGATTCTCGGCGATTACAGACTTCATACAGTCATAATACCGAGTCGAAGGCTCCTGCGACCTGTAAGATTTGCTTGAAAGTTCAATAAAAATCTCTCTGCCAAGATGCTTGTTCAATACTCGATAAGGGAACACATGTCCGAAAAAACTCATGACCACACTCCAATGACTCACAAGCAGATTGTTGCGGTGATGTTTGGCCTAATGACCGGCCTACTCCTTGCAGCACTCGATCAATCAATTGTTTCGACCGCGTTGAAGACGATCACAGTTGACTTGGGTGGCCTCAACCATTACACCTGGGTTGTCACCGCATACTTGCTCACTTCTACTGCATCGACACCTTTATACGGAAAGATTTCTGACCTCTATGGTCGCCGTCAAGTCTTCCAATTCGCAATCATCGTCTTCCTGATCGGTTCTTTCGCATCGGGCATTGCGCACAACATGACACAGCTAATTGCATTCCGTGCACTTCAAGGTTTAGGTGCCGGCGGATTGATGTCGCTGACATTCGTAATTATCGGGGATGTAGTTTCGCCACGTGAGCGTGGTCGCTACCAAGGTTATTTTGGCGCTGTGTGGGGACTTGCAACTGTTGCTGGTCCACTCCTCGGCGGATTCTTCTCTGATCACAATAAGGTCTTGGGAATCACAGGATGGCGTTGGATCTTCTACTTAAACCTTCCACTTGGAATCATTGCACTGGTAATAACCTCTGCCGTCCTACATATTCCAAAAGTACGCCGCGAACACAAGATCGATTACTTGGGCGCATTTCTGCTCATCGTTGCAGTCTCGGCTTTGCTCATGGGAATTTCGGTTTATGCGCCTGAAAATGGTTGGTTAACCACTAAGACGCTCATCTGGATCGGAGCAGGACTGCTCTTGTTCGCTATTTTTATTTGGAATCAGGCAAAAGCGACAGAACCAATTCTGCCGTTAAGACTATTCAAAAATCACACATTTAACATCACCTCTCTTCTCGGTTTCCTTGTGGGAGCCGCAATGTTTGGTGCCATAGTTATGTTGCCTTTGTACTTCCAATTGGTTAAGCACAATTCCGCAACACTTTCTGGTCTAAAACTTCTTCCCTTGATGTTCGGAATTGTTTCGATGTCGATCTTCTCTGGTAAGTGGATCACCAAGCACGGCAAATATAAGATGTTCCCAGTAATTGGAATGGTTTTGATGACAGCTGCCCTACTCTTGATGGTCACGCTGAGCGAAACCACACCTTATTGGCACATCGTAATCTTCGCAGCGATGCTAGGGATGGGTCTTGGGTTCTGCTTGCAGAACTTGGTCATCGCCTTGCAAAACTCCCTGGATGTTAAAGATATGGGTGTTGGAACAGCGCTCAATACTTTCTGGCGCTCCATTGGTGGAACACTTGGCGTAGCGATTTTCGGATCAATCTATGCGAGTAAGTTGACCGCATATATTGGAAGTGGAGTAAAACACCTTGCTGCTACTAATCCGGCAGCGCTAGCGGGTGCAACTCCTCAAGCATTCGCACAACTTAAGAACAATCCTGCTGTGATGAAGGCGTTCACGCCAGAATTACAGGCAACTGTGATCCATTCTTACGTTCAATCATTCCATGTTATTTTCTATGCGGCTGCTCCAGTAACTGCAATTGGGTTCTTGGTTGCTTTGGCACTCAAAGCGACACCACTTAAGACTGGCGCTCAACATGCTCAAGCAATGAAGGAAGCGGCTGGCGAAGCACTCGGTTAATAAGAATAAAATAAGAATAAAATAAAAAATGCAATTAAAAACCCCTGACGAAGAATTCGGCAGGGGTTTTTAAGCTACTAATCAGAAGCGATCTAGCTGCATGACTTTATGCCAAGCGGCCACAAAATCTTTCACAAATTTATCTTTCGCGTCTTTGCTTGCATAAACTTCTGCTACCGCACGTAACTGCGAATTCGAAGCAAAGACCAGATCTGCACGAGTTGCCGTTGCGGGGATATTGCCAACCTGAAGGTCTAGGAGTTTGATAAAGAAATCATTGGAAAGTTTGCCTACCTGCAAGGACCGCATTCCACCTACAAGAACTGTCATTTCTGGCGCAGTTAGAGTCAACAAGGCTGCCTTATCTATGAGTAACTCTTCTGCTGGTTGCGTGACTCCTTTAGCAACGTAGTTTCTAAAACCATCTGCTTTTGGTTCAAGCACCGCAAATGAAGCGATGTCAGTCTGTTCTTGAGTTGCATCACCGCGACCGGGTGCGAACGGCACCGACAATTTATATCCGGACTTAGCAGCTGCTGCTTCAATCGCAGCTACTCCACCAAGTACGATTAAGTCGGCGAGT
>Ga0214201_1000257_pt1 | contig 20877 bp, 18 predicted proteins | sample TroBogEpilimnion_32_FD_153039 | JGI IMG/M metagenome (GOLD analysis project Ga0214201, IMG submission 153039) | Freshwater microbial communities from Trout Bog Lake, WI - 29MAY2009 epilimnion | ecosystem: Environmental > Aquatic > Freshwater > Lake > Epilimnion/Euphotic zone | place: Trout Bog...
AAGTAATTTGGCTTGAATACTGGGAAGAAGCCTGCTTTTTCGTCTTTGCCTAACCATCTGACATAAATAGCCTTTTTCTGCTATCTATGTCAGCCCCTTTATCTAAATCGAGAAGCAGGCCAATTATTCGAGGAGGAGGCGACGCGATAGGCGGCACAGACGGCGTTTAATTTGAACGCACCATTGAATGTTTTTAACTTTGCTTTCACGTCGGTTGCCACATCAATAGCGCTCAGCATTTTAAAGCAATAACGTTATTGATGGCGGAAGAGGTGGGATTCGAACCCACGGTGAGCTTTCACCCACGGCGGTTTTCAAGACCGCTGCCTTAAACCACTCGGCCACCCTTCCAACCGATCGCTTCGTTCGATCTTTTCGACCGAACCGATGCAATGGCTGTTCCTATACGCATTCTCGGCCGTTCCGACAATATGCTGTCGGCTAATAATGAGGACGGGGCACATTTTACGAATCGAGAAAATTTGAATAGAAAAGCTGCCAATAGAGTTGACGTGATCGAAGGCACGCACATTTCTAGCTCGAAAAATTTGAGTTTTATCGTTTAGTTTCAGCCTGTTATGTATATCTGCTCATCAATAATTGATCCAATTATTGATTATTAGCGCTCTTCAGGTTAATCTAACCGTAAGATATGTGACGGTATTTCGTGATCTCCGCTCGAATGGACTCGGTTTGGACAATGCGTGGTTAACACTGTCCAACGCTACGAAAGACAACGGTTTGACGGCAAATCAATTTCCTTCATTCACGCCTTCGCTTATGGCTGGCCCGAATGATTTGAACTTCCATAAACGGGCTTTTCGTTTATCGGCGGTTGTTGTTGCTGGTTTATTGGTGGCCAATTGCGCCGGACCAAAAACCTCGAAAATTGACCCAAAATATGGGGTTAGCCCGAGCCCGCGGGTGGTGGCCGATGGTGAATCCGTGCCGAAAGGCGGCGGATTTTCTAAGGTTGGAAAGCCTTATGTGATTGCGGGGGAGGTCTACACCCCGAAAGACATGAAGAAATACTCGGCAACCGGTCTTGCGTCTTGGTATGGCTCACAATTCCACGGTCGGATGACGGCGAATGGTGAAGTTTTCGATACCGATTCGGTAACGGCCGCGCACCCAACAATGCCTTTGCCATCCTATATTCGCGTCACCAATACGTTGAATGGTCGCTCGATCATTGCACGTGTGAATGATCGCGGTCCGTTTCATTCCAAGCGTTTGATCGATGTTTCCGAGCGTGTGGCCGAGGCCTTGGCGTTCCGCAATATCGGCACAGCACGGGTCAAGGTTGATTATATCGGCCGCGCGCCAACCGATGGCAGCGATGACGCGATCTTGATGGCAAGCTTGAAGACGGACGGCTCTCCCGCAACGCTTCGTGGCGATGCGCGGGCCCCTGTGCAGGTCGCAAGCAATGATCAGCAAGAATCGTTTGGTGCGGCAGCAACGTCAAATTCCGATCCCATCACGAATTTCTTCGGCACGCAGGACTCATCCAATACGACCGTATTGGCCGATGCCGCACCGGTGCTTGATGCCGATGCTTTCGTGCCGCTGCCACCGGTTCGCCCACGCGCCGGTCTTATGGCGGTTAATCTGATTTCGCCGAAGCCTACGCTTTTGGGCAATCGGACGGTTTCGGATCCAACGGTTCAAACGGCCAGCATTCCGATGCCGATCCCACGTCCGGGCGGGATGTTCTTTGCGCCCGTTACGGGTTTCGTGACGACCCCTGCTTTCAATACTTTGTCGCCCAAACAGTTTGTCCCGGTAAATTAAGCGGATTTTCCGGTTCTTTTTGGCCGATTAGGCTGACAAACGATAGATGATTGAACATAATAAGCGCGCCGCTCAAACGGCGCGTTTTTTATGGATGGTTGGGGATTGTCGCAAATGGGCCTTGGCCATTTCATTACCTTGGAAGGCGGCGAGGGTACCGGCAAGTCTACCCAGATCAAGCGGCTCCTCCATCGCCTCCAATCGGTCGGCGTTGATGCGGTCCAAACCCGCGAGCCGGGCGGCTCAAAAGGCGGGGAGCGAATTAGGTCGCTCATTTTAGAGGCTGGCCAATCGCGATTTGATGCGTTGACCGAGACCTTACTGTTTTATGCCGCCCGAAATGACCATTTAGAACATCTTATTCGGCCAGCGCTTCATGCGGGGCAGTGGGTGATTTGTGATCGCTTTTCCGACTCAACGCGCGTCTATCAGGGCGGGGCTGGAACGCTTGGCGCTTCGGTCCTCGACCAGCTTGACGGTTTGGTGGTGCGCGATACGCAGCCCGATTTAACGCTCATTCTGGATCTGCCCGCCGAGATTGGGCTTGCCCGAGCCCATGCTCGTCGGGGGGATGCATCCGCCGACGGGTTTGAAGCGGAAGCAATCGAATTTCATCAGGCCTTGCGCCAAGGCTATTTAGAGCTGGCGCGCCTCTTCCCCGAACGCTGTGTTGTGATTGATGCGAATGGTGAGATGGACGAGATTGCGGAACGAATTTGGGCTATCGTTTCTGACCGTTTTTTAACCTCCGAACCAAAGCAGCACAATGGCTGAGGAACTATCCATCGAGCTCGATCGCTTTGGCACCTCGCGGCACCCGCGGGAGACCGAAGTGCTGTTCGGGCATCAGCGGGAAGAGGCTCAATTTCTGAGTGCCTATCAATCGGGGCGAATGCCGCATGCCTGGCTGATTTCCGGACCAGACGGAATCGGTAAAGCCAGTTTTGCCTATCGCGCGGCGCGGTTTATTTTGTCGCATCCGGATCCGAAAGAGGATGTGGTTCAACGGGCGCAAACGCTCGATAGCCGTTTTGATTCTGGAATGGGACGCCGCATTTCAGCCCAGTCGCATGGCGATTTGCTTGCGGTGCGACGGGAAATCGAGCCCGGCAAAAAGACCATTCCGACGGAAATTAAGGTCGATCAAATCCGCAAAATGATTCAATTTTTTGAAACAACCGCGGGCGAGGGCGGTTGGCGGATTGCGATTATCGACACGATGGATGAACTCAACCGATCCGGCGCAAATGCGTTGCTCAAACTGATCGAAGAGCCGCCGCCACGCTCATTGTTTTTTATGATTACAAGTGCACCCGGACGGCTTTTGCCAACCATCCGGTCACGGTGTCGGGTCTTGTCGCTACGACCCTTGAAAGAACCCGATATTGTGAACGCGCTACTGGCGCAACCTGAACCGCCGAGCCAAGCGGTAGCACAACAAGCCGCGCGACATTCGGGCGGCTCTGTGAAGACGGCCTTGAAATTAATGGATCCGGCGACGCTTTCCGTCATTGAACATGTCGAACAGGTTTTGCAGCGGTTACCCGCGTTAGACCGCGCGGAACTGTTGCAGATGGCCGAGGGGCTGATCGGTCGTGAGCGGAGCAATGACTATCAAACCGTTATAGAAACGGTGCAAAACTGGCTTGCGGAGCAATGTCGGCTGCGTGCAGGCGAGGGGGGGCATCGGCTTGCGCCCTTAGCAGAGGTATGGGAGAAGAGCGCGCGTATGGCGGGTGAAACGGATCGTTATAATTTGGACCGTCGGCCCTTTTTGCTGTCGCTATTCGCCGATCTTTCTGAAGCGGTTCGCCAATCAAACGGCGTATAATCGGATAGATCGCGGCTTTTCGGTTTGGTTTTAAGGATGAATGGATATGACGGATCGGGAAAAATTTTACATCACCACCGCCATTTCCTATCCCAATGGACGGCCCCATATTGGCCATGCCTATGAGTTGATCGCCACCGATGCGATTGCGCGATTCAAAAGGCTTGATGGCGCCGATGTTTTCTTTTTGACCGGCACCGATGAACACGGCCAAAAAATGCTTCAAACGGCTGCGAAAGAAGGCATGACGGCGCTTGAATTGGCCGACCGAAACGCCGCCGTATTTCGCGCGATGGGGCAGGCGCTGAATGCTTCGAACGATGATTTTATTCGCACGACCGAAGAACGCCATAAACAAGCGAGCCAAGCGATTTGGAACCGCATGGTGGAGGCAGGCGATATCTATAAGGATTCCTATGCCGGATGGTATTCGGTTCGCGATGAAGCCTATTTTGCCGAGGATGAAACGGTGCTCGGTGGCGATGGTATCCGCCGTGGCCCAACCGGAACGCCGGTCGAATGGGTTGAAGAAGAAAGTTATTTTTTCAAATTATCGGCGTATCAAGACCGACTACTTGCGCTTTATGAAAGCCAGCCGGATTATATCAGCCCGCCCGAGCGGCGAAACGAAATTACGAGTTTTGTGAAATCGGGGCTGCGCGACCTCTCTGTCAGCCGCACGACCTTTGATTGGGGCATTCCGGTGCCGGGCGACCCGAAGCATGTGATGTATGTGTGGGTTGACGCGCTGACGAATTACATCACGGCCACGGGTTGGCCGGATGAGAGCGCGCCGCGCGCCAAATATTGGCCTGCGAATGTGCATATTATCGGCAAGGATATTGTGCGGTTTCACGCCGTCTATTGGCCCGCGTTTTTGATGTCGGCCGGATTGCCTTTACCGCATCGGGTGTTTGGCCACGGGTTCTTATTCAACCGCGGCGAAAAAATGTCGAAATCGGTTGGCAATGTGATCGATCCGTTCACATTGGCCGAGCATTACGGCATTGATCAATTGCGCTATTTCTTCTTACGCGAAGTACCCTTTGGACAAGATGGCAATTATTCGCATGAGGCGATTGTAAACCGCATCAATGCGGACCTGGCCAATGATCTCGGTAATTTGGCGCAGCGTTCGCTGTCCATGGTCGCCAAAAACCTTGATGGCAAAATGCCAACAATGGGCGATCTCAGCGATGCCGACAAAGCAATGCTGGGCGATGCCTATGCGTTGCCAGCCCGCTCACGCGCGGCGATGAAAGATTTCGCCTTGCATACGATGCTGGCTGATATCTGGCGCGTGGTGGCCGATGCCAATCGCTATTTCGCATCCGAGGAACCGTGGGCGAAACGCAAGACCGATCAAGCGCGCTTTGAAACGATTTTAGCGGTGACGCTCGAAGTGTTGCGCGTGGTCGGTATCATGGCTCAGCCCGTTATGCCGTCCGCATCGGCGACCTTGCTCGATCTCGTTGGTGCATCGTCCGATGCGCGCGCCTTTGTCCATGCGTCAGCAGAATATGCGGTTGCTGCCATGACCCCATTGCCAGCGCCTCAGCCGATCTTTCCGCGCTATGTGGAAACCGAAGGCGACGCTACCAATTGAATGAGCGGCAAGCAATGATCGTTGATAGCCATTGTCACCTCGACTTTCCCGATTTTGAAGCCGAGCGCGACAGTATCGTGCAACGCGCGCATGAGAATGGCGTGGGAACGCTGTTGACGATTTGTACGGAGGTTGGACGGTTCGAGCCGATCAAGCGCATCGCTGAAACCTATCCAACGGTTTGGTGCACCGTCGGCACGCACCCAATGCATGTCAATGAAGAGCCGGATATTGCGTTGGAAACCTATCTAGAAATATCTGAGCATCCAAAATGCGTAGGTATTGGCGAAGCAGGCCTCGACTTCCATTATGATACGGTTGCGCGCGAGTTAGCCGACCGCGTCTTTCGAACGCAGATTACAGCCGCCCGCCTTACCGGCTTACCGCTCGTTATTCATTCCAGAAATGCCGACGAAGCCATGATTGCGGTACTACAAGATGAAATGGGGAAGGGTGCTTTTAAAGCAGTTCTTCATTGCTTCTCTTCGGGGCCAGACTTAGCCAAGGCGGGTGTTGAATTGGGCCTCTATATCTCATTTTCAGGTATATTGACCTATAATCGTTCCGAAGAGCTTCGCTCGATCGCAGCAGATATTCCGCTTGATCGGTTGCTGGTTGAAACGGACGCACCTTATTTGGCCCCGCAAAGCCGTCGGGGAAAGCGCAATGAGCCGTCTTATGTCGCCGAGACCCACGCCATGCTGGCAAAGGTGAAGGGCATGGCCGACAGCGAGCTTGCGTCCATGACGACGGATAATTTTTTTAAACTGTTTTCGAAAGCCCAGCGACCACAGGGACGCTCCCAATGACGCTGAAATTAACCATTCTTGGCTGTGGCTCATCCGGCGGCGTGCCCAGGCCTGCTTTTGGATGGGGCGCTTGTGACCCGAACAACCCCAAAAACCGCCGTAGACGCTGTTCCATCATGCTGGAGCGGTCAAATAATTTAGAGAAAACTGTTGTTATTGTAGATACTTCTCCCGATTTGCGTGAGCAACTTCTGAGCGTCGATGCCAAGCGCATTGATGCTGTGTTGTTTACCCATGATCACGCCGATCACACGCATGGGTTGGACGATGTTCGGCCTGTCGTGTTGCATATGCGCCAGAGAATTCCGACCTATATGGATGCCGTGACCTCGCACGTCCTGCATCAGCGGTTTGCCTATTGCTATGAAACGCCGCCCGGCAGCGACTATCAGCCCATTGTTGAGGACCGCAGGCTTATTCCGGGCCACGGGGTTGAAATAGTCGGCCCAGGCGGCTCGATCACTGCGACGCCATTTCGCGTGCATCACGGCACGATCGACGCGTTGGGCTTCCGGATCGGTTCAACGGCTTATTCGCCGGACGTGAACGGTATTCCGGACGAGAGCATTGCAGCGCTGACGGACTTGGATCTCTGGATCGTCGATGCGTTGCGGCCAACGGCGCATCCGTCGCATTTTTCGCTGCCGGAAACGCTGGCATGGATCGAGCGGTTAAAACCTAAACGAGCGATTTTAACCAACCTCCATACCGATTTAGATTACGAAGCCTTATGCGCTCAATTGCCGGAGAATGTCAGGCCTGCCTATGACGGGTTAGAGTTCATGATCTAATACCATATTGGGATCAATTTAAGTTCCATAATGTTTCTTATGCGAATTAGCTATCCAGAGCAAAGGTCGTTTCCCCTTTTAAATATTGGAACTTTCCCGCCATGCTTCCGTCCAAGAACATCAAAGATCTCATCGCCATTATGGCGGCGCTCAGAACGCCCGTCACAGGCTGCCCGTGGGATTTGGAACAGAGCTTTGAGACAATCGCGCCTTATACGATTGAAGAAGCCTATGAGGTGGCCGACGCGATTGAACGCGGCGATATCAGCGATCTACGCGATGAATTGGGCGACCTCCTCCTCCAAGTCGTCTTCCACGCCCGCCTCGCCGAAGAGCAAGGCAGTTTCGCCTTCGACGATGTGGTACATGCCATCACGTCAAAACTGATCCGCCGCCATCCGCATGTCTTCGGAGACGTGAAACATTTGACGCCGGAAGCCGTCAAAGGGCTTTGGTCCGAGATAAAGGCCCAAGAAAAGGCCGATAAACGGGCAGAAAGACAGGCGGCAGGCTTGACCGAGGAGGCTGAGAATACCTCTCTTCTGGCCGATATTCCGTATAATCTCCCTGCCCTAATCCGCGCCGAAAAGCTTCAAGCCAAAGCGTCGAAAGTCGGCTTTGACTGGAACGATGCCCGTCTGGTGCTCGAAAAAATCCGCGAGGAAACGGGAGAAATCGAGGATGCTCTAGCCGCGAAAGACCAAGAAAATATCGAAGAGGAAATTGGCGATTTGCTGTTTGTTGTGGCCAATTTGGCCCGTCATTTATCGGTTAATCCCGAAGACGCTTTACGTAAAGCTAATTTGAAATTTGTTCGTCGTTTCAATTATATAGAAAATAATATGAAGCTATTAGGTAAAGATATCAAGGACGCCAATCTGGAAGAAATGGAGCGTTTTTGGAATGAAGCGCGCAAGCTCGATAAAATGAAGGTCTAATGACCTTCGCGCCGCATTAATCGGGCATCCGGAAATCGCTTTAAAAGCCTTGCTTCCTTTTCCGGCAAAACGCGTATCGCCAAGCGGTACCCGCCCTCTTCCGTCATGCGCCGTTCCAGCACCTCGGTATCTTCATAAAGCCAATTCATCCGCGCGCCATCGGCTGGTCCGAGCGCTACCGAATAGACAATGCTGGCGCGCGCGACCCGCTTTTCAATGAGCGTGAGCAAATCAACAATACCGTCGCCCGTTATCGCGGAAACCAAAACAGGCTTTTCGGCGAGCGGACGGCTATCCATGCGGCCTGTCAGCCGTTGCCGCTCTTCGTCCGATAACAGATCCGCTTTATTCCAAACCTCGATCAAGCGACCGTGATCATCGGGATCAATGCCGAGATCTCTGAGAATAGTGACGACGTCGGCCGCTTGCGCTTCGGTATCGCCATGCGAAACGTCGCGGACGTGAAGGATCACGTCGGCCGAAATGACATCTTCCAAGGTGGCTCTAAAGGCTGCCACCAACATGGTTGGGAGATCGGAGATAAAGCCGACGGTATCGGAAAGGATAATGGGCGCGCCATGGGGCAATTTGGTGACGCGGGCGGTCGGATCTAACGTGGCAAACAGCATGTTCTCGGCCAGCACTTCAGCCGACGTTAACCGGTTAAACAAGGTCGATTTACCCGCATTCGTGTAGCCCACGAGGGCTACAATCGGATAAGGCGCCCGATCCCTGCCCTTGCGATGCAAGCCTCGCGTCCGTTTGACAGATTCAAGGTCCTTTTCGATCTTGATCATGCGTTCTTGAATGAGACGCCTATCGGCTTCAATCTGTGTTTCGCCCGGACCACCCAAAAAGCCGAAGCCGCCGCGCTGGCGCTCCAAATGGGTCCAAGAACGGACCAATCGGCTCTTTTGATACGATAAATGCGCCAATTCGACCTGTAAGGTGCCTTCTTTGGTGCGCGCGCGGCGCCCGAAGATTTCCAAAATAAGGCCCGTCCGGTCAATTACCTTTACTTCAAGCGCGCGTTCTAAATTGCGCTGTTGAACGGGACTTAACGCGCAATCGACGACGACGAGCGTAATGTCTTCATTTTCGACATAGTCGTGCAACTCCTCGATTTTACCCGTACCGATAAAGGTCGCAGGCCGAGGAGCAGCAATCGGGATGATCATGGAGGCCACAAGCACGATATCGATGGCGGCTGCGAGGCCTGAAGCCTCCTCAATTCGAGCCTCAAAGTCTCTCGTATTGCTCTCGGGCGCGCCAGACGCGGCACGGCGCGCCGCCGCACGGCTTGTGAGGTAAGGACCAATCACAAGCGTGCGCGTGCCAACCGATATGTCTTTGGTATTGTCTTCAGGACCGACGGTAAACCGGCCCGAAACGTGCGGGTCTTTTGCCACCTCAGTCCTTCAGGACCGCGCCGGTTTCATCCGTTGGATCAAAAAGCGTAACAGGCGATCCGGGCATGATCGTAGAAATCGCATGTTTATAGACCAGCTGCGAATGACCGTCCCGGCGTAATAGCAGGCAAAAATTATCAAACCATGTCACGACGCCTTGCAGTTTAACGCCGTTGATCAGGAAAATCGTCAATGGAATTTTGCTTTTCCGAACTTGGTTCAGAAACGTATCTTGAAGGTTTTGTGCGCGTTCTGTCGCCATTTTTTTACCCTTTTTGTTTTTGCCGGAGCATACGGGCTCACGGGCCTCTCTTTTATCGCGGTTTAGTTCATCACTCGAACGATCCTGCTGACACAAACACAACGCAGGTCGCCTTAAAATTTTCAACTATTGGTATAGATAGTCAACTCCCCCTTGCGCTTCAACCTACCCCGAGCGATTTCAGCTTCCGATGCAAAGCGGAGCGTTCCATATCCACAAATTCAGCCGTCCGCGAAATATTGCCGCTGAACCGGTTTACCTGCGCAATCAGATATTCACGCTCAAATACCTCTCTCGCTTCCCTCAGCGGCAAGGACATGAGCTTTTCGCCCCCCTGCCCGCCGGGCAAAGACGGAACAGACGCGCCGACATCCGTCGGCAAGAGATCCGCCGTAATCGTCGAATTCGGCTCGCCACCCGCCATGATGAGCATTCGCTCAACACTGTTGCGCAGTTGGCGCACATTGCCCGGCCAATCATGGGCTTGCAGGACGGCCAAGGCATCCTCAGCGACCGGTCGCTGCGCCAAACCGGACATGCGTTCAATTTGCTCCATAAAATGAGCAACTAAATCTGGAATATCCTCGCGCCGCTCCGACAATGACGGCACGCGAACCGGCACTACGTTTAGCCTGTGCAGCAAATCTTCGCGAAAACGTCCGGATTGGACTTCCGCCATCAAGTCACGCGAGGTCGACGACAGAATACGGACATCGACGGCAACTTTGCTGGTGCCGCCGACCCTCTGAAACGTCTGATCAATAAGCACGCGAAGGATTTTGCTCTGGGTCTCCTTCGGCATATCGGCCACTTCATCGAGGTATAAAGTGCCGCCATGCGCCTCTTCAAAAGCGCCAATCCTGTTTGCGCCGCTTGATCCGTCCTCAACGCCAAAGAGCTCGGCTTCCATCGATTGCGGCGTAATGGTTGCCGCATTGAGCGCGATGAAGGGACCAGAGGCGCGATCCGACGAGGCGTGGATCATCCGCGCGACGATTTCCTTGCCGCTACCCGATGGACCTGCGATCAGCACGCGGGCATGGCTTGCGCCGACGCGTTCGATGGTTTGCCTTAACTGATTGATCGCTGTCGACCGCCCGATCAGCTCATTGATCATCGGGGCCTTGGTCCTGAGCTCGCGGATTTCGCGACGCAGGCGAAAGGTTTCAAGCGCACGATCGGCAACCAATAAAAGCCGGTCCGATTTGAACGGCTTTTCAATGAAATCATAGGCGCCACGCTTGATGGCGGAGACGGCGGTTTCGATATTGCCGTGGCCCGAAATCATCACCACGGGCAAATCGGGATTTTGCTCTTTGATGATGTCGAGCAATTGTAACCCGTCGAGCCGAGAGCCCTGAATCCAAATATCGAGAAAAATCAGATGCGGCCGACGGGTTGAAATTTCACCTAAAGCATCATCTGCATTGGCGGCCGTTCGGCATTTAAAGCCTTCATCTTCGAGAATGCCTGCAACAAGATCTCGGATGTCCGCCTCGTCATCGACGATGAGAATATCAGCACTCATTGTTTCTTCTCCGCTGACGGACTGGCAGCCATTTGATCGGCGTTTAAGCCATCAATGGGAAACCACAAACGAACACGCGCACCCCGACCCGCATCGGCCCGATCCAGCAATTCGATGCCGCCACCATGATCTTCAAAAATTTTACCGACGATGGCCAAGCCAAGCCCCGTTCCGCCCGCGCGCGTCGTCATATAGGGCTCGAGCAAACGCTGGCGGCTTTCGGTTGGAAAGCCTTTGCCATTGTCCGTAATCTCAATGGAAAGAATGCCCAATTGAGTGGCATCAACTGACACCAAAATTTCGCCCTGCCCGCGCTCCGTGCTGGGAACAGCAAGAATGGATTCCGTTGCGTTTTTGACGATATTGGTGAGCGCTTGCGAAATGAGACGCCGATCAAAACTCGCCTTCGGGAGATCCTTGGGTATCGCATCCAAAAAATTAATTTCTGGATGGGCGACACGCATAAGAAACAACACTTGCCGAATAACGCTTGAGACATCTTCGACTTCCGGCAAAGGCTTTGGCATACGCGCGAAAGACGAGAACTCATCGACCATGCGTTTGATATCGTCCACTTGGCGAATGATCGTGTCCGTACACTGATCAAAGATTTCGCGATCGGTGGTGATGACTTTGCCATATTTGCGGCGAATGCGTTCGGCCGAGAGTTGAATAGGTGTTAACGGATTCTTAATTTCGTGCGCAATGCGACGCGCGACATCGGCCCACGCCGATGTTCTTTGTGCGGTCACCAGATCCGTGATGTCATCGAGGGTTACGATTGCACCTTGTTGCATGTCGCTGGCTTGTTCGCTTGTGACACGAACCGTCAGCGATCGATCCCGCGTGCCTTCATTGTATTCAATTTGACCTTGCACAGGACGGCCGCGATCAACAATTTCACGGTTGATAAATTCGGCAAAAGCGGGAATGGCTTCAGCCAATTTTTGACCTTTTAACGATGAAGAAATTTCGCCCAATAACTGCTCGGCGGAAGGATTTAAAACAGTCACCCTTCCTTCACCATCCAATCCAATCACGCCAGCGGATACGCCCGATAGAACGGCTTCGGTGAAGCGACGTCTTTGATCCATCAGCGTGTTGGCGGTTTGAAGATTTTCGGTTTGATGACCAAGCTCGGCGGCCATTTTATTGAAGGTTTCGCCGAGATGGCCGAGATCGCCTTCATTGCTTGTCACCGGAACGCGAACATCGTAATTGCCGCTCGCGACTTGATCGGTCGCGAAAATGAGCCGCCGAATGGGCGCCACTAACCAATTGGCAAAGCTTAAGCCGATCCACACAGCGGAGAGCAAGAGGATCAACGAGATCAACGCATACATGGTGGCAAAGGCGATCTGCACGCCGAGCTTTTGTTCGGCGAGCGCGTCATAATACCGAACGGCCAGTTCCGCCTGTTGGGGGAATTGGAGGGCTTTGGGATCAATGGTTCGAGCAACGAGCAAATAATTGCTATCGAAGCCCGGAATTTTGACCAAAGCACGGAAAATATTGCTGTCGGCTTGCAAGAGGCAAATGCCGTCGCCTGACTCTTCGGCTGCGGCAAATTCTTCGGATTTCGGCAATTTCAAATCGGGTACCGCAACATTATCGATGCGTTCAATCGCCGAGCCATCGGATTTGAGCATGACGGCTACAAAAAATCCCAAGAAGTACGATCGCGAGCGCATGAACTCACGAAAGACCGCTTGATCCTTGTCGAACACCGGACGCGCTTGTCCGATATCGGCCGCCATTAAGCGCACTTCGCGACCAATCGCGCGGCATTGAAATTCTTGATAGGCTTTGGCTACTTCAACCGAAGTTTGAAGCAATTCTTTAATCTGACCGCTGAACGAAATGTCGATGCCTCGTTCAAGCGTCAACCAACCCACTATGGCCACCAGCACAGCGGGTGCCGCAGCAACGAAGGCGAAGAGCGACACGATACGCGCATGAAGGGCGGAACCTGCCAAACCCGCGCGACGGGCTTTTAAAAGGCGATAGGCATCAACGCCCACCATGATCAACAAAAGGCCGATCAGTAATCCATTAACGGCAAAGAGGCTGATCACCACGTCGCGGGTGGGAACGACAGGCACAAAATTGGCTAAAACGAGGAAGGTGGCCAAAGCCGATGTCAGCGCGAAGGCAACAACCAGAATGCCGAATGCGCTCCGCCAAAAGGATGAAAGGCGAACCCCTACCCTCTGTTGGCTCACCGATTTCGTGCCAAACATACCCAAGAGCGCCATAAGGACGCTACTCCTCGTCTATCTCAGAACGACCCCGTTCACTGATGCAATATAGCAACAGTGTTGCCGAATGACCACGGCTAATGGACGGTCGAGATAAATTAAGCGTGCATAATCCTAGCGCAGCGTCCGGATGATGCGGATATCGAGATCGCGGATTTTTTTGCGCAGCGTGTTGCGGTTAACGCCCAAAAGCTCCGCTGCTTTGATCTGATTGCCCCGTGTCGCTGCCATGGCGGCATTAATGAGCGGCTCCTCAACGTCTCGAAGAATGCGATGATAAAGCCCCGGAGGAGGAAGGTCGCCTTTAAAGCCAGCAAAATAAACATCCAAATGATGCTCAACCGACTCGCTCAATGTCGCGGCAATTCTTGGTTCGCCAGACGATATCGAGCCGAAGGTTGGTGTCTCGACCAATTCGACATCAACGATGGCTTCGGTAATTGTTTCTTGCGGGTAGAGCGCTGCAAAGCGACGAACAAGGTTTTCGAGCTCGCGCACATTGCCTGGCCAACGATGCCGTTTAAGCCGCTCCAATGCGCCCGTATCGATTTGTTTGGCGGGCAGGCCTTCCTTTTCCGCCAAGATGAAAAAATGCCGGACAAGATCGGGGAGATCTTCAATGCGCTCTCGCAGTGGGGGCAAGCGAAGCGGCACGACATTTAAACGGAAAAACAAGTCTTCGCGGAAAAGTCCTTGTTGAATGGCCACGCGCAAATCTTTGTTGGTGGCTGCCACAATCCGAACATCGGTTTTGATCGAGGTTCTTCCGCCTATGGTTGAATATTCGCCTTCTTGCAGTACGCGTAACAAACGCGTCTGGGCTTCCATCGGCATATCGCCAATTTCATCGAGGAACAGCGTTCCGCCTTCAGCCTGTTCAAAGCGGCCCGTTGCGCGATTAACCGCGCCGGTAAAAGAGCCGCGCTCGTGACCGAACAATTCGCTTTCAATCAAATCACGCGGAATAGCGGCCATGTTGACGGCAACAAAAGGACCCTTCCGACGCTTGCCGTAATCATGCAAAGCACGGGCGACAAGCTCCTTGCCGGTTCCTGATTCTCCCATGATCATCACGGTGAGCTCGGTCGCCATTAAGCGCGCTAAAGACCGATACAATTCCTGCATGGCAGGCGAGCGGCCGACCAATGGAATTTCTTCATTGATACCGTCCGAGGGCGATTGCACCACGCCCCGCGGACGGGTGAGCGCCCGGCTGATCACGGCGAGAAGTTCTTTTAAATCGAACGGCTTTGGAAGATATTCATAAGCACCCCGCTCAGAGGCACGAATGGCGGTCATAAAAGTATTTTGCGCACTCATCACGATCACGGGTAAATCAGGGCGCAATTTTTTGATGCGTGGTAAAAGGTCGAACGCGTTTTCATCGGGCATGACAACATCGGTGACAACCAGATCACCCTCACCTGCCGCTACCCAGCGCCACAGCGTACTGGCCTGCCCCGTGACGCGCACCTCATATCCGGCGCGTCCTAATGCCTGATTGAGAACCGTGCGAATGGCCGCGTCATCGTCGGCCACAAGGATCGTACCATTTGGCATGCGCTATCCGTTACTTTCTGTCACGCTCAGATCGCGTGGAGTTTGCATCGATAAAAGAACTCTAAAAATCGTCCGACGCGGCAATGACTCACATTCAACTACCCCACCATGGTCACCAATGATTTTGGATACCAAAGCAAGACCGAGGCCAGTCCCCGATGCCTTTGTCGAAATAAAGGGATCGAACAGGCTTCTCATCAAATCTTCGGGAACGCCCGGACCATTGTCGCGGATACAAATCTCAAGCGGAAGCGCGACACGATTATTGCTCCCCGGCACAACCATGCGGACACCGGCACGATAGGCGGTCGAAATCTCAATCTCGCCATCTACCGCGTCCGGCCCAATCGCCTCGGCCGCATTTTTAACAAGATTTAGAAAGACTTGGATCAATTGATCCTTATTGCACCAGACATGCGGCAAAGACGGATCATAATTTTCGGCGAAACGAATATGCCGCGCAAAACCCGATATCGCTAACCGCTTCACATGCTCCAACACGCTGTGAATATTGATGGATTCGCGTTCTATGGGGCCACCATCGGCAAAGTTTTCAAATCGATCCACCAATTTGACGATGCGATCTGTCTCATCACAAATAAGTCGCAGCAGGCTTTGATCTTCATCCATGACGGAGGTTTCGAGCAGTTGGGCCGCGCCTCTAATGCCGGAAAGAGGATTTTTTATTTCGTGAGCGAGCATCGAACCCATCGCCGAGATCGAGCGCGCTGCTCCACGATGGGTCAATTGCCTGTCCATTTTTTCAGCAATTGTCTTTTCTTGCAGCATAATGACCACGTCATGGGCATCGTCCGATTCAAGCGTCGCGTAGAGATCGACAATCTTGTCCGTCCCAATGCGCGGCGTACCGATATCGACGCGGTACTCGCTAACGCTGCCACCATTGGCGCGCACTTGATCAACCAGCGACAATAAAGGGGAACCGAACGGCACTATTTCGGCCAATTTATGCCGCCTTAAAACGGATCGGCTCATTTGAAAAAACGATTGAGCTGCCAAATTGGCCTCCACAACGCGATCATCGGTACCCACAACAATGACCGGCAGTGGCAAGACATTTAAAATCGCCTCGCTGCGATTCTCCGCCACACCTAAGCGGCCGCTCGAAGGCATTGTCATGCCGCGCTCCTTGTTGGCTGGACCTGATACAAAAGCGTGAGCAATTGAATGACCCGGGACGGCGAATTCGACGTCACGCTTTCTTGGCGCCATTCGGAATGATCTTCTTGCGAAAGACTTAAGGCATCATCCGCATAGGCCGCGATATGTTTGCGCGCATGGCGGATTCCTGTCTCAATCCCCATGGCCGATAATAAACCTTCGTAATGCTCGATAGCGGCCTCAAGCCGCGCCGTCGGCGATGGATCGGGTACCGGGTGCTCGCCCTCTAATCCGCGCGCAATTTGACCGACCAACCAAGGACGTCCCAAGGCTGAACGACCGATCATCACACCATCGGCTTTGGACGCTGCGAGCATGGCATGAGCGTCAGCCAAAGAATGGCAATCCCCATTCGCGATGACCGGAATGGCAACGGCCTCTTTAACGGGGCGGATCGCATCCCAATCGGCTTGGCCTTTATAAAATTGGCAACGGGTGCGACCATGGACCGTGATCAATTTAACCCCCTGCGCCTCGGCACGACGGGCAAGCTCGGGCGCATTGATGGAGCGATCATCCCAGCCAAGCCGCATTTTGACGGTAACAGGGATCGAAACAGCGCCGACGGTCGCTTCAATCAGCCGCTCGGCATGATCAAGATCCCGCATCAAGGCAGAGCCCGCATATCCACCTGTCACCCGTTTGGCGGGGCACCCCATATTGATATCGATGACGGAAGCGCCCGTCGCTTCAGCAAGCCGCGCCGCTTCCCCCATCCAGTGGGGTTCACAACCGGCAATTTGAACGACGTGTTGGTCAATGCCATTGCCCTCGGCGCGTAGGCGGGATTCTTCGGATCCGCGGACAAACTCATCCGAGGCCACCATTTCAGAAACGACAAGCGATGCGCCAAAACGGCGTGCGATCCGCCGGAAGATGTGATCCGTCACGCCGGACATCGGCGCTAAAATCGCCCTTCCACGCAATATTTCAGGACCAATCTGAATGATATTTAAATTTTGCATAAAAATAAGGCAGCCAATTTATCTGCCTATATATTAGACTTTATGCTGCGTTGCAAAATTAAAATTTGGCATGGCCCTCATTTATTGGGTTGCACCCAAGCCCGTTTACGATCGGCCTCTGTTGACCTGACCGCGCAAAAGTTTCAAATCGTCAAGGATGTCGCCTTTTTTGACCGTTCCTGATCGAATCCACGTTGCTGCGCTGATTGTCGCGGCCGGACGTGGCTTGCGTGTGGGTCTTGATCGGCCAAAGCAATATCTTGATATCGGCGGGGAAACCGTGTTGGCGCGGAGCATTCGGGCGCTAGCGGCCGACCATCGCGTTAAATCCATTCTTTGCGTGATCCATCCCGATGATGAAGCGCTGTATCGATCAGCCATTGCTTCGCTTGAACCGGAAATCGTGTCGCGCATTTTATCACCCGCCCATGGCGGCGCCACACGACAGGCATCGGGCCATTCCGGACTTGAGGCGCTCGCTGCGCTTTCCAAGGTACCAGATCTTATTTTGGTGCATGATGCGGCCCGTCCCTTTACGAGCAAATCGCTTGTCGGCCGCAGCATCGAAGCCGCATTTTCGAGAGGCGCCGCGATACCGGGGGTTCCCGTAACGGATACGATTAAGCGGATTACGGTGGATGGCCAGATTACCGATACGCCTCCCCGGCGTGATCTTAAGGCCGTTCAAACGCCGCAAGCGTTTAAATTCGATCTCCTCTTAAAAGCCCATCGTGCGGCAGCCACGCATAAAGGCGTTGATTTTACCGATGATGCGTCAATCGCCGAATGGGCAGGTCATCCCGTTTATGTTTTTGATGGCGAATTGGACAATACCAAACTGACGACCTCTGCGGATTTCGTTGCGGCGAGAGAGAAAACAATGGGTACGACCGAAACCAGAACCGGCATCGGATATGATGTTCACGCCTTTGCCGAAGGTGATCAGGTTATTTTAGGTGGTGTTTCCATACCCCATACCCATCGCCTCTGCGGCCATTCCGATGCCGATGTTGTCCTTCACGCCCTAACCGATGCGGTTTTTGGGGCTTTGGCCGATGGCGATATTGGTTCGCATTTTCCACCTTCCGATGTGCAGTGGAAAGGCGCGGATTCGAGCATCTTTTTAGAATATGCGGTTGAGCGGGTAAAAATGCGGGGTGGCCGGATTGTTCATCTCGACACAACCATCATTTGCGAAAGCCCGAAGATTGGTCCGCATCGTGACAGTATTCGCGAAAAGATCGCGGCCATTTGCGGCGTTATGGTCGATCGCGTTGGTGTAAAAGCAACAACGACCGAGCAATTGGGATTTACCGGCCGTAGAGAAGGCATTGCGGCGCAAGCGGTTGCTACTCTTCAATTGCCAGCAAGCGAATAAAGATGACGGATTTGGCGATCATTAATGGTCGAGCCGAAACGCTGATCCAACATTGCCTCGCGCTTCGATTAAAAGTGGTGACGGCGGAATCATGCACAGGCGGCCTTGTCGCAGGTGCTTTAACGGGCGTGCCAGGTTCTTCGGCCGTCGTGGATCGTGGGTTTGTTACCTATTCCAACGAAGCCAAAGCCGATATGTTGGGCGTTGATCCTAAGCTCATTGCACGTGACGGCGCCGTCAGCGAAAGCGTGGCGCGGGCGATGGCCGAAGGCGCGCTGGCGCATTCCCTCGCTGATATCGCGGTTTCTATCACGGGCATTGCCGGCCCCGGCGGTGGGTCGGACCTTAAACCTGTGGGGCTTGTGCATTTTGCATGTGCCAAAAAAGGATCACCAACGCTTCATCGTGAAAGGCGATTTGGAGATATCGGGCGCGAAAACATACGCGCTTCAGCGGTTCTTCAAGCCTTCGATTTGATGGAAGAATTGGCGCGCTAAGCGGGCGTTCCATAAACGATGCCGGCGCGCGCAACGAAGGCATCGGAAAAACGCTTAAAAGCAGCTTCAAACATAGCGCCCATCAGCATGCCCAACATGCGATTTTTAAAGGCGTAATCGATATAAAAATCAACGCGTGTTCCGGTGCCGATATCGACAAAAACCCAGCGATTTTCGAGATGGCTAAAGGGGCCATCAACATATTCGACGAGAATTTTAAGATTGGCGCGATCAAGCGTTACGCGGGATGTGAAGGTTTCGCGGATGGCTTTGTAGCCAACAGTCATATCGGCCAATAGAACTTCGCGGCCATCGTCAAGTGTCGAGCGTCTGCGAATTTTTAAGCCTTCGCAGAGCGGCAGAAATTCCGGATAGTGCTCAACATCGGCAACGAGATCGAACATTTGATGCGTTGCATAGCCAACGGAACGTGCGGATTGAAACGTGGGCATTATCGACCCAGCTGTTTGTCGCGCGCCGCACGAAGCTTGGCAAAATCATCGCCAGCGTGATGCGACGAGCGCGTCAATGGCGTCGAGGATACCAATAAAAAGCCCTTTGTATAAGCGATCGTCTCATAGGCTTTGAACGCATCCGGCGTAATGAAATCGATCACGGCGTGATGCTTTTTGGTCGGCTGCAAATATTGACCGATGGTGAGAAAATCGACATCCGCCGAACGCAGATCATCCATCAATTGCAGGACTTCGTTCCGCTCCTCGCCCAAGCCCACCATGATGCCGGATTTGGTAAAAATCGTCGGATCGAGTTCTTTGACCCGTTGCAAAAGTCGGATCGAATGGAAGTAGCGCGCACCGGGACGAACCGTCAGATAGTTGGATGGAACGGTTTCGAGATTGTGATTAAAAACGTCAGGTTTAGCTTCAACAACAATCTCTAAAGCCCCGTCTTTCCGTAAGAAATCCGGTGTTAGAATTTCGATTGTCGTTTTGGGTGAGCGCGCGCGAATGGCCCTAATCACCTCGGCAAAATGCTGGGCGCCGCCGTCTTTCAAATCATCACGGTCGACCGATGTGATGACGACGTGCGAAAGGCCGAGTTTGGCTACCGCATCGGCGATCTTGGCTGGTTCATCTTGGTCGAGCGCGTTGGGCATGCCGGTTTTGACGTTACAAAACGCGCAGGCCCGCGTGCATGTATCGCCCATGATCATGAAGGTCGCGTGCTTTTTCTCCCAGCACTCGCCGACATTCGGGCAACCAGCTTCCTCGCACACGGTAACGAGGCCGTGCTCTTTGACGATGCGGTTGGTTTCAGCCCAAAGCGGCGAACCTGGCGCTTTAACCCTGATCCAATCGGGCTTGCGCTGAATGGGGCTATCCGGACGATTGGCTTTTTCGGGATGACGCGCGGCCTTACGCGGATCGTCTTTTATGAGATCAATGACGGTGGCCATAACATTCACTCCGCGGGGACGGAATCGAATTCCGTCACACCCTTATATATGGATGGCACGCCCATAGGCGTCGAGTACGCTTTCATGCATCATTTCGGATAGGGTCGGATGCGGGAAGACGGTGTGCATCAAGTCTTCTTCCGTGGTTTCTAAGCCCATGGCGACAACGAAGCCTTGGATGAGCTCGGTAACTTCTGCGCCTACCATATGCGCGCCCAAGAGCTTGCCGGTCTTGGCGTCGAAGATGGTTTTAACAAGCCCGTCCGGCTCGCCGAGGGCGATGGCTTTGCCATTGCCCATAAAGGGGAAGCGGCCGACTTTGAGCGTGTAGCCAGCGTCCTTCGCTTTGGCTTCGGTTAAGCCGACGGAAGCGATTTGCGGGTGGCAATAGGTGCAGCCGGGGATCTTGTGTTTGTCCATTGCGTGGACGTGCAAGCCCTTAATGGCTTCAACGGTGAGCACGCCTTCATGCTCGGCCTTGTGCGCGAGCATGGGCGGGCCTGCGACGTCGCCTATGGCATAAAGGCCTGGCACATTGGTTTTGCCCAAGCCGTCGGTGACGATGCAGCCGCGATCGGTTTTAACGCCGAGCGCTTCAAGGCCAAGGCCTTCAATATTGCCGATGACGCCAACGGCGGAGATGAGACGATCC
>Ga0214201_1000259_pt1 | contig 20838 bp, 21 predicted proteins | sample TroBogEpilimnion_32_FD_153039 | JGI IMG/M metagenome (GOLD analysis project Ga0214201, IMG submission 153039) | Freshwater microbial communities from Trout Bog Lake, WI - 29MAY2009 epilimnion | ecosystem: Environmental > Aquatic > Freshwater > Lake > Epilimnion/Euphotic zone | place: Trout Bog...
CCCATTGTCCAATATTCCCCACTGCTGCCTCCCGTAGGAGTCTGGGCCGTGTCTCAGTCCCAGTGTGGCTGATCATCCTCTCAGACCAGCTACTGATCGTCGCCTTGGTGAGCCATTACCTCACCAACTAGCTAATCAGACGCGGGCCGATCTTTTGGCGATAAATCTTTCCCCCGAAGGGCTTATCCGGTATTAGCACAAGTTTCCCTGAGTTATTCCGAACCAAAAGGTACGTTCCCACGTGTTCCTCACCCGTCTGCCACTCCCCTTGCGGGGCGTTCGACTTGCATGTGTTAAGCCTGCCGCCAGCGTTCGCTCTGAGCCAGGATCAAACTCTCAAGTTGAATAGAGAATGATCTTGTCTCGGTCATCACGTTTAATTGACGGAGTTCACATGAACCACCGAAATGGTTCAAATGAGCTCTTGTAAGAAACGCGTTTCCGACTAGTTCTCTTGTATGTTCCTAGCTTTTGGCTAGGAACCGCAAGGACTCCGCCGTCCGCGTTTCTCTTTCTTTCTATTTAATTTTCAAACAGCCACATCCTAAGATGTCTTCCGACGCACAACCGACGAAAAGTTTCCACCTGACCAAGGTCAGGCAGCTTAGTGCCCGTAGGTACCCGGAAACGTTTCACCGGCCCGCCGCCATCCGGCAGCGACGCCGTGTGTGGCGCTATATAGGCGGCACCCCTTTTCCCTGTCAACACGCTTCTTTGATTTTTTTTGCAAAAGATTCACAGGAGGCCGTGAAAGTCTTGATAAATATAGGAAAAAAAGAGATTCCCACAGGCCAATAAAATTTGAATTAAACGTAATAGTCCGCATTTACTTCGCTTGTTAACCATGTTGGCCCCCTCAAGCCTCCGCTTTTTGAGGAAAACGAGGCTTAAAGGGTAGATGGTTGGCCCTTAGCCTTCGCTATGCCATAATCAGGCAAGAGATACGTAATAGCTTTAATCGGAATAAGACGCATTGACGGACTTCATTGCCAGGCGCTCGATGATGCGCGGCCGACCTGCCTCAGGTCGGCCAATGCGTTATATGGATCGGCATCGGTCGGACCTGACCGATCTGATCGCGCCTTTAAGCCAAACCTTTCAGCCGGATGACTTCGCCCCTGCCCGGGTCAATTTTCGCTGGCTGATCGGCGCCACCTTAACCGCCTTGGCCGGCATCGGGCTCATTGGCTCGGTCGTGACCTATTCCCTCGATCGCACCCATAAAATGATCGAGATGCCCGAAATTGCCTTTAGCGCCACAGACGGGAATGCCGGCAATGAGAGCGCAACCCCCGTTAAAGGCGATCGCCAGGTTATCTTTTCGGACATCGCCTCGGCACGGCAAAGCTTTCGCGCCCCCACGGCGGTTGCGGTAGGCGATCACGAAATCATCAAGATGCGCCCTTTTGTGAAGGTCGCGACCAATCTGGCGCTTTCCTCGATCGGATATAGTGCCGATGTGCCGCCCTTCGAGCCGCTCAAGCTCTTTGGCGGATCGGACAGCGCCGCCGCGCCCCAGCTTGAAATACGCGCATCGGAAGAAGACACGGATCTGTCCTTCCAGAAATTCCAGCTCTCCGCCGTCGAGAATGGTGTCGATCCATCCATTGCACTGAGCGCCGGCCAGATCGAGTCGCAAGTCGAAGAAGCCCGCAAGGCCGCCATCTCTTTGGGCAAGGCGATGCCGCTGACGATTGGAGGGCAACAATTCCTCACCCGAACCTTGCCGACACTCACCGGTCCGCAAGGGGTTGGCGGATCAACCGCCCTCGATACCGCCTTCTCGTCAATCCAGATTAGCGTTGTTCCGGAGAATGTGACGGCGCTGGCCAAGAAGGCCGCTGTACAATCTGCCGCGCGCACGACAAGCGACGAGCGAATGGCGACGATGCGGAAAAACGAAAGCATCGAGCAGGTGCTTATCGCCAACAAAGCCCCGAGCGCTGCCGCCAAAAGTGCGGCGGCCGTCTTGATGAAGGACATTAAAGAAATCGGGCTTAAAGATAACGCCAAGCTGCGTATTCTCTTGTCGCTTCCGCCCGACCCGAAGGCCGAGCCGAGACTGATGCGCGTCATGCTGTATGACGCCGATACGATTGTCGCCATCGCTGCGATTGATGATCGGGGCCAATTTGTTTCGGTGGCTCCTCCCTCCTCCGAAGGCACGATCGGCGCCGATGAACAGCCCGATGCCGACCCCACCCAAGCACAGGGCTTCAAGCTCTATGATAGCCTCTATGAAACCGCGCTGAAAAACGACATCCCCAAAACGATTATCGATCAGCTTGTTCGGATCTATTTTTATGATGTCGATTTGCAGCGCAAAGTCGCAGGCGGCGACTCCTTCGAAGTCTTCTATGCCGAAGACGACGAAAATCCGGGCCGCTATGAAGTGCTTTATGCCGCACTCTCGGTATCGGGTGTCACCAAGCGCTATTACCAATATAAGTCGCCCGATGATGGCAGCATCGACTATTTCGACGAGCAAGGAAAATCGAACCGCAAATTCCTGATGCGCAAACCGATATCGGAAGGCATTTTCCGTTCAGGCTTCGGTATGCGCTACCACCCGATCCTGCACGTCTCGCGTCTTCACTCGGGCGTTGACTGGGCCAATAGTGTCGGCACACCGATTTTGGCGGCAGGCGATGGCATCGTCACTTTCGCTGATTGGGACACGGGTTATGGCCGGCATGTTGAAATTCAGCACGCTTACGATTTTACAACCACCTATTCCCATATGTCCGCTTTTGCCAAAGGCATCACGGAAGGCGTGCGCGTGCGACAGGGACAGGTGATCGGCTATCTCGGCAGCTCGGGCTTAGCCACCGGCCCGCATCTTCACTATGAAGTTTTGGTCAAAGGCGAGTTTAAAGATCCGATGGCGATCAAACTTCCGCGCAGCCGCGAATTGGACGATAAGGAACTGCGCGTCTTCAAACGCGAACAAGACGGCATCAATGATGTCATGGCCAAAGCTCCAGGTGCGGTGCGCGTGGCTGCAAAGCCCACGCCCTAATCGACCTAACTCCCCTGAGAGCCCCATGCTGCATATTCTCTCCATTGTCCTTCCCGTCTTTGGCCTGATCGGCTTAGGCTTTTTTGCGCGGATGACGCGCCTGGTTGGCGACCGTACCGGCGAAGGCCTATCCGACTATGTTTTTGCCATCGCCATTCCCTGCCTGATTTTTAAAACGCTCACCGGAACGGCGATGCCGGAATCGCAGCCTTGGGGGTATTGGCTTTCCTATTTTGGCGCGGTCGCGCTCGTCTGGGCTTTGTCGCAATGGATCGCCTCGCGCTTTTTCGCGCTTGATCACGGCTCAAGCGTGGTCGCCGGATTTACGGGCGCGCAAGCCAATACCGTCTTGGTCGGCGTGCCTTTAATCCTGCAAGCCTATGGCCAAGAAGGCGCTGTGCCGCTTTTTCTTTTGGTGGCCATCCATCTCCCCATCATGTTTACGGTGGCGACCGTCTTAATCGAAGGGCGCGGTGCGCATTGGCCAACCGTTATTCGACAATTGCTGACGCATCCGATTTTGTTGGCGATCCTCTTCTCCTCGGCCTTTCATTTTTCAGGCCTTGAAGTTCCGGTTTTTGCCGGACAATTGATTGATCCGATTGCTGCCTCTGCCCTTCCCTGCGCGTTGTTTGCAATGGGGATCGCGCTGAAACGCTATGGCATCAAAGGCAATCTCAACCTCGCTGCGATTTTATGCGCGATTAAACTCTTGCTGCATCCGGCGCTGGTTTATCTTCTGGCGTTTTATGTATTCCCCGTGCCGCCTGTTTGGGCAGGGGTCGCCGTGCTCTTTGCGTCGTCCCCCTCAGGCATCAATGCCTATCTGTTTGCGGAGCGCTATAAAACAGGGATCGCGTTAGCATCGGGTGGCATTGCGCTTTCGACCGCCTTGTCGGTGCTGTCCTCAAGCCTCTGGCTTGCTGTTCTCGGTATCCATTAAGACGCCTGCGCGCCGAAAATCTTCAAGCAAAGCGGAGCGCGTAAGCCCCGCCTCCCGCTCGACCGCGAGCGAATCCGAAGCTTTGCTTTTGGCGAGCTTCTTTCCATCCGGACCATTGATCAGCGGATGATGCCAATAGAGCGGTTGCTGCAGACCGAGAAGTGCTTGCACCAGCCTATGGATATCGGTTGCCGCTTCAAGATCCATTCCGCGCACAATATGGGTAATGCCTTGAATGGCATCATCAACAACAACCGAGAGATGATAACTCGTCGGCGTGTCTTTGCGCACGAGGACGATATCACCCCAACGCTCGGGCCTCGCTTGATGGGACGTTGTAACAAGCGTTTCAGGATCAAAGCTCGTCCATGCTAGAGGCCCAGTAGCAGCGATAGCTTTGGCACAATCAAGCCGCCATTGCGGCTTGTCACCCTTCGCCAAACGTGCCGCAATCTCTGCATCGCTTAAAGCGCGACAGGTTTGCGGATAAAGCGGACTACCATCCGGATCACTCGGCCAATCCATTCCCTTTTCTCGGATCGTAGCCTCAATCTCTGCCCGCGCGCAAAAGCACGGATAAACCACTCCCCGCGCTTTTAGCGTTTCAAAGGCTTGCACATACTCCGCCATAAAGTGCGATTGCCGTCGCACGGGCCGCTCATAGGCGACGCCCAACCAATCAAGCGTCTCCTCAATCGCCTCGATATGCTCCGGCCGACTGCGTGCGGGATCGATATCCTCGATGCGCAGCAAGAGCCGACCCTTCAGCCTTTGCGCCACCTGAGCATTCAGCCAAACCGACAGCGCGTGGCCGCGATGCAGCGGGCCGTTCGGGCTCGGTGCAAAGCGCAACACCGCTTGCCTGTTATCCTTTGAGGCGTAGAGTGGAGAGGTCATGGAACAGAAACGAACAAACAATGCTGATTGACAGTGAAGAGAGCCTTGATCGCGGCCTCAAAGCCCTCATAGCACAGGATCCCGCTATGGCGGAATTGCTGCGCATCGGTGGCAGGCCACGCTTGCGAAAGCGCGAGCCGGGCTTGCCGGGCTTGGCCGCCATTATCGTCTCGCAACAAGTCTCCACCGCCAGTGCCAAAGCGATCTGGGCTAGGGTGGAAGCGCGGTTTCCGGCGCTATGCCATGATGATCTATTGCAGGCCGACGATGACGCGCTGCGTGGTGTTGGCCTCTCCTCCCCCAAAATCCGGGCGTTGCGCGCCATAGCCGAAGCGATCGAAGACGGCAGGCTTTCGCTCCCGGCCCTTGAAACCTTCTCGGCGGAAGAAGCCGAGGCGCATATGGTCGCGATCAAAGGCATTGGCCCTTGGACGGCGCGCATCTATCTTTTGTTCTGCTTGGGTCATTCCGATGCGTTTCCGGCAGGTGATTTAGCCCTGCAAGAAGCGGTTCGGATGGGGTTTGATTTACCCGAACGGCCCGATGCCAAAGCCATCGAAATCTTTGCCGAGCGTTGGCGACCTTGGCGCGGCGTTGCAGCCAAGCTGCTCTGGAACTATTACGGCGCGATGAAATCTGGCAAAGAAGCGATCCCCGCCGGAACCGAATGAGCAAAATGACCATGATCGACGGACCCCGACTTAAACCCAAATCCGGCAAGGCAAAACACCTCGTCGTCTTCCTGCATGGCTATGGTGCCGACGGCAATGATTTGATCGAGCTCGGTCAGCAATGGCAGAATTGGTTGCCCGATGCGGCCTTCGTCTCCCCACACGCGCCCGAGCCGTGCGGCATGTCCCCCATGGGGCGGCAATGGTTCCCGCTCACGATGCGCGACCCCTCCGAGCGCTGGCGCGGCGTGACCGGCGCAAGGCCGACGCTTGATGCGTTTTTGGATGCGGAACTTGAGAAACTGGGCCTCACCCCTGATCGTCTGGCGTTGGTCGGCTTCAGCCAAGGCACGATGATGGCACTACACGTTGGCCTTCGCCGCGCTACGCCGCCCGCGGCCATTCTTGGCTATTCCGGTATTCTGGTAGGTCCGGAGCACCTTGGTGAGGCCACGGGCAAACCGCCGATTCTTCTGGTGCATGGCGACCGGGACGAGGTGATCCCGATCGATGCTGTTTTCATGTCCTCGGACGCTTTGGGCAAAGCCGAGATCGGCGGCCAATACCACCTCTCGCTCGGCACGGCGCATGGCATTGACGGCGGCGGGCTAAAGCATGGCGGTTTGTTTTTGGCGAAAGCCTTGACGGGTAAGACGCCGAATTAGTTCGGCTCGTAACGCGATAGCAGGAATAGCGAAACAATCCATTTTCGTCATTGCGAGCGAACGCGAAGCAACCCAGCTGATGGCGCAGGAAAAACTACCCCTAGCGACGATCCGATTTAAAAAACATCGATTAACTGAGTTGCTTCGCGTTCGCTCGCAAGGACGGGGAAGGTGCGCGCGGCGCCGTCGTCACCACAAACACGCCCGCTAAAACCACTAAACCACCAATAACCTCACGCAGCCCAATCGCCTCGCCCAAAAAGAGAACCGCGAGAATCGTCGCAAAGGTCGGCATCAAATAGCCGATCATCGCGGCCTTGGTCGGGCCTTGCTCGCGGATCATATACATAAAGATAGTTATCGGCAGCGCGGTTGAAAACAGGCTTAAGCCCAAAGCCGCAGGCCAGCTCGGCACAATTGGCGCGTAGGCAGCGCTTCCGCTCAAAGCAAGTGTTAAGCCCGTCGCTGCAAGGGCTGAAACCGTCTGTTGCCCCAAGGCCATGCGCGACGGCTCCACATGCGGGATGAATTTCGCATACACATTCCCGACCGCATAGCAGACCGATACAACCACCATGGCCAACGCGCCGAACAGGCTGGCACCTTGATGATCAAGCGCTGAAGGCCCGATCAACACCAGCATACCCCCAAAGCCCACGGCAATACCGATCATCTTTCGCACCGTTAGTCGCTCATCCAAAAAGGCGAAATGGGAGAGCACGGCCACCATCAAAGGCCCCGAGGCCTGAATCATCGCGCTTGGTCCCGCGCCCGCCGACTGCAACGCATAGGCCGTCAACACATTGGGCAGCCAACCGTTCAGCGTGCCCAAAATGAGCCACGGCACGAATTCAAAGCGCGCTGGTAACGGCGAGAGCCCGCGCATTAAAAACCATCCGGCCAGAATAATCGCCGCAAACGTCGCGCGAACAGAGGCGATGGCGAACGGATCAACCGTATCCGCCAAAAGCTTCATGAACAAAAAGCCGCTCGACCACATCAGCGAGCAGGCCAGCAATTGCACCGTGAAAAAGTTCCGAGGCGAAAGTTTCATGCGCCCGATCCTAACAGATCGATTAAGGCCGGGATCAGCGGCTCATCCGCGGGCGGCATTGGATAGTCCCGAAGCTTGGTGGCGCGAACCCATTTAAGCGCCGCATGCTCCTTGGCCTCCACCACCCCTTCCCACCGCCGACAGACATAAAGCGGCATAAAGAGATGAAACTCGGGATAGGGAAAGCTCGCAAAGGTTAAAGGGGCGAGGCACGGCTCTTTAACCTTTATGCCCAGCTCTTCCTCAAGCTCGCGGATCAGGGTTTCCTCGGGCCGTTCGCCGGCTTCAATCTTGCCGCCGGGAAACTCCCACAGCCCCGCCATGCCTTTGCCCTCGGGGCGTTGAGCAATCAATACGCGGCCGTCTTTATCAATCAGCGCGCAGGCCACCACCAGCAGAAGTTTCAAACCATTAATCCTTAATCTGTCCGAAAATAACGGGGTCACCATAGCGATTTAGCGCCGCCGGACAACCGCATGAGCCATAAAATCGAGGCAGGTTTACTCGCGCTTAATCTTTTTCGGCAAGGATTTGTTGACCCTATTTTGAAGTCCTCTGCGTCTCGCGGCGGATCAGTTAAGTGAGCGATCCTTCCGTGCTAACCCTCTTATCGCGTCCTTATCGGCCTAATCGCCGCGTTTTCTCCCGTTTGGCTACTGGATTGGCCGTCTCGCTCTCCGTCTTTATCGGCAGCGTCGAATCGGGCGGCAACGCGATTGCCAATGGTGATTCGCGGACAATTTCGCTCTACCACACGCATACGGGCGAGAGCTTAACCATTGAATATAAGCGCAATGGCAGCTTCGACCGCGACGCGCTCGAGAAGCTCAATTGGCTGTTGCGCGATTGGCGCCGCGATGAGCCTACCAGCATGGATCCGCGCCTGTTCGATATCGTCTGGGAAGCCCAACGCAGCGTTGGCTCGACGGAACCGATCAACGTCGTCTCCGCCTATCGCTCGCCCGAAACCAATGCCATGCTGCGCCGCCGGTCCAAGGCAGTTGCCAAAAACTCGCAGCATATGCTCGGCAAGGCGATGGATTTTTATCTCACCGACGCCAACATTACCCAAATCCGCGAAGTCGGTTTGAAGATGCAGCGTGGCGGTGTCGGCTATTATCCAACCGCCTTCACGCCTTTCGTCCATCTGGATGCGGGCAGCGTCCGCCATTGGCCGCGCATGTCGCATGACGAGCTGGCCCGCCTTTTCCCCGATGGCAAAACCGTTCATATTCCATCCGATGGCCACCCGCTTGAGCGTTATGCCGAGGCGGAAGCCGAAATTCTGGCGAATGGCGGCACGGTGATGGGCGCTTCTTATGCGGATGCAGGAGAAAACGCCGCGCCCGAGCCTAAAACCAAGAGCTTCTGGGCCGCTTTATTTGGTGGCGGCAGCAGCGAGGATGAGGACACCGAAGTCGTCACCCAAAAGCCGATTGCCCGCGTAGCGGTCGCCAAGGCCGCGGCTCCGGCCGCCGATACAGCCGACAATGGAAGCGAATCCGACGCGCCCGCGCCTGTCGCAGCACCAGCGAAACTCCCGCAAATGGTGGCAATGCCGCCGCTCTCTTCCTTCAAAATGGCCGTTTTGGCACCAAACGCCCCGATGCCTCCGGCCAAACCCGGTGCCCCAATCCCTTCCGTCATCGCGCTGCAAACCGGTGCGCCTCAGCTTGTCTGGCAGACAGGGGCTCCGGCCCTTGGTGGCGTAGCCGTTCCGATGCCGCCTTTGCGGAATGGTGGCACGCTTGCCCCGCTTTCCTCCGTGGCGTCGGCGCAAATTCCGCTACCCCCGATGCGCACTTTATCGGGCAAACCTTCGGGCCATGTAGCGCTTTTGAACGTGCCGGATGGATCTGAAACAACCGCCAGCATTGGCGCTTCACGAGCTGACGCTGCTTTGCCTAAAATTATAACCGATGGACGGCGTTCTGCTGCACCTACATTGGCGCTGGCCTATGCCCCATCGCAGGATGCAGCACCCGCTGCACCCGCCCTCGTTAAACCATCGGTAGCCGCAGCACCGAAGCTTGAACTTAAAAAGCCGCTGACTTTGGAAGCCGTTCAGGCTTCACGCTTGGCGTTAAGTGGCGATGCAACGCGCTTTTCCGCGACGGAAGATCTCGGCCCGCCATCAGGACAATTCTCGAAAAAATCAGCGCCGACTTGCGCAGCCGGAAAATCCGGTCAGCCCTGCATGCCCAACGCGGCGAGATAAAGCTCCATAATCGCTTCTTCTTCTTGCCGTTCGGCGTGGTCCTTGCGGCGTAGCGAGACAATTTTCCGCATGATCTTGGTGTCAAAGCCATTGGCTTTGGCTTCCGAATAAACATCGCGAAGATCGCCCGCCAAAGCAGCTTTTTCTTCTTCTAGGCGCTCAATCCGCTCGATAAAGGCCTTGAGTTCTTCGCCAGCAACGGAATTAGTCATAAAAGCCTCACGCGTTTAAAAAAATCTGAGGCATCTCCTGTCCGCCATCGCTTGCGAGCGGTCAAGACACGTTCGATGGTCGGCACTTCGACCCTGTGGATGACGGCCTAGGCGAGCCGGAAATCCTCACGATGCTGAGGATGCTCGAGCAAAGGCCGCAACGTCTCGGCCAACCGATCCCCCCAAGCCGAAGCATGCTCGGCCTCGGCAATCAAATCTTGCCTAATTTCGATCAGCGTATTGGAAAACCCATGGGCCAGCGCGTGCCGGTCAATCACATCGCCTTTGAGCGCACCATGATAGGGCTCATTATCGCCCACGACGAGGTCGTCTTTCGCGGCCAATGCGGCAATCAGGCTTTGCGAAAGGCGGTGATCTTTCGCCCACAAGATTCCCGCATGCCAAGGCCGCGGATAACCGCGCCAATTCGGCGTAAAAGAATGAATGGAAAGAATAACCGGGCGAACGCCCGTTGCCATCGCTTGCGCAATTTTGGCTTTGATGGCCCGGTCATAGGGGCGATAAAAGCGCTTGATCCGCCGCTCGACTTCGGCCTCATCGACCCGCGCATTGCCCGGCACAACAGCCCCGTCCGATAGGCGCATGACAAGGGTCGGATCGTCTTCGCCGCGGTTGGGATCGATCAGAAGACGCGAGAAATTGGTGAGAAGGGCTGGGGCGCCAAACGCCTCCGCCAAGCGGCGCGCCATTCCGGCAGCGCCAATATCATAGGCGATATGACGCGAGAGCTGATCGTCCGGCATGCCCAGGGCGCGATATTCCGGTGGTATCTCGTTCGATGCATGGTCGCACAACACAATCACGCCGCTCGAAGGATCGCCCTCGATCTCGGTAACCGGATGCTCGGGTGCGTCATCGGGCGTAGCAGCATAGGGAGAAAAAGGCATGAGAAACCACTCGTCAGGCATTTTGTCGCCTAACCTTAGTGACGGATCACGATTCATACCATAGGAAACCCATTGTTTTCCTCATTTGGCGTAACCCATGTCCCAAACTTCAAACCCTTCCTTGAACCGCGCGATTGATCCCTTTGGCCTTGCTGCTTTGGTTGGAGGGGCTTTGGCGATGGGCGTTTCGCCGATTTTTGTGCGCTTCGCTGCCGCCGATGGCGTTCCAGCCTTCGCATCGGCCTTTTGGCGCGTCGCCTTTGCGCTTCCCGTTCTTTATGCGTGGGCACTCGCCGAAGAGCGTCAATCGGGTACCGGCACCAAGCCCTCGATGAATTGGCCGATTTTGATCGCAGGCCTCCTCTTCGCAGGCGATTTATTGTTCTGGCATTTGTCGATCTTGAATACGAGTGTCGCCAATGCGACGTTTTTCGGCACAACGACACCGATCTGGGTGGTGCTCACCGCTTGGTTGATTTTTCGCCAAAAAATCCCGCGCGCCGTCCCCATTGGCATGGCGCTGTGTCTGGCGGGCGGCATCGCGCTGATCGGCCGCTCCATGGAGCTTGATGCCAACCATGTCAAAGGCGATGTGTTTGGCCTGTTTACCGCCTTGTTTTTCGGCCTCTATTTCTTCGCTGTGCAATCGGCGCGGAAAGCCTCGGGTGCGGCGCGCGCTACCTTTGGTCTGTCGCTCGTCACCGCTCCCATTTTAGCGATAGCGGCGTTTTTAAACGGCGATAGCTTTTTACCCAACGGGCTCTCCGGCTATGCCGCATTGTTGGCCATGGCGCTGATCAGCCATGCTGGCGGGCAAGGTTTGCTGGCCATAGCGCTCGGCCGCCTACCAACCGTGTTCACGTCCTTTGTGATTTTCATCGAAGCCATTGCCGCCGCCTTAATGGCTTGGCTCGTCTTGGGCGAAGACATTGTCGGCCTTCAATTGATCGGTGGCGCGCTGATTTTGCTCGGCATTTATATCGCCCGCCCCAAAGAAGCCGCCCAGATCGATAAATAATCGCCAAAAGGATCGATTGAAAGGTGACAATCGCGTTCTACCATGACAAAACGTACCCCATGGTCCGAACCTTTTCGTTTTGGCTTTTGCCTGCTTGTGCTGTTGGTTTAAGCCTTTTTGGCAGTGAGCCGAGCTATGCCGATTTCCGGTTATGTAATCTCACAACAAGCCGCGTTGGCGTGGCGATCGGGTACAAAACGAAAGAGAACTGGCGAAGCGAAGGCTGGTGGAACATTAAGCCGAGCGAATGCGAAACGCTCATTAATGGCAGCCTGTCTTCACGATTTTATTATATTTATGCGCAAGATTACGACCGTGGGGGAGATTGGAGTGGGACATCCGTCATGTGCACACAAGATCGACAATTTACGATCGACGGGGTCGACGACTGCCTTGCCCGGGGATTTGACCGACAAAAATTTCAAGAGATTGATACTGGCGAGCAAAAAACATGGACCGTCCAATTAACGGACCCAACCCGCCAGCCTGCAAAATAGAACCATAGAAAGAAGAAGACACATCATGAGACGTTTGCGCCGCGTAAAAATCATCGCGACTTTGGGTCCGGCTTCAACCTCCGAAGACATGATCAAGAAATTGTTCATCGCGGGCGTCGACGTGTTTCGCATCAATATGAGCCATGCTTCCCATGACGGTATGCGCAATCAGGTTTCCATGATCCGCGCGGTTGAGCGCGAGGTCGGTCGTCCGATTGGCATCATGGTCGATCTGCAAGGCCCGAAGCTTCGTCTCGATACGTTTGCCGATGGTGGCGCGATGCTGGAAAAGGGTCAAAGCTTCGTGCTTGATTCCGACAAGAAGCCGGGCGATGGCACCCGCGTTCACCTCCCCCATCCGGAAATTCTCTCCGCGCTTGAGCCAGGCCATGTGATTTTGATCGACGATGGCAAGGTGAAATTGCGCGTGACCGAATCGACCAAGACGCGCTCGGTGACGGTCGTGGAAGTGCCGGGCAAGGTTTCAAACCGCAAGGGCGTGAGCTTGCCCGATACGATGATCCCTGTGGCCGCCATGACGGAAAAGGACCGCTCGGATCTCGAAGCCTCGCTCGAAGTCGGCATTGACTGGATCGCGGTTTCCTTTGTGCAGCGTCCTGAAGACGTGGCCGATGTGCGCAAAACCGCGCGGGGCCGTGCGCTCATTCTCTCGAAAATCGAAAAGCCGCAGGCCATTGCCCGCCTCGACGAGATCATCGAAATTTCCGACGCGCTCATGGTGGCGCGTGGCGACCTTGGCGTCGAAATGCCGATGGAAAAGGTTCCGGGCTTGCAAAAGCGCATCACCCGCATGGCACGCCGCCTCGGCAAGCCGGTTGTGGTTGCAACCCAAATGCTCGAATCGATGATCACCTCGCCCGTGCCAACGCGCGCCGAAGTCTCGGACGTCGCGACCGCCGTTTTCGACGGTGCGGATGCGATCATGCTTTCAGCGGAATCGGCCGCCGGACAATTCCCGGTTGAAGCCGTCTCGACGATGAACCGCATTGCTGAGGAAGTGGAAAGCGACGCGCTTTATCGCTCGATCATCAACAATCAGCGCGCTTTGGCTGAAGCCACCGGCGCTGACGCGATTGCCATGGCGGCGCGTGATGTCGCCGAAACGCTTGATCTGAAAGCCATTGTCGCTTGGACCTCCTCGGGTGCAACGGGTCTTCGTCTTTCGCGGGAAAGACCGGAAGCGCCCGTGCTCGCGCTCACGCCGAGCGCATCAACCGCTCGCCGCTTGGCGATTGCATGGGGCATTCACGCGATTGAAACCGAGGATGCAACCGATGTCGACGATATGGTCGATCGCGCCTGCCGCATTGCGTCCCAAGAAGAATTCGCAAAATCCGCCCAACGGATTATCGTTGTCGCTGGTGTTCCGTTCGGCACACCGGGTGCCACGAATATGATGCGGATTGCTTACGTCCCTTAAAGCGTTAGAGCGGCGAACCTTCGACTTCAGGACGCAGCTCTTCAACGGCTTTTTGCGCCGTCTCGAGTTGCGGGTAAATTGCAAGCACGCGCTCGAACGCCTCATAAGCGAGCTTCTTGTTGCCGCGCTGCAAAAAGATAAGCCCCATGCCGGCAATCGCGCCATAATGGCGCGGTTCGCGCTTCAGCGTCTCGGCAATATCCGCCATCGCGCGGGGATAATCATCCATTAAATAAAACAATGTCGCGCGGCGGTTCCAAGCCTCGGCCCAATCAGGCGCCAGCACAACGAGACGATCGAGAAGCTCAATGGAGAGCGGCATGTCTTGATGCTCAAGCGCGGTATCCGCCCGCTCCAATAAAAGATCAGCCGTATCGCTGCCCGAATGCATCCAGATCCGTTTGATTTGACCCGCCACCACATCGGCTGCGGCGTGATCCGGTGCGGCTTTTAATTTTTCAAAAATTCCATCCAACCGCTCATTATCGGTTTCGGCCCACGCTGCCGTCGCCATCAATCCCAAAGCCGCCACGATCAAAAGAAGAAGGCGGTTCATGATGACAGCTCCTTTTAAGACAGGGTTCCGATGGAGGCAGCGCTTTGCGCACCCTCGCGCTCATTCGCTTCCGCTAGCAACGCGCCGCGCTTCGCCGCTTTTTGGCGCGGCCCGAAGCGCTCTTCAGACGGGGTGCGGTTAAAATGCTCGCTATAACATTTCGAGAAATGCGACGCGGAAACGAAGCCGCACGCCAAGGCAACCGATAAAATCGGCATGCTCGTTTGCAACAGGAGATGCCGCGCGCGGGCCAGACGTAAGCCGAGGTAATACCGCGTTGGAGCTTGGCCGATATATTTTTGAAAGAGACGTTCAAGCTGCCGCGCCGAAAAGCCGACATGTTCGGCCAATTCACCGCAGGAAAGCGGCTCCTCAATGTTTTGTTCCATCGTCGCAACCACCGCCAAGACCCGTTGATTGGCAACACCAAGACGCGCCCGAAGTTCCATCCGCTGACGCTCATTCGCATTGCGCATCCGATGGTGGATCAACTCGTCGGTAACGGAGGCCGCCACCTCTTGCCCGCAACGGGCATTGATCATCGAGAGCATCATATCAATCGCCGCCGTGCCGCCCGCGCAGGTGAAGCGGTTGCGATCAATCTCATAAAGCTCGTCGGTCACATCGAGATGCGGAAATTCTTCGCGCAGCGATTCATGGTTTTCCCAGTGAATGGTGCAGCGGAACCCATCGAGCAATCCCGCTTTCGCGAGCACATAAGAGCCGGTGCAAACCGAGCCGATAGAGACGCCATAAAAAGCGAGGCGGCGCAATTTGGCGATCAGCAAGGAATGGTCCTGGCGCTGAATATCCACGCCGCCGCACACCACGACATTCGGCATCGGACCGATATCCGCAATGCTGCCATCGGCCTCTAGGCGAATACCGTTCGAGGCCTGCACGGCGGCGCCATCAATCGTATAAATTTTCCAGTCATAGAGCTGCTGGTGCGAAACGCGGTTGGCCAATCGCAAGGGCTCGATCAAGGACGTAAACGCAATCATCGAAAAATCGGGGACCAGCATAAGACCCAAAGTCTGTGTCACTGATGTTGATTGTTGCGTTTTTTCGCCAGATTGTGTCATGGCCGCCGCTCCCTCACCCTACCCTTGTGTCGGATTTAGGCAAATTCGCGCGGCTTTGGCAATGGGTATCTTTAATCCGACTTTTATGTCGTGTTCTTAAAGTGGCGGAAGCGTCCAATAGTCGTAAGTGTATAAAGGCCGAAACCCCAAGCCTTCATAGAGATTTCGCGCGGCAATATTGCCGCTTTCGACCTGCAAATAGGCTTTCGTCGCGGCATTGCGCTGTCCCCATTCGAGAAGCGACGTCACAACCGCAAGGCCTAACCCCTTGCGGCGCGCCGAGGGCAATGTCGCAATCTGGAAAATGCCCATTAAACCCTCATCCAACGCCGCACGTCCAACGGCACAGGGCACACCGTTATCAAACGCAACGGCAAATCCCTGCTGAATCCCCACCGATGCAAGGCTATCGCGAATCCCGTTTCGCTCGGTCTCGCCATGATCATGCGTGCTGGCATTGGTATCGAGCCACAGATCCGACAAGGATTCGCTAAAGACAACGCGCGGATCGACCGAATAGGGATCGGTCAAATCCAAAACCTCGACGGTTGTTTCTCCGCGGCCATTGAGCCCTAGGGCGCGTAAGTGATCGACCGGCTCTTGGCCGCCCAGCGGATGAAGCCTCACATGGCAAGGCACATTTTGCTCGTGACAGATCATCCGCGCGGTTTGAAGCGCTTCGGCAAAGCGGCCAGCCTCCGGCGTAACCGGATTCAACGAGTTGGTGCGTTTTGACGATAGAATGGGCGAAAGCCGCAACTCCCACCCCACAATTGACGTCGATGTTTGGGCGGGCCAAGCGCGCGCACTATGGCCTTCGATTGTTCGAACCTGTTCTATCACATCTTCATCCATCTGCAGCACTCGGCAAAACGCCACCGAGCTCATCCTTTGTTTTTTGCTTCCCGCAAGGCTGCAAAAACCTCAACCGCCGGATGCCCCGCCAACCCTACCGCTTGCGCTAAATCGGGCTCAGCCGCGCGCAAAAAGGGATTGGTCGCTTTCTCAAGTCCAATCGTGGACGGAATCGTGAATTCACCCTTGGCGCGCAGCGCTTCAACGGCTTGCGCCCGCTTTTGTAACGCAGCGTTTCCAGCATCAAACCGAAGCGCAAATCGGGCATTGGAAAGTGTATATTCATGGCCGCAATATAAAAGCGTCTCGTCCGGCAAGCGCGCCAATTTGGACAAAGAGGTCCACATCTCAAGCGGCGTGCCTTCAAACAACCGACCACACCCCATCGAGAACAGCGTATCGCCTGCAAAAACGACCTTTGCGTCCGCACTATAATAGGCGATGTGACCGCTCGTATGTCCCGGCGTCTCGAAAATACTAAACCCCGTCTCGCCCAATTGCACCTCATCCCCTTCGTGAACGGCGACATCGATCGCGGGTATCCGATGCGCATCGGCGGCGGGCGCCACAACACGCGCGCCATACCGCTCTTTCAACGGCTGCAAAGCGGCAATGTGATCGCCATGGTGATGCGTGATGAAAAGATCCGTCAACGTCCATCCGGTCTCGTTTAACGCATGAAGGATGGGCGCCTCCTCACCCGCATCAATCGACGCGGTGCGGCCTGTGGCTTGATCATGGATCAGGACACCGAGATTATCCGAACCGATGGCGAATTGATGGATTAAAAGAGGCATAGGTTTTCCTTTTGCGAGCGTGATCCTATATTGTCTTCAGAACCGGCGAAAAGGAAGCGTTATGGCGCTCGATGTGATCGATATTCGAAGCTTTTATGCCGGACCGCTCGGTCGCGTCACGAAACAGGTCATTTCGGACCATATTCGGCAGCGGTGGTCTAACACCCAGTCGCTCGCCATATTGGGCTTGGGCTACGCAACGCCTTATCTCGACGCTTTTGTCGGTGAGGCCGAGCGGGTGATCTCGGTCATGCCCGCGCGTCAAGGCGTGGTGAATTGGCCCAATGACCGCCCCTCGGCCACCGTCCTTGCCTCTTCCGATGCCTTGCCCTTCCCCAATGCCTCCATTGACCGCTTATTGGTCATTCACGGGCTTGAGACCCAGGATAATCCACAAGATATGCTGAGCGAGCTCTGGCGGATTTTGACGCCCGGTGGCCAGTTGATGATTGTAACGCCCAATCGACGCGGCCTATGGGCACGCGTTGATAAAACGCCTTTCGGACATGGACAGCCCTTTTCCCGCCGCCAATTGACCGATTTATTACGCGAAGCGCTGTTTTCACCCTCCCATTGGTCGGAAGCGCTGCATTTTCCGCCTTTTAAGGGCAGTATGCTCGCTAAAACGGCTGTGGCGTGGGAGAGATTGGGCAACGCGCTGGCTTTACCCTTTGCGGGCGTCCACATTGTAGAGGCGACCAAACTCCTCTATCGGCCGATTATGGTCAGTGTGACGCAGCGCAGCCGAGCCCAACTTTCACCCATCCTTGTTCCCGCCGGCAGTCCGCGGCTTGACGAAAGCCCGCTCTAACGTCAGAACTCAGCGCCCAACCTTAGGGCGGCAACCCTATTCAATCTGGGCCAGAGGCTAATTCAATGCGCTCCTATCTCGATTTTGAAAAATCCGTCGCTGAAATTGACGCCAAAGCCGACGAATTGAGCGCCATTCTCGCAGCCGGCGGCTCGCCCGCCATCGCAGATGAAATCGCGCGGATTGAAGCAAAGGCCAAATCGACGCTGAAAGAGCTGTATGCGTCGCTCACCCCTTGGCAAAAGGCCATGGTAGCCCGTCACCCGATGCGTCCGCATTTTCGGGATTATATTACCGGCTTGATCAGCGATTTTTCGCCCCTCGCGGGTGATCGCTCGTTTGGCGAAGACGAGGCGATTGTCGCAGGCATTGGGCAATTCCGCGGCGTATCCGTCGCGGTGATCGGCCAAGAAAAGGGCTGGGATACGGAAAGCCGTATTCGCCATAATTTCGGCATGGCAATGCCGGAAGGCTACCGCAAGGCCGTTCGCATCATGGAATTGGCCGACCGTTTCAACCTCCCCGTCATCTCGATTGTCGACACCGCAGGCGCCTATCCCGGCATTGGCGCGGAAGAACGCGGACAGGCCGAAGCCATTGCCCGCTCGACCGAAGCCTGCCTAGCCTTGGGCGTTCCCAATGTATCGATTGTGATTGGCGAAGGCGGCTCCGGCGGCGCCGTTGCCATTGCCAGCACCAATACCGTGTTGATGCTCGAACATTCGATTTACACGGTCGCATCCCCCGAAGCGTCCGCTTCCATTCTCTGGCGTGACTCATCAAAAGCCCAGGAAGCGGCGACAACGATGAAAATCACGGCGCAAGACCTGCTGAGATTTGGCATTGTCGACGGGATTATCCCGGAGCCCGTCGGTGGCGCGCATCGCGACCATACTTTGACGCTGGCCTCGGTCGGCGAAGCGGTTGAAAAATCGCTCAAAACGCTTTCGGGCCTCTCGCCCAACCAGTTAAGGGACAAGCGGGCGGAAAAGTTCCTCGCTATTGGCCGAAAACTATAATCAACAGAGCCAATCGCCAGGCCCTCGATTTTTTGAAGCGTTCGGGTTATTAAGAGCCGGTAAACCACGTTGGCGTAGGGTGCCTTCGTTGATTCATAGCTTATGCCTCTTCAGAGACACCCGATGGCCCTGCCCCTCTTACACCGCGCCTTTTTTCTCTCGGCCCTTCTTGTCTTAGGTGGCTGTAGCTCATCCAATAACCGCACCGCCTATACCAATGCGCGGGCGGTGACGCCCATTCCTGCGGCAACGCTGGCTGCGATGGACCATATCGGATCCAACCGCGACGCGCCGATTTTGATCCGTGCCTATAAAAAGGAATCGGAGATCGAAATCTGGAAGCTCACATCCTCCGGCCAATATGCTTTGATGAAGTCCTATCCGGTTTGCCGCTGGTCCGGCCAATTGGGGCCCAAGACGCGGGAAGGCGACCGTCAGGTACCGGAAGGTTTCTACACGGTTACGCCTAATCAAATGAACCCGAATTCCGCTTTGTGGCTTGCCTTCAATGTCGGCTACCCGAATGCGATGGAACGCTCGCTGGGCCGTAACGGTGGCGACATTATGGTGCATGGCACCTGCTCGTCACGCGGTTGCTTTGCGATGACCAATGAACAGATTGAAGAAATTTACGCCGTGATGCGCGAAGCCTTCCAAGGCGGCCAAAAATCGGTCCAGTTCCAATCCTATCCGTTTCATATGACGGCGGAGAATTTGGTCAAATTCCGCAACGATGAAAACCTGCCCTTCTGGAAAAATCTCAAAGAAGGCAGCGACCGTTTTGAAGTAACGAAAAAAGAGCCTGCCGTTGGCTATTGCGGGGCGCGCTACACCTTTGGTGCAACGGAAGCGCCGGGGTGCGGCCAAACCGCTGCAGCCGATCCTGCTGCCGCCGAGATCGCCGCAAAAACAGCGGCCGACAATGCGAAAATGGCCGCTCTAATCGCGGCCGGAGCAACGACCATTCACATGTCCTATTCCGACGGCGATCAAAACCCCTATTTCCGTACGCCAGAAAAGCAAAAGCTCCTCGAAAAATGGGCTGCGGTTGGCGAGCTTAGCCGTCCGGATGCACTGGCGGCGGTGCAAGAAACGGAACTCGATCATTTAGGCAATCCGGTTCCACGCCAACCAGAGCCCGTTACGGCGACGGCCTATGCGGCAACACCCGTTCCAGCGGCATCTGCCGCCCAAGATGATGGCTTCTTCCAGAAATGGTTTGGTGAAGCGCCCCTTCAGCCTTCGGCTGAACCGGTTATGAGTGGCACGCCTGCCAACGTCCCTCTGCCGCCACGTCGCGGATAAGCTCCCTCAAGGATGGTTTTGTTTGACCATCTCACCACAGCGTTAGTTCTTCGTTCTGCGTAACATTCAATGATGAGCCTGATCGAAAGATGAGACTCATGTCCCATGAAGACACGCGGAAACGGAATGAAATATCCAAATATTATACAGCCATCTGATTTTGGTCCCATCATCGTTAGCAAGAACGACACGATTATCAGCCGCACGATCACGCAAAACGGTTATTGGGCAGGCGATGATATTCAATTGATCGGCAAGATCCTTGAATACCGACTCACGACAAAAGAACGCGTCGTCTTTTATGACATTGGCTCGAATATTGGCACCCATACGCTGGCGCTGGGCAGCCTGTTTAGAAACCGCATCATGATCAGAGCGTTCGAAGCGCAACGCCAGATTTATTACATGTTGTGCGGAACGGTGGCCTTAAACAATCTCACAAATACATTTTGTCACCATAACGCCGTCAGCAATGTGAGTGATGAGCCGCTTGATATTATGTTGCCCGATTATTCTGCGAATAATAATTTTGGCTCCCTTGAGCTAAGGCCACCCAAACACAGCGACAATCAGAACATGGTCTTTCGGGAGCGTGAAACCGTGAAGACCATTACAGTTGATCATTTCAAGGAAGCCATCGATTTTATAAAACTCGATATCGAGGGAATGGAAGATGCGGCTTTGCGCGGCGCAACCCAATCCATCGACCAGCACCGCCCCGCTTGTCTGATTGAAATGTACAAGACAGACGCAGCTTTCGTCCTGGAATTTTTCAAAGGCGGTTTCAGGAATCTAGCGCAACGGGGCTAATATGGGCTCCGCATGAACCAGAAGCAGTATAGTCGCCTCAGTCTTGAGGATCGAGAA
>Ga0214201_1000263_pt1 | contig 20554 bp, 18 predicted proteins | sample TroBogEpilimnion_32_FD_153039 | JGI IMG/M metagenome (GOLD analysis project Ga0214201, IMG submission 153039) | Freshwater microbial communities from Trout Bog Lake, WI - 29MAY2009 epilimnion | ecosystem: Environmental > Aquatic > Freshwater > Lake > Epilimnion/Euphotic zone | place: Trout Bog...
ACACGGTGTGCACCACGGCGGCGACGTCGTGTGCCACGAGCGCTCTCAACTTCGGGGTGAGCTACACCTTCAGCGTGGTGGCCACGAACGCCCAGGGAACCAGCGCGCCATCTACGTCCAGTAACGCAGTGACGCCGTACACGGTGCCGACCGCGCCCAGCGTTCCGACGGTTGTTCGCGTCGCGGGAGCCACGTCGGCCACGGTGAGCTGGGTAGCGCCCAACGACGAGGGCAGCGCCATCACGAGCTACTCGGTGTCGAGTACCCCGGCGGGCAAGGGTTGCGTCACGACGACGACCACGACCTGCGTGGTGACGGGCCTGTCGAGTGCAGTGTCGTACCGCTTTAGCGTCACGGCGACCAACGCCGCGGGCGCGTCGGCAGCGTCATCGTTCAACCTCACAGCTCCGGGCGCCCCAACGGGAGTTGTGGCCACGGGTGGTGTGGGCAATATCGTCGTGACTTGGCATGCGCCGGCTGACAACGGCGGCAGCGCGGTGATCCACTACGTCGTTTCCGTGAGTCCCGGGGCACACGGGTGCACCGCGACAACGACGAGCTGCACGCTCGGCATTGCGACGGCGGGGACCTACTCGGTGAGTGTCGTGGCGGTAAACGCCGTGGGCACATCTCCTTCTTCGGGAGTGGCCAGTGCGGTCGTTCGCGCGGCAGTGACCACGACGACCACGCCGGCCAAGACGGCTCCCAGCGCACCGAGTGGGCTGGGCACGAGTGGGCATCAGGCCATTTCGCTTAGTTGGCGTGCGCCGGCCAGTGACGGTGGAAGCGCGGTCACGAAGTACACCGTCTGGTCCAAGGCCACGGCCGGACCGCACGCGAGTGGGCCCAGCCAGAGCGCCCGGATCATCTGGAGCGGTACGGCTACGCACATGACGACCATCAAGCTCGACCAGGGCTACACGATGACTTTCTGGGTCACGGCGAGCAACGCAGTTGGCACCTCGCCGAGTTCGTCAGTGGTGAACGTGCTCACGGGTAGTACGCCGGGAGCCATTTCGCCGGCCTACTTCGCGCAGTCCAACGGCTTCCTCGCGGTGGCGGGTGGACTGAGTGCTAACTACGGTGGCTGGTCGCCGACCTCACTGAACTTGACGTTGACCGAAGCGAGTTACCTCAACGGTGCGACGAAGGCGAACTGGAGTTGTCGCTTCTTGACTTCGAAGGGCAAGAGTGTCCCGGTCTCGTTCTACTGCCAAGCCACCAACGTCACGGCGTTCTCGACCGTTTCGGTGGCAGCAGTGAACGCGATCGGAGCGGGACCCGCCGTGCTCACTACCAAGGGCAACGCCTTCGGCTACGGCGCTTAAATCTACGTCACAGATTCGGGTCGCCAAACTCTTCAAAGAGACCAAAGGGATCGTCGGGTTGTAACTTCTCGGCGATCTCTTCGGCGACCAAGTGCACGATGCGCGCGAGGCGGGCAAGAATGGCCCGGGCGACCAAGGAGTCGAGGGTGCCGGCCAGCAGATCGCGGCTCAACGTCACGTGCTCGGCGGCGAGGAGCAGGCGGACCAGCTCTCGGTCGTCAAAGCTCAGCTGCTCGACGCACCGCTTCACCCAGTCACTGCTCGCTTCGAGTACGTCGAGGGTCAGGACCTGCCACTCGAGCGTGCCCAGTGGTGGTGGGAAGGGCTGGGACACCACGGCCTCAACGGCGCTAAGAGCCGCGTCGAACGTCGTGGTTGCGTCAGAGAGTGTGGGCCTCGACATAGCGAGTACGCAGGCTGATACAAAGTAGAGGCTGAGGGGCTCTTCCAAGAAGTGCCCGAAGCTATGGCAGTAGGCCGCGTTCACACGCGCGGCCAGCGAAGGTGTGGCCCAGGGTGGCCGGGGGCGACCGTACTCTAAGTCCAGAGCTTGATCGACGGCGTGAACGACGCTTTGTTGCGTCAAGAGGATCTCCTCGAGGTTGATGGGTGGGGCTGAGTGGTTAGTTCGCGCCAAGCAGGGCGGCGGTCTCTACCACCGAGAGGTCGAGCAGGTAGGCGAAGCGTCGCAAGAGGGCGACGGCGAGCAAGATGAGATGGGCCATGGCCGCGTCGGTGGCGGGGGTGGGGGTCTCGCGGTCGTTGATGAGATGCAGGTAGGAGAGAAGGTCTTTGACCTCGGAGGCGCTCAGCCAATCAAAGAGCATGAGGGACTTCGTGCCCTCGGTGACAAAGGAGCTGGCCGCCGGTGGTGAGAAGTCGCGAAGGGTCGCGAGTAGGTCTATGGTGCCTCGCCAGGTGGGGACCAGTTCGTAGGTCTTCAGTAGTTGCTCGGTGAGCGCGTCCATGTCACTCGAGCTGTGCACGCCTTCACTGGCGGCGGCGAGGGCCGTTAGTACCTGATTGCGCTGATCCATGGGTCTCCTTTGTGTAGGACTGCTTGCCAACGGGACAAGCACCGCCATTTTGTCGTGATTGAGCACCGGTGCATTCGAAGCAGCGCAATTCCTACCGTTTGGTCATATTGGCACACCCCTATGTTCGCAAAGATTTCCAGCGGGTCGGGAAGGAAGATCAATACGCGCGACTGCTTCGTTGTGTGCGGTCTGGTGGCGGAGCGATTGGCCCCAAGAAGCGATGCGAGCAGCCAGCGAGATAGTGCGGTCGGACGCTAAAAAGAAACAACCCCCACAGCTGACCAGATGGTCGACTGTGGGGGTTGTTGCGCGTGAAACTACGCGTTGAGGTAGGTCTTGACGAACTCTTCTTCGGAAAGAACCTTGACGCCGAGCTTTTGGGCCTTTTCAGCCTTGGAGCCGGCGTTCGAGCCGACCAAGAGCACCGATGTGCTCTTGGAGACCGACGTCGAGATCTGAGCACCCAAGGCCTCCAAGGTGGCGTGCACCTTGTCGCGAGACTGACCGGCGAGACCGCCTATCATGGTGCCCGTTACGACCCAGACCTGACCGGAGAGCACTCCCGTGGTGGGCGCACTCAGTGGCTCTACTTGGCCGATGTTGTGGGCGGCTAAGTAGTCGAGCTCTTCTTGAAGAGAGGCTAAGTCGTCGACGATGGCTCGAGCACGCTCGGGACCGACGCCGTCAACTTTTTGCAGCTCTTCGATCGATGCCGAGCGCAGCCTGGGCATGGTGCCAAAGGCGTTGGCCAGGCGAGCGCTCATGGAGCGACCCGTCATGATCACGCCCAGCGAACAGAACACTCGACTCATCGGTAGGGCCTTGGCGGCTTCGATGTTGGCGAGAATCTTGTCAGCCAGCTTTTCGCCGACGCGCTCTAGACCTACGAGGTCAGACTTCTTTAGTTCAAAGAGGTCTGAGACCTTGGTGCAGGTCTGGTTGGCCACCAACTGCGCAATGACCTGAGGTCCCAGCGAGTCGATGTCGAGCGCTCCACGAGACACCGCGTAGGTGAGGGATGCCTCGAGGGCACACTCACGTCCACGCGTACACCGCCAGATCAGCCCCGACATGTCGAGGGGTCCTTGGCAGCGCGGGCAGGTGGTCGGGGCGCTAAAGAGCATGGTGCCCTCTACGTCGTCAGGATCTACCGGTCCGGTGATTTCGGGAATGACTTCTCCGGCACGGCGAACGAAGACTTTTTGGAACTTCTTGTTCGGCGAGGCGGGGTCCGCGACGCGTAGTCCCTTGGTGGCAATCACCGAGGGGTTGTGCACGGATGCGGCTTCGACGGTGACTCCCCCAACTTCAACTGGCGCCAAAACGGCGGTGAAGGAGAGGTTGCCCGTACGCCCAACGGCGACTTCGATACCGAGGAGTTCGGTAGCGCGCGTGTCGGCAGGGTACTTGTAGGCGATGGCCCAGCGAGGGGCCCGACTGGTCGAACCGGCCTTTTGGCGAGTAGCGACGTCGTCGACCTTGATGACCGCGCCGTCAATGGCGACGGCCAAGGTGGCACGCTTTTCGAGTAGTCCCTGTACCGCGTCGATGACCGCTTGCTTGGTGGACACGAGGGTGGCCGCCGAAGAGGTCGACACACCCAGCGAGCTCACGAAGCTCATGGCGTCGTGCTGGTCACGGACTTCACGGCCGTCTTCCAATAAGGTGTAGGCAAAGAACGACAAGGGCAGCGAGTAGCTGCGACTTTGTGCGCGAAGCGTACCGGCGGCACCGTTGCGAGGATTGGCGAGGGGCGCTTCGCCGTGGGCGACGCGAATCCCGTTGGCCTTGGCGAAGTCCTCGTCGGTCATCATGACCTCACCGCGGATCTCGAGAGTGACTTTCTTTGAAAGTTGACTCGGGAGTCCCTTGATGAGAGGTGCGGCGTGCAAGACGTCTTCTCCGGTTTTGCCGTCACCACGGGTGACGAGCGCCACGAGCTGGCCGTCTTCGTAGCGCGCCGAGATCGCCAAGCCGTCAAGCTTGGGCTCAACTCGCCACGCGGAAACGGGGCCCGTGAGCTTTTCGACGCGGTCGAGAAAAGCTTCGAGCTCTTCAGTAGAAAAGACGTTGTCGAGGCTCAACATGGCGGCAGTGTGCGCGACGTCCCCGCCACGACCCACACCAGCCGAAACTTGAGTGGATACAGCGGCGGTGGCCCAGGATGGGTTGAGGACTTCGGTGACCATGACCCGGCGGGCCAAGGCGTCGTACGAAGCGTCGTCCATCAAGAGCACATCGGAGTGCAAGTAGGCGTTGGCGGCGTCGCGAAGTTGTGTCACCGCGTCGTCGTAGGACGACTGGGTAGCAAAGGCTTCGCTGGCGGGAACCACACCAAGAGGGGTTTCGATCATGGAAGCATCCATGGTTACTCCTTTGTCAGATTGCTGACCTCTACCGTTGAAGCACCGCGTAAGGGCAGAATGGCCACGAAAAGATGGTGTCGATTGCGAGGACCGGTGCACTCTCGGCGCGGCAGAATGCGGCACTACCCACAAGAGCGGTCACAGTAGGGGTCATGCCTGAACTACCCGAAGTCGAGACCATCGTGCGGGGCCTCCAGGAACTCGTTGGCCGAAAAGTGAGCGCGGTGGAGGTCTACGACGACAAGATCTACGCGTCACAACCTGCACCGGGAGCCCTTTTTCAGCTGGTGGGCCAGAGCGTGGTGCGGGTTACCAGGCGCGGCAAGGTCATCGTGCTCGACACTGACGGCGGGCTGGTGGTGAGCTGTCATTTGCGCATGACCGGCCAGTTGTGGCTGGTACCGGCGGGTGCTCCAGTGCCGCGCTTTGTGCGGGTGAAGGTGCACTTTGTCGACGTGGAGTTGTACTTCGCGGACGCGCGGCGCTTTGGGTACTTCGTGGTCGAAACGGCCGCACAGTTCGCGGACAATCCCTTTCTTGCTCGCCTGGGCCCAGACGCCGCCACCATCAGCGCCAGCGAGTTGGCGGTGAGGCTAAAGCATCGCAGTGGCAGTGTGGTGAAGGCTGCGTTGCTCGACCAGACGGTACTGGCCGGGGTGGGCAACATCTACGCCGATGAGGCTTTGTGGCGAGCGGGTATTCACCCGGAAACTCGCTGTGGAGATCTTGACGAAGACGCCGTGACGCGCTTGGCGGAGGCGATTGTCTACGTACTGGCACGGGGCATCGAAACGGGAGGATCGTCCCTGCGCGACTACGTCGACGCGTCGGGGACGCGCGGAAGGTACCTCGACGAGGCGGGGGTCTTTGCGCGGCAGGGCCAGGCTTGTCGGCGTTGTGGAGCCCAGATCATCAAGACTCGAGTGGCCGGTCGCGGTACTCACCTGTGCTTGAACTGCCAGAGAGTTTCGTAGCGCGGTGTGCACTGACTGAGGCCCTAAGCACCGTTCAAGAGGTGACAGTAAACCAGGTACTGACGTGGATCGGCGAGAGCGCCATGATCGTGCTCTTGGGTTCCATGGCGCACACGTGGTGGGTCGAGCAACGGGGCACTAAGCAGATGCGGGGCGGGGCGCGCGAACGGGGCATCACCAGTACGCACCAATCAATCAGCGGTCGGATGGAGAGCATCGACGAGGCCGATGAGGGCTGCAAGCTCATCTTGGTCGACGCGATGGAGATCGTCGCCGCGTGCGCACTCCCCTCGCCGGATTTTGGTCCGACGGGTCTGCGCGGGGAGTTCGAAGAGGTGGTGTACGTTTCGCACCCGCGTCTGCAGATCTTGCTCCCTTTTGGTGAAGAGTCGAGCGACACCCTGGATGAGTGGAACGAACTGGGAGGAGATCTTCGCGTTGAGATTGTTCGCCACGGAGACCAGACGGTATTCGTCGGGATCGCCGACCAGCGCGGCAAGGGGCTGCAGCATATCCACCGTAAGTACTTCGAGGTGCACGGGCCGAGAAGCGTCGTGGGTTGGCGCCTCTTTTAGGCACGAGACGCCGCGATGTTTTTGGCGACAGCCCCTTAGTGAGACTTGTTCTTGGCGGCGTCGGCGGCGTCGTACGCGTCGATGATTTCGGCCACAATGCGATGACGCACGACGTCGTCGCGGGTGAGGTGCACGAAGGACACTCCCGAGACGGTGCCGAGGAGATTTTCGAGACCCACGAGACCAGACTTGCCGGTCGGCAGGTCCACTTGGGAGCCGTCGCCGGTGACGACCATCTTGGAGTTGCGTCCCAGGCGCGTCAAGAACATCTTCATCTGCTCGGGGGTGGTGTTTTGCGCTTCGTCCAAGATGACGAAGGCGTCGTTCAGGGTGCGTCCGCGCATGAAGGCCAGAGGGGCAACCTCAATGGTGCCACGCTCTAAGTGCTTCGTGGCCACCTCGGCGCCGAGGGTCTCAAAGAGGGCGTCGTAGAGGGGTCGCAGGTAGGGGTCGATCTTGGCGAGGAGGTCTCCGGGCAAAAAGCCCAAGTGCTCACCGGCCTCGACGGCGGGGCGCGTCAAGATGATGCGCTTGACTTCGTGGTGGAGCAGGGCCCTGGCGGCCATGGCGACGGCCAAGTAGGACTTGCCGGTGCCGGCGGGACCGAGGCCGAAGGTGATAGTGGATTTGGAGATCGTCTCTACGTACTTGAGCTGGTTTGAAGAGGCCGGCCGTACGGGCCTTCCCGAGGCGCTGCGCAAGACTTCACTCGTGAGTACGGCCGCAGGAGACTGGCGCTTGGCAAGCATGGAAATGGTCTGGTCGACGAGTTCGGTGGAGAGTTCTTGGTCGTTGTCGAGAACGGAGATGAGTTGTTCGAAGACAATAACGACCTGGGCCGCGTCGGGGCCGCGCATCATGATCTCGTTTCCGCGAACCTCAAGAGTGGTGTCGGGGAAGGCCCGCTCAACGCGAATGAGGTACTCGTCAAGACTGCCCAGTAGTGAGACCATCGGGTGCGCGCGAGGAACTTCTACGCTGCGCGTCATCTGGGCGGACTTCACGCGGCCACCTTTTTTCTGGAGACCGAAACAGTGGTGGGCATTGAAGTTGGGATGCGAAGCAGCATTGCCATGAATGGTGCGGGGGCATTTGAAAATTGCCAGAGGGTACTTTGGCGATCTTTGTAGAGACGAGTGCGCTGGGGACGTGAAGCGTCACTGTCTTTTGGCATGGAGCCCACCAGTCGACCTGAACGTAGTGACGCACGCTTTTTGGTGTCGTTGCCCATTCGTGGCGGCGAATTCAACTACGACGAGGACGACGGAGCCGGAGTGCACGCAGCACTGCGCTACGTCGAATCGGTGCCGGTGCTGTGCAAACTAGATCCGCCCCGAGAGATGCCCGGACGCGGTCTGGTCTCGGCGTTTTATTGTGATGGCGCGTACTTGTTCGACAACCAGGAACGAGAGCTGCTGCTTAGTGGTGTGACCTTACCGGCCGCGGCGCTTTGCAAGCGAGCCCGGGAGTTCTATGGAGTCTGCGAACCAGTGGATCCCGGCATGGTCGACAGCGCGCGCCAACTGGTGCTGGACCTGATCAACCAGCTGCACCGTGACGAGTACGAGTGGCGAGGTGACGAGTAATGCTGATCTGCAACCACGTAGTCGCCGGCGGGGCCATTGGCTGGGTGTTGCGCAAGCATCCAGTGCTGGCCTTTGGCGCCGGCGTCATAAGCCACCTGGCCCTGGACGCCGTGCCACACTGGGGACTGGCCAAGAACGCACCTGACCGCGAAGAGCGCTTCTTACGAGTGGCCAAGGTGGACGGCTGCGTGGGGTGCGTCTTGATGGCGGGGATCGTGGTGAGTACCGGGGCTAAGTTAGGAGTACTCGCGGGGCTCGCGGGAGCGACGTTGCCGGACATTGACAAGCCGGCCCGGCACTTCTTTGGCGTTGACCCCTCGCCCAAGTGGTTCAAGAGAATTCACGTGGCCGTGCAGAACGAACGCGAAGAGTTGATGCGCCGGGAGATCGCGATCAACGTCGCGGCGAGCGTGGGGTGGATTCTGTTCACCTGGTGGCTACGGCGGGGCCGGGCCAAGGCGTAGCGAGCAACGACTCTCTGCTCGGTTCAAGTCCCGCCTCGCCCACCATGAGGTCTTTACCTAAGGGTATGGATCGTATGAACCGAAGTCCTGGCTTTTCTCCCACCACGGAGGAAGGCCAGGACTTTGTTCGTTTTGAGCGTCGCTTTTGATAGAGCCCAGCTCGCCAACGCTCACGGCAACTGGAATGTCTTGTTGGCCCAGGCGGGTGCGAAATGACGGGCAGCCAAACACATCTCGAAATTAGGCATAGCCAATCGGCGCCCTCGCACCCAATCCTTCGGCTGAGGCTCGGATCTCGATCTGAATCAACCAAAATATGGCTCACACGACGGGTCTTGGAGAAATGACCCTCGAAGACGCGTTCATGTATCAGTAGGTGCCACAGTCTTCCGCCTGCTCCCTGCGGAAAAATATCTTGACATTCGCTCCTTTGGTGGTACCGTATAGGTACTCGCCAAAAGGAGAGGAGCCCGAAGAGATTGCCTGACTAATCACCAGGAGTGTTTCTCGAGGGAAGTAGATGCGCACCGACTAAGGCGGTGCGCATCCGCATTTCTGCGGAAGAAGCGGGATTTGAACCCGCGGAGGTAATCATCCTCACTGGATCCTAAGGCCAGCGCATTAGTCCGCTCTGCCATTCTTCCTGAAGAATCACTATAGATGAGCCTGGTCAAGGGCTGATAATTTCAATATCAATGCCTCGGGCTCACGACTTTCAACCATTTAGAGTGCGCGTCATCTAATCCCCAAGAGTCTGAACCAGCGCACTAACCGCCGAAACCGTAACGAGTGGCATACTTTGTCTGTGGTAGCAAGCACTTGGTGGAATCCGACCGCTTTATCGGCGTACGTGACAATCGCACTACTGGTGGTTGGAATCGTTTCACTTATCCTTGGCTACCGCTCGTTGATAGGGCTTGGCAGACAAGTCGAAAATGTGAAAGAGCAACTTGAAGTAGCTCGAGAGAATCTTCGCGTCGACTCTCAGGCCCTGCTCGGCACTTTTCGACCAGTTCTTATCGAAGCCAAACTGCAGGGAGACTCGACGAGCATGGGTGATCGGGGCATTTTGCTTAGGTCTGCGGATACCCAAGCAGAGCTAACCCTTCCGATAAAAATGCTGGTGCGGGCCCGGCATTCATCCAAGAGTGCCTCTTATCTCCTCGCCCAGGGGTGGTCGTCCGAGCAAACGGGTGGCGAACTGTGCTTCCTGCCAACGAGACAGAGGTTCTTAGCTTCACATTGAAGTCCGGGTCCGTGGAGCACAGCATCGTTATGGCAGCAGAGTCGTACGGCGGGCTCGCCGTCAAGATTCGCTACGTCGACATCACCGGCGAGACTCACTTTGTGACCTCACTTAGTCTCACTGAACTTTCTCGCCCTTACTGGGTTGCCTCCACAACTGAGATATTCGAGTCTGACGCGCACTGGGAGCCAAAAAAAGCGGTGTACCCGCAAGGAAGTTTCCCCGAGGACTCGAGCCCTATTCGATGTATTTGACGATCACCATAGATCCTGTCAGAAGCCCTTTTTGGCTCCGAGGCTAAACGCAAGGTGTCGTTGATCTTGGGTGGGGGGTACGTGGGCGCATTCGTCGTTTGCGCCATTTTCCCTAGTCCCTAGGACGCTGGCATGGGTGGTCGTCAGCCAGCAGACCTGGTGGATTTACCAAATGTTCGACTTTCAGTTAGAAGTCCCACGACGCGGCACCTACACCCCAGGCAATCCAAGGACCCTGGACTTAGGTAAACAGCCCACCATCAAGGGTCCTTTTGGACCCTTGGTTTGAAGTTAAAACGTAGAAAGAAAAAGACCCCGGGATTTCCCGGGGTCTTTTTCATGGATTGGTTGGTTGATTAGGCGTCGTAGGCGCCGGCTTCGGCGAGGGCGTCTCGAACAGCGACCCAGACGCTCGCGGGCTGGGCGGCGGCGAGGGCCTCGACCTGGGTGCGCACGCGGTCACCGTAGCCTTGCGCGGTGACCTCGCGAATGGCTTCGATGAACTCGGGCGAGGTCGTCTTGAAGCGCGGCGAGCGGCCGTTGGGGAAGTAGACGTAGGCGTAGTTGCCGTCGGCCAGGGGAACGAGGCGGTCGATGTCGGCAGCCGGAACGGCGCGCTGCTTGGTGGTGGTCTTGGTGGACGCGCGGGCGGTCTTGGAGACGGTGGACTTCGGGCTGGCCATGGGTGGCTCCTTTTTGGGTTTAGACCGCGGGAGGTCTCGCGGCAAGAGAAATGGTCCGGGGTCATCTGACGCGTGCACACGAAATGTGGGTGGCCAGGCGCGGCTGCTTGGACGGGCTGGGGGTGGCCTACGTGACAGGCCTTGGTATATACGGGCACGAGAGCCTTGAAACCACTCCCCCGGCTCGAACCGTAACTACTGGGCCGGGAGTCGGCTCGTAGAGGCGCCCAGCGACTGGGCGGCAAGAGGGGGTCTTTATGTACCGATCAGTTCGAAGTGCCTGGGCCAAGGCCGCGGTGATTGTTGCCTTGATGGGGTCGGGCGTGGTTATGGCCGGCACAGCGGCCGCCGCGGCGCCCGCGAATGCTGGCCACGGGCTGGATATCGCGGGCACGTGGGTGGGAAGTTACGTTCTGCCGGTAGACAATGGTCCTTTGTACGCGGTGAGCTTCGGGGCGAAGACCCCTACGGGCAGCTACAACGGGCCCCTCGGTGAGCCGAGCACGACCGTGGCTCGCGAGACGGGCCGCCTGATCGACATGGAATCGGAGGTAACGGACAACACCACGCAGGCCGAAGTGGCGGCATTGGTCGCCAAGAACTTCGACCTGACACATCCGAATGCACTGTGGAACCTGCTCAGCGCGTCCGAGCGTACGAGCGCGAATGCCTTATGGGCGAAGGCCGTGGCGGGTGCGGGTCCTTACACCCCGGGTCTTAGCTTGCCGGTGAACATTCAGCGGGGACTGGCCCAGACGGCAACTGTCACGGTGACGAGCGCTACGGGTGCGCCCGTAGCCGGAGCGAGCGTGAGCCTGTCGAGCACGGTGGCAACCCTGGGGGCGACCACAGTCGTGACGGGAGCGAACGGTCAGGCCAGTTTCACGTTCACGGTTCCAACTGGTGCCGCGGGCAGCAGCTACACGATTGCGGCGAGTGTGTCGGGAGTGTCCGACGCGGCTCGCTACTTGCCGACGGGGTCACCGACGGGCCGTGGTGCACTAATCGGAGCCGGGGCGTCATCGACGCAGAGTGCTAGCGGCACGGCCTCGTTTTCCACGGGCCGACTCGCGGAACTAAGTGTTACGGGAATTGACGGTAAAGCGGCGGTGGGCCTTGGCTACACGGTGAGCTTGGCGGGGCAGAGCATTGCTTCTGGTTCCACGAGTGCCACACCAGTAGTGCTCGGCATGCTCAAAGAAGGAGCTACGTACCAAGTAGCCCTTTCGGGAGACGCGGGAGCGTATCTGAAGGTGCCCACATTGACGTTGCCCGTGGGAGCGAGCGTGTACCAGTGGTCCGTTGCGTTGGTCAAGACGCCAACACTGCAGGTGCGCTGGAACCGCAGTGGGGGTAGTCGCGTGGGATCGGCTCTTTCTGGCAGCTTCACCCTGTCGGGAAATGACGGAGAGAGCGGACTGGCCAGCGCGACCTTGTACGGACCGAGTGCGTCGTGCGCGGAGCGTGGTGGCGTGGTGAAGCACACGAAGGTGACCATTTCGTCGGTGGCGACGTACAGCTTGGGCCAAATAGTTATTCATCGTGCCGGGTGCTACCAGTGGGTCGTGAGCGTGAACTTGGTCCCGTCTGGCGCGGCGGTGCAAAGTGTACTGCGCGTGCAGTCGCAGAGTGCGCCCGTGACGCCGACCACGGTACCAGCCACGACCAGCACGACGACTACGACTACGACTCCTCCCAGCACGACCACGACGTGGGTGGCACCGACCACCACGACGATCCCGGCGGGTTCGAAGTCAGGCATCGCTAAGTTCCAGAACTGGTTATGGCTGCTGCTCGTGTTGATCGTGCTGCTGTTGATCTTTACGAGTCGCCGACGCCGCGAGTAACAACGACTCAGAAACAACAAACCCCCGACTGCCTGGTCGGGGGTTTGTTGTTTTGATGGACGAGGGATTGCCCGAACACTTACGAACAGGTCGTTGGGGTGGGACCTTGCTTGGGGTTAGCCGGTATCGATACGCAGATCACGTGAGCGATCTTCTCGCCGATCAAGTGGAAGGTGAAGACGACGACTTGGGGGTGAGCGGCGTTCTGTCCCAGGTTCTGGGTGATGGTGATGATCTTGGCGACGTTGGCGGTTGCGGCAGTTACGTCGGTGGCGCGCACGTCGCGCTTGGCGAGCAGCGCGGTGCGGCTGGCGGTTCGTGCCAGATCAATTGCAGTGTTGGTGAGGGCGGTGTTGATGTGAGTGATTGGGCCAGGGGTCGACGTCGTCGTAGTGGTCGTTGTGACGACCTTTTGGGTTGAGTGTCCCAGAGTAAAGAACAAGACGACGGCGGCAATCAAGATCGCCAAGAGAGATCCGATGACGGCGAAGGTACGACGGTTATACATACAGCTCCTTGTGTAGGGCCGGGCAGTGCCCGGACAGGGAGAACTGTGTGGAAAAGCGAGGTTTTTGCACACAAGATCCCGCGGCCGTGAATGTAAAAATCCCCCGGCCGCATCGTGCGACCGGGGGATTTTCGGGGTTTTTTGCCTTAGGCGCCCTGAGCCATCAAAAGAGCGGACTCGGTCAGAGACGCAAAGGTCTCTTCGCGGGGCACGTTGGGCAGCATGTTGGCGAAGTACCGCCAGGCGTGCTGTGAGAGGGACGTCGTGGCGTCTCCCAGGCGCGTGGTGAGGTAGGCGGTCAGATCAGCCGCGCGAGTCTCTGAGTAGAGGCTCACGTTGCTGGGACTCAGACTGCCAGACTGGCTGGATTCCAGTGACCAGCCCTCGGGCACGGCAGCGCGACGGGTGGGCGTGGGTCCGTTGCCACAGTTCGGCTTTTCGAGCTCGAGGATCCGAGTCACCTGAGCCGCCCGAGATTCGCGGGTGCGCTTGGTTTGGTGGTAGCCGTAGGCGTAGCCGATCTTGTTGACGACCGCGGCGGCGTTTACCTCTTCGGTAGCCAACTGGGCTGCAGCCGTTTCTACGACCTGGTCCAGAGCTTCGGTAAGAGAACCGTGAATTCCTTCTCGCAGCGCCAGGGCCTGGGACATCACGCGGAAGCGTAACTCCTCGGTGAGGTGAGCGTTTCGTGAGAGTTCCGTCAGCAGGCTGACTTGGCGGTAGCGGACCGACCACGTCGACGACGAGATGTTCGCGTAGGCCGCGAGCATTTCGAGTTGCGCGAGGTCGCTCACTTCAGCCACGGGAACCGTGGGCCACAGTGAGGCGCTACTGCGGGGCGTAGCCAGTTGGTAGATCTGGACGAGGGCCGGGTTGTTCTCCTGGGAGATTGGCGCGATGTGTCCGAGTTCTTGCCACAGTCGTTCGCGCAGCTCTGGGCGAAGCGAGGCCTGGCCGATCAGTCCCACTAAGGGACGGTAGGTCCGCTTGGCGTGCTGCTCGAGAGCAAAAGCAGCCAGCGTCTCTTGGTCGGCCGGGTCAGTGATCTCCACCCAGCAGGCGGCGGTCTTGACGGACTCGTACGTTGAGTTCGCGGCCTGGTGACGCAGAGCTGGGCGCAAAGCGAGCAAGCAGAGCATCTCTTGTTCCAACCCGTGTGGGTTCTTTGCCAAGCGGGCCAAGAAGTCATCGAAGATCTCCTGGTCGCCAAGAGAGCTTTCGAGCAACCACGTCGTGGCCACGCTCGAATCGGCGCGCTTGGCGGCGATCTGCTTGGCGGCGTCGCAGAAGTTCTGGTCCTCTAGAACCTCGTTGGCGAGCGACGAAGAAAGCGACCTCTTGACGAAGCGCATCTGGTACTCGATGGGCAACGCCCAGTGGGAGCGCAGCATTGCGAGCACCGAGTCACGGCGTTCTCGCGTGTCGAGGATGGCGTCGACGAAGGCTGGATCGTTTCGATAAGCCAGGTCTCGCACCGCGGTGGCGCTGGGCTTGTTGCTAAGCAGCTTCACGGCGTACGAACCGAGTTCTCGATTCAAGCAGATGGAGTCTACGCAGTCTCGGCCTAAGTGCTCGACGAGCACGTCAAGAACGGTGTCGGGCAGGGACAGGTTTTTCAGAGCGTCGGTTAACCAGTTACGGGGCACGGCTGTTTCCTTTGTTTGCTATTCGACCGGGTAGTCGTGGTACTCACTGTGGTGGCCGGCGGTGTCTTGGCAATTGGCGCGGACGACCGGGTCGGTTGTAAAAAGAAAGAACCCCCGAGTACGTACTCGGGGGTTCTTTGGTTACTTGGCCAGACGGCTCAACGACTCACACAAGTCGACGAGTGCGACGTCGGGGTTATTGGCCAACTGCAGCAAGGCCAGTTCGAGCTCGGCCCCCGAAGCGGTCAACTCAGTGAAGACCACCTGGGAGAGACCCGGGCGCGAACAGGCGGCGTTGAGCAGGCCCGGGGCGTGCTTGATCGCAGCCGTGGCGTGCTGGCGCGTTTCGGCGATGGCGTACAACGTTTCGAGCGTTGAGGCAGCCTGTACGAGTTCCCACGGGGAGAGCTCTTCGCCAAATGCCTTCTTGGACAGAGCGGGAACGTCCTCTAAATCGGGCAAGATGCGAATAGTCTCACCCTCGCTTAGAGAAACAACCCACTTGCCGAGCAGGTAGCCCTGCAGCTCGTCGGTCGAGGCGTGAGCGCACAAGCGCGTGATCAGCGGATCTTTTGGATCGGTGACCGCGTTCTCGATGAGGTCAGCGACCGACGTGGTGACGTGCGGGTCGATGACGTCTTCGGGGCCGAGGAGACCGAGGGGACCGAGAAGGTACTCGAGGCGCTCGCGCGACTCACCCACGTGGCGAAACAGCAAGAGCCGTGTCGGTGTGTTCGACGTATTTAGCGTCGTTGGCCTGGTGTTCATGGCGGCGAGAGTTTTGAACTGCTCGTCGGATAGAACGTGCGCCACCGCAATGGCGTGCCAAGCGGGATCGGCGATGAGTAGATCCAGCGACTCTTCGTCAAAGATACGTGCGGCGTCGTAGTAGAACTTCGTCAGCAGGTTCTTCGGGCGAAGGTGCGCCATGACCTGTTCGGTTACCCGAGCGGGCAGTAGTTGTACAGTTTCGTCGCGGTGTGACGCGCGAACGAGATCGTCAATGGCGTCGTTGAGAATCGAGCGCTGGGTGCTTTTGGGTAAGAGCGCAAACGCGTCCATGGGGTCGCCAAAGATCTGGCGGTCAGTCCAGCGAGGTAGGTCTTCTTCCCATAAGTAGCGTTCGGACCAACCAAGGTTGTCGCAGACGTACTCTTTGAGCAGCCACGAGTGACCACTTTGCAAGGCGGCTGAAACAATGGCTCGGACTTCGTCGTCAGTGGTACGGGCGTCGGCCAGGAACTCTTGCACCTCTGGCGCATTGTCTGAGCCCAGGGCGCGGCCGGCGTTTAGCACGTAGTGCGCAGCACGCTGTTCAAAAGGCACGTGGTTGAGCGCGGCCTTTAGGTCGTGGATCAGGTCGTAGTTCTTCGAAGCCTTGGCCTCGGTGAGCAAGAACCGCAGCGTGTCAGACGACGCGTTCTTGTTATTGGCAATCGCTGAACGCACCGCGACGCGGCGGGTCGTTCGCGCGATCTTGTCCAAGGTTGCTTCGTCGTGACAGTTGGCCGCGGCGAAGGCGGCTTGGGCGACACTGCGCTTTTGAGCGGCGAGCGCCCAGGGAGCGGGTATTGAGACCTTGGTAGGGGCACTCGTAACCTGGTCGCCGAGCAGCTCGGCGTAGCGCGCAATTTGCTCGGGGTTCGTCGAGTTAACAACGACCATGGCGAGCAGGTGGTCAGGAACTTGCATAGACATCCTTTGTGTACGGGCCGTTCAAAGATTCTTGAAACGGACTCTTCGTACTGTCGGGGCTGCGCTCTGTGGTGCAATCGCCGAGCCCTGGCGTGTCTGAGTGCGCGAGGAAGAGCAACAGACACCTTTATTGGAAGACAGAGAGTCTCTCAACCCTTTAAAGGAGTAGTCGTGGCCCCGGCAATGGTTCGTCTCAGCGAAATTGTGAGTGTCGAGCGACTGCTCGACGACGTCGCCGCGGGTTTTATTGCCGTGCGCGTGCACGAGAACGGCAACGCTCGCTTGCTTAACTACACCGCGAAAGCGCAGTACGCGAGTCACTGGACTAAAGAGACCTTGACGTGCCGCGGATTGATTGTGTCGGGGGCGATCGAAGAACCCGAAACTTGCGTGCTCGCCCGGCCTTTCGCCAAGTTCGCCAACGCCTACGAGCACACGACCGAGTCGACCTTTGGTGAACTGCCAGTGGGGCGAAAGTTCGAGGTGTACGAGAAGCTGGACGGATCGCTCGCGATTGGCTACAACCTCGGCGACGGTCTGGCGTTCGCGACTCGGGGTTCTTTCGTCTCCGAACAGGCGGTGGCGGCGACTCGACTGTGGAGAGAGCGGTACGCGGACGTTGCGGTACCCGGGGGCGTGACAGTGTTGTTCGAGTACGTAGCCCCGTGGAACCGCATTGTGGTCGGATACGAGGAAGAAGAGCTGATTTTGCTCGGGGGCATCGACATCGCCACGGGGGCTGACGTGGACCTTCGCGATTGGGCTTTTCCGGGGCCACGAGCCGCACGCTACGACGGATTTTCGGACTTCGAAGAGATTGCTCGACACATGGCCGAGAACGACACGGCGATGGCTGAGGGATTCGTAGTGCGCTTCTTGCCCGACACTGCGAGCGAAGCGAGCTTGCGGGTGAAGATGAAGTTCGCGGAGTACCTGCGGCTGCACAAGGTGGTGTCGGGTGTTTCGACCGTATCGGTGTTCGAACACTTGAGTGCGGGTGGGACGATTGAGCAGATGCTTGAGTTGTTGCCCGACGAGTTCCACGCGTTTGTTCGGGAGTTCGGCGGCGAGCTACAAGAAAAGCACCAAGAGCTGGTCGAAAAGTCCCGGGGCATCGCTACGAGCGTGGCGGGTTTGAGTCGCAAAGAGGCGGCCCAGGTAGCTACCAGCCAGCGAGATGTACCCGCGGGCTTGGTGTTTGGTTGGCTCGACGGCAAAGACGTCGCGAACTTGGCGTGGAAGACTCTGCGGCCCGACTTCGAAGAAGCGTCGCGCGCGGGAGCATCGGTGTAGAAAGCCTCAGCGCAGAAGCAAAAAACCCCGATCACCATTTGAAGGTGATCGGGGTTTTTGTGTGCTTAGGCCAACAAGTCCACGGTCGCGAGCAGTTGCTGCAACGAAACGGCGGTGTTGTTGGAGAACTGGTCGAGGGCGAGCTCGAAGTTCTTCGCCTGGCTGAGGCGTTCGAAGACGTAGGCCTCGTAGCGTGAGCCGAGCGCGTGAGCCGCGACGCCGGGCACCAGTTCAATGATCTGGTGAACGTAGTCAGCGGGAGGCGCGGGGCGCATGGCTGCGAGGTTCGTCATGATGAAGCGTCCGTCGATAGGTGTGGCCTTCTCGGCAGCCAACTCGCAGAGCCGATCAATGAGACCGGGCAACTGCTCGGTCTTTGGCAGCAAGCGAAGAGCTACGTTGAGTCGCAGTTCCCACCGACCCGAGATGTACTCGGTTAGTGCTGAGTACCCGGCGTGGGTCACCAACACGTCGATCACGGGATCGTGTCGATCGGTAGCCGCAGTGAGCAGGGTGCTGATCATTGCGCCACCCAGCCGAGTGGTGCTATCTACGGCATCAATCAGTGCGCGGGCGCGGGCCGGGGTGTTCACGTGTGAAACCAGGTCGCGACGTTCAGTGGCGGGCGTCATCGCCAGCACGCGAGCAAACTGCTCATCGGTGAGCACATGAGCGCGAACAACGTGAAACCACTCCGGGTGGTCAAGCAGCAGGTCGACCCCTTCAGCGGTGAAGGAATTGGCCTGGCGACGTAGCTTGGCGGTGGCTGACTGCAAGGTTTGGGGGTCGATGTACTCGATGAACTGAGCTGCCACCCACGCATCGAAGATCGCTACTCCGGCAGAGGAGTAGGCGTCGAACGAGCGTTCGAGCACCTTTTGCAAGATAACCGGGCGGTCACTGGGACTCAAGGCTTCGATGACCGAACGCACACTCACGTCGAGTAGAGACAGGCCACCGTAGCGAGAGGTCGCCCAGCCGAAGTGGGCCAACAGGTAGTCACCGGCCATCCACGACTGACCAATGGCCAGTGAGGCTTGTAGCACCGCCAAGGACTGCTCGGTAGTGGTTGCGTCACCACTTAGGACGTTGACCACCTGCAGGCGCATCTCTTCTTGCAACCAGTGCTCGGGGTTAGCGAGGATCTGGTCGACGGTGAGAGTGGTCGAAGCCTTGGTCTTTTCGGGGCGGGTGTCAATGGCGCGCTCGATGTAGTAGTCCCGCTTTTCGGAACCTACCTTGGCCACCCAAGCAAGCGAGGCCATGTCCAGATGCGGATTGGCAGCGAGGGCACGCAGCACGCTGAGGCGCTTAGCCTTGAAGGCCACGGTGGCCAAGACTTCTTGGTCGTCACAGTGCGCAACCGCGTAGGCGGCCACTGCGGCGGGTTGCTTTTGCTGGGCGAGAACCCAGTCGCCGGGGAAGGCGACCTTAGGTGTAACCGAGGTCATGGCTTCACCGAGCAGCGTGGCCATGCGAGCCGCTATAGCGGAATCGCTGGTGTGGCGCAGGGTGAAGGCGAGGACTTGAGTTGACAAGCTCATGAGTACTCCTTGTTTGTACTGGGCGCTTTTTGCGCTAATGAGTACTGTTCGAGCCAGTCGGGCGCGGGCAATGGCCAAGAGGTGGTGCCCAGCTGCTGGAGTATGGGGCGGCTGAACGGCTTTGTGGGTCTAGGCGATAGCAGCGGTGCGTGCGGTGACGAGTAGTCCAGTGCTAACCGCCAGGTAGATGGCGGCGGCGCGGTCGTTGACGCCGAGCTTGCGGTATATCCGAGCGAGGTAGGTCTTCACGGTGTCAGGGGACATGAAGATCGTGGCGGCAATCTCATTCGTGCTGGCGCCGTGAGCGACCAAGGTGAGAATCTCGACTTCGCGGGCGTTCAAAGAGGCCGGGGCGGTTTCGGTGCAGATAAAAGCACGCAGCGCGTCAATGAGTTGCTCGGGTTGCTCAATGACCAGTAGAGGGTTGTGGCCCAGGTGCTTTAAATCAGCAATAACGAGAACGTGAGGGTGGCCATCGAGGGCTGGAGCGTGGTCCGGGGTCGTGATGACGACGTCGGCAGTTGGAGCGGAGAGTGGCGAGTCGAGGACGATAACGTCGATGTAGCCGTGAAGTTGCGACAAGGTGGCCAGTACGCCATTTCGACAAAAGTTGTTGGCCATGGCGACGAGTACCTGGGGGCGTGGGGAGTTCTTAGTTACCCGTGAGACCTTTTGAGTAGCGACTTTTGAGAGGGTGGGAGTGGTAGATGGGGACTTAGTACGAGAGCTGGAGCGCTGGGACTTTGGCGGCACGGACGTTTTGCTGGACACGCGTCTAACTGTGGCGAGCAAAGAACGGATGGCAACGAACTCTTGGTAAATCCTAAGAAACGCGACCACTGACGGGTGGGTGTACCCGTGCGCTACTTGGTTAGTTGGCGCTGGTGCAGATCGGTAGCTTGTAGGTGGGAAAAGACTCGCGCAGCGTCGTTTGAGTCCAACCGAGGACGCAGAGCAGTCACGACCCGGCGCAGGTCAGCGAGAGAGCAGACGGTGACGCCATCTTGGACAAATGGCGGATTCGTCATGTCGGGCACGCAGACGATGGCGTCGCAGTACTCGTGAGTGAGACGAGTGACTTGGGTGGACTGGGCGCGGGCTTGGGCGAGGGGGTTTCCGGGAATAGTGCGAGTTCCGGCTACGAGTTGGCCACCTTGCCAGCGCACCCGCCCGCGCCCGGTCTTGGTTTCTACCACGCAGAGCCAGGGACCGACCACCACGTGGTCAGCGTCACCACCAGCTCCGAGCAGCAGCGAGTTGGCGAGTGCGACGGGACGGAGTTGGCGAAGGGCCCTCGCGACGCGGCGCTCGGAACGCGCGCCGACGGCGGCTTTTTGGTACTGGGACTTGGCCCGGGAGGCCAGGACCCAGCCAAAGAGGGCGAAGACGCCACCAGCGACCATGGCAGTGGTGTGGTGGGCCTGTGCGGCAACGAGGGCGGCTGCGGTGCCACCTATTGCCATGAGATAGGCGCCCAGGGCGCGAACGGCGGCAGCGGCGGCGAGGGA
>Ga0214201_1000268_pt1 | contig 20319 bp, 21 predicted proteins | sample TroBogEpilimnion_32_FD_153039 | JGI IMG/M metagenome (GOLD analysis project Ga0214201, IMG submission 153039) | Freshwater microbial communities from Trout Bog Lake, WI - 29MAY2009 epilimnion | ecosystem: Environmental > Aquatic > Freshwater > Lake > Epilimnion/Euphotic zone | place: Trout Bog...
GCAGAGTGGCAATTACTCTCAGATCTCTCGTTCGCTGATCTCATTCTGTGGGTACCCAAGCGCAAGGATTATCAGAGTTGGCCAACAGGTCATATCGCCATTGCACATACTCGTCCCACCACTGCAGCGACTGTCTTCGCGCAAGATCTCATCGGGCGAGAGATCAGTTGGGGAGATAACTCACGTATTGACCAAGCGCTTTCACAAGGTGAGATCATTCGTGATACCGAGCCAGAGCAGATCGGTGAGTTACTCATCAAAGAAGAGACCGTACCGGTGCTCTTCAATGGCCATGTCATTGCTGTGATCTCTCGCCACCGCGATGCAGTACAGATGCGATCGAAGTCGAGATTAGAGATCAACTATCGCGAGATCGCACATAAGGTTTATCGAATGGTCTCTGAGAGTACCTTCCCACTTGCTGGAAATGTCTACCGAAGCGAATCCGCACCACGTGTGGGTGATGGATTAATCCGCTTAGATAGCAATGGCATGGTGATGTATGCCAGCCCAAATGCCAGGTCGGCAGTAAGTCGCGCTGGTTGGGCTGGAGAGATCGAGAACCAGAGTCTGGGCGACATCTTCGCCAAGATCGATAATGGATCTGTCCCGACCGATGAACCATGGTCACTTGTGGTGAGCGGTAAAGAGTTACGCCGAGATGACTTTGATAACGGTCGTGCAGTCCTCGACCTTCTCGTTATTCCATTGATCGAAGGCGCTGATCGCATTGGCGCAATCGTCTTGCTTCACGATGTGACCGAACTTCGCCGCCAGGATAAGGCGCTCATTACCAAGGATGCGACGATTCGCGAGATCCACCACCGCGTGAAGAACAACCTTCAGACCGTATCGGCGCTACTTCGACTGCAATCACGCCGAGTCGAAGACCCAGTTGCTTCAGCAGCCCTCGCCGAAGCGGTCCGCCGCGTTGCCTCTATTGCGATTGTGCACGAGACGCTCTCGGGTACATCAGCAGAAGTCGTTCTCTTTGATGAGGTCTATGACCGAATCGTCCATAATGCGATCGAACTCAGCTCGCGTCCAATCAGACTCTCTAAGAGCGGTGAATTCGGAAACTTTGATTCAAAGATCGCAACTCCGCTTGCTCTAGTGATTACCGAGTTGATCCACAACTCACTCGAACACGGCCTCGATACATCTGGTGATTCACTGGCTGTCGATGTCTCCCACACTGATTCTGAATGCATTGTGATTGTGAGCGATAACGGCGTTGGACTTCCGGCAGGCTTTGATATAGAAGGCTCTTCAAATCTTGGTTTACAAATTGTTCGAACCCTCACCGAGAATGAATTAAAGGGTACGATCAGACTCACTCGATTGAACGATTCGACCCAAGCAATTTTAAGTTTCCCCGTCGGAAAGGTGAATTAACCATGGCAGGTAACCACATCAAGTTCTCCGCTGATGGCAAGAGTGGGTCGGGTTACATCGCCATTCCAGAGTCCGGGACCGGGCCAGCAGTGATCGTCATCCAAGAGTGGTGGGGTTTAGTAGGACATATCACCGATATCGTCGATCGATTCGCTGAAGCAGGTTTTGTGGCGCTCGCACCAGATCTCTATCACGGTCAAGCTGCTTCGGAACCAGATGAAGCGAAGAAGTTGATGATGGAGCTCCAGCTCAATATGGCGGGGGATGAGATCGTTACAGCTGCGAAGTACCTACTCTCTATGAAGAACACAACATCGACTCAGGTGGGTGCCGTTGGCTTCTGCATGGGCGGATCACTCGCAATCTGGTCAGCGACGCTCTCTGACCTCATCAGCGCAACCGTTGGCTTCTACCCGGGATCTTCATGGGAACGCCATGCACCGGTCTGGAGCGCCTATCAAGGCAAAGAGACGCTCATTCACTGCGCTGAAGGCGATGGCACATCTGCTGCTCCTGGAATTCAAGAAGCCGTGACCTCGATCAATGGTGCCGGCGGCAAGGCCATCGCCTACGACTATGCCGGGACAAAGCACGCCTTCTTCAATAATGATCGCCCCGAGGTATTTGATGAAGTTGCAGCAAAGTTGGCATGGGCTCGCACGATTAACTTCTTTGCAACCAAACTCGCTCAGTAATACTTCTGCAAAGAGTTCGCAGTTGCATCTGCACTAACTTCTGCAAGAAGTTCGCAACTCGCTATTTATGAAGTAGATATCTACTCTAACGCCATGACTCTTTATTCCAATATCACCGAAGCAGTTGGCAATACTCCACTTGTAAAGATCAATCGCATCACTGACGGTGCGAAGGCAGAAGTATTTGCCAAACTTGAATTTTATAATCCAACAAGCACAGTGAAAGATCGCATCGGTATTGCGATGGTCGATGCCGCCGAGAAGAGCGGTCAGCTAAAGCCAGGTGGCACAATTATTGAAGCAACCTCCGGCAATACCGGTATTGCACTCGCAATGGTCGGTGCCGCTCGCGGTTACAAAGTAATTCTTACGATGCCTGAATCAATGTCAAAAGAGCGTCGCGCACTACTTCGCGCATTTGGTGCCGTGCTTGTTCTGACACCAGCTGCAGAAGGAATGAATGGCGCAGTGTCCAAGGCGGAAGAGCTCGGTAAAGAGCCAGGCGCAGTACTTGTTCGCCAATTCGCAAATGAAGCGAACCCAGCAATCCATCGCGCTACAACGGCGGAGGAGATCTGGCGCGATACAGATGGCAAGGTAGATATCTTTATTGCTGGTATCGGAACTGGTGGAACTATCAGTGGTGTCGGTAATCGCCTCAAGGAACTCAATCCACATATTCAGATCATCGCTGTAGAGCCAGAAGCATCCCCCATTCTTAATGGCGGAAAGCCTGGACCTCACCCGATTCAGGGAATTGGCGCGAACTTCATTCCAGAGATTCTTGATCGCAGTGTCTATAACGAAGTCCTTGATGCGCCAACAGATCTCACTCTTAAGTTTGCTCGCCGTGCCGCCCAAGAAGAGGGAATCCTTGCTGGAATCTCTTCTGGTGCTGCGCTGTGGGCTGCTCACACTGTTGCGAACCGACCAGAGAATGCCGGGAAGAAGATCGTTGTTCTCCTCGCCTCATTCGGTGAGCGTTATCTCTCTACCGTGCTGTATTCCGACTTAATGGATGCCTAAATCGCCATGGCCTTCCACTTCAAAGAAGATTTGGATAATGCCCTCAAGCGCGATCCGGCTGCACGAAGCCGATTAGAAGTCTTCCTGGTTTATCCAGGTGTTCATGCCGTCTGGGGTTATCGCTGGGCAAATTTCTTATGGCGACATAAGTTAAAGCTAGCTGCAAGAGTACATATGGCATGGGTTCGATCGGTGACTGGTATTGAGATTCACCCGGCGGCGACCATAGGTCGACGTTTCTTTATCGATCACGGCATGGGCGTTGTGATTGGTGAGACTTCAATCATTGGTGATGACGTCTTGATGTATCACGATGTGACTTTGGGGGCTCGCGAGTTCTCCCACGGCAAGCGCCACCCGACTATTGGCAATCGCGTGATTCTTGGCGCCGGCGCCCGCATCATTGGAGATATCAAGGTCCATGACGACGCTGCGGTCCCAACAAATGCAACGATTGTTAAAGATTTGGCTGCGAAAACCAAGGCGAACTACTACTCTATTTAAATGCGCGCCTTACTCATTCTCGTCTTAACCCTCGGCTCACTCATTCTGATGCTTGTGCTCGCCAAGGGAGCAAGTTCGTACCGTCCTAAGAAGAAGTAAGTAGTACTTCTTACTTCCAAGCGCTAGCGATAGCGAGATTGAAGATCGAGAGACCAACCATCGCAAACCAGATCTGCGCACTGATTGTTGGCTTCTTCGCATAGCGAAGTGCTATTCCCAAGATAACGGTGAGGACCAAGAACTTCACCCCAAACTTCGTGTGGTTGAGAAGTTCAACTGTCTTATCGCTGTTATGGCGAACGGCATTAATAATGATCATCGCAATGCCAAGAACCATTGCAGTGAGACCTGCGTGGGTTACTCCCTTAGGAACCTTCTTCTCCGCCTTAGTGAGTTGTGTAAGAAGTAGGCCGATCATGGCGAGAACAGTGAGGACATGCAGTCCCACGAGAATTGAATAAAGAGTTTTCATAGCCCTAAGAATAGCGAGCCTTACTGAGAATTCCGACTCTTCTTGATTTGGCCACGCAAGGTAGAGAGTGACGAGATTGCAAGTATGGCGACAATCGCTGCAAAGATAATAAGCGTCTTCTGTGATGCCTGGTGCGCGTAATAGAGGATGTAGATCTGGGGGAGTGCAAAGTTGATAACTGCGACCCATCCCCACTTTGTGACCTCGGAGAAGCGTCGCTTGACGATACCCATAACGAGCCTTGAGGTGGCAATGCCGTAAAACCACGATGTCGGGAGATCGATCAGAAAGAAGATCCACCAATGTGCGCCATATTTAGTGAGCGTCTTCCAGACAACATAGGTTGCAGCAAAGGTATAGAGAACCACACTCGATGCGAAGAGTCGCTCCCAGAAACGTTGGCGAGCTGATGGAACGTTAGAAATCAGCCACTCAATTCGTAATCGTGGTTCTTGCTCGCATCGTGAGGACAGGCACGCGAGGAAGAATCAGCGCCACATGGTTCACAGAGAAGTGCGAGCTGATGGCAAGAAGCAGTCGTGCAGTTATAGAACTGGCGAGTTGGTGCCTGGCAGTTATCACACTTACCGATCAGGGCAGGATTCGCCGCAAAATCGATGGAAAGGCGATCATCGAAGGTGTAGAGCGAGCCCTCCCAGAGACCGTCATTTCCAAACTTGTTACCGTAGCGAACGATGCCACCATCGATCTGGTAGACCTCGCTGAAGCCGCGATTCTTCATGACGACCGAGAGAACTTCGCATCGAATACCACCAGTGCAATATGTAACGATCGGCTTATCCTTGAGATGGTCGTACTTACCGCTCTCAATTTCCGCAACAAACTGCTGAGAGGAAGTTACATCTGGAACAATTGCATTCTTAAATTTACCGATCTTCGCTTCGAAGGCATTGCGACCATCGAAGAAGACGACATCGTCACCGCGTTCGGCAACTAACTTATCGACTTCGTATGGCTTGAGGTGAACTCCGCCGCCAATCACGCCGTTTTCATCCACCTTGATCTCATCTGGATTACCAAATGCGACGAGCTCTTTCTTCGCCTTCACGCTAAGTCGTGGGAAGTCATTACCAGTGCCCTCAGACCACTTGAAATCGATCTTACGAAAACCAGGGTACTTCTTCGTCTGCTTCACATACTTCTTTACGGCAGACATATCGCCACCGACTGTGCCATTGATGCCGTGAGGGGAGACCAAGATTCGACCTTTAAGCCCAAGACTTTCACAGAGCGTCTTCTGCCAGAGCATGACTGCTTGAGGGTCAGCTATCGGGGTGAACCCGTAATAGAGAATGACCTTCTGCAGTTCCATGAGTCAATTCTACCCAGCCCAATGCAGGCCACATAGCAGTAAATTCTGCGTGAATCTTTGGATCGCGCTGCTGATTCACGCGTAGCGAGGGCAACACGCGGTGACAATGGCGCCGTTGAACCCCTCGGTAATCATTGCCGCCCTTCATAATTACGGCATGACACATCTACTACGTAAAGTATTCGCAGAGTTCCTCGGAACCGCACTTCTCCTGACCGCAGTCGTCGGTTCATCCTTCTGGGCCGGGATCCGCACACAGGATTCCCTCGTTGGATTACTTGGCAACACTTTTGCCACCGTCTTCGCGCTCGGTTGCATCATCTTCGTCTTCGGTTCAATTAGCGGTGGCTACTTCAACCCAGTCGTGACCTTCGCTGAGTTTGTCGCGAAGCGCCTCGACGTTGCAGAGTTCGTTACCTATATCGTTGCTCAGCTTGCTGGTGGCGTTGTCGGAGTCATTATTGCTAACTACATGTTCAAGCAGCACGCAATCGTGCAATCAACTAATGCACTCAAGGGCATGAACTTCTATGTCTCAGAGGCAGTGGTTACAGCTGGACTCATCATCATCCTTCAGCTCTTGATCCACCAGTACAACGATCACCTTGCAGCGATTGCAATCCCAGCATGGATCGGTGCCGGCTATCTCTTCTCGGCTTCAACTGGATTCGCTAACCCAGCAGCAGTCCTTGGACGCATGTTCACAAATGCACCAGCAGGAATCGAATGGAAATCTGGTTTGAACTTCATTGCCGCCGAAGTAATTGGTGCGGTCATCGGTATCGTTATTGTCTATATCCTCACCGCTGGTGATGATGATTTCGATGATCTCTCTTACTTCACTGAAGAAGAGTTCGTAGAGGCGACAGATCACACGATCTAACCCCTAGGAGCTCGACAAGTTCTAGACCCCCTCAGGTTAGCCCGAGGGGGTTTTCTTGTATTAGAGAGGGAATAAGGAATACTGCTCCTATGCGCATCCTCGCCATTCAAAACGATGAGACCGATCCACCGCGCCTAGCTGGAAAGTGGTTAGAAGAACAAGGTCATGAGATTGTTGTGCTTCACGCATACAAGGGCGAAGTTGTGCCAACAACTGTGCCAGCTGATATCGATGCGCTCATGCCCCTTGGCGGTCACATGGGGGCTCTTGATGACCACATCGCGCCCTGGCTTGCGAATGAGCGAGCGATGCTCGCTGATGCGGCTGCCCGCGATATTCCTATCTTTGCGATCTGCCTTGGTGCGCAATTAGTTGCAGCTGCACTTGGGGGTACCGTCAGCCGAGCCTCAACTCCTGAAATCGGCGTCTACACAATTACTCCAACGGGGGTCGAAGATCCTGTCTTTGACTTTGGATCTGGCGTTCCTGCAACCCAATGGCATGAAGATCTTGTCAGTACATTGCCAGCGGGTGCAGTAACACTTGCAAGTTCGCCACTGTGCGCCAATCAGATTTATCGCTTTGGCAGTAAGAGTTATGCGGTTCAGTTCCACCCAGAAGTTGATGTCGAAATTATTCGAATCTGGGAGGAACACGCTGACAATGCTTACAAGACATCTGGCAAGTCGGGAATTGAATCTGAATTCTTAGCACTGGAGAGTGAGCTTTTTGCACTCTGGAAACCAACAATCCAACGATGGGGATCCCTCATCTCGCACGGAGAGGAAAAGTAGATGTGCCGTTTAATGGGGTATGTATCAGGAAGAGATGTTTCCATCTCTGAATTTACTGGTCCACGCTTTGAAGATTTTGCTGCGCTCTCTGCCTTCCATCGTGATGGATGGGGAATTGCAGAACTTGAAGCGGGCACCACAACACCTAAGTTGATTGTCGAGCCGATTCAGGCAAGTGAGAGCGATGCATTTAAGCGCGCTTCGCAAGATGATAAGAGCAATGGTGCACTTCTACATTTCCGATGGGCAACAGCAGGACTTCCAGTCGTTGAAGGCAACACCCATCCATTCACCCACGGCGAATACTCTTTTATTCATAACGGTGGCGTTCTTCCAGCCACAGCGATGGACTCATTCATAGATAAAGATCTCTTGGATAGTCTTCGCGGAACGACTGATAGTGAGCGCTACTTCGCGACCATCCTCACCGAGATTCGCAAGGTAGGACTGGTCGAAGGAGTTGCGGCTGCGATCAGGTTAATCCGCGAAAAGTGCGATTATTCAAGCCTTAATGCGATGCTTTTAACGCCACACCAGTTGATCATCATCAATGAGCACACCTATAAGCGAATCCCGCCAGGGGAGACCGAGGCCTACTACGACCTTTATTACCGCAAGAACGCTGATGGGGTATTAGTTGCATCTTCAGGTTGGGATCAAGCGGGGTGGACCTTGATCGAAAATCACCGCGCACTCATTATCGATCGCTCGACCTTCGATATTGAAGAGATTGTTCTGTGAGTAAAAGTTTCACCTTTTCGAAGAGTTCTTGGCTCCCAGGTTTTATTGCACTAGGCATTACGTGGGGAAGTTCATTCCTCTTTATCAAGTGGGGACTTCAAAGTCTTACACCCGTAGGAGTTGCATTTGTCCGCTGTTCAATTGGCGCCGTTGCCCTCTTGGGTTATTCGCTAGTCACAAAGAGTAAATTGCCGAACAAGTGGAGAGACTGGTTTCACTTGGCGGTTGTTGCATTTCTCTTAAATGCTGGGCCAGGCTTCCTCTTTGCAACGAGTGAGACGCATGTCAGTAGCGTGATGGCCGGATTATTGAATGCCACAACTCCACTGATGACCGTTGTTGTTATCGCATTCGGATTTAGAGAGCAGAAGATCAATCGCGATCAGATGATTGGTGTCATCGTCGGATTTCTCGGAATCGCAATCTTGACGGGCGCACTCACTGGTCTTCATGGAAATGATGGCAAAGCAATCGCCGGACTCTTGCTTGCAACATTCCTCTATGGAATCTCTGCACCATATTCAAAGCGCTTCGTTGCCCAACTCGATTACAGCTCGACTGCATTAGCCGCTGGCCAAATAATTTCTGCAGCGGTTTTGCTCGCCCCCTTTGCTCTCCTGGGTGGAGTTACTCAAGCACCATGGACTGCTCAATCTGTGTGGGGAATGCTGGCACTCGGAGCGGTAGGCACTGGCTTCGCCTATATCTGGCACTTCCGAAACGTTCGCCTGGCAGGTAGCGCCGTGGCGAGCACCGTCACTTACATAACTCCCGTGGTGGCTACAGTGCTGGGCATCTGGCTCCTCAATGAGCCCTTCAAGATCTCCCAGCTCTTCGGTGGCGCTCTCGTCCTGCTCTCGGCCGCCTTGGTGCAGAAGAAGATCGTGCTCTCCAAAAGAGTGGCTTAAAACTTCTCACCAAAAAGCCCCAATCGGGCTTGCCTCAGATTTCAGGGGTAGTACGGTTCTCCTTGTATCTGTTCACGCTTCTTCGGATGCCCTCTCCAACTTGGAGGTCAACTCATGTCAAGCACACCACAAAACCAAGAAAACCACGAGCATAAGCTCGCTTCAAATGTCTTAGGACTCTTTGAATCTGTCATTATGGGAATCGCAGGATCTGCTCCTGCTTACTCCATTGCAGCAACGACAGTCACTCTCGCTGTTACGGTCGGATTATTCGGACCAGGCGAACTCTTTTATTCAGGTATTGCAATGTTTGGTGTGGTGGTTGCATTCCACTACATGAGTAAACACCGTACCAATGCTGGTGCTACATATGTGTGGGTCCGAAACGCCCTCCACCCGGTCCTCGGGTATTTAGCAGGCTGGTCCCTTGTGACAGCCTCTATCATCTTTGGACTTGTCTCAACGGTTCCGGCCTCTACAGGTTTGCTCTCACTCTTTACAACTAATGACAAGATCATTAGCAACGTTCACTGGACGACTCTGGTTGGTGCAATCATCTTTATCGCTATGGTGGGAATTATCGCCTACGGCATTAAGTTCACCGCAAAAGCCCAAGTGGTAATGACAGTAATTGAGCTTGGTTTGTTGTGGATCTTTGACATTATTGCCCTCTTGCATCACCCACACACGCACCGCTTCTCCTTGAGCTGGTTCTCATTTGGCAGCATCAAGTCGTATGCCACCCCGTCAGATGTCTTGGGTACTAGCCATGCATTCGATGCTAAGTACATCGCAGCACACGGTTTGAGCGCGATCTTGATCGGTGCAGTATCTGGCGCATTCTTCTATTGGGGATGGGATGTCACCGCAAACCTCAACGAAGAGACAAAGGATGGAGATTCCACAGCCGGTAAGGGTGGAATCGTCGGTGTCCTCTTTGTCATGTTCACCTTCTTGCTCACTCTCGTAGCCATCAATATGGTCTTGAGTGATGCGACACTCTCCTCGAGTAGTAGCATCCTCAGCGACTTCGCAGCAGTGCTCGTTCCGGGCTGGGTTGGCAAGTTCATCATTGTCTCGGTCTTGCTCTCAACAGTGGCGACTATCGAAACCCAGATGATTCAGGTAACTCGGACTCTCTTCTCTATGGGTCGGGATTCGACTATGCCACCGTCATTTGGTCGAGTCCACAAGCGCTTTAAGACACCTTGGAACGCAACTCTCTTCACAACTGTCTTTGTCCTTGCCTTCTTTATCGGATCTCAGTTCGTTAAGAAGGTTAATGACATTGCGAATGCTGGCGTTGCGGCGATCGGAATTCAGATCTGCTTCTACTACGCGCTCGCTGCAATTTCTGTGATTGTCTTGTATCGCCGATACTTACGTCGAGATTTCAAGACCTTCTTCATGGTTGGACTCTGGCCAGGACTCTCTGGATTATTCTTAATTGCAGTTTTAGTTAAGGTGATTCCAACGCTCTCGAAACTTGCACTCTACGTCGGAGTTGGAACTGTTGCACTCGGAATTATTCCGATGGCGATCTTCTGGTCACAGGGATCTTCATACTTCAAGATGCCTACAAAGGAAGAGCGTCACGCACAGCTCGATTAATCACTACTGATCTACGCAAAACTGCCGCCATCGAGAGATCGAGGCGGCAGTCTTCGTTTAAAGCTTGAGATAAATCTTTAGCGGCCAGCAGCCTCGACTGCATCGAGCATGACGTTCCAGAACTTATCGAAGTCGAGTTCGAGCGCAACGCTCACATTCGCCTTCCCACCGGTACGTGCGTAGATATCGACCACTGTGGCGCCACGCGTGTGTTCACCATTGAGCTCAACCTCTACGTTAACAAAGCGGTTCTCCGTAATGGATGCATCGATAAGCACAGCAACTGCGATTGGATCATGCAGAGGTGGATCGGGCATTTCGAAGACATCGTTATAGGTCTGCGCGAAGAAGCGCATAAGGCCAGAGAGAGTCTTTGATACTTCAGTATTCAATCCATCAAGGCGAGCAAAGATCTCCTTGGTAATGAGCGCTTGGTGAGTGACATCGAGGCCAATCATGGTGAGTGGAAGTCCAGATTTCAGGACCACATCGCAAGCCTCTGGATCCATCCAGATATTGAATTCTGCATATGGAGTGCGATTTCCGCGACTCGCGCTACCGCCCATGAAGACGATCGCCTCAATGCGGTTATGAAGTTCTGGGTACATCTTTAAGAAGAGCGCAATGTTGGTGAGCGGCCCAGTCGCAACAAGTGTGACTTTCTCTGAATGTTCGCGAACTAATTTGGCAATCAGATCAACGCCATGGCCAGGAGTGAGGGCAAATGCTGGAGCTGGAAGTGGCGCTCCATCGAGCGCGGTCTCGCCGTGAATATCCGAGGCGGCTTCGACTGCACCAAGGAGTGATGCCCCGGCGCCTTGCGCAACAGGTACATTGATCTTGGCTAGTGCGCAGACACGAAGTGCGTTCTCAGTTACCTTATTAATAATTCCATTACCCGAGACTGTTGTGATTCCCAGAAGTTCAATCGCTGGGTTGTAGGCGGCGAGAATCATCGCCATCGCATCATCATGGCCGGGATCGCAGTCGAGAATAATCGGCGTTGGTTTCATCAGATTCCTTATCTAGAGTGCGTAATGGTGGCTAACTTTCTCTATAAATTCGCGCAGAGTCAACGGCATCGAGAGTGAAAAGTACCTTCACTGGGCGCTAACAGAGGGGTATGCTTGCAAGGTGCATCTCATTGATGGATCTGCGAGCTCAATCAAGAGCTTCCTAAAGACGCTCTCCCCAGTTGATCAAGTAGGCGCTGAAGCGCGTGCGGCAATGCTTGGGACTCGAAGCATCAAGACTTCAAGCAAGAGTTGGGCCATCGACATGGCGATTTCAATGATCGACCTCACGACGCTTGAGGGCGCAGATACCGCCGGCAAAGTTAAGGCGATCTGCAATAAGGCTGTGCGTCCCGATCCCAGCGATCCAACAGTTCCACATGTAGGTGCGATCTGTGTCTATAACGATATGGTCGAAATCGCTCGCAAGCAGCTAGACGCTGCAGGTGGCCATGAGATTCCTGTTGCAGCAGTCTCAACTGCTTTTCCATCAGGCCGTGCTTCACTCGAAGTGAAAGAGCGCGATACCAAGGATGCGATTGCTCACGGAGCGACTGAGATCGATATGGTGATCGATCGCGGTGCCTTCCTTTCAGGTGACCTCGAGAAGGTCTTTAGTGAGATCCAATTTATTAAGTCGATCTGTGGCGATCGCGCCCACCTCAAAGTGATCTTAGAGACAGGGGAGCTAGTCACACTGGATAACGTTCGCAAGGCTTCGTACTTAGCGATGGCAGCTGGCGCAGACTTCATCAAGACAAGTACTGGCAAAGTTACCCCTGCAGCAACGGCGCCGGTTGTTCTTGTGATGCTAGAAGCGGTCCGCGATTGGTATGCAATGACTGGCGTAAAGATTGGTGTTAAGCCAGCAGGCGGAATCCGCACCACAAAGGATGCGATCAAGCAGTTGGTGCTCGTGAATGAAACAGCAGGACCAGAATGGCTCAACCCACAACTCTTCCGAATTGGAGCAAGCGCCTTACTTAATGATCTCTTGATGCAGCGGATGAAACTTCGTGATGGACACTACGCCAGCCCTAACTACGTGACATTGGACTAATGATGACCTTTGAATATGCCCCAGCCCCTGAATCAACCGCTATTGTGAAGATCAAGTCGGAATATGGCCTCTTCATCAACGGCAAGTTTGTACCTGCCAAAGGTGGCAAGACCTTTACGACGATCAACCCTGCCACTGAAGAGACGCTGACAAAGGTTGCTTTTGCGGCGCCTTCTGATGTCGATAAGGCTGTCGCTGCCGCTCGTACCGCTTACAGCAAGGTCTGGTCGAAGATGCCTGCGGCCGAGCGTGGAAAGTACCTCTTCCGCATCGCGCGCATTCTTCAAGAGCGAGCACGCGAATTCGCAGTTCTTGAGACGATGGATAACGGCAAGCCAATTCGCGAGACCCGCGATATTGATATTCCACTCGCTGCTGCACACTTCTTCTATCACGCTGGCTGGGCTGACAAGTTAGAGCATGCTGGTGTTGGGTCATCACCGAAACCACATGGCGTTGTCGGACAGGTTATTCCGTGGAACTTCCCACTCTTAATGCTCTCGTGGAAGATTGCGCCAGCACTTGCTACAGGAAATACCGTTGTCTTAAAGCCTGCAGAGACGACTCCTCTCACAGCGCTCTTATTTGCTGAAGTCTGTCAGCAAGCTGATCTACCTGCTGGCGTTGTCAATATTGTTACCGGCGATGGCTCGACTGGATCTGCGATCGTCAATCACCCAGATATCGACAAGATCGCATTCACCGGATCAACCGCCGTTGGCAAGGGAATCGCTCGCGCGATTGCCGGAACGAAGAAATCAGCAACACTCGAACTTGGTGGCAAGGGTGCAAATATCGTCTTCGAAGATGCGCCGATCGATGAGACCGTTGAAGGAATCATTTCCGGTATCTTCTTTAACCAAGGACATGTCTGCTGCGCTGGCTCTCGTCTCTTGGTGCAAGAGAATATTCAGGATGAGCTCTTAGAGAAATTGAAGCGCCGAATCTCACAAATCCGAGTAGGCAACCCACTTGATAAGAACACCGATCTTGGTGCGATTAACTCTGCAGCCCAATTGGCGAAGATTCACGAAATCTCTAACTCGGGAGACGTTGAAGGTGCCGAACGTTGGAGCCCACAATGCGATCTTCCAGGAAAGGGATTCTGGTTCCCACCAACCATCTTCACTGGCGTTACCCAGGCCCACCGCATTGCGCAAGAAGAGATCTTTGGACCTGTTCTCTCGGTCCTCACTTTTAGAACCCCCCAGGAGGCCATAGAGAAGGCGAATAACACTCCCTTTGGGCTCTCTGCCGGCATCTGGACCGATAAGGGCTCTCGCATCCTTTGGACTGCAAAGCACCTCAAGGCTGGCGTGATCTGGGCGAATACCTTTAATAAGTTTGATCCAGCGAGCCCATTCGGTGGTTATAAAGAATCCGGTTGGGGACGAGAAGGAGGCCGACATGGCCTTGCTGCTTACTTGAAGGGTAATCACTAATGCGTATCGATGTGAAGAAGACATACAAGCTCTATATCGGTGGCGCTTTCCCACGCAGTGAATCCGGCCGCTCGTATGAGATTACAAATGCAAAGGGCGTTTTCATCGCTAATCCCGCCCAAGCCTCACGGAAAGATCTTCGTGATGCTGTAGTCGCTGCACGATCAGCCTTTGGTGGTTGGTCTGGTGCAACAGCATTTAACCGAGGTCAAATTCTTTATCGCGCTGCCGAAATTATGGAAGGTAGATCAGCACAGTTCGTCGATGAGATTGTTGCGATCGAAGGCATCACCCCTTGGGCTGCGAAGAAGCAGGTACAAGAAGCGATCGATACTTGGGTCTGGTACTCAGGCTGGTGCGACAAGATCGGATCTATTTACGGATCTACCAATCAAGTCTCTGGTGCTTTCTATAACTTCACTATCCCAGAACCAGTTGGAGTCGTTGGCGCTTTCGCACCACAGAAGTCTTCACTCCTTGGTCTCGTTCAAACGATTGCACCTATCATTGCGGCCGGAAACACGGTCGTGGCGATTGCAAGTCAGAAGTTGCCACTTCCTGCGATCACCCTTGCCGAAGTTCTAGCAACAAGTGATCTTCCAGGTGGAGTCGTCAATATTCTTACTGGCATCACAGCCGAACTCGCCCCATGGATGGGTTCACATATGGATGTCGATGCCGTTGATGCATCGGGTCTGACTGCCGCTCAAGATAAAGAATTACGCATAGCAGGCAGTGAGAATCTCAAGCGAGTTTCAACCTTTAAATCCGAGCTCTCACCACAACGCCTTCTCGCCTTTATGGAGCAGAAGACGGTCTGGCACCCCATCGGTTTGTAACCTTTTAAGGGCGAGAGAGCGTCTCCATCCAGAGTTCACGCATCTCATCAATCTTGATTGCTTTACAGACCTGTACTCCAGGGTTCTGCTCTAGCCAGGTCTTGGTGTAGTTGCGCTCTTGGAACTCTTCTGGACGATGATCACAGATTGTTGCGCCACGGTTTGGCCCAAAAGTGGTATCGACCATTACCTTCATGGTCTCTTGCGTAGTTAGTTCTGGATAGAGAGCCGCTGCGACCGCACCGTAATCGCCAAGAGTGATCTCGTACTTCAATCGATCAAGCATTGAATCGATGAGTCTGCCACCGAAGGTCGATGGTGCGTGATTCTTTGCAAGTAATCGGGCTGAGAAATCTCGGCTCATGCGCAGATCATTGAAGACATCAAGCCCATACATGGTGATTGGAATTCCACTTTGGAAGACGATCGCAGCGGCTTCTGGATCGTGCCAGATATTGAACTCGGCAGTTGCGGTTGCATTACCTTGGGATGCCGAACCACCCATAAGGACGATTCGCTCTAGCTTCTTTGCTGTCTCAGGGAATGAGCGTAAGAAAAGTGCAATATTGGTGAGCGGAGCGAGTGGAATCAAAGTGACCGGATCTTTAGATCCTTCGACGAGATCGCGGATAAGTTCGACCGCTGGGCGTGGATCAACCTTACGAGTTGATTCTGGATAGCCCATATCTCCTAAGCCATCTTTACCGTGAACATGCTCGGCATAGCGAGGTTCGTCGATGAGTGGGCGAGTTGCTCCTACTCCAACTGGGATGTCGCCAGCTTCAGCGGCATCGAGGACCTTGAGAGTATTGATAACTACTTGCTTGAGGTTGGTATTGCCATCAACGCAAGTAACACCTAAAAGGTTGATCTCTGGGTGGCGTGCTGCGAAGAGGAGTGCGAAGGCATCGTCTACCCCTGTGTCTACGTCGAGAATAAAGTTTTTCATGATGTCCTTGCTGGTACGGTCTCGTACCCTCGTAGTGCGAATGTATTACGACGAACTGGTGCATCTGTGAGTTCCATCTTAGGGAAGCGCTTGAAGAGTTCGGGGAGCGAGATACTCATTTCCAGCCGAGCAAGTGGCGCTCCAATACAGAAATGGATTCCGGCACCAAAGCCAATGTGAGGGTTGCGTTCGCGTTCGATATCCATCGTTGTTGCCTCAGGGAAGACATCTTCATCGCGATTAGCTGACCCGAGCAGGCTCACAATCTTCTGTCCCTGCTTGATTTCTACCCCACTGATCTCAAGATCAGCAGTCGCTGTCCGCTCGAAGAACTGGAGCGGTGCATCGAAGCGAATGAACTCTTCGATTGCGGTTGCTGCGACTTCATCTGGACGGGCTTGCAACTTCTCCCACTCCGAATGGTTCTGATGCGCTGCGACCATACCGTTGCCAAACCCATTCACGCTCGCCTCGTGGCCCGCGTTAAGTAAGAGGACGCAGGTGGCGATCAATTCATGAGTTGATAACTTTTCGCCGGCTTCTTCCACGTGAGCGAGTTCGGTGATGAGGTCATCAGTTGGATTCGCCTTACGAAGCAGCATGAGGCTATGGACATAATCAGCGAATTCATTTGCAGCTATCTGGGCTTCGTGCTGGTGCACAGCCGATGGGTTGACTTCGTACATCTTGACGATCGCTTGTGACCAAGGGCGAAGCAAGTGTTCATCTTCATCAGGGAAGCCCAGAAGAGCTGCAATAACCTTTACTGGCAGGGGTTCTGCGTAGTCGGCGATCACATCGAAGGTGCCGCCCTTCGCCTCGATCGCATCGAGAAGTTGATGGGTGAGCGCGAGAATATTTGGGCGAAGCGCCTCGATACGGTTCTTGTTGAAGGCCTTCATCACGAGAGAGCGCAGGCGGGTGTGCTTTGGAGGTTCGCTATCGAGGATGGAATCTGCATGGAGATAATTGAAGACATCCCACTCTGATGCAGGCGCCTTGGGTACAAAGATGCGACCAAGAGATTTATTGCGGAGCACTTCATTCGCATCGCGATGGTTAGGGGCGAGGAAGAGTCCAAGGCCGTCATGCCAGATTGGCTTACCGGCTTTACGCAGTTCGGCTAGATGTGGGTATGGATTATTGATGACCTCGGTATTTGTAAAATCGATCATAGATTTTCCACCTTCTCATAGCCTGGACGAATCTGCTTCTTAAGGATGTCGGCAATCTCCTCGGCGCTAATGAAAGCAGCGTTGATCGCGTTCTCAGTCACACCCTGCAGATCAGAGAGAGACCAATTGTGCGCGGTTGCAATATGGGTCATCTCGGCAACCATGGAGGTATTGCTCATCAAGCGGTTATCCGTGTTGATGGTGACATTGAAACCAAGTTCCTTCATGACACCAATCGGATGTTCGGCATATGAGGCAGCGCCACCGGTCTGAAGATTTGAAGTCGGTGCCATTTCGAGCGCGATCTGCTTATCCAAGATCTCTTGTGCAAGATCACCCAGTTTTGCTTCGCCATCAGCAAAGGCAATGTCATCGATCAAGCGAATTCCATGTCCAATGCGACTTGCGTGGCAATCACGAACCGCAAGGGCGATTGATTCCAGTGGGGCAGCTTCGCCGGCATGAATCGTGTATCTGACGCCATTATTTCGCAGGGTATTGAAGGCCTTGATGTGATCTGTTGGAGGGAAGCCCATCTCTGGGCCTGCAATATCGAAGCCAACGATGCCGCGACCCTTGAATTTCAAGACGCTAGCGGCAACTTCATCTGCGAGAGCGTTGTGGCGCATTGCGCAGAGCAGGCCTTCAACTCGGATCGAGTATCCCTCATTCTTCGCTTCAGCCATTCCCTGCCTATAACCCTCAACGGTGTACTCGATGACCTGGTCAATGGTGAGCCCTTTGCGAGTGAACAACTCTGGAGCGCCGCGGACTTCGGCATAGACTACGCCAGATCTAGCCAAATCGATCGCGCATTCGCGATTGACGCGAATGACCTGCTCGGCAGTTTGCATGAGAGAGATGGTGTGTTCGAAGGTCTCAAGATAGAGCTCGAGCGTTCCTTCACTGCATGCTTCAACGAACCACTTTTGCAAAGCGACAGGTTCATCGAAGGGGAGCTTGGTATATCCAGATTCTGCCGCCATCTCGATCATCGTCTGGGGGCGTAGGCCACCGTCGTTGTGATCGTGCAGTAATACTTTCGGTGCCTTCAGAAATTGCTCTGAGGTAATGAGTGTTGACATCTAAGCGAGGTTATCTGGCCCGAATGCCCAAGGAAGCATCGCAGACATCTTTTGTGGTCCATCAGGAGTCATCAAGAGTAACTCTGGTCCACCGTGCTCAAAGAGTAATTGGCGACAACGGCCACATGGTGCAAGGTAATTGCCGGCGCCATCGACACACACAACCGCGATGAGCTTGCCGCCGCCAGAACGTGTGAGATCTGAAACGAGACTGCACTCAGCACAAAGACCAAGGCCGTAACTAGCGTTCTCGACATTGCAACCAGTGACATAGCGACCATCACTTACTAGCGCTGCTACTCCAACTGGAAATTTTGAATATGGCGCATACGCCTTCGTCATTGCCTCTTTGGCTAGGTCGTGAATATGCGGCCAGGAGATTGATTCGGTGTCAGTGTGGTTGCTCATAAGACTTATGAGTCTAAGGGGATCACAACCCTTTTCCAAGAGGTGGACGCGCACCAACATTGGTGACACAGAACGTTGCTTGGGTAACACCGTTCTCGACCGCTTTGGCCAATACGCCATCTTCAAACCATGAAGCCATAAATCCGGCAGCGAAAGAGTCGCCAGCCCCGGTGGTATCGACCACTTCCAATTCTGGGGCAGGTACCTCGAGTGTTAAAGCCCGCTGTGAGATCGCGATTGCTCCTTTAGCGCCACGTTTGATCACCACAATCGAAACCTTTGCGGCGAGAGAAACAAGGGCTCCCTCTAAATCATTGGCTTGAGAGATGTGGAGAGCTTCTTCTTCATTGAGCAACAAGATATCAACCATGGTGATCCACTCTTGAAGAAGTGAATCTGGGATTCGACGTAGCGCGCCAACGGTACCTGGATCAAAGACAATGGGAATTCCTTTGGCGCGTATCAAGTGAATCATTTCAGTGACATTGGTTCGAGACTTTGGATTAATGAGTGCGTAACCAGAGAGATATGCGGCGCTGAAATTATCTAGTGGTGGGAGATCGGCTGCACTCAATCCCGAATTTGAGCCAGAGTCAGGGAACATGGTGCGCTCACCATCTTCGGTTACTAGGACAACGACAGTGCCAGTCTTTTCGTTGGGGACTCGGTGGTTTGCATGTCGAACACAGTACTTGTCTAGTTCGGCTTGGAGGATGATGCCATTGGGATCATCGGCGATACGCGAACAGAGAAAGACATCTTCCCCAAGATGAGCCAACCAGCGAGCGACATTTGCCGCAGCCCCTCCACCTTGAGTCGTAATAAATGCTTGTGTATCACCGCCATGATGGATCTCAGAGTCAATAACTACGCTGACATCCATCATGATGTCACCAATGCATAAGAAGTTTTTCATCTCGTTAGAGCGCGATAGCGATCTCGGCTGCAAGTTGTGAATTCGCCTTGATGATCTCGACGTTCACATCCAAGCTCTTGCCCTCACTGACTCGGTGGAAGTATTCGAGTAGGAATGGCGTAACAGCCTTGCCAGTGATGTGATTTCGATCAGCCTCAGCTAAGCCACTTTCAAGCAGGCGATCATGCAGCGCCTTATCCAATTGAACCTTCACCGGGTTGGTCACAACAATCGCTGAGTCCGGAGTATTTACAGCAGTACGTTGATGCCAAATCGCAGCAACATCGGCAGCGCTTTCCACGCGATGTTCAATCTCAAAGCCAGATTCGGTGAGATAGAACCCAGGGAACTTATTTGTCTTGTAACCGAGAACCGGGACTGCAAGGGTTTCAAGTCGCTCAAGAGTTGCCTCTACATTGAGAATTGATTTCACACCAGCACAGACGATGATGATCGGAGTGATCGAGAGTCCACGTAGATCAGCTGATTCATCAAAACCGTCACCGCGGTGAACTCCGCCAAGACCACCTGTAGCAAATACCGCGATGCCAGCCATCGCTGCAATATGTGCAGTCGCTGCAACTGTTGTCGCTGCGCTCTTCTTCGTTGCTGCAAGAACAGCAAGGTCGCGAGTCGAGGCTTTAACGACGCCATCTTCATTTGCAATGCGTTCTAGTTGATCACTCTCTAACCCGGCATGGATCTGGCCATCGAGAATTGCGATCGTTGCTGGGACTGCGCCAACGGCACGGATGATCTCTTCCACTTCACGAGCGACTTCAAGATTTCGTGGGCGAGGCAATCCATGACTAATGATGGTTGACTCAAGCGCGACGATCGGTTTCTTAGCTGCGATAGCAGCGGCTACTTCCTTCGAATATGTGATCACCAGATGAGGGTACAACGGCTAGCAAGCCTCCGATTAGACCAGGCCATAAGCCCTTCGCTACTATTCGTAGGCTGCAGATTGACCCTGGCGGGTTGCCCGAGCGGCCAATGGGAGGGGACTGTAAATCCCCCGGCTCTGCCTTCGAAGGTTCAAATCCTTCACCCGCCACCAGATAGTTGAT
>Ga0214201_1000273_pt1 | contig 20163 bp, 16 predicted proteins | sample TroBogEpilimnion_32_FD_153039 | JGI IMG/M metagenome (GOLD analysis project Ga0214201, IMG submission 153039) | Freshwater microbial communities from Trout Bog Lake, WI - 29MAY2009 epilimnion | ecosystem: Environmental > Aquatic > Freshwater > Lake > Epilimnion/Euphotic zone | place: Trout Bog...
CTTCTGCAATTATCTCTTTTTCGCTGATCGCCAATGCGCGACGTAGACCTATTAATCCACCATGGGATTCATAATCTACGATAGAAAGTGGATCAATGATTCCTACTCGCTTAAAAGTAATTCGATCTTGTTCTGCAAGCCATGGCAACTCATCAACCTTGTTGATGCAGAGTTGGTGTGCGCCACCCTCCAAGAATTTCGCTTTAAATAGGTCTGCTACATCTGCAACCTGTACCGGTCCATAACCGATTCGATCTGCGCCCACCTGCACTTCTACTAATGGTTCTAGCCAAAGTGCGCCTCGAGTACCGTTTCGAATTATTTCGACTGAGAGATTTTCCGCCACCGCACGTCGTGCTATTTCTAGGGCAACATCATCGGCCCCGACTGAAACCGCTGCGCTATCTCTTGGGATGAATATCTTTATTGTGCTCATCTAATAACCGCTGCAATCTTCGCTGCCGTCGCACGACCAATGAGTTTCCCATTGACCATGACCGCTGGGCCAAGGGCACAGTTACCAAAGCAGTAAGCATCAGTGACCTGATCTTTGTATTGGTTTTTGAGTGCTTTCTCTAAATCGCGTGAACCTACGGCTTGGCAGGCTTCGGCAACACAGATGTGTATTGCATTTGCTAATGGTGGGGTAGTCCGTAGATCGTGATAAAAAGTTAGAACCCCGTGAACATCGGCTCTGGAAACGTTGAAGAAAGTCGCCACTAAAGCAACCGCTTCTACATGAACATACCCGAACTCCCCTTGTAGCGCTTGTAGCGCAATCAGAACTGGACCTGGTTCATGCCGCAGTGGCTCAAGGAGAGCCAGTGCGTGATCTTTTGACCAGGTTGCAGTACTCATCAGAACAAGCCAACTACCTTTCCATCGATGTAATCAATGCGTTCACTCGACGGGATTTTTGGCAATCCTGGCATAGTCATGATCTCTCCACAAACAATAACTATGAACTGCGCTCCGGCAGACAATCGTACTTCACGGATATTGAGTATATGGCCAGTCGGTGCGCCCCGAAGTGCTGCATCTGTCGAGAACGAGTATTGAGTTTTTGCAATACAAATCGGGAACGAACCATAACCAGCTTCTTGAAGCTCCCTGAGCTTGTTGCGAATCTTTGCGTCAGCGCTTACTTCGCTGGCTCCATAAACCTTGGTCGCTACTGAATTGATCTTCTCCCAGAGGCTTGCCTCATCCTGATAGACGAAGGTCATTTTGTTAGGCTCCTCGCAAAGTTCGACGACCGCATGAGCCAAATCAGCTGCGCCGGCGCCACCATCGGCCCAATGGGTAGCAAGGACGATCTTTACGCCGAGTGCCTCAACTTTTTTACGAAGTAGCGCAACTTCAGCCTCAGTATCACTGGTGAAATTATTGATTGATACAACGACTGGAAGGTTGTAGACATCACGAATGTTCTTTACATGGCGTTCGAGATTAACCATGCCGGCCTCTAGTGCTGGCAAATTTTCTTCGGTAATGGTCTTGAGATCAGCACCACCGTGATACTTGAGCGCACGTATCGTGGCCACCAATACACAGGCAGAAGGTCGCAAGCCGGACTTGCGGCACTTAATATCAATAAATTTTTCTGCGCCAAGGTCTGCGCCAAAACCAGCCTCCGTCACAACATAATCCGCTAGTTTCATGGCCGATGTCGTTGCAATAACAGAGTTGCAGCCATGGGCAATATTGGCAAATGGTCCGCCATGAATAAATGCAGGAGTGTTCTCTAAAGTTTGTACCAAGTTGGGCTTAAACGCATCTTTGAGGATAACAGTCATGGCTCCTTGGGCATTTAGGTCGCGGGCACATATCGCTTTTTTATCTTTTGAGTAACCAATGACAATATTGCCGATTCGTTCTTTAAGATCTTCGATCGAAGTCGCAAGACAGAAGATTGCCATGATCTCTGAGGCAACAACAATGTCGAATCCGTCACTTCGTGGAAATCCATTACCGACCCCACCAAGTGATTGCACGATTTCTCGAAGGGCGCGATCGTTCATATCCACAACGCGCTTCCACGAAATTCGGCGAACATCAATATCGAGCACATTGCCGTGGTGAATATGGTTGTCGATCAGCGCGGCTAACAAATTATTGGCTAGTGCAATGGCGTTGAAATCACCCGTGAAGTGCAGATTGATATCTTCCATCGGAACAACTTGTGCATATCCACCACCAGCTGCGCCACCCTTCATGCCAAAGACTGGCCCAAGTGAAGGTTCCCGCAAGGCGATCATGGCGTTTTTACCAATATGGCGAAGCGCATCGCCTAAGCCAACCGTGGTTGTGGTTTTGCCTTCTCCGGCCGGTGTTGGACTGATTGCAGTGACAAGAATCAACTTACTGTTTGCACGCTTTGGCAGCGAATCAAGATACTTCAGTGAAACTTTAGCCTTATAACGGCCATAATTTTCTAAATCATCTTCTGCGATACCCAACGCATGGCCAATTTCAAGAATTGGCTTCATGACCGCGCCTTGCGCAATTTCGATATCAGACACGATTAACCCCTCGCCGCTTTTACTGCTGCCGTCAAAGCCGGAATGACTTTGTGTAAGTCGCCGATGATTGCATAATCGGCATAACCCAGAATCGGTGCCTCTGGATCGGTGTTGATAACAACGATTGTTTTACTGTTTTTGCAGCCAGCAATATGTTGCATAGCGCCACTAATTCCACAGGCTAGGTACAGATCTGGGGCAACTTTTGTACCAGTCTGACCAACTTGTTCTGCATGAGGCCGCCAACCAGAGCTAGTAACAACGCGAGAGCAACCGACTGTGCCTTCCAGTAATCCTGCAAGCTCTTCGAGAATTCCAAAACCCTCTGGACCGCCAACACCGCGCCCACCAGAAACGATGACTTTGGCATCGGTAAGTGAGACTCCACCACCCTTGCTCTCACCTGCACGACCAAGAACTTTCACCATAGTGTCCGCTGGTTCTAACTTTACTTCGAACTCTTTCACTTCTGCAGAACCACCAACAGCTTCAGCTTCTACCGAAAAAGCCAAGACGGTAGCGATCAGCAAATCAGCATGGACAAGCGCTTCTTCATACAAGTTGGCGGCCCAACGAGCGCGAGTTACTTGGTGTGGATTGCCGATCTTGATGGAGCTACATTCTGCTGCCATTGGTAGATCCATAAAAGCTGCCAAATGCGCTAGCTGTTCGTTACCGCGTGGACTTCCCGCTGCTAAAACTGCTTCTGGCTTGATTTCTTGGACTAGTTGTAGCAAGGCACGTCCGCTGGCCATTGGTGTGTAATCCGTAAGCTGGGCGTTGGTGGCAACATGAAGAACTTTGGCACCGTATTCGCCAACTTCCTGTGCAACCTTTGCGCCATCTTTTCCAATAACTATTGCTTGGACATCACCCGATAATTTTCGTGCTGCGGTTAAGGCGCGCAGTGAAAGTGGATCTATAACACCACGATCATGGTCAACGAGTACAAGAATCATGCGAGTATTCCAATCTTCTTCAGAACTTCGATTAAAGCAGGGACGGCCGCTTCGCCCTCACCCAAAATTTCTGCACCCTTTGAATTAGATGGTGCAACCGTAAGCTGTAGCTTCTCCAACTTTGGAACCCGTGGCTCGGCCTTCTTGATATCTAATGGCTTTTTACGAGATTGAATTCGTCCAGGCACAGATGGGTAACGGGGAATATTTAAGCCATCACGGACGGTCACAATCGCAGGAAGTGGTGCTTCGTATAGTTCGCGTTCGGAACCGACGACTCGTTCACACTTAGCAATGCCGTCAGCTATGGTCATCGCCTTAACATTGGTGATAATTGGACGATTAAGTGCATGCGCGACTCGGACGTGAATCTGGTAACCAGCGCTGTCAGCAGATTCGGCGCCGAAGAGAATCAAATCAAATTTTGTCTCTTCTGCATTGATTGCATCTACTAAGGCTGCCGCAGTTGCTTGGGGGTCCCAATCTTCGCCATCGGTTTCTAGCAAGATCGCGCGAGATGCACCGATCGCTAATTGAGCCCGTAATTGTTCTTCAGAATCCGTTGGTCCAAGTGTCAACAATGTGAGCGAACCACCCATTTGCTCTACTAATTGGACGCCGGCTTCAACTGCATTTTCTTCGTGAGGGCTTACTCCAAATCCCAAATGCTTGGTTTCTATATTGCGATTATCTGGTGTCAATAAAAAGGTGCCACCAGCAATAGGGACTCGCTTTAAGCAGACAAGGACATCCATTACGCCAAAATCCTCTCGTTTGCTGGGTCAAATAGTGGGGTTGCGCCTACACCAGCAACGCTGACTGGATAGAACTCACCAAGGTATTCGACCAAGAACTTATTACCCATAACTGCAAGTTCGGTAGGCAAGTAGGTCATCAATACATGTTTTCCAAGTGATGGCGCCGATCCAGCGCTTGTTACATAAGAGCGACGGCCATGTGAATCAATTATTGGCTTCTTATCGAGGGTCAGAATTGGTTCGCGACCAAGCATGTAGCGCTTCTCTCCAGTTGATGATGTGTGATCATCAACAAATAGAGAGACCAAAGTTGCCTCTGGTTTTGTAGCGCGGTGTTTCTCATGTGCTGCACGTCCAATAAAATCTTGCTCTTTTAACTTAGGACTTTGCATGCCGGCTTCGACCACGTTGTACTCAGTTTCTAGTTCTGCACCGTATGCGCGATAACTTTTTTCCAGACGGCCAGTAGTTCCGTAGACACCGATTCCGACTGGAATCAATCCATGCTTCTTACCTGATTCCCAGATCATCTCCCAAAGCTTTGCACCTTGTTCGATGGGGATATAAAGCTCCCAACCAAGTTCTCCTACGTAAGAGATTCGTGAAGCCAAAACATTTAGGGGACCAACTTCAATGTTCCGGCAGGTACTGAATTTGAAATTCTCTTTCGTAAGATCTTCCGAGGTAATGGCTGCAAGAATTTCTCTCGCCTTTGGACCCCAGATACCTATCGTTGTGTAATTAGAGGTGAGGTCGACTATCTGCGCCGAACCGTCTGCTGGCAATTGATCCTTAAACCACTTCTTATCAGCCATGCCATGTGCACCACCAGTAACAACGCGGAAGTGATCTGCGCCTAGGCGCATGATGGTTAGGTCGGACTTGAATCCACCGTTGATTCCAAGAACTGGTGTGTAAACAACGCGACCAATCGCGACATCCATTTGGCGAAGTGCAACTTTTTGAACTACAGCTAACGCATTTGGACCAGTGACATCGAAGATTGCGAAGGCGCTCAAGTCAACTACGCCTGCGGTTTCACGCATTTGCAGGTGCTCTGCATTGATTATTGGTGACCACCAGCGTGATTCCCACTCGGCTGTACGTGGCATGACCTTGTCGCCATATTTGGCAACCAATGAAGAATTTGATTCATACCAGAATGGCCGTTCCCATCCAGCAGTCTCAAAGAAAACAGCCCCAAGTTCCTTTTCGTGGGCATTGAATGGAGATAACCGAACATTGCGGTTGCTGCTCCACTGCTCGTTTGGATGCACGATGCCGTACATCTTGTTGAATCCTTCATGGGATCGAGCCTTGATGTGATACGTCATCTTCTGATGCTGATGGAAACGAGCAACATCTGATGAATGTAAATCGATTTCGGATTCCCCAAGGACCATCCATTCGGCAACTGACTTACCAAATCCTGGGCCTTCTTTAACCCAGATCGCCGACGCGGTCCAGAGTCCTTTAACTTCAGGTGTCTCGCCAACAATCGGATTGCCATCTGGTGTGAGTGAAAGAATTCCGTTGATCGCATATTTTTCACGGACGTTTTCATCGCCAACGATTGATGGCATTAGCTCTAGCGAATGCTCATCTTGAATATCAAAATCTTCCTGCGTAAATGGAAATTCTGTGGGGGATAAAGCCGCTGTAGCATTTGAAGGAATGTCTTGTGGGGTATACAAAATTGGACGGTGTGCATACGAACCAACTTCAAGACCGGTTCCGTGCTGGCGCTCGTACATATTTGTATCCATGTCACGAATAATCGGCCATTCGATATCGCCCTTTGTGTCTTTAAAGAATGGGACCGGACCAATATCTTTCATCTGATGTACTGCGGGAGTTAGCGGAATAAATGCACCGGCCATTGCTGCCAATTTTGGACTCCAGCAACCTGTCGCAATAACTACATATTCTGCTTCGATGTCACCTTGGTCGGTACGAACTCGCTTGATGCGACCATTTTCAACATCCATTCCCAAGACTTCTATATTTGCAAAAGTTTGAAGTGCGCCCATAGATACGGCCTCTTCGCGCATCAGGGTTCCGGCGCGTAATGAATCCACGACGCCAACAGATGGCGTATAAAAGCCACCCAGGATTACGGATTCGTCGATGTATGGCACCAGCTCTTTGATTTCTGCTGGTGTAACAATCTTCGTATCTGGGATTCCCCAAGAATGTGCAGAAGACATTCGGCGCTCTAGTTCTTGCATACGCTCTGGTGTACGTGCAACTTCTATGCCACCGCATTCGGTAAATGTTCCGCGCTCTTTATATTGGCGCATTGAGTCTGCAGTGATCGCGGTCATCTCTTTAGAGTGATCGGTTGGGAAAATAAAGTTTGATGCATGGCCAGTGGATCCGCCTGGATTTGGCAATGGGCCCTTATCGATCTGGACCAAATCACGCCAGCCCAGACGTGCTAGGTGATAGGCAACGCTGTTGCCAACGATACCTGCGCCAATTACTACGGCCTTCGCCTTTGCTGGAACTGTGCTCATGATCTTTCCTATCTGTTCTTTGAGGTAGTTGTTTATAAACTCTTACGGATACTTGTTTCAAAACCTTCGACATGTTCTTTCATTGCTTTCGATGCAGCTTTGGCGTCGTTCTTGGAAATTGCTTCTAGCAGTGTGCGGTGTTCGATGATTGCATCAGCAAGTCCAACAACCCGGTCTAGGGCCAAGAACCAGATGCGAAGCACATGGGCATAATAATTATCGAGAGCTGATGCCAAGAATTCGTTATGCGTGCACTCATAAATATGGTGGTGGATTCGCTGATCCAAACCGATCAGCTTTGCCATGTCGGGCTGGCCCTTTATCGCTTTAATTTCGGCGATCAAGGCTTTGGTGATTTCGTGGTCTTCAGGAGTCGAACGTTCGGCGGCTAATTCTGCTGCTTTGATTTCTAGAACGCCGCGTACTTCAGAGATCGCGGATAAATTCTGAACATCGACGCTTGAAACAAACATTCCGCGACGCGGGTAAACTTCGACCAATTTTTCATTTGCGAGCGCTCGCAAAGCTTCGCGCACTGGAGTTCGACCGAATTTTAATTTGGCCATCAAATCGCTCTCGCTGATCAAAGAACCGGGCTTTAATTCAAGACGAATGATCATCGAACGGATCTGGCTATAGGCCTCTTCAGAGAGGGAAGCGCTCTCTCTGGCGAGAATATGTATGGCCTGGCTCACGGTTTGATGATATATCAGTTGCTGTTTAATTGATACACAGCGTTGGGAACTTTTTAAGGCAGCGGGAGCCAGCCCACATCGCTACCTTCTCTGACTCCACCAGGAGGCACAATGGCGAATCCACTCGAGGCGGCAAGCCCCCGGAGCATGCCCGATCCCAGATGGGTACCCATTTCAAAGCGGCCAGATCTCAGGTTTCCAAGTATCAGACGAGTCGAGTCATCTGGCGAATTGAGAGCCTGGGCGCTGGAAACCATCTCTAATTCTGCATAACTTTTCCCGAGCATCGCAGAAGTCATGACCTGCCCCAAAGACATTAATGCAGCTATTGCCGATTGTGGGTTACCTGGCAGTCCCAAGATTGCGACGCCACCCAATTTTGCAAGGATCATGGGATGACCAGGCCGGACTTTGACGCCATCAACCACAACATCGGCAGAGATTTCAGAGAGCGCATTATGTAAGTGATCATGCGAACCGCGAGCCGTTCCTCCAGTTGTGACAATGACATCTGCGTTTTCTACATTCAGAGATAGTGCGGATACAAAATCAGCGTGCCGATCCTGTATGTAGTTGACCTTAACTATTTCGCAGCCCATTCTTTCTAGCCAGCCAGGAAGCATCACTCCTATTGAATCGCGCACGAGTCCTTTGGATGGTAGTCCGGTCTTGATAATTTCATCTCCGCTTAGGAGCAGCACAACTTTGGGTTTGCGGTGAACATGCACGACATCATGACCAGCCGCAGAAATCAGACCGAGTAACCCTGGATTGATTGTGGTGCCTGCGCTCGCAATTATCTCCCCAGTTTTACATTCAGTTCCTGATGGGCGGATATCTTTATCTTTTGTGGTCGAACCATGCAGAATCGTGCCATCTACTTTTGCATCTTCCCACCGCAATATTCCATATGTGTTTACAGGGATGGCGCCGCCCGTAGATATTTTTACTGCAGTACCATCCACAAGATCAATACTGGTTGAGGTAAAAGCGGTTACCTCACCGACTAATTTCCACGGTCCATTTCCGGCAACGGCGTAACCATCCATTGCCGAAGTCGTAGTAGTGGGTAGATCGACTAAGGCCAGAACATCACTAGACAGGGTTCGCCAGAAAGAATTGTTTACTGCAACAACTTCTGACGCATTTTCTGCATTATGTGAAAATGCAAGAAATGCTGCTCTACGTGCGTCTTCCCAACGTCCATCGACAAGTGGAGCCATTTAATTGGATGGCCATTTTTCTGCCAGCTCCGAAATTTTCTTGGTGGAATCGTTCATGTCCTTACCAAGTGCGACGGCGTAACCCAATAAGAAAGTAGTGATCGGCGCAGCTGGCCTTTCGACAGCATGTGCCGCGTCACGAGCCACATCTAAAATTGCCGTGACATCACAATCGACGTCTAGCCCAAGTTCAGCTTTTACTTGTTCAATCCATGTAGTCGTGTCACTGGCTTGGCCTGTCATAAAACTCCACCCATCTTTGATTTATCGTCGCTTCTTAAACTATCAGCAATTGCAATAGCTCTCTCATAATCTGCTGGTGTATCTATGTCTATAAAAGCGGTTTCGACCTCTTGCATCATCGTAACCGCTTGAATTTTTAGCGTAGATATAAACCTTCGCATTGATTCTCCCGTCGGGTCACCCAATTCGGTAAACCTTTTTACAAGCGCAGACCTTCGATATATCCCTGCGAGAGGTTGTAGAAAACCCTTGGAGTCCTGAAAAAGAATTGCGTCATCTTCTTTCTCGAGTAAATCCATTAAAGAGAGGACATAACTAAGGGCGAACGGCATATCTGTAGCTAGAAGAATTAATAAGTCGAATTTAGCTTGGGCTAACCCGGCCATTAAACCGGCTACCGGACCCCCGCTGGGTGGATTCTCGCTGACTACGGTGAAGTCACGATCAGTGGATGTCTTGGGATCGGGCCCAACAATGATCAACGGCATCGAATCTGGAATTGAACCCACAATAAAGTCGAAGATAGAGCGACCATTTATTTGCGCTTGTGATTTATCTGATCCAAAGCGCCTACTGGTGCCACCCGTCAGCAGGACAAGACCTACCTGACCTACCTGGCTCATACGGGAAGACTACGCCTGATTGCATTAGATAGACTCTACTTATGAGCGAATATCAAGTGATGCGGTGGCGCGAAATCCCCTCGATGATTATTGCGCGTCAAGGAGAGACCCAAATCAAAATTGCACTCCCAGCCAGATTCCAAGAGGCGATCGATGAAGCTGCCATGCGCCTTGGAGAAATAGATGCCGACGCATATACCGCCGGTTGGATCCGTGACCCGTGGGTTGAAGCAGAAGGCGCCCCGGATGAGTTGGCTGCAAGAATTGTTGCCGAATATGAAGTTAGTTTGAGTGAAGTAAAAATGGCTGAGTTCTTAGATTCGTTAAACAAAGGATAAATCATGTCAATAATTTATGAAGCGCTCGAAAAAACGGTATTGGCTTCGGACGGCGCCATGGGCACAATGTTGCAAGAAGCTGGACTTGTCGATGGCGGCGCACCTGAGTTGTGGAACGTTGAAAAACCAGAAGAGATTGAGAAAATCCTTGAAGCATATGCATCAGCCGGTGCTAGCTTCATAACAACAAATACTTTTGGTGGCACACGTGGTCGTCTAGCAATGCATGGCCTAGAAGCTCGGGTGCATGAGTTGAATAAAGCTGGTGCAGAGATTGCTCGCAAAGTTGCGGATCGTCATCCCGGTACTTTTGTCATGGGAGATATTGGTCCATCTGGAGATTTGATGGAACCTATGGGGACTCTTACTTTAGAAAGCGGTCAAGAGTTATTTGCCGAACAAATTCGTGGACTTGTGGCCGGTGGCGTCGATGCGATTCTTATCGAAACAATGTCAGATTTAGGCGAGGTAGAAGCTGTTGTTAATGCGGTTAATGAAGTGGCGCCAGGGTTACCGATTATTGCGACAATGAGCTTTGACACCAACTTGCGAACAATGATGGGTGTTAAGCCGGCAATGGCAGTCACTCAGCTCGCCGCGCTTGGGGTTCGAATCATTGGCGCCAATTGTGGTCGGGGTGTTGATGAAATGCTACAAATTGCAAAGGAATTGGTAGGTGCCAGACCCGAAGGCGTATTCATTATTACGCAGTCAAATGCTGGCCTGCCAAAGCTTCAAGGAGATGTATTTATTTACGATGGAACTCCTGAAGAGATGGCTCGATATGCGCACGAAGTAAAGGAACTTGGCGTCAACATAGTTGGATCATGTTGTGGTTCAAGCCCGGCACATACTGCTGCAATCGTTGCGAGTATTAAGTAAAAAACGCCTAACCTTACAAATTGGTTAGTTGCTCGTTAAAGAATTTGGAACCAAAATCACTTTGAGCACCTTCGTACTTTTGCATTGCCCACTCCCAGAAATCGAATTCTAGGTCAGACATTGAATCCTGGATTGCGCCCCATAGGGTCCATCCGTATTTTGCAAATACCGAGTAAAGCCAAGCACGTGCAAATTTATCGGGCCGCTCTTCTCCGTAGTACGCCGTGACCAATTCGTGTAGCGCATCAATTTCTAAATAAGCTTCTGCCCAAATATTGCCGAGTTCGAAGCATGGATCGTTATTGCCAGAATATTCGTAGTCGATAATCCAAATTTTGGAACCATCATCAATAAAATTTGCAGGGAGTAAGTCGTTGTTGCATGGAACGAGCCCTGTGTTCGTTGCCGCAAATGCTTTAGATAAGATATTCGCATATTTCTGGTAATCGTCGTATTTATCTGGCTTACGGAATCCTCTATCGTTGACGATTTTTAAATAATTTTTCTGAACGCTAAACATATTGAATTCGCGTAAGAATGGTCGAGCCGAATGCAGAGTCCGACAACTTTCTGCAATTCGCGGAAGGTTGTTCTTTACATCGCTACTATCAAAGGTTTTTCCAGGTAAATAACCTATGACCAACAACCCGCCGCCAGGTACATAGTCATAAACCGGAGCAGCAATTGCCACTTCGGCGGCAAGTTTTGAATTTTCAAATTCTGACTGGCGATCAATTTCTAGCAATTGGGAGTCGTTACTTGATACTCTGGCCACATAAGTAGCAGAGGGTGTTGAGACTTTGAGGTTTCTGTTTGTCAGTCCGCCAGAAAGTTCAGAAATTTCAGTACGGCCACGCAAAATGTCAACGCGATCCAATAATTCACCAAAAATTTTCTCTAATTCCAGTGCGGACAAAGTCACTCAAGAAGGATACATTTATCATGTGTCCATGTCACAGCTTCCTACTCGCGCAAAGATAGTGGTCATAGGTGGCGGCGTAGGCGGGACTTCGGTTGCCTATCATCTATCCAAATTTGGCGAACGCGATGTTGTACTGCTGGACCGGAGCGAACTGACCAGTGGTTCCACTTTTCACTCTGCTGGTTTAGTAGGGCAGTTGCGAGCAGATCCAACACTCACGAAGATGAACATGTACTCCGTCGAGCTGTATAGAGAATTGCAAGGAACTGATTCACCCCCTTCCTGGAATGAATGCGGAAGCATTAAATTGGCATCGACCCCAGAGCGCATGGAAGAAATAAGCCGCCAAATCGGGTGGGCAAAAACTTTCAATCTGGACTTACACGAAATTTCGCCACAGGAAGCACAAGCGAAGTTTCCGCTCATAGATCTGACTGGGATTGTCGGTGCTTGCTATATGGGTTCAGATGGACAAGTAGATCCGTCACAACTTGCACAAGCAATGGCAAAAGGTGCGCGTAAAAACGGAGTGTCAATCTTTACAAATACTCGTGTGCTAAAAATTAACCAAAAAGGTGGTCGGGTTACAAGTGTCTTGACCGACAAAGGCGAAATCGAGTGCGAAATCGTCGTGAACTGTGGCGGAATATATGCAGCAGAAATCGGTCGGATGCTAGATGTTCGTATCCCTATAGTTCCGATGAGTCATCAATACCTGATCACCGAGAATTTCTTGCCAACCGGAACTACGACCCTTCCTTCGTTACGCGATCCAGACCTGCTTATTTATTTCCGGCAAGAGGTGAATGGATTGTTAATGGGCGGGTACGAGAGAAATTCACGCCCATGGCTTGCAACTCGCGAAGTTTACGAAGAGATTCCTCAGGATTTCAACTCTAAATTGCTGCCCGAAGATTGGGATCGGTTCGAAGAAATTGCGGTTAATTCGCAGATTCGCGTTCCAAAAATGGCAGAACTAGGAATCAAAAGCTTTATTAATGGCCCCGAAGGTTTTACTCCAGATAACGAATTTTGTTTAGGCGAAACGAGTGTTGGCGGATTTTATGTCGCCGCTGGATTCTGCGCGCATGGTATCGCTGGCGCTGGTGGTATTGGAAAAGTAGTTGCCGAATGGATTATTGGAAATGAACCACCGATGGATTTGTGGCACATGGACATTCGCCGATTCGGTGACTCATATAAGTCCCCCGCATTCACTCTTGATCGAATCCAGGAGAACTATGAAGAGTATTACGACATTCATTACCCATTAGAAGAACGTAAGACTTGTCGCCCAATGCGAACATCGCCTGTTTATGAATGGCATAAAGCACATGGCGCTGTATTTGGCGAGAAGGCCAGCTGGGAACGCGTGAATTATTATCAATCGAACCAGGGCGATGATGCGCTTCGTCCTAACGGGTGGGCTGGTAAAAATTGGTCCAATTCAGTCCAGGTAGAGCATAAATTAACGCGTGAAATTGCCGGAATCTTTGATGAATCAAGTTTTGCAAAATTCAAGGTCGCTGGTGATCGTGCCGGAGAATTCCTGAATCTGGTCTGCGCTAACAACGTTGTCCGGGGTGAGGGCCGAACAATTTATACACAGGCGCTTGGGACCAAGGGTGGAATAGAAGCCGATTACACAGTGACCCAACTGAGCAATACGGATTTTATGATTATTACGGGTACTGCTTTTGCAACTCACGATATTCAATGGCTTCGCAAGAAACAACGCGAACATTCTTATCTAGATGTAACGATTACTGACATTACATCTGATTTGGCAGTTTTTGGTATTTGGGGACCTAAAGCCCGCGACATTCTTGCGCAGGTAACCCGCACTAGTCTGACTAATGAAAATTTCCCCTTCATGACTTCGAAAGAAATCGAGATAGCTGGGATCAATCTTCGTGCAACCCGCATTACATATGTTGGAGAACTTGGGTGGGAGCTATACATTCCCGTTGTTGATGCGCTTAAAGTATGGGAAGCACTTATCGCTGCTGGCGAGGCTTTTGGTGCTAAACCATGTGGCTATCGCGCGATCGAATCACTTCGCCTAGAAAAAGGTTATTTGGCATGGGGAACAGAAATTTCTACCGAGACTACTCCCATTGAAGCTGGATTAGATTTTGCGGTATCGAAGAAGAAGAGTGAATTTATCGGTAAGAAAGCCTTGGAACTCGCCGGGCCTGCCACACGTAAGCTAGTTGTCATAACTTTTAACAACATTTGTGATGTTCCATTGGGAAATGAACCAATACGCGTCGCCGGGAATGTGGTGGGGCGCGTTAAGAGCGGCGGGCAGGGGTATTCGATTGAAAAGGCGATCGGCTATGCCTATCTACCGATAGCTATGTGTAATCCAGGAACACCAGTTGAAGTTGAATTCTTTGGGGAGTGGAAATCTGGAGTTATAGGGAAGTCACCCCTGTTTGATCCAGAAGGCATACGTATAAAGTCTTAAGTCCTATGCACTTCTCTATTTATATAGTAACTTGCGATATATGGAAACAATCCTTGATGCAATTGGTGATACCCCGCTAATAAATATCGAGGGTATATATGTAAAGATGGAATTTCTTAATCCATCGGGATCCATCAAGGCACGCATTGCAAAATACATGATCGAGCGGGCAGAACAAGAAGGATTGTTAAAGCCTGGTGACACCATCGTTGAAGCCAGCAGTGGTAACACTGGTAACGCAATGAGCATGGTTGCCGCGGTCAAGGGTTACAAAATGTTAGTTGTCATGCCCGAAGGATTGACGCAAGAGCGCACCGCGATCTCTCGAGCATTTGGCGCAGAAGTCCGCACCATCGGAGATTTCCATGTGAATCACGCACTCGAAGAGGTGCGCAGACTTGCACAACTACCTGGCTACTTCGCGCCACAACAATTTGATAATGAATGGAATGTCACCGAAAATCATGATTGGTTAGGTAAAGAAATTCTTAAAGAGTTGCCAGCAAAACCAGACCTTGTGATCAATGGTGTTGGAACCGGTGGAACTCTCGTAGGCGTCGGTAGGGCATTCAAAGAAGTAAACCCCAACTGCAAAAGTTATGCGCTAGAGCCATCGGAATCTTGCACGATCGCATGTGGAGAAGTAGCAAAACATTTAATTGAAGGAATTTCGGATGGATTCGTACCGGGCATCATTTCTCGTCACAGCAAAGAGATAGATGGATTCGTGCATGTGCACTCGCAAGAGGCAGTTGAGGAGACTCGTCGCCTAGCTCGCACTCACGGACTATTCGTTGGCCCATCATCAGGTGCGCATATGATCGCCGCAAAGCGTCTTAAAGCACAACTAGGCGTCGAAACTGTTGTCACCTTCTTCTGCGATGAAGGCGAAAAGTACATCAACGATTTCTGGCTTAATCTGTAGTTGCTGGGGACTCCACCAGATCTTTGCGGGTAGATGATCCCATGGCGTAGAAAACCGCACCAACCACCAAAGTGGCAGCAATCGCGATGAATGCATACGTCGTAAATTGAATTCTGGTTACCCCATCTGGCAAGGCACTGTTATCCAAGATCTTTCCATTAGATAGTAGTCCAGGAAAAATTCCAGTTGTGGTTGCAAGTATTGCCCAGAAAGTTGTCACGATCGAACAGATCCATACGCCGGCTACTCCACCTGGTACGCGGTAAGGACGATGAACATCTGGATGGCTCTTTCGCAGTTTAATTAGCGCTGGGAATGTAACGATGTAATTTACAGTGGTGAATAAGAGCACGATACCGATCATGATATTAAAAGCCTTTGCCGCGCTGCCGCTTCCTAGGTTGGCGGCAACCAAAAATGCAATGGTTCCGACTATTCCGGAAACGATATTGGCGTTGATAGGTGTACCAAATTTTGAAGAGAATGTCCCCAGCCATTTAGGTCCAGTTCCATCGATCGAAGCTATCGCTTGAATACGGTCAGCTCCCATGAGCCAAGAAACGCCGCCAGCAAACATAGCTAGAATAAATATGATCGCAGCAATTTTGAGCATCACATTTCCAGCTGATCCATAAACTGTAAAAACGGTTCCAACGGCATCCAAGAACGAATCAACGCCCTTGCCTTTGATCTGATCAGAAGGAACAACGCAGACAATTGCGAGGACCGGGAGTCCATAGAGCAAGACCGAGGTTGTAATAGCCCGCAGAACCGTGAAAGGAACATCCCGCTTTGGATTCTTCATCTCTTCACCAGCAGAATTTGGAAGTTCGAATCCGACAAGATTATAAAAAAGAACTGGTGTCAATGCGATAAAGCTTGCCCATGTTGGCGAGAATTCATGAACCTTAGGAAGATGTAAACCCTTTTTCACGCCATAAATAATCGTGGTGATAGCAAAAATTCCTATGAGAAGTATTCTTAACGCTGCGCCAAAAGTTGGAATCCACTTTCCAATATCAAAAGAGATGATCGCCATAGTGGTGGTGATCCAAATGAAACTTAAACCAATGAGATAGAACCAGATGCTTCCGTTAGAGAAATGGAATATGTAGTTCTGGATGGCAGCAATGGCTAACAGCGCAAGGGTGGCACCAACCCAAACCGGGTTTGCAAACCAGTAAAAAATGGAGTTCATGCCTGCCGTGCGGCGTCCCCAAGCCATTCGATTCCAAACATACGGGCCACCTTCACCCGTGAATGCTGATCCAAGTTCTGCAACCAAGAGGCCATAAGGGGCAAAGAAAAATATTCCAAGAAACATTAGCCACAAGAATCCACGTGGACCGGCCGCCGCCACCTGGCCCAAAGTATCGACACCAACGATTGCACAGATGAGAAATGCCAACATATCGAAACGCCCAAAATGTTTTCGGAGTTTCAACTTTTCTAATAAAGCTGCCTTAGTTATCAAATTGGAACGTGAAATACTTGTTGTGGCCATGTCTATCTCCATCCGCGTCTGTCTAGAAGAATTAACGTAAGGAACTGTACGCAGGTACTAGCCACGTATTCAATGACCTTGCATAAGATTCTTGGGACAAATATTGGGAAATCCATAAGCCGGCACGCTTATACTTAATTACGTGAGGCACCCACTCGATCCACTCAGCGCAGTCGAACAAGAGCAAGTCGTTTCCCACGCGAAAACTGCTTGGAAGCTTGACCATCGACACATTTTTTCTATGGTTCAACTTGAAGAGCCTACAAAAATTCAGATCCTCAATTGGAAGTCAGATGAGGATTTTGAACGAGTAGCAAGAGTCACCATATGGAATATGGCGACAGCAACTGTTTCGGAGGGTTTAATAAGTGTCGATGGTGTTGTAAAGGAGTGGAAAGAGATCCCTGGCGCAAAATCTCCGGTCTCAGTCATCGAATCAACTATTGCGCTGGAAGTTGCGAGAAAGGATCAATCGGTAATTGATGCTCTTAAGCGCCGTGGAATTAATGATCCGCAATCAATACATATGGAGGCGTGGCCTATTGGTGCGCAGATCCCCAAGCACTTAGCTGATGGCCGCCGACTCATTTGGACGCCAATGTGGCACAAGGTAAATGCAGATGGGAATTTTTATGCTCACCCAATTAGTGGACTGCATGCCATAGTTGATATTGATGCTCACAAAGTTGTCGATCTGGAAGATAAAGAAGATATTCCAATTCCACAGACGCCTGGTCCTTATCGTGCAAGTCAAACCGGCGGTACCGTTGAATTAAAACCTTTAATGATTCATCAACCCGATGGCCCATCTTTTACTGTCGATGACTGGAAAATAAACTGGGAACGCTGGCAGTTTCGAATCGGATTTGATCAGCGCGAAGGTTTAGTGATTCATGATGTTCAATTCAACGACAATGGAAAAATGCGACGGATCGCGCACCGACTATCTATTGCAGAATTGGTGATTCCCTATGGCGATCCAAGCCAGGGTGCTTACCGAAAAAACGCCTTTGATACTGGTGAATACGGACTTGGTAATTTCACTAATTCATTAGTACTTGGATGTGACTGCCTCGGTGAAATCTATTATCTTGATGCAGCCGTAACCGAAGGTGATGGCACGGTGCGCACGATCAAAAATGCTATCTGTATGCATGAAGAGGATTTTGGAATTCTCTGGAAGCATGTCGATGTTGATGGCCATACAGAAGTGCGACGTGCCAGACGCTTTGTGGCTTCATCTATCGTTACCGTTAATAATTATGAATACGGGTATTTTTGGTATTTCTATCAAGATGGATCAATTGAATTTGAAGCAAAACTCACCGGAATTGTTCTTACTTTGGCCGACCATCCTGGGGCGGATCATCCATCTGCAACAGAAATCGAACCTGGACTTTTTGCTCCGTATCACCAACATATTCTCTGTGCCCGTCTTGATTTAGATATAGATGGCACCGAAAATAGTGTTGTAGAAGTTGAATCATTTGCCCATCCACGTGGCGAAAAGAATCCTTATGGCGGTGCTTACGAGACCAGAGAGACCACACTAAAGAGTGAAAGCGGTGCTGGACGATTGATGGATGTCATGAAAAGCAGATATTGGAAAGTCATAAATCCCAATCGCAAAAATCATATGAATCAGCCGGTTGGCTACAAGCTGGTTCCAGGTCATAACACCTTTCCACTGGCTCTTGAGGATTCAGTGTTAGGTAAGCGCGCGGCATTTATGTACAAACATCTTTGGGTGACAAGAAATGCCCAACATGAGCGTTACCCCGCTGGGGATTATCCATTCCAGCATGACGGTGGTGCCGGGATTCCAGAATGGATTGCTGCCGACCGAGATATCGAAAACGAGGATGTAGTGGTTTGGTATGTATTTGGAACCAACCACATTCCTCGGATAGAGGATTGGCCAGTTATGCCAGTTGAGAGAGCCGGATTCCACCTCAAGCCAAGTGGTTTCTTCGCCAGAAGTCCCGCGATGGACGTTGCTCCAAGCGAGTAGCTGTTCCTGAGAATTACCCTTTTTGGGCATAAATCGAGGGAGTCGGGCGTTACAGGTAGGCTAACCCTGAGTAGTTAAGTACCCGAAAGAGGTGTTCTATGTTCGAGCGGTTTACAGATCGAGCTCGTCGCGTCGTCGTTTTGGCGCAAGAAGAAGCTCGCATGCTCAATCACAATTACATTGGCACCGAACATATTCTTCTTGGACTTATCCATGAAGGCGAAGGCGTTGCAGCTAAGGGACTCGAAGCCTTAGGCATATCCCTCGAAGCGGTGCGCTCGCAGGTTGAAGAGATCATCGGCCAAGGCCAACAAGCGCCATCTGGTCATATTCCCTTTACTCCTCGCGCCAAGAAAGTTCTCGAACTCTCACTTCGTGAAGCGCTACAACTTGGTCACAATTACATTGGCACAGAACATATTCTTCTTGGACTTATCCGTGAAGGTGAAGGTGTCGCTGCACAAGTCCTCGTTAAATTGGGAGCCGACCTCAATCGAGTCCGTCAGCAAGTTATTCAATTGCTCTCTGGTTACCAAGGTAAAGAAGCTGCGATTTCTAGCGGTCCACAAGAAGGTACTCCAACAACCTCGTTGGTCCTTGATCAATTTGGCCGCAATCTGACACAAGCTGCGCGCGAAGGAAAATTAGATCCAGTAATAGGTCGCGAAAAAGAGATCGAACGCGTCATGCAGGTTCTTTCACGCCGCACAAAAAATAATCCAGTGCTTATTGGAGAACCAGGCGTTGGCAAGACCGCGATTGTAGAAGGTTTAGCCCAGGCAATCGTCAAGGGAGATATTCCAGAGACGCTTCGCGATAAGCAACTTTATTCACTCGATCTTGGAGCCTTGGTTGCAGGAAGTCGTTACCGTGGTGATTTTGAAGAGCGACTAAAGAAAGTCCTCAAGGAGATTCGCACGCGTGGGGATATTGTTCTATTTATTGACGAGATTCACACTCTTGTTGGTGCTGGCGCAGCAGAAGGCGCGATTGATGCTGCAAGCATTCTCAAGCCAATGCTCGCTCGTGGTGAGTTGCAGACAATTGGTGCAACCACACTCGATGAATACCGTAAGCACCTTGAGAAGGATGCAGCACTTGAGCGCCGCTTCCAGCCCATTCAAGTTGCTGAACCAACCCTGACTCACACAATCGAAATTCTTAAAGGACTTCGTGATCGTTACGAATCCCACCACAAAGTTTCAATTTCTGATAGCGCGCTCGTTGCAGCGGCAACTCTCGCCGACCGTTACGTTGCTGACCGCTTCTTGCCGGATAAGGCAATCGATCTGATTGACGAAGCTGGTTCACGTCTACGTATTCGTCGTATGACTGCCCCACCAGAGCTTCGTGAATTCGATGAGAAGATCGCAAACGCTCGTCGTGATAAGGAATCTGCGATCGATGGTCAAGATTTCGAGAAGGCAGCCTCACTGCGCGATAAAGAGAAGAGTTTGATCGCAGAGAAAGCTGAACGTGAAAAGACATGGAAGGCAGGGGATCTCGACGTCGTTTCAGAAGTGAACGAGGAATTGATCGCCGAAGTTCTCTCCCACTCAACCGGAATCCCAG